>Ga0315275_10005766_pt1 | contig 11776 bp, 10 predicted proteins | sample YL17G03_0_MG_FD_205557 | JGI IMG/M metagenome (GOLD analysis project Ga0315275, IMG submission 205557) | Sediment microbial communities from Yellowstone Lake, YNP, Wyoming, USA - YL17G03_0 | ecosystem: Environmental > Aquatic > Freshwater > Lake > Sediment | place: USA: Wyoming | collected... | reverse complement strand
CACCAATCGTCGGCTTCCAGCAGAATACCGCCAGCCCGCATCACCGGAATTCACCCCGTAAATTAAAAAAAGGCGATCTTGTGCTCATTGACATGGGGATGGCCTACCGCGGATACTGCTCCGACATTACCCGCATGATCTTCACAAAAGAACCAACGCCTCTTCAGGATAAAACCTACCGGCTTGTATTAAAAGCACAGGAAAAAGTCATCCTTAAACTGAAAGCAAACGTCACGGGAAGTGCGGCCGACAGCTACGCCCGCGACATCATCAAAAAGGCAGGTTACAGTGAACACTTTGGACATGCGCTGGGCCATGGCATCGGCCTTGAAGTCCACGAAAACCCCACTTTATCAATTGGCTTTGACAAACGGATACCGGGAAATTCAGTCGTCACTGTCGAACCCGGAATCTACCATGCCAATTCCTTTGGTATTCGGATTGAAGATATGATATTAGTAAAAAGTAAACGGGCCACCAACCTTACACGGATTCCAAAAAAGCTTGAGGATTGTATCTTTCATATTCGTTAAATCATGATGAATCCCAAAGTCGCCGTCATTCTCTTCCCCGGAAGCAACTGTGAACTTGAAGCGGTCCGCTCATCCAGGCAATCCGGCATGGAGACCGAAATATTCCGCTGGAATGATGAAAGTTCAAAATTGAAAAAATTCGACGCTTATATTTTGCCGGGAGGTTTTTCATATGAAGATCGCGGCCGTTCAGGGATCATCGCTTCCAAAGATCCCATCATGGAAATGATTCGAAAGGAATCATCCAAAGGCAAACCGGTTCTCGGGATATGCAACGGTGCGCAAATCCTTGTTGAAAGCGGACTCATCCCGGGTTTGACTCCTGACCAGCTCGAAATGGCCCTTGCCTGGAATGAGCGGATCAAGCAGGGAAAAATCCTGGGTGTCGGATTTTACAATGACTGGATATACATTCGCCATGACGTCCGGTCGGGCCGAAGTGTTTATAACCGGTTCGGAAAAGATGTCATTATGCGTATACCGGTCGCACATGGCGAAGGCCGCTTCACCAGCCGGGAACAGAACCTTCTCGACAACCTTATAAAAAATGAGCAGACACTTTTCCGTTACTGTGACAGATCAGGTAAATTTTCCAATGAATTCCCGGTAAACCCGAACGGGGCCGTCTTTAACCTGGCTGGAGTTTGTAACCCTGAAGGCCATATTCTTGCCCTTATGCCGCACCCGGAAAGGACAATCCATGGTAAACCTATTTTCGATTCACTTGCTGATTACCTGAAAAGCGGTTCAAAAACAGCCATACGGAAACCTCAAAAAATCGCAAAAATCAAACCGGTGAGAGACCACATGGAACAACAGAAGCAAAAACCTGATATAGTCATCCTGGTGCGCCTCATCATCACGGACAACGAAGAACGGACACTCGAAAACACAATCAAACAGCTGGGCTACAAGGATGTCACTCTTTACCGGCAGGTTTATCTCGGATTTCACCTTCAAAACAGGAAAAACCTGGAGAAAACGGCAAGAAAACTGATTGAAAGCGGTGAAATCCTCAACCTGAATAAGGAAATACCGACTATCCTCATCGGAAAACAGGCTTACAGTTATGAGAAAAAGAAAGGTCTCAATAAAATAAAAAATCCCACGCCCGGAGGTTTCCATTTTATTGCGATGGAATATGACAATTATGCGGGTAAAAATATCTATGCCAACCTCCAGAACCATTTTCCCGAAAAAACTCTCGAAAAAGTCGAAAGGGGCATTTCGTGGATCATCCGGACAAAAAATGTCCATACTGCCGGTAAGGTGATCCAGACACATATTTTCCACAACCCCCACTCCATGGAAATCATAACTGTCTGACCCATGTGCGGAATATTTGCTTATTTAGGACATCGGGAAAATGCAGCCGACTTTGTCGTCCACGGACTGAAAAAACTTGAATATCGGGGCTACGACTCCTGGGGTGTCGCCTACAATAAAGGCGAAACACTCGGCATGTTCCGGAAGGTAGGAAAAATCAGCGATTTTGAAAGCGGTGAAAAACATTTCCCGAAATCAAGCTTTGCCATCGGGCACTCAAGGTGGGCAACCCATGGCGGGGTAACGGAAGAAAACGCGCATCCCCATTGTGACGAAGAGCACAGGATCGCAATTGTACACAACGGAATTATTGAAAATTTTGAAGAACTCAAGAAAGCACTCATAAAGAAAGGACACCGCTTTATTTCACAGACTGACTCAGAAGTTGTCGCCCACCTCATTGAGGAAAACTGCAAAACGATGGATTTTGAATCATCCGCCAAGAAAGCTATGAAACAGCTGGAAGGACGATATGCAGTATTGGCCATTAAGGCCGGCGAAGCGAAAATTATTGCAGCCCGCCGCGGTTCGCCACTCATCGTTGGAATCGGCAAGAAAGAATTTTTTGTGGCATCAGACATTCCGGCTTTTCTGGACTATACAAGGAACGTGATGTACCTGGACGACAACCAGCTTGTAGTCCTTGACGGCGGACCAAAATTTTACGATATCAGAAGCGGCAAACCCATTAAAAAGAGAGTTGTGGAAATAAATTGGAAAGCAGCACACGCTGAAAAAGGCGACCACCCGCATTTCATGATCAAGGAAATATTGGAGCAGAAAGACTCAATATACCGTGCCATCAACCAGAATGACCGCGAAATCCAGAAGATTGCCAGCGAGATCAAAAAAGCATATGGGACTTTTCTTATCGGATGCGGCACGGCCGGTAAAGTCTGCCTTGCAGCCTCGTACATTTTTTCCAAAGTGGCAAAACGGCATATCAACGTAGTGGTCGGGTCTGAATTCCCGAGCTACCGGGATTTCCTGAAGGAAAAAAGCCTCGTGATAGCCGTATCGCAAAGCGGCGAAACCGCTGACACGCTTGAAGCAATCGAAGTGGCAAAGAAAAAAGGTTCCAAAGTCCTTTCAATCGTCAATGTTGAAGGTTCAACCATGGACCGCGAATCCGACTATTCGCTCCATATTAATGCGGGACCTGAAAAAGCCGTGGCATCAACCAAGGCGACAACCTCACAAATCGCAATCCTGACACTACTTTCATTTGCATGCTGCGATCAACTCCAGAAAGGGAAAACGCTCCTCATAGATACTGCCGGAAAAATCAACGATATGCTTAATCCGCGTTATGAAGAACACATCTTAAAACTGGCAAAAAAGATAAAAGACTTTGAAAGCATGTATGTTATCGGGAAAGCCGTGAATTATGCCATGGCCCTGGAAGCTGCAATCAAACTCCAGGAAGTTTCGTATATCCACGCCGAAGGATTTGCCGGAGGCGAACTCAAGCATGGACCTATTGCACTCATCAGTGAAGGAACCCCATGCATTGTCCTGGTTGCAAATGACGATACGAAAGTGGACATCCTTAACAACGCGCGCGAAATCAAGGCACGCGGAGGTTTCATCATTGGCATCTCACCAGAGCCGGATAATCTTTTTGACTATTGGATCAGAGTGCCAGATGTCGGTATTGCATCCCCAATCGTCAACATTATTCCAATACAGCTTTTGGCCTATCACCTGGCAGTAATCCGCAAAAATAATCCCGACATGCCGCGGAATCTGGCAAAAAGCGTGACCGTGAAATAAATATTGAAGGAACGAAAATTTCAGGCAGCCGGCTTCCTTCATGGACTGTTTTTTGCTATAATGAAATATCATTTTAATAAACAATAATGCCAACGGACAGACAAACAGGTTCCGATAATATTCCTGGCGGCGAAATAAGGAACACTGACCTCAAAGACCTTGTCTATTCGCTTGAAGTAAAAATGATCGCGCCGCATCTTAAAATCGTATTGCCGGCTGCCCACCTTAGAGGCGATACATTGGAAGACCCCCTTCCAGGTATCCATGAAGATGTCGTTGAACAGGAATTGGTCCATAGGGTTCCTTCCATGAATAAGCAGGAACTTGTGGATACGAGAAAATGGCTCGGATCAATATTGAAAATGCTTGATCACGTCAATGACAATGTAACAAAAAAAAGGCTGAAAAACCTGATGGATGCGATGGAAAAAGTGGAAATAGAAAAAGCACGAATTGAAAAAACCAGTACCGGGATTCGAAAAGACATTACGAATATCAACTGAAAAAACATGATCCACAAAAACACCAAAATCGTCTGCACGCTCGGCCCTGCATCGAAAAACGTACATACCATTGAAAAAATGATACTGGCCGGGATGAACGTCGCCCGGCTGAATTTTTCCCATGGCGATTACAGCGAGTTCGCACGCCTTATCCGTAACATCCGTGCCGCATCAAAAAAACTGGGCGTACCGATCGCCATCATGCAGGACCTCCAGGGGCCTAAAATCCGGGTAGGCGAAATGCCTGAAAAAGGCATTAGTATCAAAAAAAACGAAATAGTCATTTTAACAACCTCAAACGTCATGGGAGTCCCGGGAAAAATTCCCGTACAGTACAAAGGGCTCCCGCAGGATGTGAGAAAAAACGACCGCATCCTCATTGATGACGGGCTGCTTGAACTTCATGTCCTGAAAATCAAGGGACATGACATCACATGCCGCGTCATCAACAGCGGAACAGTTTACAAGCATAAAGGCATTAATGTCCCAACCGCTTCCATAAGCGCCAACCCCATCACGGTAAAAGACAAGCAGGATCTTGCTTTTGCACTGGAAAACGACGTGGACTATGTCGCACTTTCGTTCGTGAAATCTCCGAAAAACATCATAGAGCTGCGGGAACTCATCCGCCGGAAACACGGACAGGCAAAAATCATAGCCAAGATTGAACGCCATGAAGCCGTGGATAACCTGGAAAGCATTATTCAGGAAACGGATGGTGTCATGGTAGCCCGCGGCGACCTTGGAGTCGAGGTGCCGGCAGAAACAGTCCCGCTTATCCAAAAACGGATGATCCATTTGGCCAACATCCACGGGAAACCGGTCATCACCGCAACGCAAATCCTCCAATCCATGGTTGAAAACCCGCGCCCAACAAGAGCGGAAATCAGCGACGCAGCCAACGCGATCTTTGATCATTCCGATGCCCTTATGCTTTCCAATGAATCCGCTGTAGGCAAATATCCGGTTGAAGCAACACAGACTTTGGCAAAAGTCGCCACATCAGTTGAACAATTCCTGAAAAAACACAAAGAATTTTTACCAAACCTGCTCTTCCATGAAAATATGCCCATATCATATGCGACATGCCTGCACGGTACAAAATTGGCCATGGATATCGGAGCCAGGCTTATCGTAGCGGTAACTTATTCAGGCTTTACCGCACAGCATGTGGCAAAACACCGGAGCTATATTCCGATCATCGCCATTACTGAAGACAAGAAAGTGCAACAGCAGCTTGCACTTGTATGGGGTATCAACCGCGTTTTCACTGAAAAACTCGAACTCAAAAACTGCCCCCACCAGGCCAGAAAACTCCTCCTAAAACACAACCTGGCAAAAAAGGGCGACAAGATCGTAATTATCAGTAACGCCAGCAAGGAAGACAAACACATTTCCGTTATAACAGTCTGATCAGCTAAAATCCCGGCCGCCCGCGTTCAACAGGAGCGCAATTTTACGCTGTCAAAATGGAAATAAATCCTTTACAATATGGAATGATTTTCAGCGAACCATCATGCGTATCCTCGGACTTGACCCGGGCACGGCAACTATCGGCTTTGGAATCATAGAATATGACGGAAACCGTTACAGCCTTTTGGATTATGGCTGCATAAAAACACCTGCCCATACTCCCCTGCCCGAAAGGCTGAAACTCATCCATAAAGACCTCCAGAGCATTATACGCACCTGGAAACCTGCCGCCATCGCGATTGAAGAGATCTTTTTCAGTAAAAACATCAAAACCGGCATACAGGTCGCGCAAGCGCGGGGCGCCATCATACAGCAGCTTTCGGTTGCAAGACACAACATAGCAGAATACAAACCGCAGCAGGTGAAAGCAGCCGTGTGCGGTTATGGAAAAGCCGAAAAGACGCAGGTGCAGAAAATGGTCCAGCTCATTTTGGAAATGGAAGAAATCCCGAAACCGGATGATGCAGCCGACGCTCTTGCACTTGCAATCTGTCACGCCAACAGTTTCAAAATGCAGTCTTTGATCGCCTCAGCCTAAGGAAACCATGAAAAAACTACTTTCAATCCTGACATTCCTGGTAGCACTTGGGTTCGTGGCCATGTTCATGTATGTCCTTGGAATCCCGCCTTTCCATGCAGGAGGACCATTCTATCCCGCAGCACCCGCACCGACTCAGCAGACAACCCAAATACTTCCGGATTTCCTGAGCGAAGAAAAGATTAGCCGCAACCAAACATACTCTGAACATATGAACCGTGGTGCACTTCTGGAACAAAACGGATTTTCCACGCTGGCCATTGCTGAATACCAGGCTGCCAACAAACAGGATCCCGAAACGCCCGACCCATACATAAAGATCGGCCGTCTCCACCTTTTAAATCAGGAATACACCGAGGCGGAAGACAGCTTCAGGAATGCGCTGAAAATCGCTCCTGATAATATTGACGCCAGCATATACCTTGGGAGAACGCTCCTCATGGAACGGAAAATAGATGAAGCCAGAAATATGTTCAATCAAATCACGACTGATAACCAGACGATAATATATTACAGGGGTATTCTTGCCACTTATTTTGGCGATTATGAAAACAGCAAGAAACTCCTGAACCATGCGATAGGACTAGGTACATCGGCGGACATCACGAAAAAAGCACAAAATTTCCTCAACGCCTTCAGCGAATTCGATTCCAACCAGGGCGGCCAGCAAACCCACCTTAAGACCCTCCTTGCCCGGAGTTATGACCAGACCGGCGAATACCAGATGGCTATCCCGCTCCTTTTTGAAGTCATAAAGGAAGAAAAAGATTACCGTGACGCATGGATAATTTTGGGATATGCCTACCTGAATGTCCAAAAGTACCAGGATGCCGCCGACGCGCTGGAACAAGCCCGAAAGCTCGACCCTCAAAAACCTGAAACGTTTTTCTTCCTGGGCCTAAGCTACAGCGGACTTAATGACCTGCAAAAGGCCGCCTCCAATCTTGAACAGGCAAAAAAACTTGGATTCCAGCCGACTATCCAGGTTGAACAGAAACTGGCCGAAATTTACTATGAGATGAAACAATACGATAAGTCGGCCCAACAATATGAAAACGTTGTTTACCTTAACGACCAGAATATTAACTATTATATCCGCCCCATCTGGCTCTACATTGAGAAACTGAACCAACCGGAAAAAGCCCTAACTTTGGCACAGCGGGCATTTAAGAACCATCCGAACCAGGCAATGAGCTATAACCTGCTGGCGTGGGCACAAATGGGCAACAACCAGCTGGATGACGCTGAAAATAACCTGCGACAGGCTCTAAAATTAGAACCGGGCCTGGATGCTGCTTACCTCAACTGGGGCCAGCTCCTGGAAAAACGTGAGCAATTTGACAAAGCCTTAGCCCTTTATGTGAAAGCACACGACCTGGGCCATGGCAACGGCATCAGCAATGCAGCGGCCGAAAGGTATAATGAGCTCATCGGCAAAATGAAAGACTTAAACATTACTATGAAGACAAATATATTGAACCAGTAAATAACCCCATCCTTTAACCAAAACACAATGACGGTCATTATCAGCATTTTCCTTGTCATCCTGGGCGCAAGTGTCGGCAGCTTCCTCAGCGTTGTTATCTACCGGCTTGAACACAAACAAAAAGGAGCAATCCTAGGAAGATCGCGTTGCCCCCACTGTAAAAAAACGCTTGGCACCTACGATCTCATTCCGATCCTTAACTATATTTTGCTTAGGGGCAAATGCCGTTACTGCGGCGAACCGATTTCGCTGAATTATTTTTTTCTGGAACTATCAACTGCACTCGTTTTTCTTCTAATGTTCTTCCGTTTCCCATTTATCATCGAACCCGGAACAAATGCACTTTACACAGTCGATTGGACTGCCTTTCTCCAGTTCCTTTTCTATACCATCGATGGGACATTGCTCATCGCAGTATTCTTTTACGACCTCCAGTATGTAAAGATCCCGGATGTTTTCATGTTCCCCCTGATTTTCCTCTGTCTTTTGGGAAGCCTTATCCTGAATAGTGCTGATTTCCCGAGCCTGCTTATTGCGCTTCTAATAGCGCTTGTTTTCTTCGGGAGCCAATTCTGGCTTTCAAAGGGAGAGTGGCTTGGCGAAGGTGATCTTTACCTGGGCATTGCCATGGCATTCCTTTTTGGCTGGAAACTTTTTCTGGTTTCAGTCAGTTTAACTTACATCCTCGGGGCGGTCATCAGCGCGATCCTCCTGGCAGCCAGAAAACTAAAGGCAAAATCTAAAATACCTTTTGCGCCTTTCATGGTATTCGGAGCTTTTGCCACTATACTTTATGGCCAGGAAATTCTTCAATGGTACATCAAAATCGTTACCCCATGACGACCATGACAATGAAAAAAGTCTATCTCATGATCATCGACGGGTTTGGCGAAGGCAAGGATTACAAAGGCAACGCCATTACCCGGGCTAAAATGCCGAATCTCAATAAACTCCGTGAAAAATACCCTTTGTGTATTTTGAAATGCTCCGGAGAAGCAGTGGGACTTCCGGAAGGAACCGTGGGCGGTTCGGAGGTCGGCCATTTTACCATCGGTGCGGGAAGAATTGTTTACCAGGCGCTTGAAGAGATCAACCGCTCGATCCGGAACAGTGAATTTTACAAAAAACCGGCATTATTGGAAGCCTGCGAGCGCGTTAAAAAGAATGAGAAAGCCGCACTCCATCTCCTGGGAATGATTTCCGACGCGGGTGTCCACTCACACATCGACCATCTCTTCGCGCTATTAAAACTGGCGCGCGACCAGGGCATCAAAGAAACTTATATCCACGCAATCACGGACGGACGTGATGTTCCCGAACGATCGGCAGTAAAATATATCCGGATGATCGAGGAAAAAATCGCAGAATTTGGCATGGGGCCGGGTTCAAAAACCAGGGCATCCATCGGCACCATTATCGGAAGATATTATGCCATGGACCGTGACAAAAATTGGGACCGTATCAAGATTGCATATGACCTCTATACATTAATGGACGGAAAGAAAGAACAGGATGCAACAAAAGCGATTGAAAATGCCTACGCAAGAAACATCAAAACCGATTATTACATTGATGCAATTGTCCTGAACGAACACAGCAAGATCATGGACAAGGATTCCGTCATTTTCTGGAACTTCCGGACTGACCGGACTCGCCAGATCACACAATGTTTTACCGGTGAAACTGAAATCGGGTTCACCCCGGAAAAAACAGTCCGGCCTTTTTTTGTATGCTTCGGCGATTATTCGGAAAAAGCCCCGGTCGTCTTCCCTACTCCGGTCGTAAAAAATAACCTGGGCAGCGTCATCTCCAGTCATAAACTTTACCAGCTGCGGATAGCTGAAACTGAAAAGTACGCCCATGCCACATATTTTTTAAACAGCCAGGTCGAAACGCCTTTTGCCCGGGAAGAGCGCGTACTTATCAATTCGCCTAAGACGCCATCCTATGCCCAGAAACCGGAAATGAGCGCGCGCGAAGTCACGGATGCAGTAATGAAGGAGATAGAAAAAGAAAAATACACACTTATTGTGCAGAATTTTGCCAATCCTGACCTTGTCGGGCACTCAGGTGACTTCGCTGCAACGGTCAAAGCCTGTGAAGTTGTTGATGAATGCATCGGGAAAATTGTGCCCAAAGCACTTGAGCACGGTTATGACCTCATAATTACGGGTGACCATGGCAACGCTGAATACAAGATTTATGAGAAAAACGGAGAGCAATGCCCTTCCCATACGAACAATCCAGTCATTTTCCTCCTGGTTTCCAAAGAAAACATAAAGAAAGTTTTGAAAAAAGATCGCGGATTGCAAGATGTTGCACCAACCATCCTTCAGCTGCTGGATATCCAGCAGCCCCCTGAAATGACCGGCGAATCCTTAATACTCCCTGCATGAAAGCGCTCATCATGGCAGGCGGGAAAGGGACTCGTCTCTGGCCGCTAAGCCGCAGCAACAAGCCAAAACAATTTCAGAAGCTTATCAGCAACCAGACCATGCTCCAGGACACGGTGCAAAGGATTGGTTTCCTGAAAGCCAGGGACATTTATATTTCTACCAATGTGGAATATGAGACCATTGTCCGTGAACAGACAAAAGGAAAAATCCCTCCGCAAAACATTATCCTTGAACCGGCGCTCCGTGATACGGCGCCTTCCATCGGCCTGGCTGCGACCTACCTTTCCAAAAACAATTCAGATGAAATCATGGCTGTGATCTACGCGGATCACCTCATCCAGAAAAAAGATGAATTTATCAGGAAGCTGAAAGTCGCTGAAAAACTGGCACGGGAAGAAAATACCATGAACATCATCGAAGTGAAGGCCAAGTTCCCGAATGTGAACCTTGGTTACGTTAAAATCGGAAAAATGCTGAAGGAAATCAACGGAAACGAAGTTTTCTCATTTGAAAAATTTACCGAAAAACCGGATATTAAGACAGCAACCGGCTTCCTACAGTCATACAAATATTTATGGAATACAGGACTGTATGTCTGGAAAGTCCATACAATCCTGCAGAAGTTCAGGAAACATCTGCCGAATACTTACCGGCAACTCTGCCTCATCCGCAAGGCTATCGGAACAAAACAGGAAAAAAAGGCCATACAGCTGCATTATCCTCTCTGCGATAAGATCTCCATTGACTATGGCATCATGGAAAAAGTGGATCGCAAAGAAGTCCGCATTATACCGGCAGAACTCGGATGGAGTGACGTCGGGACATGGGAATCCATTTTTGAAGAGCTCATAGGGAATGATAAAAACAACCTTGTAAAAGGCAGACACCTTGGAATTGACACTCACGGATCGCTTCTTTATGGTAACAAAGATAAGTTGATTGCGACAATCGGCGTCAAAGATCTCATAGTTGTAGAAACTGACGACGCCATCCTGGTCTGCCCTAAAAAAAAGAGCCAGGACGTCAAAAAACTTGTAGAAAAAATGCAAAAAGGAAACTTCCAAAAACTGCTCTAATTACCAAGAAAAAATGATTATGGCGCAGCAAATGCCGATACAAATCAAGGAAAAACCATGGGGGCGCGAAATATGGTTTGCCTATACGAAATATTATGCCGGAAAAATCCTTGAAGTCCGCAAAGGGGCACGCCTTTCGCTTCAATATCATGAAAAAAAGACTGAAACACAGTATATTTTTGAAGGTAAGGTAAAATTTACGTTTGGAAAAAACGAAAAGGATTTGCAGGAAAGGGTCCTCAATCCTGGTGACAAGTTTGATATCTTTCCCTATACTATCCATCGCATCGAAGGCCTGAAAAATTCAAAAATTTTCGAGGTATCGTCACCGGAACTCAATGACGTGGTAAAACTTGCAGATGACTATGGCCGCAGCGGTAAAGGCAATAACGAGGAAAACGATCGCAAGTTGTTTAAAAAACTTAATAAATAATTTTAAAACTTTTATCTCTTAACTCTATGAAGAACCGTCATTTCCTCAAGGTTGGGCTAATTCTGCTCACCGCTTTTATACTGGGATTTCTTGACACGCCGGCAGAAAAACAAAAAGCAATTTTACCGGCAACACCACAATCCATTTTGGATAACAAATTCCATTTGGGCCTTGATCTCCAGGGGGGATCACAGCTTGATTACCTCATTGATCTGCGCAAGGTTCCGGCAAAGGACCAG
>Ga0315275_10005764_pt1 | contig 11777 bp, 11 predicted proteins | sample YL17G03_0_MG_FD_205557 | JGI IMG/M metagenome (GOLD analysis project Ga0315275, IMG submission 205557) | Sediment microbial communities from Yellowstone Lake, YNP, Wyoming, USA - YL17G03_0 | ecosystem: Environmental > Aquatic > Freshwater > Lake > Sediment | place: USA: Wyoming | collected... | reverse complement strand
ATGACCTCGCCAGCAGCCGGATCGCAGCGCAGCTCGCCGGGGAGCACGAGGGCATCTGGGCGGCCGTTGGGATCCATCCCCATGATGCCGGCGGGGCAACGGATTCGGACCTGGCGGAGATCGCGTCGCTTGCCCGCTCCCGCGGGGTCGTTGCGATCGGCGAGACTGGGCTGGACTTCTACCGCGACCTGTCACCCCGCCCGGCTCAGATGGATTTGTTCCGCCGGCAGCTTGAACTTGGGGCGGAACTGGAACTCCCGGTCATCATCCACTGCCGCGAGGCCCAAGAGGGAGTGCTCGAAGCTGCCCGGTCGGCAGGCTGGCCCAGGCTGGTGTGGCACTGCTTCGACGGAACGCAGGAGCACATGCAGCGCGCGGTGGGGCTGGGAATGTTGCTCGGACTGGGAGGCCGGCTCACCCATCGAGGGGTCACACAACTGCGGGAGGCGGTTCGGAACGCGCCCACCGACCGGATCCTGTTGGAGACAGATGCGCCCTACCTCGCGCCGGAACCGCATCGCTCGCGTGACAACGAGCCGGCCAACCTCCCGCTCATCGCCCAGGCGGTGGGAGCAGCGCGGGAGGAGACAGCGGAGAGCGTCGCGGCCTCGACAAGCGGAAACGCGCGGCGCGTCTTCGGCCTTCGAGAGGGCAGCTGATGGGCGGCAGACCGCGGCATGTGATTGACTTCCACGCCCACGCTTTCCCGGAGAAGGTGGCGGCACGCGCTCTCTCGGCGCTGACCGAGACCTACCAGGTCGAGGCGCACGGCGAGGCGACGGTGCCGGGGCTGCTCCGGAGTATGGACGAGAACTGCGTTGACGTATCGGTGATCGCGCCGGTGGCAACGCGGCCCGACCAAGTTCGCTCCATCAACGACTGGGCGGCCGTGATCCAGAGCGAGCGGATCATCTGCTTCGGCGCGCTCCATCCCGAGCTGCCCGACCCGGCCGGGGAGGTGGGGCGCATCGTTGGACTCGGGTTGAAGGGGGTGAAGCTCCAGCCGAACTTCCAGGAGTTCGAGCCGGATGATCGGCGAGTGTTTCCGCTCTACCAGGCCGCTGAGGGGAAGCTTATCCTGCTGTTCCACAGCGGCCAGGAGATCAAGGCGGCGCCGCGCATCTACGCCAGGCCGGAGGCGCTGGCACGGGTACACCGGTCGTTCCCCGGGCTCACCATGGTCATCGCCCACATGGGCGGGTACCAGGTATGGGAGCAGGCGCGCGAACATCTCATAGGCGAGAAGCTGTGGCTCGACACCTCCTACTGCGGGGGAGATCTGAGCGGGAGCGAATTCCTTGCCCTGATCCGGGCCCATGGGGCGGAGCGGATCGTGTTCGGGACCGACTACCCGTGGGGCAGCCCAGGCAAGGAGCTGGACCTGATGGCGGGAATGGGGCTGGACGAGGGCGAGCTTGAGGCCGTCTGTTGGCGGAACGCAGCAGGTCTGCTAGGGCTGAAGCTGGGATGAGGTGGGATGAGTCTGGGCCCGGCCGGCACGGACGGCAGGCCGGGGAAGCGCTGTAGGAGGCGGGAGAGATGGCTGATTGCATCTTCTGCAAGATCGCGGCTGGAGAGGTGAAGTCGGATATCGTGCACCAGGACGAGCAAGTAGTCGCTTTTCGCGACATCAACCCACAAGCGCCGACGCATATTGTCATAATGCCTCGCGTCCACCATCCGTCATTGAACGATCTCGGCCCGGAAGACGATGGCGTGACCGGCTACCTTGTGCGGTTGGCGGCCAAGATCGCCGACGATGAGGGGATATCGGAACAGGGCTATCGGATTGTGGCGAACTGCGGGCCAAATGCGGGCCAGTCAGTTGATCACGTGCATTTCCACCTGCTCGGAGGCCGGCCTCTGGGATGGCCCCCGGGGTAGGCGGCCAGGTCTGCCGCGCTCGGTTGTTTGACAAGGCAGGCCCGGGCTTGGTATAATGCACTGCCGAGGGGCCCGAGCGCTGCATCATGCGCGTGGGTCCGACTATAATCAGCACTACCGCGGTTCGAGTGCGGCTGTTGTCGGTCTGGCGCCCTCGACCTGCCGTGAGCAGGCAAACGAGGGTGTCCGACGCGTTGGGCGTCGTCGGGCGATGCCGCTTCGCGCTGGGCCGGTGGTCTGGTGACAGAAAGGGGGGGAGAGCATGGCAGTTCATTTACGCGACAATGAGTCGATAGACAGCGCTCTGCGCCGCTTCAAGCGGGAGCTGCACCAGCACGGTGTGCTGGAGGCGGCGCGGCGCAAGGAACGCTATGAGAAGCCGAGCGACAAGCGTCGCCGGATGCAGGCCGCAGCCATTCGGCGCGCCCGGCGGGCCGCGAGGCGACGGGGCGAGCGCTGATCGTCTGGTGAGAGCGCCGAACCAATCCAGTTGACCCTTACGAAGGCCGCCCTCTCCCAATGGAGTGGGGCGGCCTGGGTGTTCACATGCCCCCCAGGGGCGGACCAGGCCAGTCTGTGGAAGCAGCCTCGGAAGGCAAGATCGTCGTCGCGGATGACCAAGAGGCCGCGGCGCTCGCCGGCGTGCGAGACGAGAACCTCCGGCTGGTCGAGCGGGCAGTCGGGGCGCGTATCGGCGCGCGCGGCAACGAGATCCGAGTCAGCGGAACGCGGGAGCAGGTCGGCAGAGCGACCGAGCTACTGGGTGAGCTGATGAAGCTCGTGCGGCTGGGCCATCCGATCACGCCGGGGGAAGTGGAGTACGCGGCGCGGCTGGTAGGGGGTGGGCAGGCAGCAGCGGCCGACGTCGTGTTCTCCGATGTTGTCCTCGTGACCGACCGCGGCAAGCCGGTGAGGCCTCACACGCAGACACAGCGCGACTACGTGCACGCGATGGCACAGGCCGACTTGACCTTCGCGATTGGCCCTGCCGGCACCGGCAAGACCTACCTCGCGATGGCGATGGCGGTGAGAGCGCTGCGGGAGAACAAAGTCTCACGCGTTATCCTTACCAGGCCGGCGCTGGAGGCGGGGGAGCGGTTGGGCTTCTTGCCTGGCGACATCCAGGCGAAGGTGGATCCTTATCTGCGCCCGCTCTTCGACGCGCTGTTCGACATGATGGACCTGGTGAAGGCGCAGCGGCTGATGCAACAAGGCATGATCGAAGTGGCGCCGCTCGCGTTCATGCGAGGGCGCACGCTCAACGATTCGTTCATCATCCTCGACGAAGGGCAGAACACCACTCCCGAGCAGATGAAGATGTTCCTCACCCGCTTCGGGTTCGGGTCAAAGGCGGTGGTCACCGGCGACATCACCCAGACCGATCTGCCTCGCGGCCAGATATCCGGGCTCAACCACGTCCGAGAAGTACTTCCGGGCGTCACCGGGGTGGCCTTTGTGTACTTCTCGGATCAGGACGTGGTCAGGCACGAGTTGGTGCAGCGGGTCATCCAAGCGTACGAGCAACACGAACTGAGGGGTACGGGCGGCAGGCCCCCCGACGCTGCTCAAGGCAGGCAATGAAGCGACTGCGCGCCGTCCGCCGACGCAACGGCGAGCGGAAGGACCGGCGGCTTAACTGGACGGGGGTGATGCGTGCTGGCATGGGTCTGCTGACGTGGGCAGCCCTCTGCCTGATGCTGCTCGGGTATGACCTCTTCCCCGGCCGGATCTCTCTCCACCTCGGCGAGCCGAGCCCGGAGCTGGTGCGAGCGCCGCGCATGGCGCGATACGAGGACGACGAGGAGACCGACCGCCTACGCGCGGAAGCGGCGGCGAGCGTGCTCCCGGTGTACACCGCGATGCGGTTCGCCCGGCCAGACGCGGAGGGGCGGGTCTCGAAGGACTTCGCCGCACTGGCAAAGGCCAGGTCGGCGGCCGACTCGGCAGCGGAGCTGCCCGACCAAGTGGGATGGCTCCCGGAAGGATCCGCGGGGTGGGTGCTGTCGGCCGATCGCTCGCGGCTGTCGGCGCTCGAGGACCAGACGCTCGATATCATCCGGAAGCTGATGTCGAAGCAGATCAGGGATGCGACATCGGACCTGCGGGTGGCGCGCGAGGACGCCGAGGCGATGGCCCGGCGCGGCCAACGGGAGCCAGCAGCAGCGGCAGTGGTGGGGGCGGTGGCCAAGCGTGCGGTCGCCCCGACCTACCACCTCGATCAGGATGCGACAGAAGGCGCGAGAAACGCGGCTCGCCGACGAGTGCAGCCAGTGGTCCGCACTATCGAAGCCGATCAGCCGATCATCTTCGCCAATGAGCCGGTGACGCGCCAGCATATGGAAATCCTGCGGGCCTTGGGGCTGACAAGCCCCAAGCTGGACGCGCGCAGGCTGGCTGCGACCGCGCTACTGGTGGGGCTGATCGTCGTGCTACTGGGATCGCAGACGCGGCACTGGGCGCGCGCGGTGTACGATCGGCTCAGGTCGCTGCTGCTTCTGTGCCTGCTGGCAGTCGCCGCGATGTTCGTGATCAGCCTCCTCACTCCGGCGCTGCCGCACGTGTGGATGCTCATCGTTCCCGCGGTCTCCCTGATGGCGGCGGGCCTACTGGCGGACACCGTCGCGATTGCACTGGCACTCGCGCTCAGCCTGCTGGTGGGGCTGATGGCCGATGCGGGTCTTCCTGCAACTCTACTGGCGCTGGGCAGTTCAAGCGCCGCGATCGCGCTCGCACCCTATCTTTGGCCTATGTCGCGGCTAAGGGTAGCGGTGGGCGCAATGGCGGCGGCCAACCTCGTGCTGGTAGTGGCGGTGGGCCTTCTCCAGGGCCAGCAGCCGGTTGCGCTGGCGAAGGAAGTTGGGCTGGCGACAGCGCTCTACGGGCCGGGCGCGGCGTTGCTTGCCCTTGGCGGGGTGTACATGCTGCAGCGGCCCTTCGGCATCACCACCCAGTTGGCGCTGCTGGAGCTAGGTAACCCCCAACTGCCCCTGTTGAAGCAGCTTCAGACTGAGGCGCCGGGTACCTACCACCACTCGCTGATGGTGGCGAGTCTCGCCGAAGCGGCGGCCGAGGCGGTTGGCGCCGACGCGCTCCTCACTAGAGTGGGGGCGCTCTACCATGACATCGGCAAGCTCTCCCGCCCGGGGTTTTTCGTCGAGAACCAGGCGGTGCTGGGGCTGGACAACGCGCATGATCGGCTGTCCTCCTCTCTCTCGGGGCTCATAATCATCTCGCATGTGAAGGATGGCGTAGAGCTGGCGCGCAAGCACCGGCTGCCGCCCGATGTGGTGAACATCATCGCTGAGCACCATGGCGAGACGACGATGACCTACTTCTACCACCAGGCGCTGACCGGCTCCCGGCCCGAGGAGGTGTCAGAGGAGCAGTTCCGCTATCCCGGGCCGCTGCCGAGCACGAAAGCAGCCGCCATCGTCATGCTTGCAGACGGTGTGCATGCGGCGACGAAGTCCATTCCGGAGCCGACGCCGCAGCGCATTCAGCAGATGGTGAGGGAGATCTTCCGCGAGCGAGTAGTCGGGCGGCAGCTCGAGCAGTGCGATCTCACCTTCCGCCAGATCGCGGCGGCGGAGAGCGTGATGGGCCGGGTGCTGACGCTGGCGCTGTGCCGAGATAGGATCGCCTATCCCGAGCCGCTGGAAGATCGAGTGAGGTCGTAGTGTGCAGTGGCCGCAACAGTCGCGAACAGACAGAGACGGCGGATTCGGCGTAGGTGGCTGGAACAGATTGCGGAAGCGGTGATGGAGGCCGAGGGCTGCCGTCCGGAGGCGGAGCTGAGCGTTGTCATCGGTGATGATGCATGGATCCAGGAGCTGAATCGGAAGTACCGCAAGAAGGACAGGCCAACGGATGTGCTGGCCTTTCCGCAGGACGTGGGACCGAGCGGCCACCCGCTGCTGGGGGACGTAGCAGTGTCGGCGGAGACGGCGGCGCGGCAGGCGGGGGAGCTGGGACACAGCTTCGAGCGCGAGCTAGCGCTGCTGGTGACACACGGGATACTGCACCTGACGGGGTGGGAGGACTCGACGGCTGTCCAGCGGGAACGGATGCTGGCTCGGGCGGAGGCGCTGCTGGTCAAGTTTGGCGCCGAGGGGTGAGCAAGCGAGGGCTGCTGGAGAGCTCGCGCAACGCAGTTGATGGTCTGCTGCACGTGCTGCAGCAGGACTGGCACATGCGCCTCATCTGCCTGGCGGGCGCGATCGCCATGCTCATCAGCGCCCTGCTCCGGGTGACGCGGGTCGAGGTCCTCATTCTCCTAGTCGCCATCGCGCTCGTGGTGCTGGCGGAGGTGCTGAACCGCGCCATCGAGGTGATCGTTGATCTGGTGAGCCCCGGCTATCACCCGCTGGCGCGGGTGGCGAAGGATGTCGGTGGAGCGGGGGTGCTGGTGGCCGCGATTATGGGCGTGGTCATTGCCCTGGGTGTGTTCGTCAACGCCGACGCCCTCGCAGTGATCCAGGGCCTGTCCACGCGGCCGGTGCCGCACTTCATGCATGTCGGCCTGGTCGGGGCGGTGACCGTGGTGGTGGCGGTGATTCTGGGCAAGCTCTGGGGCGGACACGGGTCGCTTACCCGGGGCGGGCTGGTGAGCGCCCACAGCGCCCTGGCATTCTTCTGCTTCATCAGCATCTGGTTCCTCACCACCGATCCGCTCACCCGCGCGCTGGCGTTCGTGCTTGCGGTGCTGGTCGCCCAGAGCCGGGTGGAGGCCGGCATCCACTCGGTGCGAGAAGTGCTGATAGGGACGGTTGTGGCGCTGGTGGTGGGGACGCTGCTCTACGGGCTGCTCACCATGCGGCCGGGGATCTAGCATGGGGCCCGATGACCTACGACCGCTGCTCGTGATGGCGGTTCTGCTGACCGTGTCGGCTCTTTTCTCCGCGGCGGAACTGAGCTTCCTAACGCTGGGCAGGAGGAGAGCTAGGCGGGCGGCAGAGGGGCGGCTGGCGCTGATGCTCGACGCAATGCTCGCCCGCCCCGCCATCACTCTGGGGGCCATCCTGGTCACCATCACGTCGGTCAACTACTCAGCCGAGGCGGTGGCAGCCAACTGGGTGATCGGCCGGGATCTGCCGCTCTGGATGGCGATCGCAGGGGCGGCGTTGCTCGTGCTTGTCTTCTCCGAGGTGGTGCCGATCAGCTACGCGGCGGCGAACCCGGAGCGAGTGGCGCGGGCAGTGGTCGTGCCGGTGCGGCTCGTCACCTGGGTCCTCTCGCCGCTGGCGCGGGTCGCTGGCTTCATAGCCGAGCAGCTTGCCTATCTTCTCGGGGGTGGTCCGACTCCCGAACGACCGATCTCAGAAGGGGAGATCCGCGCCATTGTGGACATCCAGGCCGAGACCGGCAGCCTGGAGGAGGAAGAGAAGGTGATGATCCACCAGATCTTCGAGTTCGGAGACACGGTGGCGCGGGAGGTAATGGTCCCTCGAACTGATATGTTCGCGATCCCACACGACGCCACCGCCGCCGACGCGGGCCGGGGCGCGACCGAGCACCGCATCTCCCGCATGCCGGTCTACGGGGAGAACCTGGACGATATCGTGGGCACGGTGCACGTCAAGGATGTCATTCCGCTGCTGGCCGCACAGCAGGGCGGAACACCTGTCACGACAGTGATGCGCCAGCCAATGTTCGTGCCAGAGACAAAGAAGCTGAGCGACCTGCTGACCGAGTTCCGCCGCACCCGACGGACGCTCGCCATCGTGCTGGACGAGTACGGGGGCACGGCCGGGCTGGTGACGCTGGAGGACCTGCTCGAGGAGGTAGTGGGGGACATCTACGACGAGTACGACGTGATCCGCCCCAGCGTCGAACGTCTTGCCGACGGGGTTATGCTGGACGGGAGACTAGGGGTCGAGGAGGCGAGCGAAGCGCTGGGCGTGGAGCTGCCCGAAGGGGAGTACGACTCGGTGGCCGGGCTGCTGTACGCCAAGCTGGGCGTGATGCCGCGGCTGGGCGACGAAGTGGCGGTCGCCGGCCTGCGTCTGGCGGTGGCGGAACTCAACGGACACCGCATCACGCGGGTGCGGGTCCTGCCTGACCCCAAGCGACCCGCATCGCCAGACACACCGGGGTCGGGGCCATGACGGAGCCATCGCTGCCCCGGTTGCTGGGCGAGGCGAGCGCAGTCAGCGGCGAGATCTTCGCAATCGCGGTGTGCTGGTTCGTGCTCGCCTTCAGCTCTCTTTCGGAGGCCGCGCTCGTGCGGATCGAAGTCAGCCGGGCGCGCCAGCTTGCCGAGGAACGTGTCTGGGCGGGCAGGCGGCTGCTGTGGCTGGTCGAGAACCGGCAACAGGTCCTGAGCACGCTGATACTGCTCATCAACCTCGCCATCATTGTCGCCTCCGCCTACACCACAGAGGTGGCGATCAGGCTCTCCCGCGGCAGCGATCACCCCCACCTCTGGGTGGCCGGCGCCTCGGCTGGGATGATCGCTTTCATCCTGGTCTTCTGCGAGCTGACGCCCAAGACATGCGGTATGCGCAGGGCCGAGCCGGTCGCCCTTGCCGTGAGCCCGGCGCTGGCGCTGCTCCATCGGGCCATCTGGCCGGTCGCCCGAGTCCTCCACCTCGCGGGTGTTGGGATCATCCGCAGCGTCGTTGTGCCGATCTTTGGCGGACGGGCGGTGGCGGGCCTCCCACGCTACACGGATCAGGAAGTGATGGAGATGGTGGTCGAGGGCGAGGCCGGCGGCATCGAGGAAGAAGAACGGGAGATGATCGCGGGCGTGATCGAGTTCGCCGACAAGGTTGCTCGCGAGGTGATGACCCCGAGGACCGACATCGTCTGGGTGGAGCAGGAGGCGTCGCTGGTAGAGGCGGCAAAGGTGAGCCAGGACACCGGCTACTCCCGCCTGCCGGTGTGCGTCGAGGATGTGGATCACGTGGTGGGCATTCTCTACATGAAGGATGTTGTGACCGCGTTCGGGCCCGGTGCGCCCGGCGCAACGGCGGGGGAGCTGGCGCGGAAGCCTGCCCCGATCGTGCCCGAGAGCCGCAAGGTGCACGAGGTGCTCCACCTGATGCAGCGCAGACGACTTCACATGGCCATCGTCATAGACGAATACGGCGGCACCGCTGGGCTCGTCACCATCGAGGACCTGCTGGAGGAGATCTTCGGCGAGATCCGGGACGAACACGACATCGAGGTCGAGCCAATCCGCCCCATCGACGCGAACAGCGCGACGGTAGACGGGGTGGTAAGCGTGGGCGACGTCGGGGATCACTTCGAGGTGGAGTTGCCGGAAGGGGAGTTCGACAGCATCGGGGGGTTCATCCTGGACCGGCTGGGCCATCTGCCGGCGGCCGGCGAGCAGATGAGCTGGCAAAACCTGGACTTCACGGTCGAAGCGGTGTCGGAGAACCGGATTCAGCGGATCCGGATCGTGCGGCGCCCGGAGGAGGTGCCAGATGAGCAGGAAGGCGGCGAAGAGCGGTGATTGGGAGCGGCTGACCGCGGCCGCCCAGGCCGCGAGCGCGAACGCCTACGCTCCCTACTCTCATCTCCGGATCGGGGCAGCGATCGAGGCCGACGACCGGACCGTCTACTCGGGGTGTAATGTCGAGAACAGCTCCTTCAGCCTGACTGTGTGCGCCGAGCGGGTGGCGCTGCACTGTGCAGTGGCGCACGGGGCCAGGGGCTTCAGTCGGCTGGTGATCTACACCTTGGACGCGGGTCCGCTCTCCCCGTGCGGGGCCTGCCGGCAGGCACTGGTCGAGTTCGCACCCAACCTCTCGATCCGCTCCATTGGCCGAGGGGGCCTACAGCGGGAATTCGATCTTGCCAAGCTGCTGCCTCAGGCCTTCGGCTGGCCGGCAGGAGAAGCCTCCAACCAACCGGAAGGATGACAGCGCCGAAGAGGCGATGAGTCAGGCGGCCGTCTCGAGTCTTCAGCTATCGCCTTGTCGCCTAGGCGGCCTCCGGGTAGGAGCCGAGCACGCGCAGGACGAGGGTGTGCTCCCGCAGCTCGCGGAGCGCCTGGGAGAGGCCTGAACTGGTTTCGTGGCCCTGCACGTCCACGAAGAACATATACTCCCAGGGCGTCTGCTTGGTGGGGTGGGACTGGATGAAGGTCATGTTGGTCTGGTGGCTGTTGAAGACTCCAAGCGCCGAGTAGAGGGCGCCAGCCCTATGGGGCACCGAGAAAAGCAGAGAGGTCTTGTCCGCGCCACTGGGGGAGGCCGCCGATTGGCCGATCACCACGAACCTGGTGCGGTTGCCGGGCTGGTCGTGGATCTTGGCGCGCAGCACGGGGAGCGCGTGCAGCTCCCCCGCGAGCGCGGGCGCGATGGCGGCCGAGGCCGGCTCCACCGCCGCCAGCTCGGCTGCCCGCGCGGTGCTGCCCACCGGCACGATCTCCGCTCCGGACAGGTTCGCCCGAAGCCAGATGCGGCACTGGCCGATGGCGTTGGGATGGGAGTAGACGCGCTTGACCTCCTCCAGCGCCCGGCACCGGGAGAGCAGGTACTGCTCGATGTCCACGTAGATCTCGGCGCAGATGGTGAGCTTCGACTCCATGAAGGCGTCGAGCGTGAAAGGCACGACGCCGGCGGTGGTGTTCTCGATGGGAACGACGCCCAGGTCGGCATCCCGCTTCTCCACCGCCACGAAGACGTCGGCGATGGCATCGCATGGCTGCAGCTCGGCGGCGCTGCCGAACTTGGTGCGAGCGGCGATATGGGTGAAGGTGCCGGCGGGGCCGTAGTAAGCAACGGTCAGTCGCTTCTCGAGCAAGCGGCTGGCGGCGAAGATGGCGCCGTAGACGTCTCGCAGCGAATCGGCCGGCAGCGGGCCTTTGCTGAGCGCGGCCAGGCGGTCGAGCACCTGGCGCTCCCGCGCCGGGTCGAAGACGCTGGCATCGGCCTGCTCCTTCAGGCGGCCAATGGCGATGGCTCGCTCCGCCCGACGGTTGAGCAGCTCCAGAATGGCGGCGTCAAGGTCGTCTATCTCGCGTCTGATGTCATCTATGCTCATCGCTGTCCCCGCGAGTGGTCTCTCGGTTCCGGTGGCTACTTCGGCGGGTCCGGCGGCGCGCCCTTTCGGAGTCGGCTGTGACCCAGCAACCGCGCGACAACAGGTCGGGCGAAGGAGTGCCCGATGGGCTCTGGAGCAAGTGCCCGCAGTGCGGGAACATGCTCTACCAGCCGGAGCTGCGGGAAGAGCTCTACGTCTGTCGTCAGTGTGGGCACCACCGCCGCCTGACCGCCCGTGAGCGGATCGCCATCACCGCCGACGAGGACTCGTTTCGCGAGCGCGACGGGGGTATGCGATCGAGCGATCCGCTGCACTTCCCGGGCTACCGGGAGAAGCTGGGGGAGGATGAGGAGGCGACCGGGCTTCGAGACTGCCTGGTGTGGGGCGAGTGTACGATAGATCACCTGCCGGTGGCGCTGGCGGTGATGGACTTCAGCTTCCGGGGCGGCAGCATGGGCGCGGTGGTGGGCGAGAAGTTCGCCCGCGCCGCCGAGCACGCCATCGCCCAGCGCCTTCCCTTGGTGGTGTTCGGCTGCTCAGGTGGGGCGCGGATGCAGGAGGGGATCGTTTCCTTGCTCCAGATGTCAAAGACTACCGCCGTGGTGGGACAGCTCAGCCGGTCCCGGACGCCGTTCGTCATGGTCTACACCGATCCGCTGACGGCGGGCGTGTTCGCGAGCTTCGCCTCGGTCGCCGACATAGCCATTGCGGAGCAGAAGGCTCTCGTCGGCTTCGCGGGCCCGCGCGTTATCGAACAGGCGTTCAAGATCAAACTGCCGCCCGGCAGCCATACGGCGGAGTTCCAGTACGAACACGGCATGGTGGACATCGTCGTCCCGCGCCGGCAGTTGCGCCCGCTGCTGGTGCGGATTCTGAGACTGCTGTCCCCCAGTCCCCAATCC
>Ga0315275_10005756_pt1 | contig 11784 bp, 8 predicted proteins | sample YL17G03_0_MG_FD_205557 | JGI IMG/M metagenome (GOLD analysis project Ga0315275, IMG submission 205557) | Sediment microbial communities from Yellowstone Lake, YNP, Wyoming, USA - YL17G03_0 | ecosystem: Environmental > Aquatic > Freshwater > Lake > Sediment | place: USA: Wyoming | collected... | reverse complement strand
GGCCGCCAGGAACCTGAGAACCTTCTTCACCCGGGTGGTGAGAAAGATCTAGCCAAGTCGCCTGCTCCTGTATCCATCTCTCGAAAGGGGGACGGGGACCACGAATTCCCGTCCCCCGATTTTTTTTCAGGGCTTCGAGTTCTTGAGCCACTTGGCCTTGAGGGCCTCGTACTCGGCAGGGTCAAGGCGGGACTTGTCGAAATACCCCAGGGCCTGTCTCTGACGGAAGGCTTCATAAAGGACGACGGCCACGGAGACCGAGAGGTTGAGGCTCTGGACCATGCCCACCATGGGGATCCGGATGACCTGATCGGCGAAGGCGAGGGCCTCGTCGGAGATGCCTTCGGACTCGCTCCCGAAGACCAGGGCCAGGGGACGGCCGTAATCCAATTCGGTGTACGGCACGGACTTGTCGGACAGCCGCGTCGCGACGATGGTGAAACCCCGCTCTTTCAGGCGGGAGAGACACTCCGAAGCCGACGCATGGACCCCGATCTCGAGCCACTTTTCCGTCCGGGTCGTGATCGCCTCGTTGAACTCGAGAAGGTCCGGGTTCGGCGAGATGAGGTCGAGGTGGAGGATGCCCGCCGCGTCGCAGGTCCGGATGACGGCGCTGGCGTTGTGGGCGATGGTCACCCCCTCGAGGACCACCCGCAGGTCCGGCTGGCGCCGGGCCAATACGCCCTCGATCCTCGTAATCCTCTTGTCCGTCGGCATGGGGACGTTATAGCAGACCGGGATGGGGGATGCAACCGTCGGGCGGTCAGCGAGGCCAGCGGATGATGAACGTTTTCAGGGCCATCAACCCCCAGAACGCGACGGTCCCGAGGACCGCCCGGATCTCCTTGTTCTTCCGGAAAAGGGCGACGTCGAAGCGGGCCCCGGTCCCCTCGCCCGTCCTCCCGGGGATCGGGAGAAAGAGCGGTACGGTTTTCTCCCAGTGCCCGTAGCCCTCCGCGAAAAGCGCCCTCATCCGGTCCCGCTCCTCCCATATGATGACCGGGTAGAAAACGGCGAAATAGGCCGCCATCAGACCGGCGGCCGGCCACGACCGGGCCGCCGCGGCCATGCCCGCCGCGATGAGGATGGTCCCGAGGTAGAGCGGATTGCGGGTGAACCGGTAAGGCCCGGAGACCGCCAGGACCCGTTCCTTCCTGAGATGGCCCGCCGCCCAGGCCCTCAGCCCGAGCCCGAGGAGGCTCAGGCCGATCCCGGCGAGGAGGCTCTCCCATGAGGGGCGGGCGAGGACGATGGCTCCAACGAGCGCCGGAGTGCCGGCCCGAACCCGCCAGCGGTAAAGGATCTCGCGGAGCTTTCGGTCAGGCATCCCGGTCCAGGACCTCCCTGACGAGCTTGGCGACGTCCGCGGCCGTGATGGCGTCCATACAAGCGGTCGTCGGGCAGTCCCTCTTCCAGCACGGGCGGCAATCCATCTGAAGCTGGGCCGTCCTATCCCGGTCCCGGAACGGGCCGTTGCGCTTTGGGTCTGTCGGGCCGAACAGGCCGATAACCGGCACATCCAGGGCGCAGGCCGCCTGCAGGGCGAAAGTATCTCCGCTGATGAGAAGGCGGGATGCGGCGATGAGGGCGAGGACTTCCGGGATCGTGAAGAAGGGGGCCGCGGGGACGCCTGTCCGGGCGGCAATCTTCAGGGCGGTCTCCCTTTCGACATCGTTCCCCCACAGCAGAACGGGGAAGAGATCCGCCCGCCCTATCGCCGGGAGAAGCTCGATCCAGCGTTCGGCCGGCCAGCGCTTGCTTTCCCAAGCCGCTCCGACGTTGCACAGGACGATCTTCTGGGCCGGTTCCCGGCCCAGCGCTTCGAGAGCCGTCGCGACGCGGTTCAGGGCGTCTTCGGGAACAACGAGCGGGAACTCGAAACCGGCCGTTCCCGGCCTCGGCCTCAGCAATTCGACCAAGCGGATATTCTTGCCGATGACGTGACCCGTCTCCTCGAATTCTTCGAGCCGCTCGGTATAGAAAAGCGCCGCCGCGGGCTCCTTGAGATTCTTTCCCGAGAACCCGATCCTCCGTCGCGCTCCCGAAAGCCGGGCGAGGGTCGCAGACTTCAACAGGCCCTGGACGTCGATCGCGGTCCGGTTCCGGCGACGGAGTTTCCGGAGCCAGCCCTTTTCGCCCCGGACGATGATCTCATCGATCCCCGGCACGAGGTTCAGGATCTCCCTCCCGGCCTTCTCCACGACCCAGGACACCCGGGCTTCCGGGAAACCTCTGCGCAGGACCGCATAGGCGGGGAGGGCGTGGATGATGTCCCCCAGGGAACTCAGCCGGAGGATGAGGAAGCTATCCATGTGTTTTCTTCCGTCCGGCTACGAGCTTGATGACGTCGCGCGTCGAGCGGACCTTGGGTCCGCCGGCGATGAAGACCTCGCCTCCCAAGGCCTTGACGGTCTCCCGCTCCGGGACGGTCCGTACGGTATAATCCGAGCCCTTGGCGTGGACGTCGGGGCGGAGGGCGCGGAGGACCTTCTCGACGTTGAGCTCGCGGAAGATCGTGATGTAGTCGACGCATTCGAGCGCCGAGAGCATCTCGGCCCGCTCCGCCTGCGGCATGAGGGGTCTCCCGGGCCCTTTGAGGGCCATTACCGAGCGATCGCCGTTCAGGGCCACGACGAGGACGTGGCCCCGATCCGCAGCGCCCCGGAGATACCGGACGTGCCCGACATGGATCAGGTCGAAACAGCCGTTGGCCAGGACGACGCGGCGTCCGCGGCCCTTTTTCGCGGCAACGATCTTCCCGAGTTCAACGAGGGTCCGGAGCTTCCTGGGTTTCAAGATCGGATCGCCTGTCTGAGCTCACGCGGGCTGAGCGCGGCGGCGCCTTTTTTCATGACGACGACGCCCCCGGCGAAGTTGGCGAGCTCGGCGGCCTCCCGGAACGATGCCCCGGCCGCCAGGGCTAGAGTGAACGCGCTGATGACGGTATCGCCGGCCCCGGTCACGTCGACGATATCGGTCGTCCCGCGGACGGGAATGGGGAAGGGGGGCTTGCCTTTTTCGAAGAGGACCATCCCCCGCGAACCGCGCGTCACGAGCAGGGCAGGGGACCGGAGTTTTCTCAGGACCTTCGCCGATGCCGCGTATAGGGCCGCGGTGTTCCCGCCGGGCACCACGCCGAGGGCCGCCTCGACCTCGGACTCGTTCGGGGTCGCGATCGTCGCCCCCGCGAAGTCCATCAGCCGGAATCGCGAATCGACGGCGACAGGGACGCGGGCCCCCACGGCCGCGGGCAGGCATTCCGCGAAGATGGCTTTCTTGACGGTGTCATAATTATAGTCGGAGACGAGAAGAGCTGCGCAATCCCGGATGACGGCGCCGACGGCCCTACGGATTCGCCCCGACAGAGCGGGGGAGTCAGGGACCCGGCCCTCGCGGTCGATGCGCAGGATCTGCTGTTTGCGCGTGTTCTCCTCGCCGGCCATGATCCTCGTCTTCAGGGGTGTCCGATAGCCCTTTTCCGGAATGATGCGATCGGTCGGGATGCCCTTGGCCCTCAGGAGCCCCAGCACCCTGCGGCCCGCCGCATCCCTGCCGACGACGCCGACGGGAACCGGGAACGCCCCGAGGGCCTTCAGGTTCTGGATGGCGTTGCCCGCTCCGCCCAGGGAGAATTCCTGGTCCTTGAAGCTCAGGATGAGGACCGGGGCCTCGCGGGAGATGCGCCGGGTCGTTCCGTAGAGATGCTCGTCGAGGATGAGGTCGCCCCAGACGCCGATCCGCAGGCCCTCGAAACGATCGACGTACCCGAGAAGACCATTCCTGTCCGGTTTGATATCGCGCATGTCTCCCTGCCGCATGGATTGTAATCAATAACGGACCCCAAGGTCAAACGGAGCATTGAAAAGCCGGGGAAATTCGTCTATATTCTGTCCGGCACGCCGGAGTGGCGGAATTGGCAGACGCGCGGGACTCAAAATCCCGTCCGGGGCAACTCGGGTGTGGGTTCGATCCCCTCCTCCGGCATGAGCTTTCCCCTGAAAAACCCGTTTTTCATTGTCTTTCTCTTGTGTGTTTCTTAAGCAAGTTTAGTAGGGCGTCACGAAACTCACTTTAGCATCAGGTTGGGTAAGAACGACTTCACATAGCGGATTTTGTCCTCATACCCCAGCCGATGGGCGGTGAGGGCGACAAGCAAAACGGTTATGTGCGCAATCGTGCAGTGATTTTGTGTCGCCGCGAGGCCGATCACCGTGGGCCGCTGCATGGAGATCGCCAGGAGCCGCGAGAAGATGCGCTCCACAGAAGTCCTCTGATTGTAGATGAGCTTGAATCGCTGAGTTCCGTAGGCGATCTGATCACGAACAGTGGGGGTCAGACGAACGAGGTAGTTGCAGCCCTTTTGACTGAGGAACTTGGGATGTGAGGCCGGGCAGAGCAGGTATTGCCGGCGACACTTTTTTCTCCAGTGAATGGGGCAGATATATTGGACGTACGTCCTGCCCTTGACGGTCATCTTTCCCCTCCGGGGCATTTCGAGATTGGCAGGACAGATGACGATCCCATTCTTGACCGTGAAGGCTGCCGGAGGAATATTCCGCCGGTTTCGGGGGATAACGGGCTCTGCTTTCATTTCGGAGAGGATATAGGACAGGATCTCCTCGGTATCGTAGTTGGCATCTCCGATGACGCATTCCGGCGAGAGGGGCAGAGCCTCTCGAGCCTCCCGGAGCAGCGGGACGGCCTGCTTCTTTTCATCATGATTCGCCGGGAGGGTCTTTTCCTGAAGAGGGAGTTCGGAGACCGCATCGTTTAAGATGTGATTCCTGTATCCCCAGAACCAAGCGATCTTCGTTTGAAACGCTTGAGGGTAATGGATGAGCACACCCAGCCTGGCATCGGGGTCGCCCGGGAGTTGACGTGTCTTATCGAATCGGTTTTGAGCCGAGGCTTTGAAATTGTTTTCCTTGACGTTCGCCTTGATCGAACAGGAGTCCAAGGCCAGGTGCTTTCCCGAGATGACACCTTCCTCCATCAGCCGGCGCACGAGCGCTAGACGAACATCTTGAAGATCGGGATGGGATGAAGTCCTGAGGAAGCGGGAGAACCGCTCTTTGGATGGAGCTTCGCGGCCCAGACTAAAACCAAGAACGTCGGCCATAACAGGATTGTTCTCGAGTTCGAAGACAAGGTCGGTCAGTGAAGAGAGGCCGCGAAGGTTCTTATAGATGAGAGCTCGCAAAATGGCATCCTGGGAAAAAGGAGGCCGGCCGGTTGCCCTGGTAAGCGCCGGAAGTGAAGGGAGGTTTTCGAACAGCTTCTCATATCGGACTCTTGGAGGAAGGTCTTCGGCCTTGAAAAGAGGAAGGTTCTTCATGGGCCCCTCGAGTTTCGTGACGATCGGCGCAAACGACGTCTATCGAGGGTAGCAAAAAATCGGAGTTTAGGATAACTAACGCATTCATATCAAAAGGAGTTGCGGCGGTCAAAAACCGGGGCGTCACAAAACTCAAATCATCCTAACTCGCCCGTATTCGAGCCCGGATGACGCCTCAAATACAGGCTTTAAGGACGGAAAAGTATTTGCATCCTGCTGATAATAAATCGGTTATAAAGAGTTAGGGAGTCGCCATAAAGAGCACGCGTAAGTTATACATATAAAAAGAGTTAGAGTTTCGTGACGACCACCAAGTTTAGGTGAGTTTAGGTATCTTTCTGTCACCAGTTTGACACCGGCGCCGAGCAAGTGACACGCGCCGGCCATAACGGGCGGGTGCGGTCTACTTAAAACCAGGAGGCCTAATTTTTGCCGGGAAACTTCGCCCCCGAAGTCTCCCCGGGGAGACACAAGCTCTCGGTTCCCCCAAAGGGCGAGGGGTCTTGCCAGGGCGCTCACGGATCGGGGTTAAGGTTTTCCGGATCGAGCCCGCCTTTTCAAGACACACTACAGGGTGCTTAAGTATTCGCCTTGCTAACGGGGGGTCGAGGCTTCGGCGGATTACCTATGCTGTATGCTAAGGCAAGACCCCTCTCCCCCCTCCCGCCCAACGATGTGGTATGGGTCGTCCGCAAGTGCGTGATACCAAAACCGTACACCCGATGTCCGAGAGCTTGTAAGGCAAACCCTCGACGTACCTCTATTTCGCTCTAGGAGGCCCGTAGAGCGACTTTGCTGGTTGCGGTTTCCCCTGATACACAAAATGCCCGTGGGGGGGTAGCGACCCCATTTTTCCCCCATATGGGACATCCCAAAGATCGCCCGTCCTACGCGATCCTGCGTGGTTTTTCCACGCATCAGTGGGAGGCTGCGGCCGGTGGAAGCGCCTGGACTGCTTGAATGCCTAGACTACCTGCGCGAATTGACATGCGGATACCATCTCTGATAAATTTTTGTTAAGGCAGAAGGATTCCTATCTGCTTCTTGAGATATTTATGCGCTTTTTTCTTTATGTGGAGGGGGAAATGACAAAAGTCTTGTTTCGGGCCCTTTTAGTTATCGCGCTGAGCTTTGCGCTCTTCGTGGGGCCTGGATTTCTTTTCGGCCTAAACTCACGGTCTGATGCCGTCACCATAATGAATCGGCAAGTCCAAAGCCTTGCGGCGACTACCTATTTCACCCAAGATTTGTACGCCATCCCGCCCACCCTGCAAAAAGAACTGCATGGGGTCTTCGCGGTCGATTTCAACAATGACGGCTTCATGGATCTCATTGCCCTCCAGCATGATTTTCAGACGGCGCCTGATCCCTTCCTCCCTGCTCGCATCCTCGCGTTCACGAATAATCAGAATGGAACTTTCATCGAATCGACCTCTCAAGTCCTCGGCGACGTTCGGGCGACGTGCCCCAACTCCTATGTTGTTGCCGATTTCAACGGCGATGGATGGGAGGACATCTTCATCGTCGATATGGGGAATGACCGGGAGCCCTGGGGTCAGGGCAAGAAGTTCATGCTTTTCATCCAGAAGGCGAACGGCACTCTTGTGGATGAGGCCTCGGCCCGGTTGCCCACGATGTTTGACGGAATTCCACACTGCGCGGCCGAAGGCGATATCGATGGAGATGGGAGTATTGACCTGATTGTTACTTCGACAGGCGGACCGAATTATCAGCTCTTGGTCAACGACGGCCAAGGCTACTTCCAATATGAGACGGATAGGCTCCCGGTCGCCAAATCCAACTGGATCCCCAACAACTGCCTGATGTTGGACTTCAACAGAGATGGGTATATGGATATTTTCATGGGGGAGGAAGGAGGGCGTCAGCCGCAGGACTTCATTTTTTTAAATGACGGAACCGGCCATTTCACCTTTGCCCCGGATGCGACGATTCCTACCCGTCTTCTTGGAGCGGGGTCGGGGACAAACGGGGCTCATTCCGCGGACCTCAACGGCGACGGCTGGATGGATTTGGTCTTATCTTGCGTCAAAAATACGGAACAGCGAATTCAGGTTCTGTTCAACAATGGCAACGGGACGTTCTCCGACGTCTCTAATCGAGTGAGCGGTCCTTATCTCAATATTCGTGCGGCGGGATTCCCGTGTAGCGCGATCGCCGACTGCAACGGCGACGGTTGGCCCGACCTTCTCGCGGCCCGAAACGTTTGGGGAGGCTCATTCGTTCCTCATCTCTTCATCAACCATGCGGGATCGCAGTTCGAAGACATCACCTCTACGGCCTGGAGTTTTCATGAGGTCAACGGGGGCGAACCGCCGCTGATCGAATTCGTGGAGATCGACAACGATGAAGACATGGATGCGATCGGCATTTATCCGGGCAGCGATCAGATTTATGTTTTGGTCAACCAAACCCCATACCCGATCTCCGAAGCCGCCCTTCCGTATCCGATAGCCCCTTCGCTCGTGTCCCCGGCCGACGGAACGACGATCTATACGAATAGTCCGACTTTGGCCTGGAATGCCGTGGATTCCGCCTTTGAATACGACGTCCAGGTCTCGACGAGCTCCGACTTCTCAACAACCGTCGCGAGCAAAAGCCACTGCACAACGAATTCTCTCGCCCTGAAAAATCTTTCCAATGCCACAACCTATTATTGGCGCGTGCGGGCTTACAATACACGCGGCGTAGGCCCTTGGTCCCAGACATATAGTTTCTTTCTCGTAACATCGCAAACGATCACGCTGAGCTCCCCTGAGGGCGGCGAGGCGTGGATCATTAGCACTACCCAACCCATCACCTGGTTCTCGAGCGGGGTCAGCGGTAACCTGAACATCAATTTGTACAAGGGAACGTCCAACCTCGGGGCTATTGCTACGGGAATTCCGGTTGGCAACGGTGTCTACTCCTGGAGGTCGGGATATTTAAAGAATGGGACAAAAGTCGCCTTGGGGAGCACCTACCGCGTCTCCATAGTCTCGGCGGTCAACAAGACCATTACGGCCATCAGCAATGCTTATTTCAGCCTGGTCAAACCTAAGATATCCGTCAAATCGCCTGTCAGCGGAGCTGTCTGGAAGGCCAACAGCGTCCAGCGGATCACTTGGACCTATTCCGCGGTCAGCGGCACGGTCAATATCTTCCTATACCGCTATGGGGTCCTCAAAGGGCAGGTGGCGGCTAGCATTCCGGTCAGCGACCTGGGCTTTTCGTGGACGGTTGGAGGCTTAAGCAACGGCAAGGCGGTCCCGGTCGGAGTCGGCTACTCGGTCCGTGTGACGACCTCGGATGGAAAGATCTCTTGCAAGAGCCCCGGGACATTCACGATTAAGCGCTGAATTGGATTCCTCAAGCCGCAATTCAACGGAGAATACCGGTTTGTCTCCTTTGACGTGGGAGCCGGCGGCGCCAGAGCCCCTCGATGTCCGCGCTATACGGCCTTTACGGACATCGAAGGCAGAAGTGTCTATGTTTAGATAGAGACGCTACTGCGTATTATCGAAGCACGGATAGGAAGGAATAAGGAGATTGGACAGGCGCGCCGTTCTAGACCCGAAGCCGGAAATGTCTGCCAAAAAATCGGCTATCATCAGCATTGAGCCCGTAGTAAGTCAATCAGTATTAAGCAATTAGGCCTGGGCCCAATCGATCTCCGGTTAAAAGGGTCGGAGATTCGATCCCTCTTGCCGTCTCTCGATTATCCCCTATTAGCCTTTGTTTTCCTTTAACCGTGATTAGCCAGAATTAAGCGGGTTTACGTAATCTTTTTGACATGGCTGTGACACGGGGACAAGATTTTTTTGTAAAATTGCCCCCTCCTCCGCCCCAATAGGTGAGGCCTGCCCTTCCCTCGAGCGACCTGCAACATCGGGGGATTCTGCCGGACCGGGTTTCCCTTATCGGGCTGGCCGCGCGGCGCAGAGGCCTGTAGGACATGGCCCGTCTTTAAAAGCAAAAAATGTTCTTTTAAAAAATGCGGTTAATCAAGATGTATTCGTTAAAAGCGCAAGTTTCGCGCCTGCTTAGTTCACTTCTAAAAAACTTGACAGACAGAGACGGGAAGCTTACATTATGGAACAAAGGGAGATTGTCTCAGCAGGGGGAAGCCAATGGAATTCAAAAATTCTATTGCAAAAATGCGTTTATTAACCAAAGCAATTCCGATGATTCGTGTCATTGCGGTTGCGATGATGACCGTCTCGACTGCGTGGTCACAAACAGTCCCTCCAGAGAAGCCTATCGCTTCTAACAAGATTGCGAATGCCCTTGCGGCTGCCATCACAATTACAGGCACGGTGTCGGCTTCAGGAGCTCCTGTCGCCAACGTGGTAATGTCCGGCCTCCCTGATCATCCCGTAACAAATCTTCAGGGGCTCTATAGGAGTACCGTTAGCTCCGGATGGACAGGAACAATCACTCCGACATTGGCAGGCACTGCTTTTGCCCCTGTTCAGAAAACATTTGTCAGCCTGATTACAAATCAAAATAATATTGATTTTCAGGTTGTTTCCACTCAGGCTCCCGCTTGCTTTATTACCCATTTATTACTCTTATATCCGAATACCGATGTTGAGTACATGAAAGCCGGCCAGGTCTATAGATACACGGGAAGTCTTTCCGCTTCCCATAAAAATGCCATCATCAACAGTTATAATAACCTAGCGTATTTAACAATTGACGGATCGGGAAATGTCGTTTTTTCACGACAGGAAGTCCGGGCAATTGATCACCCCATAACAAAAATCACAAGAATCTTTGACCATAGCTACTGGGTGACTCCCAACGATATCGTCGAAGACCTCGCCAACGAAGCGCCCCCGGGAAAGTATGATTCTATTCATGTCGTCTGGAACAGCGGGCCGATGGAGAGCGAGTATTGGGGATTAGGCGGCGTGCTCATTTCGTCCAGCCCGGGATTAAGTACCTATGACTGTCTCATAGCCGGGGCGGAATGGTGGTACACTATGGGAACGACCGCGGCAAATCTTGGCGGGGTCTTTCTACATGAATGGCTCCACGGAGTTTCGAGTTTTGAAAGAAGTTACGGTGTGGTCTTACCCGAACGGGATGCCGATGGCGCAGGACTTCATAACTATACGGATGCCACGCCCGAGGGCTGGATGGTCTATTACCGGGACCTCATGCAAGGCAAAGTCTGGGAACCCGGCTTATCCCGGTTGACCGGCATTGGGCCTCAAGATTGGAACGACAGGACACCGAACCATCATCATGGCCTTTTTGGAAAAATTATCCAAACGAATGGAATTGGCATCGCGGGATGGCCTCTTTCATTCACAAATGGAATTTCCGAAACGTCCTCGGACGGTGGGGGTAATTATTTTCAAAGCGTTTTCGAAGGCTGGACGGGAACAATGACGCCGATAGATGCCCAGAGAACGTTCACTCCGGCTTCGCGTTCGTATGCGAATGTTATCGCGAATCAAGGGGGACAGGATTTCACCAGTGATACTATAGATTTTGCCCTGACCTCCCCCAACGGTGGAGAAAGCTGGGTCATAGGGAGCATCCAGGGAATCTCCTGGCTCTCAGGAGTTGTCAGCGGCAACCTGAACATCAATTTGTACAAAGGGACGTCCAACCTTGGGGCGATCGCTACGGCCGTTCCCGTCGGCAACGGCGTCTACAACTGGAAAGCGGGATATCTGAAGAACGGGACAAAAGTCGCCTTAGGAAGCCCCTACCGTATTTCCCTAGTCTCGGCGGCCGACAAGACCACCTCGGACATCAGCGACGCATATTTTAGTTTGGTCAAACCTAAGATATCCGTCAAAACGCCTGTCAGCGGAGCTGTCTGGAAGGCCAACAGCGTCCAGCGGATCACCTGGACCTATACCGCGGTCAGCGGCACGGTCAATATCTTCCTATACCGCTATGGGGTCCTCAAAGGGCAGGTGGCGGCTAGCATTCCGGTCAGCGACCTGGGCTTTTCGTGGACGGTTGGAACCTTGAACGCTGGCGGGACCGTACCCATCGGCGCAGGCTACTCGGTTCGCGTGACGACCTCGGATGGAAAAGTCTCTGGCAAGAGCGGCGGGACATTCACGATCCGACGCTAAATCTGATTCCACAATCCAGGATTCATCGGCGAGCACCGGTTTGTCTTCGTTGACCGGGGAGACGGCCAGAGCCGCCCGATGTTGTGGGACTCCCGAGGGCGGAACAGCCCCCTTTGGGCCGTTATGGCAGGTTTTCAAGAGAAAGCGTGCAAGTTAGGCTTAGCAAAATTATCCTTGAGGCCATGTCAACTGATGTTCGCAACTTTGGGGCCATCATAAGTCTCTTAAGTTAGCCTCTTGAGCCATCAGCTCATGGAGCTTGTCCAAGGATCCAAGGGCCTTGTCCTCTCGGATGTAGCTGCGTTCGGTCTCCCAATCTTCCGAGTACTCGATCAGATAACAGATCGTCAACCG
>Ga0315275_10005754_pt1 | contig 11787 bp, 8 predicted proteins | sample YL17G03_0_MG_FD_205557 | JGI IMG/M metagenome (GOLD analysis project Ga0315275, IMG submission 205557) | Sediment microbial communities from Yellowstone Lake, YNP, Wyoming, USA - YL17G03_0 | ecosystem: Environmental > Aquatic > Freshwater > Lake > Sediment | place: USA: Wyoming | collected... | reverse complement strand
TGAAGGCCCGGCTTCCCACGAACTGGACGTCGGCGGTGGCGACGGGCTGCCAGTCCTCGGTGAGGATGTGGGCCAGTGTTTGCCAGATCCTGCCCTTCGGGTCCGACGTATGGACGGCGGACCGAGACCCCACGGCCAAGAGGGGAGTTCCGTGCGGGACGGAGTCCCCGAGCGTCAGGACGACCCGGTTCGACAGGCCGCACTCTCCCTGCTTGAGCGCCCCCATCCACCACCCCAGCTCGTCCCCCACGATGCAGTGATAGCCGAGAGACAGACTGCCGTCCCCGCAGCGGAAGTGGGCTTGCGGGGCGAGGCGCTTCCACATGAGCAGGTCGTCGTACTCGAAGCGGACCTGGGCTCCGCGGGGGTTCCGGGCGCCGCAGCCGAGGCACCACTCATAGCCGGGGACCGTGAAGGCGTCCCCCCGCGACGCCTCCCAGGCGCGGCGCAGCTCCGCCGCCGGCGGGGTGAGCGGCGCGGCCGCGGGGCGCACCTCGGCCTCGACGATGAGCCGATCCTCCCGCAGGATCCGGCTGTGCCAGACGCCGTCTCCCGAGACGACCTCGGCCCGCAGGGGCGTGTCGAGCGGAAGCTGGCGATGCAACGCGACCTCGACCCGGAGCGGCCGCGGCAGAATCGCCTCGCCGTCCCGCTCTCCCGCCACCATCCGGACCATCTCCAGGAGCAGCGCCGTCGCGCCCCCGCCGTGGCCGGCCTCCGGCGGGCCCTGGAGGTCGTGGGGAAAGGTCGCCACGGCGCGCATCCGGTCCAGCTTCAAGAGCTCGACCTTGAGGCGTCCGCGGAGGTACACATCCATGGATTGGTGAGTCATGAGCACCTCGGTTCCATCGCGGCTGACCCGCCGCCCGCCGGAGAGACAGAAGGCACTGCCAATGTAAGACGGACAACTGACAATTGAAAACCGGGCACCGGTGCCCATCGACCAGTTTTCCGTTGTCGGTTCTTCATTTTACATTTCCGTTGCTAGAGCCGCCCCCCGAGATTGTGCAGCTCCTCCCAGGCCCGGGTGTTGCTCGGGTCCATCGCCAGGACTTCCCGAAAGCGCTGCTCCGCCTCGGGCCGACCGCCCGGTCCCGATGCGGCCAGCGAGATACCCAGGTTGAGACGCCAGGTGATGTTCTCGACATTGGTGCGGAGAGCGCGACGGAAGGCCTCCGCGGCCTCCACGTACCGACCGAGGCGCATGAGCGTCTCGCCGCGCCGCGCGTGGAACTCGCCGCTGGCTTCGCCCAGCTTGGCGGCGGCGTCCAAAGCGGCCAGGGCCGCCGCGTAGTCGTCCTGCGAGAGCAGGCTGCGGCCCAGGCCGAAGGGGATCCGCGGGTCCTGAGGGCGCGCCGGACCCAGTTCACGGTACTCGACTTCCGCCTCGCGGTGCCGCCCGGCCTGCTGGAGCGCGTCGGCCAGGGCCACCTGCGCCTCCACCAGCCGCGAGTCCTGCTGGCGGATCTTCCGCAGGACGCGGATGGCCTCCTCTGCCTTCAGGGTCTTGGCCACCTCGACCGCCTCGTCCAGCAGCCGGACCGGACCCGTCACGGCGCGCAACAGGTCCTCGGCGGCCGCATGGGGCTGCCCGTCCTCCGCAAAGAGCCGCGCGCGGAGCAGATGCGCCTGCGCGTCCATGGGGGACTTGCCGAGCGATCGACCGACCCACTCCCGGGCCAAGGCCCGCTCGCGCACGACGCGATATCCGTAGGCGAGCGCCAGGGCCAGGCGGCCGGTCGGGTCCCGCTCCGGATCGGCTCCCTCGACGACGGGTGGCTGGGCGAAGGCGCGGGTCAGGGCCATGTTCAGGCTGGAGGTCTCCCGCCCCAGGTTGCGCGGGGCCAGGAACTCCAGCCGCGGGAAGTCGTCCAGGTTGTAGGCCGCGTCGCCCGCCATCTTGAGGAGGGACGCCTTGGGCATCAGGTACATCGCCATCAGGCTGTAGGCGTCGAGGAACCCCAGGTCGCGGAAGTCCTCACGGGCGACGGGCCGCGAGGCGAGCGTGGCCTGCAGGTCGGCATAGCGCAGCCGCTGCGGCCGCGCGGTCCCGATCAGGATCATGTCGCTGTCGTTCACGGCCCAGAGCGACACGTCGGGAAAGACCTCGGCGAAGGTCCGGTAGACCATGCGAAGGTCCTCGGGCACCATGGCGTAGGTGTGCATCCACTGGCCGAAGACCCCGCCCTCGTTGAGCATCGAGAGGGCCTCTTGGTAATACTCCCGCGTGAAGAGGTTCCCGATCCCCGCGATCCACGGGTTTGACGGCTCGGAGATGATCACGTCGTACTTGTTCCGGGCGGCCAGCAGATAGTTGCGGCCGTCGGCAAGGACGAAACGGACGCGGGGGTCGTCGTGGATGCGCCCGTTCTTCTCGGAGAAGTGGCGCGCCGCCTCGATCACCGCCGGCTCGATCTCCACCACCTCCAGCCGTTCGACGGGAAACGCGGCGACCGCCTTGGCGGTCATCCCGCTCCCCAGACCGATGACGAGTACCCGCTTGGCCGTCGGATTGTGGAACATGGGCAGGTACCCCACCATGAGCTGGGTGGGCGTGTCGCCAAAGGAGGCGTCCACCTTGCCGTTGGTCTTCTCGTAGAGATAGGGAGTGCCCGCGTCCTTGTGGACGCTGATGGTGGCGGTGAGGCCTTCCTTGTAGTAGAGCAGGTCGTCCCGATCCATCCACTCCCGACGCAGGGAATCGGTGGGGAGCGCGGCGTAGTTGTGCACGTAGATGGCGACGCCGCTCGTCATCACCTTCTTGTCCCAGGTCCGGAACGACAGGACGGCCGCCACCGCGACGAGAAACATCGCCCCGGCGATCGAGAGCCGACGCCGCGTCTGGACCCGGGTGTCCAGGGCGACCAGGAGGACGCCGACAGCCGCGGTGACGATCACCGCCAGGCCGATGCTGTTCTGCACGCCGATGGCGGGGATGAGGACGAAGCCGCCCAGGAACGCCCCGAGGATGGCGCCCAGCGTGTTGCTGGCGTACGCCGTTCCGACGCTGCTCCCGATCCGGTAGAGGCTCTGGGTATAGATGCGGGCCACGATGGGGAAGGTCGTGCCCAGGAGCAGGGTCGGCGCGATCATGACCAGGGAGGAGAGGGCGATCTGGATGCTGAGGAATTGCTCAAACGAGGCGCCGAAGCCCTGGCGCAGACGCAGGAAGAGGAAGGGCAGCCGCTCGAAGAGCGGGATGGTGGCAAGGGCCGTGAGGGCGATGAGAAGCTGCAGCAGGCCGAACCCCGCGACCCCCACGTCGCGCGTCCCCCACCAGCGGGCGTAGAGCAGGCTTCCCACGCCCAGCCCCACCAGGAACGTGGTGAGCATGACGGTGAAGGAATAGGTGGACATCCCGATGACCAGCGTGAGGGCCCGGGTCCAGGCGTTCTCGTACACCATGGCCGCCGCCCCGGAGAAGGCGAACGCCGTGAGGAGAGCGATGTCCAGGAAGGAGCGCGTGGCGGCGACCGGGGGCTCGGCCGCCTCTTCGTCAGCCGCCTCCGGGATCGCATCCCGCGTGAGCAACACGGTCAGGACGACCACGGCGGCGATGCCGAGGTTCAGCGTCGCGGCCAGCCGGACGCTCCCCCTCAGGCCGACCTCCGGGATCAGATAGAAGCCGCTCAGTGCGCAGCCCAGGACCGCCCCCAGCGTGTTGATGGCGTAGAGATGGCCGATCCGGCGCCCGAGCGAGGCGAACCGGGTGACGCAGAACCGGCTCAGCATCGGGAGCGTGGCCCCCATCAGGGCCGTGGGGAGCAGGATCACGGCGAAGCAGAGGCAGAAGAGGACCAGGGTGAAGGCCGTGGAGGAAGCCTCCGCCAGGCCGTACAGCCGGCTGTAGGCGAGCCGGGTGAGGGCAAACAAGGCGGGGATGACGAGGCCGTAGATCCCGACACCCGCCTCCAGGGCCCCGTACAGCAGGAAGGCGTTGCGCGGGGTGTCCGCCAGGCGGCCGAGGACGTAGCTGCCCAGCGCCAGCCCCCCCATGAACGCCGACAGGACCGTGGCGATGGCGTGGGTCGTGTTCCCGAAGATCTGCGTGAGCATCCGCGCCCAGACCACCTCGTAGATGAGAGCGGTGGCGCCGGAGATGAAGAACAGGACATACACGAACGGAAGCAGTCGCTGAGACAGGGCGTTCTGGTTCAGGGGGTCCTCTCCCTTCTCCGTTCGGGTCCGCCGGGCCTTCCCGACGCCAGGGAGCGAAGATGGGCGACGACCGCCCGGATCTCATCGTCCGAGAGCTTCATGCCCCAGGACGGCATGGCGTTGGAGCGGCCGAACTGCGAGCCGCCCTTCTTGATGATCTCAAACAGGAAGCGATCGTCCACGGCGCGCATCGCGGCCGGATCGCTGAAGTCCCCGAGAGGCTGACGGAGCACCGTCGCGCCGGCGCCGTCCCCCTTCCCGGTCACGCCGTGACAAACTGCGCAGTGGGCCGCGTACAAGTCCCGCCCGCTGGGGGCCCCTGGAGCCGGCAGAGCCGGCTCCTCGCGGCGAAGCAGGCGCTGTCCGAATAGAGCGATCGCCACGGCGAAGCCGACGACGACGAGGACCGCGTACCCGCGAGCGGGAAAGCGCATAGCCTGTCAATGTTATCCGACACAACGACCGCGGTCAATAAATGGGCGCGCCTCGGCCCCGGCGGGCGACAGGGGCTCACGCAAGCGGCGTTGGGGTCAGACCTGTCTAGCGGAAGTCTCGGCCCGCACGTACCCGAGGGTCTGCAGGTACTTCTCCCCGTCGCTCGACTTGAGGAAGCTCGCCAGATAGTCCCCCAGGTTGCGCAGCATCTGGGGGGGGATGACGGGGGGAGTGGCAAAAGCGTTCCAGACGACGATCATGTGATGCAGCGTCTTGACCTCATCAGTCATCGCGGCCTCGCTCCGTTGGAAGAATCCTGCGCCCGCCCCGCCCCCACCGGCATCAGGCACCACTCCCGAAGGGGGCGTCGGCACCGACGTGGAGCCTACGAGAAGCCACGGCGGATGTCAAGTAGTCCGCATCGCCCCAGGGAGCCACAAGAACCCTTGACACGGGGGACGCGGGCCGAATAATCTTGCCGCTACCCCGTGGCGTCCGCGCCGGCAGGTGGGCGGAGGGCGGACGGGGCGAGTGTCTCTCGGCGGCCGGAGGAGAAGACCAGATGACCGCGCTCCCAGAGCGTCGACGTGGACGGCGTGTCGTGGTTCCGGGGCGTCCCGGTGGGCGGGTCCGGGCCACGCTGGATGCCCGACTGCTGGACCTCAGCAATTCCGGGGCCCGCATCGAGCATCACAACCAGCTGCGCCCGGGGTTCGCGTGCACCCTGGAGCTTCCTCCGGCGATCGGCGGGCTCGTCCTTCCGGTCCACGTCGTCCGCAGCGTCGTGGTCGGCACCGAGGAGAGTCCGACGGGCGATCGGCTGCTCCGATACGAGAGCGGGCTCACCTTCGTCAATCTGGCAGGGGAGCAGCGAGAAGCCCTGGAGGCGGTCCTGAAACGGTTTGCCCCCGGGGAAAGTTTGGGGGACGGACGCCTGGTCTTCTAGCAGGCTGCTCGGGGGCGACCCATGGGAGATGGTCCGGAGATTCAGACAGGCGCGGCCGAGCTCGACACGCTGCGTGGGCGACTCACGGCGGATGAGCGAGTTTATCTCAACGCCATCTGGGAGTATTTCCGCGACCAGAATCAGTGGATCCCCAGTCATCTCCTCCACCAGCGGTTCGGCGGGGCCGCGGTGCAGGCCGTCCTGGCACAGTTGGGCGAAAACCTGGTTCGGGAAGATCGGGAGGAGGACGAGAACCGCTGCCGGCTGACGTTCCTGGGCGTGCTCCTCACCGACCAGGGGAGAGAGTCGGAGCGTCTCCTCATCCGCTATCTCGAATACGTCCGGGACCGATACCAGGCCGACTCCCGCGTCGAGTGGGTCGGGAGCGCGGAGGTCGAGGCCGCCCTCGCGCTGACCCCGGAGCAGTCACGCCACCTGCGGCAGTTGATCCGGCTGAGCCACTGGTGGGGCGGCGGGAGCGCCTTCGGAGGCCGGGAATGGACCGTGGGCGTTCCGATCGACGTGGATGATCTGCTCGGGGAGAACGACCTTCAGCGGTACGTGCGGCAGCACGTCCTGACCCACTTCCCCGCGGAGGCGCGCCCGGCGAGCTCGGGGCCAGGAGGGGAAGAGGCTTCCGGCGGCCCGTTCGGGTTCGTGCAGGATTCCGGACTGCGCCAGCGCCTGGCGGCAGACTGGCACGAAGCCCAGGATGTCTGCCATGTCCTTGGCTGGAAGAGCTGCGTGGTCCTGTGCGGGGGCATCCTGGACGCGCTGCTCGCGGACGCGCTGCGCCGGACGGGCTCTGCGGAAGGGCGGGGAGCCCGGACGCTGGCGGCGCTCGTCGAGCGCGCCTTCGCGCAGGGGGTGCTCGCGCCGGGGAGCGTGCGAGTCGGCTCGGCCCTCGCGGCCTTCCGAACTTTGACCCATCCGGGGCGAGCGCCCCGCAAGGGGATCCATCTCACGCGGGGCGAGGCCGAGAGCGCGCTCGAAGCAGTGCGGGCATGCCTCCGCCAGTTAGGCGCGCCAGGCTGCTGAAAAAGGCCCATCTGCGGCGTTGGCTTGCTCGGGCACTCGCTGCGGCGTACTCACAGTACGCCTCGCTCGGCCCTGCGCGCGCCGCCTGGCATCTGGACCTTTTTGAGCAGCCTGCTACGACTTCTCCAACAAGGTATTGACCTTGGACATCACCGCGAAAGCGTCGGCCACGTAGAGCACGTCGGCCTTCCCCCGGGCCCACCCGCAGCCGGGATCCAGATTGACCGCCCGCCGCTCGTTGATGAACCGCCAGCCCACCGCGTGTGGCTCCTCTCCGTGACAGCAGGTGGCCAGCCCTTTGGGATGCCGCGGAGTCGCGCCCGTCTGGCCGATCTGATTCAGATGGGTCATGAAGGAGAGGGTCGCCTGGCCCTCGCCGGACAGATCCACCAGCGACTTGCTCCCACCCAGGGAGGCCTGGGTCTTGCGCAGGAACCCGAGGATGAGGTCGGCGGCTTCGGCGGCGTGCGGCTTGCCGTCCGGCTGCGCCTTCGTCCAGCCGGCGCCCGCCACGAAGAGCAGGGCGGCGTCCGGCCGGATCGTCTGCGCGTCGGCCGGGGGAGCCTGCAGACCGGCGACGGTCGTCCGCAGGCAGACTGCGGGCGGCTCCACGGCGAGGGCGTGGACCGACGCGCGCCCCGCCGCCCCCTCCCAGGGAGCGACGCAGCCCGGATCGATCAGCATGACCCAGGGGCGATGCGTCCGGCGGATGGCGGCCTCCATCCGCTGGCGATAGTACCAGCGGGCGACCGACGGCGCGCCGTCGGCGAGCGAGATGTCCGTCACGTGGGCGTCGGCGCGTCCACCCAGGCGGTGCGCCACGCCCGGCAGCGCCCGGCACCAGCGCGAGGTGCCCGGGGCGAGAATCAGGCTCGCGCCGGCCTCGCGGCAGAGCGACTCGGCGGCAAGGGCGTCGGTCGCGTAGCGCGACTGGCCGAACGCCGGCCCCGACACGCCGAGAAAGCGATCCGCTCCGCACCCCGCCACGCTGTTCGCCGCCGGCTGGACGTCCTCCCCGACCAGGCCGACGACGAGCGTGGACCCGTCCAGGGAGGCCTGCAAGGATTTCGCGGCGCCGAGCGCCTCGCGCGCCGGCTTGGCGAGCGACCCGTCCGCTTCCGCGTAGACAAGAACCAGGATCGTTTCCATGACACCCCTCTGTCCTCTTCGCTCGTGCGATTCACCGCTCAATCGGACGCGATCCAGCCGACGATCTCGCGGGCGATCTCGTCGGCGGACAGATCCTTGACCACCCGGGTCTCGCGGCGCTGGGCGGGCAGGGCAACCTTTGCATACGTCACGCCCTCGGCCCCGACCTTCACCGGCTTGGCCCGCTGCAGGGCCGGCATGACGGTCCGCATGTTGAGCATGCCGACCTGCGGATTGTTGGGCGGCTCGGGAAGGCTGCCGGTGGCCCAGCCCAAGAGGGCGGGCGGCCCCGCGCAGGTCGAGACCTGATGCTTTCCTCCCTCGACGCGCTCCAGGATCCGGAGCGATCCGTCGGCGTTCACGGTCAGCTCATCCACCCCCTGGAACTGATCCACGATGCCCAGCCGCTCGCCGACCTGCTGCAGGGTGCTCCCGGCCCCCCGGGAGGCCGACTCCCACCCGCCAAAGACGAGGAGACGCGATCGGTCCAGCCCCGGGATCGCCTGGAGGGCGTCCGCCAGCGCACCGGCCACCTCCGCCGACTCCGTGAAGCCGCCCCCCACCCCGTCCAGCGCCACCAGCTCGAAGGGCACCTTCTGTGCCACCGTCATCATGACCTGCTGGAGCTTGGCCTTCGGCCCCAGGCTCACCAGCCACACCTTGCTCCCCGGCGCCGCCTTGGCCAGGTGCGCCGCCTCGTAGAGCGCGTGGGCGGCCCAGGGGTCCAGGATGGCCGGCAGCATCATTTCGTTCTTGAGGCTCGGCCCGGTCGGCCCCGCGACCGGCTCCAGAGTCTGGAGCGGATCGGGGACGATCCCGCCACAGACGACGACGTGAAAGCTCTCGCTCATCGGTTCACCTCCGACAGGAAAATGTAAAATGAGAAACCGACAACCGACAACCGGTCAATCTGAATCCTTGACCGGTTTTTCATTGTCGGTTGTCCGTTTTAGATTGGCAAGTTAGTTCTCCGCCGAATGAAGGCCGCCGGTTCCGGCGCGGAACTCGATGACGGTGCGCTCGGGATCTTGCGGGTGCGGCGTCGCGCAGTTCCAGAGACACGCGCCGCAGTGGACGCACTTCTCGCGGTCGAAGGCCGGGACGCCCTTCTCGCCCGGCGTGATCGCCTGGCCGGAGCAGGCCTCGATGCAGACCTTCGTCCCGCAGGCCTCGCACAGATTGGGGTAGAGGAAGACCACGTGGTCCGCATACCCCGGCGGGGCCTGGACCTTGCCGCCCATCAGGAGGGCGTCCTGGTGGGTGACCAGGAGCTGCCCGTCGAACGGGATGGCCGGCCAGCCGGAGCGGTCCATCAGGGCGCCATGGAGCGAGAGGCCCCGCGCGGCACAGTCCTGCCGGATCCGTGCGATCTCCTCAGGCGCGATCCGCCCCGCATAGTACTCCTCGATGGTCGGGAGGCGCTTGGCGGGCGGCAGCGAGTCGCCGGGCATCGCCAGGCGTCCCTGGGTCAGCCCCGTCAGGGCCATGCCGGCCAGACCCGAGACCACCCCGCGCGTGAACCCGTCGCGCGACTTCTCGGCCACGTGAGCCTCGGCCTCCACCCAGCTTTCCCGACGCCTCCGGACGTAAACCCGTTCCAGCTCTTCTTTGGTGAACGACCGGCCGGACTTCAGGAGATCGAGAACGCCTTCGGCCGCCTGCACGCCGGTCGTCCAGGCCTCGTCCACGCCGGAGCCGGTCAGGACGTTGGTGCTCCCCGAGCCCTCGCCGATCCTGAGGTAGCCGTCCCCGGCCAGACACGGCTCGCCGCGCCGCCCGGACTCTTGCAGCGTCTTGGCGCCCCAGGAGCGCAGACGTCCGCCCCCCAGGTGCCGCCAGAGGTACGGATGCAGCATCCAATGCTGGAGGTACCGGTAGGACGTCCGCACCGGGCTGTCGAACCAGGAAGGCACGAAGACGCCCAGCGAGGCGATCCGGCCGGGGTGGACGTAGAGGAAGCCGAAGATCTCGGGCTCGGGATACCCAAAGGTGTGCAGCACCGTGCCCGGCTCGAGTGTGCAGCGTTCGGGCAGCTCGACCACCATCTTCGCCCCGACGGCCCACTCCCGCCGGTGGTGGCCCTCCGGCAGGCCGAAGCGCTCGTCCAGCTGTCTGCCGATGGGGCCGACGGGCCCGTCACCGATCACGGTGAGGGCGGCGCGGATGTCCATCCCCGGCATGAATCCGGCGTCGGGGGTCCCTTGACGGTCGGTCCCCTGATCCGTGAGGCGCACGCCCCGCACCCGGCCATCCTCGATCAGCGGCTTCGTCACGGGGGTTCCGGGCCAGATCTGGACGACGCCGGCCCCCATCACCTGGGCGCCGACCCACTGGGTGAACTGTCCGATGGAGAGCAAGAGGCCGCCGTCTTTGCGGAGGAACGGGGGGATGTAGGGCAACGAGAGGGCGTCGTGCTCGAAGGGCAGGACGGCGCGGAGCGCGCGGATGCCCCCGTCGGCCGCCCGGAGGAGCGCGGAGCGCCGGCTGGCCCCGACGGGGTCCAGCAGGTAGACGACCTGCTCGGATGTCACGGGTTGCGCCAGGGGAATCTGGGCCGGGTCCAGGTCGGGGAAGCTCTGCCGGATCCCCCGGGCGCGCGTGACCACACCGGAGACCCCGAAGCCGATGTCGTCGGCGCGCTCGTAGCAGATGACCTGGGGAGGCATCCCCGGCATCGTCCGGCTCAGGGCGACGGGTGTCCCGTCGGGCCCCGTGAGGCCGCGCGAGAGGGTGGTGAGGAATCCCCCCATGGCCGGGCCGAAGCCCACGCAGACGATATCCACCTCCATCGTCTGGCGATCCGCCCCGGCGTCCTGCATCTCCCGCGGGTCGCTCATGCCGGGTAGTCCAGCGCCTCGGGGATCATGACCTTGGTGAGGGCCTCGGCCGCGCGGTCCTTGGCCAGCCGGACGCCGGTGAGACAGCCGTCCAGCTTCAGGCGCAAACGAACGAACGGCTCCAGCCCGTCGAAGCAGACGCACGGACCGGCCTTCGGGCCGACGGGCATGGTCGAGCCGGATCCATCAACCCCGAAGGCGGCCAGCGGATCGCACGCGTCCGGGCCGCACCCCGATCCTCCGTCCCAGGCGGGATGCCGATTGTAGCCATACACGAGCTCGGCGCAGATCCGCGCCACCTCTCCGGCGGCCCGGGCGGCCTGGACGTGACAGAGGTCGCTCAGGAAGGCCAGAGAGCCGGGCAGGCTCTCGGCAAGGATGGGATTCGCCGGGCCCTTGGCCTCCAGCTCCAGGAGGTCCAGGATCTGATACCGGTTGGCCAGCAGCCAGCAGAGGGCGTCCGCCAGCGGGAAGGTCACTCCCTGACGAGTCCCGTGATACAGCTTGGCGCCGTCGGCGTCGGTGGCCTGCTGCAGGTGGTTCAGGGTCCAGAGCCAGAGCTGCATGGCCGACGCCAGCGTGCAGGCCCCGGTCCCCGGGCGTCTCGCGGCGATCCCTCGCATCTCGGCGATCCATCCCGTAAACTGGGTCAGGAACAGCTCGTTGGTCATCGTGACGGAGAGCTGCCGGCGCTGGACGGCTTCCGGCCCCTCGTAGGTCGCCTCCAGCTGGGCGTCCATCCACTTCTGCCCCAGGAACCCCGGGCAGTCTTCGGTGACCCCGTAGCCCCCCATCAGGCTCACCGCCTCGCGCATCATGTTGGCGCCGTGGCCGGTGTTCCAGAGCTTGCAGGCCGGGCAGAGGACGCTCCCCAGGGCATCCTGGACGAGGTACCGGACCAGCGTGTCCTGCTGGAGCGCCTCGAATCGCTGCGCGTCGCGCGTCGCCTCGGACTGGGTCGAGAGGGCGAGGAACTCCAGCGCGTCCTTCTGCACCCGCCGGAGGGCCCGAATCTGGGCCGTGCCGTTGCCGATCCCCTGGGCGGCGAAGACGTCGTCCTTCTGCCGCTCCAGCGGGTCCAGTTCGTCGAAGAGCCGCGCCGCCGCAAACCCCAGCGCGGATGCGGCTTCGCCCGTGGCCCAGATGTCCACCAGCCGATGGAGGGCGTCCTCGCGTTGCTGCAGGCCCAGCTCGTAGCGGGGCGAGCCCGGGGCGACGCTCTCC
>Ga0315275_10005752_pt1 | contig 11791 bp, 15 predicted proteins | sample YL17G03_0_MG_FD_205557 | JGI IMG/M metagenome (GOLD analysis project Ga0315275, IMG submission 205557) | Sediment microbial communities from Yellowstone Lake, YNP, Wyoming, USA - YL17G03_0 | ecosystem: Environmental > Aquatic > Freshwater > Lake > Sediment | place: USA: Wyoming | collected... | reverse complement strand
ACCGATTGTAAACATTATTATAAAGACGAAAAAACAGAGAGAAATATAAAAAAAGTAGGTAAGCTTATTGATAGACACCGATGTTTGAAACATCTAATAGTAGATAATAACTGTCCTAAGGAACACGAAAAAACATGTTTTGAACCAAAATAAAAATTATAGTTTGATGGAGGAAAAAATATGGGGATAAACTGCTCAAATTGTAATAAGCCAGTGCATTGGGGAGGAAAATACTATGATACTGGAAAAGGTATACAGATTCTTTTATGCAAAGATTGCAAAAGTAAAGAGAAAGAATTAATACCAAAAATAACAAAACAATGGGAAGAAATAGACGGAAAAACATTAGAAGAACTTATGGCAAATCCTAATATTCCAAAAATAAAATGTCCTTATTGCGAAAAGTGGTTTCCTAGAGTGAAAGGGGAACAATATAGTGTATCCGCTGAAACTAATGTAATTAAATATTTTATAGCACCTGAATTTGGGCTAGCAGGTTCATTAAAAAACAAACCGTTCATACAGTGTCCTCATTGTAAAATGAAGATAATGCAAGGATAGGTTTGAGGGAGGAAAAATGGAAAAAAAATATAAAATTTTATTGCCTGTTTTGATAGTCATTGTGGTTGTTATACTGATTTTATTAGCTTTTCAGTTAACTACACCAAAAGAAGATAAAAGAGAGTGGATGACAGAAGAACCAATATCAGTTGCTGTTCTTATGTATTTAAATGAGAATGGATATGATTTAGAAGATATTAGAGATGTGAATACTGTAAAAGTAAGAACGAGTTCCAGTTATATCCTATATCAAACAACAGGGCAATTAAGACAAACATTAGATTGGTACGATTTTTCAGTTGATGTAAAAGTGTATGCAGATAGAGTGGAAACTGTAAATTTTCAAATAGAATGAAATGAAATTGGTGTTTGATTGGAGGAAAAAATATGAAAAAGTATTGTTCCGAGTGTGGTGCTAGTTTAGGTATTAATTCAAAATTTTGTAATCAGTGTGGAAAAAAGAACTATTCAGACGAATTTGAAAATAATCACGGTTCACAAACAACTCCTAAAATTTATCCTACAAGTTATCCTAAAAAAAATAGTAAAAATACTGGTATAAATGTAATCGCAATAATTATTGTTGTTATGGTTATTCTAGTCACCATTTTTGTGTTTAGTGGATATTATGGGAAAGATAGACGGTTTATCGGAACCTGGGAAAGCGATTCTATGATAGGTAAATCAACATTTACACTTTATTCTGATGGAAGTTTTCAGGGTATGCCTGGTTCTAATCCATTTCTAGGTTCTTTTAGTGGAAACTGGGATACCAAAGGAAATCAATTAGTGTTCTACATGGGTTCTGGAAACACAAAGTATGAACTTGCATCTTATACTTTTTCGTTTTCAAATAACGATAAAACAATGACTCTTACAACTCAAGATATAATAGGGCAAACTACCACTTACATTTATAATAAACAATAAAGGAATTGTAGTGTTTGATGGAGGAAAAATGGCTAAAAAACATGTTACTAATGAACAGCTAATGGAAAAATTAGTAAAGATGGAAAAAAATGACCGTTTTGTTAGTATATTGGCTGTTGTATTCTTCTTGCAAACTGTCTCTTTAACATGTTTCACTTTAGCGTTTGGTTCAAAAGATATGAGTTATCTCTATTTGGGTTTCATAGTCTATGTTATGGCTACTTTCTTTTTTATTTGGGGTTATAAAACAGCAAGGGAAAAATAACAATGATAGTTGGGAGAAAATGCCTAAAACTAGAGAAGAAGACCGAGGAATTCTCACGGACGAAGTTGAATTAAAACATATTGAAGACACAAAAAAAATTAGTTATTTGTACTAGGGTCTTTAAACAATTATTCCAAATCCAGCAGAATGTTAAAAAAACAAATCTTAAAGAGTAAGTCCTATTAATCTTCCATATTTTTTATAGTAAATCTCTATGCTATGCTTTGTCATCAATGTTTTATATACTAGAATCAAAAACAGCCTAAAAACCTAAAAACAGCCCTAAAATGTAAAGTCAGGTTAACCCTTTCTCCAAAATATACTAAAAACCCTAAGTATATTCCCTATCTTGTGTACATAACTCATGAATTCATAAAACCTGACAGCGTTGAACAACGAGAATACCAGATAAACATCGCTGCTTCAGCCGAGAAAAACAATACCCTCGTTGTTTTACCTACCGGGCTTGGAAAGACAGTTATAGCGTTAATTCTAATAGCAAAGCAGTTGAAAAAAGAAAATAACAAGATACTATTTTTAGCTCCAACAAAACCATTGGTGCTTCAGCATACCCAATTTTTAAGGGAGTTTTTAACTATAGACAAAAACTCTATTGTCCTCTTTACCGGGGAAACTTCACCAGAAAAAAGACAAAAAATTTGGGAGGAAAGCAGAATAATAGTCTCTACACCGCAGGTTATTGAAAATGATCTTTTATCTAAAAGACTTGATCTAAAAGATGTGTCTTTCATTATATTTGATGAATGTCATCACGGCGTAGGCCAATATTCCTACGTCTTTGTATCTGAAATGTATCAAAAACAACGAGAAGAAAGATTAGTATTAGGTATAACGGCATCCCCCGGCAGTGATGTTTCTCAGATACTGCAAGTATGTAAAAATCTTGATATCAGCAATATAGAGATTCGTACACAGCAGGATTCAGATGTCAGACCATATGTTTACAGCTTGAAAATAGATTGGAAAGAGATAGTCTTACCAAAAGAATTTGCCTATACTATTCAACTACTTGAAAAAGCTTTGTCTGAGAGATTGAAAATTTTGAAGAATTTAGAATTTGTAGATAGTTCCTCAATTTCTCTTATAAATCGAACTAAACTCTTGGATGCACAGCGGAAAATACAGACAGAAATTAAATCAAGAATTAAACCGCCACCTATACTATTTAGAGCAGCATCAACCCAGAGCGAAGCAATGAAGATACACTATGCATTGGAAATGCTTCAAACACAGGGTGTAAACGCGCTAAAAAACTACTTTTCGAGAATGGGCAAAGAAGCCACTTCAAAAGAAAGCAGTAAGGCATCAAGAACCATCATGGCTGACAAAGACATATTGGAGGCAATCGCCTACGTTAAATCTCTTGATATAGAACATCCAAAAGTACAAGAGATTGCAAAAATAGTTGAACAACAACTAGCATCTAATCCGAATTCGAAGATTATTGTTTTTACTCATTATCGCGATACATCGTTACATATTTCGAAACACTTAGAAAACGTAAAAAATGCCAAACCTGCCAGGTTCATTGGCCAGGCATCTAGGGATGGTGACGCAGGTTTAACCCAAAAGGAACAAGCTACGATAATCAATAAATTCAAAGAGGGCGAATACAACGTATTAATCGCTACTTCAGTAGCTGAGGAAGGACTTGATATTCCATCCACGGATCTTGTGGTATTTTATGAACCTATTCCATCTGAAATAAGGGCTATTCAGAGGAGAGGAAGAACTGGTCGAAAAATGCCTGGTAACGTCATAATATTAATTACAAAGGGAACTCCTGATGAAGGCTATTATTGGTCTGCAAAAAGAAAAGAGAAACGCATGATATCTGAACTTGAATTAATACGCTCAAAGATAAGAAAAAAATTTGAGGATGTAGACGAAATTTATAAACAAAATATTGAAACTAATAAAATTAATCAAAAAACATTAACAGATTTTGAAAAAAGAGAAAATCAGGTTAAAATAGTCGTAGATCATAGAGAATACCGTTCCAATGTTGTTAAAAACCTTGCTACCAAAGGTGTCTTTGTAGAACCACAGCAACTAGATGTTGGCGATTATGTTTTATCTTCTAGAATCGGGGTCGAACGAAAAAGTGTGGATGATTTTTTAGAATCACTTATAGATGGTAAACTTTTTAGACAAATTGCACAACTGAGAGATGCTTATTCCCGACCAATTTTAATTTTAGAAGGGGAAAACTTGTTTACAAGGCGTAACATAAGTCACAATGCCATCTATGGAAGTTTGGCATCGATTACTGTAGATTATGGTGTTCCTGTTCTAACTACGAAAGATGCTTTTGAAACTGCAGATCTATTAAATGTTATTGCTAAAAGAGAACAGAGAGAAGGCAAAAAAGCAGTTGCAGTTAGAGGGGAGAAATCACAAATGTCCCTGCGAGAAAGACAACAATTCATTGTAGAAGGCTTACCAAACGTTTCAGTTGTTATTGCCAAAAGATTGCTAGCTCGCTTTGGCACTATTAAAGATATAGCAAATGCAACTGGAGAAGAACTGCAAGAAGTAAAAGGGATTGGAAAGAACATTGCATCAGATATAATAAAGCTTTTAAATGCGAATTATCCTGAGGACTAAATACTCCCAAATATTTTTATCTGGTTCTGTGTTACAGTGCTGAAATAGCAAGGGTGATTACTATGGCAGCTACTGATGAAAAAATTGCACAGGTTTGCGACGGATTAAATATGCTTTATGAGGATAACTCTATACCAAGAAATATTAGAAGAGGCGCAGAAGAGGTTAAAAATACACTGCTCAACAAGAAAGACCCGCTTGACGTTCGGGTTGCTACCGCCGCATCTCGCCTTGATGAACTTGCAAATGATCCAAATATACCTATGCACGGAAGGACCCTTATTTGGAACATCATGAGTAGATTGGAAGAAATCGCTTAAAATTTTTATTTGCAAAAGTTAAATAAACATGTAATCGTAAAATATATGAGCTTACTTGATTTGATGGAGGATAAATGTTTATGATTAGAATAGGACAAGCAGGTATCCCTCTTTCTTGTAAAGGTCGAACGAATAAGGATGGCCTCATTTATACAAAACAAGTTCTCGATCTAAATGCAATGGAACTTCAGTTCGTTCGCGGCATGTATATAATGGAAGAGGAAGAAGCCCAGTTTATGAAAACGTACTCTAAGGAAAATGATATAGAATTACATGTACATGCTCCGTACTACATTAATTTAGCAGGAGACTCTGAAGAGACAGCCCTTAGTTTTGAAAAAATACTATCTTCTGCTAAAATTGCTGATAAAATGGGTGCTAAAACAGTTGTTGTTCATCCAGGTTTCTATGGAGAGGAAACTGCAAAAAAAACGATGAAAATAATAATTAAAAATTTGAAAAAACTTCAACGTGGCTTCAAGAAAGAGAAAATAAAAACTCATCTAGGCATTGAAACAATGGGTAAGCAGAAGGTTTTTGGTAGTATTGAAGAAATAATTGAGATTTGCAAAAGTGTAAAAGGCGTGATTCCAGTCATTGGTTTGGGACATATCCATGCTAGAACCAACGGTGGTTTAAAGAAAAGAGAGGATTTCGAAGAACTATTCAAAAAACTCAAACCTCTAAGACTAAGACATTACCTTATGCATGTAACTGGTGTTCTTTACGAAAATGGAAACGAATATTATCACGTTCCAATAAAAAAGGGAGACATGCCTCTTGCGCCCCTAATTGATGTTATTATCGATAATAATTATAATGTTACGCTCATCTCAGAATCTCCCCTGTTAGAACACGATGCAGTTTATATCAGATTACAAGTGGAAAGATCTATTATGAAGAGAACAGGTAAAGAGCAAGCTAATTACAGGGATCTTTCGGAGATTAAATGAGAAAAAAAACAATCTTTGAAAATTCGATAGAATACATCCAACAAAAAATTAAGGACGTATTAGATAAAGTTTCTCAGGAAGACGTTAAAAAGGTTAAAGGTCTATTTTTTAAATCTCGTCGTATCTTTGTTTACGGAGCCGGTAGATCCGGCCTCGTTGCCAAAGCATTTGCTATAAGACTTGTGCACCTTGGTTTTCAGACCTTTGTAATAGGCGAAACTATTACAGCTCCTGTAAAAAAAGGAGATCTTGTTATAATTATCTCTGGATCGGGCGAGACAATACCGGCTGTTATGACTGCAGAAATTGCTCATAAACTTGGTGCACACGTTGTATCAATTACCGCTAAAAGGAAATCAGAAATTGCAAAATATGCTGATATAACCTTATTTATTTCTGCAACTTGCAAGGATTTAGAAAGAAAAAAATATGCCCCACTTGGAACACTTTTTGAAGCAAGTGTGTGGATCTTGCTTGATGGCTTAATTGCTGATCTCTTAGACAGCAAGAATGAAACAGAAGAAAAAATGCGCAGCCGTCACGCGACATTGGAGCATTAAGAATATATTTTTTTCATTATTATTAGTGCTACACTGAATCCTACACCAAAAACATTTGCTACCATTATGGCTATGGATTCTAATAAAACACCGTATATTAACCACAACGTCATTCCAACGGCTAGGATCGCAGGCATAAAATAAGAAACATCCTCAAGTTTTTTTGTTCTGTAACCTTTTACAAGCTGGGGAATATAACCAACCGAGGTTACAGCTCCTGCAATTAAACCTAGTATCTCCAAAGCTGGGTTCATAATACTAAATCTATCATAAAAGCAATAATATTTAATCTTTCTAAAAAACAAAGAATAAGTTTTTGTGTGATGATTGGCGAATATCTTGTTTTCACTTTAAAATCGACAAAGATAAATAATATATAGCTCAAAGTAATAATAGTTTTTATGAGCATTGGAGGCACAAGAGGAAGAATAGCATGGTTTTATGCGGTGATATACAATAGGATACTATCTGCTTGCGAAAACATCTTCGTTAAAATATCGCTGCATTTGATAGGTTTAACAGCTATGGTTGTAGGGTTATATTTCTTTATTTTAACTATGCCTTCCTTCGCAAGCATTGGAGGATTACTCCTATTACTAATAGGCTTAGTTGTTTTTGTTACTCCTTTTGGGACAAAAAAATGATATTATTAATTTCGTAAAAACATTTGTAGAAATAGTTTATTAACAAAAATGTAATTACCTCAAAAGTTTTGTATTAAAACATTTATGCATGTCTGCTTTGGGCCTGTGGGGTAGCTTGGCCATCCTTCTACCTTGGGGTGGTAGGAACCTGAGTTCAAATCTCAGCGGGCCCATCATTTTTTAAAAAAATATTTAGTATTTTGTATAAACTTTACATAATAGAAAAAAATATAACGTCGTTCATACATTATGATTATTGGTGATGTGGATGCAGAAAACGCTATTTGATTTTCTGGACGAAGGCGAAGACTCGAATAAAATCAAAAATATTAAGAAAGCTGTAATAAGTTAGACTCAAATATTATTTACAGCCTACTTTTTCAATTAGCAATAGAAGGCATTAAAGCATCGGTTTTCTGTTTTTCCAAAGCTTCCAAGTAGATACTGTAAACGCTACTCCGAAAAACGTTATACAACCAATTGCATAATATAATAATGTTATATCTTGTACAGTTGCTATCATTTCTGGAACCGCAGGATAATATTCAAGAGCACCCCCATTAAGAGTAGCTACCAAACCTTCATTTGTTTCATACCTTTCTCCAACACTATCATTCATCTCAGGCGCATAATAAACCTTTTTAAAGAAATCTTGGAAACCCTCATCAAAAAACTTAGCTAACTCTTTTGGTGGTGCATCTAACTTTTCAGACCATGAGTTATTAATCTCGTGGTCTCTCGAGGCATATCTGGAACTTAGAATGAATTGATCCGCTTCAATTTTAATATCAGACGGCGTGTACCAATTAAATTCCTCTTCATCATAAACAAATCCAATACTATTTGTGGCTTGGGCAATATTCTGCAACTCTGCTGTAACAGTTCCTGCGGTTTGATCTGTTGCATCAATAGATCCAATGTAATTAAAATTATAAGATTTTTTAAGCAGAGGAATACCTACATCTTCTGCTTCATAAATATAAGTTGTATCCCCAACGGTTTCAGCCATCCCTACTGTTATCGGCTGCGCAAAATTAACTAGAAGTATTACTGCAATAAATAATGAAACAAACGTAGCACTGAACATTACAACGATCTTTGTATTTTCAGGATGTAACAGACCCTCTCCTTTCCAGGTAAGTCTATAGTAAACCCATTTGTGGCCTTCTCTTTCTTTTCTTTTTATCAAACCCGCTTCATTTAATTTAGCCAGATGTTCATGTAATGTTGCTTTGTTTAGTCTTGTAACCTTACTTATTTCATTTAAACTCATGTTTTTTCCATCAAGAGTCCTTAGGATATCTAATCTGGTATCTGAAGCAAGAGCTTTGAAGGTGCTCATATCTAGCGTAACTTTTGGCATATTACATATAACTTAGTCTTTGGGTATTTAAAAACTATCTGTTTTTGTTCGGAAAGTTCCGAACGTTTTCTCAGCTTTTATATATTCTACATTCTGAATAGAAACTTGGTGATAAAATGGAAATATCTTCAAAAACAAAAAAGGCTGGTGTAATCGTTGGTGCAATAGCGATCTTGATAGTACTGCTTAGCGTGTTTCTGCCGGGATTATTGAGATCTAGTGTAGCAGAGACTATCTTTCCTGAAGAACATCTTTTTGTTGACGCCACGTATATTCTTAAGACAGATCAAACAAACGATACAGTGAATGTAACATGTGACCTGTATCTTACAAATATATGGAAGAAAGAATCAGGGGAGATCAAAGCAATTGCGTATGTTATTGAGACGAAAAACAATTTTGCAGTCTATAAAAACGATGTTGAAATAGGAAAAATTACAAAGGACTCTACCGCAGAAATAAATGTGCCACTTGTTCTCTCGAACAGCAGCTACAAGGTAGAAATCTTGTTATTTGAAAATGAAAAACTAGTTTTAACAGGGGAATTAACAATAAGTGCACATCCAAGATATTTATGGGAAGATATAGAGCACGGTAAAGTCAAAGCACAAGTATGGGACCTGTATAACAGCGATGCTCAATTCGTCAACATAAGGTAAAATTTTACTTGAGTAAGGATATCTAATAAATATCCTTCTCAAAAATTTTTTTTAAAGTAAAATTATAAATTATAATCTCTTATTACTACCTTATATGGATAAAAAGGAACTAGTACAATTACTTAAGGAGTGCAAAGCAATTCAATTTGGAAAATTTGTTTTAACATCTGGAGCGACTAGTGATTATTATATTGACATAAAGAAAGCCAGTACCAACCCTAAGATACTCAGGAAGATCGCAAAGGCGATGGCAGAGTACACAAAAGGTTACGATTTACTTGCAGGCATGGAGCTTGGTGCAGTACCTTTAGTTGTTGCTTTATCGCTAGAAACAAACATTCCTTACGTAATCATCAGAAAAGAGAAAAGAGAACATGGAACTGGAAAACAAATAGAAGGTGGGGAGGTAAAAGGAAAAAGAGTCTTGGTTGTAGAGGATGTAACAACTAGCGGCGGGTCTGTAATAAAAACAATACAGATTATCCGTGAGAATCAAGGAATCGTAGACGAAGTTCTAGCAGTTGTTGATCGTGAAAGCGGAGCAGAGGAGAAACTTAGAAGTAGCGATGTGAGTTTTATTCCCCTGCTGTCCGTAAGCGACATTTTAAAAAAATAGCATAGATGAATTACAGAAAAAATTGTCATACATCCATCTTCAATAAATTTAAGGGAAGAATAAATGAAAGAAAAAATCATTGATTTTATCCGAAGATATCCTCTGATTATCATATTATTACTCGCTACGTGCATGTATATCTTTTGGTCATGGTCACCACTTGGTGTCGTTCATTCTTGGAATGAAGTTTATTACTTAGAAAGAACTAATTATGTAGCTAATGGCAGCTCCTATCTAGATTGGAGCTTTGATAACCCGCCATTTTTTGTTTATACTTTATCATTCCTTTCAAAATTTACTGGTATCAATTTAATTGCGTTTAGACTGTTTACCATATTTTGCACGTTGGTTACTACTTTCGTTATTTATCTAATAGGAACCGCTATAAAAGACAAAAAAACTGGTTTAATTTCATCAGCACTTTACGCATTCTTCCCGATGAATGTTGTTTTTAGCAAGATACTACAAATTGAAATGTTTGGTATTATGTTAATGACGTTATCTTTTTATTTTGCAATCTTGGGGACAAAAAACAGAAAATGGTTTTTTCTCTCGGGACTTTTTTTAGGTCTTACAGCCTTTACCAAGATTCCATTTGCTCTTGTGTTTCTTCCAATTTTCTTTTATATGATTCATAAAAAAACAGAGCTAAAATTTTTCATCCTAATAATTGTAGAATCCGTTCTGGTTCTATTACCATGGACCGTCTACGTACTAATAACAAAACCGTCGTTTTTAAGTGCTTCCTCTTCGTCATCAAAAAATTTCTTCGGTTTAGGGACCATGCATGCGAAAGGAGCACCGTACCAAACCATTATGATCGTTCTAGCTTTGTTAGTTTTTGTATCTTTAATAATCTTTTTTTGGAAGAAAAAACCAAAATCTATAGAAGAAAAAGCTCTTGCCATATTCGCAATTGTTTTTTCATTGTTTTTTGTTGTACTGCCAAATCATGAATATTATCTTTTACCAATTTTTGTGCCTCTTCTCTTATTTTTAGGAATGATTTATTCAAAAAAAGATAAAAAAATTAAGACGATTTTAATATTGTTCTTGGTCATATCCATAATTTTCCTTGCGGCTAAACCCTTGTATGACGTTAATTGGCAAGAGGCCGGCGATTACATAAATAAAAATTACCCACAGGATACAAATGTTTCTTCAACTAATCCTGAAGTAATGAGCTACCTTTTGTCGAAAAACGTTACATGGTTAACAAGAGATGAAATTTCAACCAATAACACAATATTGGCGTTTACATTTTATGATAAAATTACATTTGATGCTTTGAACATGACTAAATTCATTGAAGAAAATTTTGTACTTTTGAAGAATTTCGATAATAAAATTTTCGTATATGGAAGTAAAGATCTAGTGGAGACGACGCAATGAAATTTTCTATAGTAATTCCAACTTTCGAAGAAAAAGAAAATATTCAACCACTATTCGAGCGAATTTTTAAGGTATTAAAAACTAATAAAATAAATGGGGAAATAATAGTAGTAGATGACGATTCTCAGGATGGAACTGCTGATGCAGTAAAAGAATATTGTAAAAATTATCCGGTAAAACTTATTGTACGCAAAGGGGAAAAAGGATTAGCATCGGCTTGCGTAGAAGGATTCAAAGTTGCTAAAGGGGACGTAATAATTGTAATGGATGCAGATCTACAACATCCACCAGAAAAGATACCAACGTTAATAGATGCAATAAAAGATGGAGCGGACATAGCAATAGCTAGTAGATACATAGCGGGAGGTACTACCGGAGAATGGGATTTATCGAGAAAGGTAGTGTCGAAGGGAGCATCCACACTTGCTAATTTACTTTTCAAAGAAATTAAAGAAATAAAAGATCAACAGTCAGGTTTTTTTGCATTCAAAAAAAAAGTTATCGAAGGTGTTAAATTAAAGCCCAAGGGATATAAAATATTACTTGAGATACTCGTACTTGGTAAACACAAAAAAGTTGAAGAGATAGCTTACGAATTTGGTGAAAGAACATCAGGAAAAAGTAAATTGGGTTTCAGTACAATATTCTCTTATTTGTCACATATGATAAGTCTTTTGTGGGCGTCTGGAAAACTTGCCAAGCTCATCAAATTTTGTGTCGTTGGTTTGTTAGGAGTAGGTATAAATCTTGGCATCTTGTATTTTTTAACAAATCTAGGGTTATATTACCTGATATCTGGCGCAATCTCAATAGAGATATCGCTACTTGCCAACTTTTTTTTAAACCGAGCATGGACTTTCAAAGAAGAAGCAAAATACGTAAGCATGAAAAACGCTATTG
>Ga0315275_10005751_pt1 | contig 11791 bp, 7 predicted proteins | sample YL17G03_0_MG_FD_205557 | JGI IMG/M metagenome (GOLD analysis project Ga0315275, IMG submission 205557) | Sediment microbial communities from Yellowstone Lake, YNP, Wyoming, USA - YL17G03_0 | ecosystem: Environmental > Aquatic > Freshwater > Lake > Sediment | place: USA: Wyoming | collected... | reverse complement strand
AGCTGGAGAAGACAGGTGTGCAATGCTTCTTGAATACTCTGGTGACCGACCTCTCCTCAGACAGAGTCATAACGGCGCTCAGTCCCGAGCATGGCGCTCTTGAAATCAGTGCGAAAAGCATAGTCCTCGCCATGGGGTGTCGTGAACGCACCAGGCCGAGTATCGGCATCCCGGGTACACGCCCGGCTGGCATATTCACTGCCGGAGTGGCGCAAAGGTTCGTCAATATCGACGGCTATCTTCCGGGCAAAAAGATAGTCATCCTGGGCTCCGGTGACATCGGTCTCATTATGGCCAGAAGGCTGACTCTGGAGGGAGCTAAGGTCCTCGGGGTGTATGAAATAATGAGCTACCCCGGCGGCCTGAAGAGAAACATCGTGCAGTGTCTCAATGATTTCGACATACCGCTCCACCTATCCCACACGGTCACTGAAATAAGAGGCAAGGAACGGGTGGAGGGAGTTGTCATCTCTAAGGTTGACGGTAATCTGCGTCCCGTGCCGGGGAGTGACAAGTCAATTGAGTGCGACACGTTACTGCTTTCAGTGGGACTGATTCCGGAGAACGAACTCTCAAAGAAGGCTGGCATCGAGCTCAGTGCTGCTACCAAAGGCCCCATTACCACGGAGACTATGGAGACCTCTGTGCCCGGGATATTCACCTGCGGCAATGTCTCAACAGTGTTCGACCTTGTTGACTATGTTGCCCAGACGGGCGCCGCTGCGGGCACCTTTGCTGCGCGATACGCATCAGGCAATCTGGGCGCCACTAGACAGTCTGTGGATGTAATAGCTGGAGAGAACGTAAGATTGCTGTTTCCCCAGAGGTACAGTTATGAAAATGATCTGGTTCTGTTCATTCGCGCCGCAGAACCTGTGGAGAAACCTGTGAGCATAGAGGTAACGCCGCCCGGTTCAAAAATCAATAGGCTGTATGCTCGACCTAACGAAATGCTGAGAGTGAAAATCCCGAAAGAGAAGCTCGCCGAGGTGAAGCGACCAATTATGGTCAGCATAAGAGAGAAGTAGCATGGCTGCCGAGAAGAAGCACTTCGTCTGTGTGGTCTGTCCTATCGGATGTGAGATTGATGTAGTTCACGATGGCAGCAAAATCATCTCCACGGAAGGAAACAAGTGCGAAAAGTCTGAAGAATTCGTGAGCCAGGAACTGATTGAGCCGATGCGCATATTGACCACGACCGTCCGAATTCAAGGGGCCAGGTGGCCGGTCATCCCCGTACGCACCGATAAGTCGGTTCCCAAACGATTATTCCCCCGCATAATGAGGCAACTGAGACGCATTAGGCTGAAAGCTCCGGTGGACATGTTGGACGTGGTGGTGAGGGACGTTCTGCACACGGGGGCGAATATCGTAGCCACCAGGACTATGCCAAGCGATTAACAGAGTCGCCCCTGGCGTCACTTCTTGTGGACTCCGACGAATATGTCTCACAGATAACCGCAGAGCAAGTCTAGCCATGGTTTGGGATATTTGAAGAGACCAATGACAGACTTGCAGATCTCTACAGTGAAGTCTTATCGGACGACTAAGCAACTTCTGAGAAAGGACCCGGTTTCGATCGCACCCGTAACAAAGCGTCATATTGTTTGGGAATGAATATCCTTCGTAAGCGGTAGCGTTATAGCGGCCGAAGATGTCTTTGCAGAAGAAACCTTTCAGATGTAAAACTTAAATTTTGGACTTCTGTGGGTCACCGTTGGATTGGATACCAATATCTCGCCTACCTGATCCGAATACCGGATGGTGACAGGTTCAGACTCCCCTAACCGGCAAGCGTTGTAATTCAATTTTGTTAACGACAGGATATCCTTGGCCACCAATTTAATATCGGCCTCACCATGTTGTACATCGATGCGGACAGGTAAAGGTATTTCCGCACCATCATAGGTTCCTAATCTCGGCTTAAATCCCGATGCCCAAAGATAACATGAACGTTCGTATGTCTCCCAATATGTTCCTCGAATTACGGGCATACTACCTTCTCGGAATAGTTTCAGACTGTTCCTCTCTTGCCTTACCCTGATTCCAACTAACTTGATACCACGGGGACAGGCGCTCTGATATCCCTCAAATTCTTCGCCATCAATACCAGACCGACAATGTAGAAAAACCTCTTTAAGAGGCTTGCCTTCCAGGTCTTTGTACGTTCTGAGGACTCCGCTCAACAGCCGTTGAGCAGCTCCCTTGGTGATATGAAACTGGTTATCAACCGGAGAATACCATGGCCCGTATTCACCCATAAAAACGATTCCGTCACCAGAGTCAAGAAACATCTGAGCTGCGCAGCACGCCGTCTGGCTTTTCGAGGTTGAATCCTTACGACGATAAGCGATGCCAATATAACAAACTCCCTCCCTCGCAGATTTCAATCTCCATGGCTTACCCCCGGCTTTGTAATATAGGGCAACGCCCAAATTCCAAGCGCGATCACTTAGTGTGGTCAGGCCTCTTTGCGTATTGTCCATCTTTGGAGTAAGGCGCAAGGTAGATTCTCGGATGATCTGGATGGGAATATCGTATGCCATAGCCCGAGCTTTAATTTGCCGCCTGAAATCTGGTGAATACGTATATATCTGGGGGTTATACGGGTCTAGAAGATCCAGTTGTCCACTTCCTCGCTCACGACTAACCCTGGTGCTGACTGAGTATCCAACCCCTTCGGTTACGATAGACTGCGGTCGACAGTTCTGGTAAACGACATCAGGAACAACGCAAACGATGACATTAAGAACTTCATCATGTTTCTGTAGTTTATCTATTGCATCGATATAAAGATCAACCACCCCGCTTGTTCGTTTGAAACGGTCCAGGTTATTAACGGCTTCAGCTAGTTTCCCAGGATCGATTGGAACGCTGTGGACAGGTTGCTCCGGCCAACGGCTAGCAAAAGCTGCTTCAAAGCCCGGAAACAATGGCCAAAGGCGCCGATCACCTTCCGGGTAGATTACCGACTGAATACGGTGACTCCACTGACCGAATGACTCCACACCCTCTGGGCTACCCAATAGGGCATAAGATATGTTTCTAGGATGCGAAGGGAAATCAGCATCGTAAGGGCCAAAGAATGATAGCCCATCATGAGGCTCCGCCATATCTTGTCCGTGGCGGAATTCAAGAACCGGTTCGTTTAAGCAGAATACTTCAGAATTCACGGCTGGTCCTCGTCCCACTCGGTGTGATCCGGCTCGTCTTCGAGAACCTCTGCCTCTTCATCAATAGTTTCAGGTAACTTGAGAAGACGTTCGTCTATGCCCAGCGGAGCAACAACTGGTAAGGGAGACCCGGATACATTAATCTCATAACTACGACCAGCAGCCAGATTGCACGTTGATTGGCCATTGAATGCCCACCGGGCTATAGCAAAAATACGTGAAATCCACTGGTAGTTCCACCAACTTCTTGCTATTCTCTTGCGCCGTCGATTTGTGATTCCAGGTTGCAGAGGTTTCCCCTGCACATCAGTCAAATATAGACGCACCTGAAGTTCAAGTACAGGAGTCCCATATTTTCTAAGGAGAGGACGGAATACGGGTGATAAATGGTAACGATAAGGATGTCGAGTACCATCACTCGTTTTTACGGTGCGTTGACTGGTCGCTAATACCTTTGATTGTTTGCCTTTATAATCCACGAACCGGAGCCAGCCATCGGGAGCAGTCAGGTGAGAAAGATAGATCTCTCCGTCGAGTGTCTCCTGGGCTTTCTTCTGCAAGCATAATCGATGTATGTGCTCTTTAATCAACATTGTGGCCATATCGATTGGTGGGACGCCGTACGGTATACGCCGATTATCATTCCATTTTACCGCTAAGTATTCGAGCTTCAGTTCAGGCGCTTCAAAACTCCAGAGAATATGTTCAGATTGTTCATGGAAAATCCAGCCAGGGTCAGTTATCTTGAAATCGTTGGGAGTGACTATTCTATAAATGAAATCCGGTAAAGACTTGATTTCAAACAGGTTGGTCCAGAGTCTTTCTTGATTAGATGTAAGGCTGGATTGTTGCGCTGCCCAACTGCCCACCAACCTCGCCCCATTAGGCAGTGGATTCGGGGCGGGGATGGAACGTAGTTTCTTGACGAGTTGCGATAGTCCTTGGGCCCAATTATCGTAGAACGGAATGTAGGTAAGGTCAGAGTCCATCCAGCCGAGTTCGTCTGGCCGCATCCTATCAACCGAAAGAGGTATTACAAAATCAACTTTCCTCTGACGACCAATACTGTAGCCTAGGGTTCGTTCCTTTAGTGGATTTTCTTTGTTTAGGGAATTCCTAGAAATGAGAGCAAGCATTCGAAAAGTCTGTGTCTTGATTGCCTTATCAATGTCCCTCGGATATGATTCGCCTCCAAGCAGCCTAACCCTATCACACCAGACTCTATAGCCTTCAGCAGTTAATCTCAGCGTGAGCCATTCGGCAAGTTCACTGTCCTCAGTCGCATAGCTAATGAAGAGATGATTAGCTGACGAGACCCAGCCGCTCACGTCACTGATAATATCTTGCTGAGCATGCAAGTCTCTTTCGGGTAGTATCCTCTCGAACTGGGAAGGTTCTCGAAGCCTACCTAATTTATTGATATATATGGTTTGCCCGCTATCTAAAGATATTTTCCATGATTTGGCCCGCGTAGACTTTGTCAGAGGTTTAGGGTTAATAGTGTTTACGACTTTTGCTCTGCCAAGGGGACCTAAATCAAGTTCTTTAGCTGTATTTCTTTCAAGAGTATCCAAAACGGCGGCCGTCTGATTGCGTCTCCAATGCTCGATATCGCTACTTTGAATTACAGACGTGTCAAGGGATAGATTCATCATTGTATTGGCCACGGATTTCAGGTACTTGTAGTCTTGCACTTGTTGCCACTCAGAAATTATCCATTCTGTACCTAGCAGAGCACCAAGAATACCACCCAACATGGATGCTATCGTGTCTGTATCCGCGCCAACTGCAAACGCTGCTTCAAGTAATCCTGTTTTAGGGTCTGCTGCATAGCGTGAAGCTAGATAAACAGCGGCTAACGCGGCTACTGTGCCGGCTCCGTTCAACCGACGGTCGAAGCACCCGATCTGCTGTAGTGCTTGGGAATCTACGGCGAGAGCACCTTTCTGTAATGCTTGGCGGCAGATTGACAGTCCTTCCAGAACACTGTTTACTGCTACTTCCCATTCTTTTGCATACCGGTTGCTGAATTTATTTGCTGCCGAGGACCACTCTTCAAAGCCACCATCGAGGTTAGGCATTGCAGACCAATTACTCTTAGTCTCTATCAACTCGTCAATGAGAGCGCCTAATCTTAGCGTCCCGTTATTGTGAAAAGCTATGTTCACACTCTTACCATAGAGAAGTGCTCCGACCAAAGCGACCGGATGACCATGCGTTGAAATGCCGTTCAGCATTATTTGCCGATACATGGATAACTCCGTGTTGTTCTGCAGCAAAGCGTGTGGTAATATCCTCATAGCGACACCGTTGCCGCCTGCTGTGAAGTATCTCTTGACTGCGTCCGAATTATTTGGGATCCCGCGCCAAGGAGGTATGCCATTTAGCCAACTTTCAGCTGCAGACTTAGTTGATCGGCCGCCACCACGTTCATACAGGAGCCAAATCGGGAGTTCTTCCAAGCAAAATGCTCGGTTCCAATTGATACCTTTCTTCATACTTCGTACAGTGGCCAGTATCAATTGGGTGTCATCGCTGTATTCTCCTGCAGTTATCGTCTCTTCGTATGCAAAGAACCTCCCCCCGGACCTTCGATACCATGTCCTAAAGCCGGCGGATACACTACCTAACGTGCTCTTAGAACGTATTCCAGAACGCAGATTAGGTTTCTCCTGAGGCCAACCCAACGCATCACCTATAGCTGCGCCCAGAATGGCTCCGCTTACTTTATCCTCTGATGAGGTATGGTGCTCGGAAGCGATTTTTGGGTGATTATTATTGGAATTCATCACATATTCTCTTTTTCGCGGTATGTTTTCTCAACCGGTCGCCAACCTCTTCTAACAAGCCCACTCCATTCGGCAGTAAATATCTGTGGCACCACTATCCAGTTTAAAGGAATCGCATGTTGCAGTAAAGATAACCGAACGCTCTCTCTTTTAGCTTGGTCCTCAGAGCATACGGCAACACCTATAATATCCTCGCGAGGAACATTGCCAGATACCAGTACTTCCGCTTGGTCATCCGTAGGGCAGCAAGACAACATTTCGGCTGTTCGCTTGAATATTTGGCCCTTCGCGCCGATAATCTCCGGCTGGAATAGACTTTGAAATCCGGAATATCCACCTCTCACCAGCCGACCTCTCTGAGAAGAAGCATTGCGGCAACAGAACAGTGTATCGTCTTTACATAGATGCGACGGCTTAATGAATAATACAACCCAGTCCCTGAATAAAGGGTCTTGATCCTTTATCTTTCTAAAATACCATGTGTTTGGAAATTCAATCGAGCAACTAATATGGTCAGTATAGCCATCCAGACGTTCATTATCCGTTACGTCAAGAAGATCTGGAGCTACTACTCGTAACTCTGCTGTGGCCATTATTCCTCTTGGGTTACAAACAATATGTGCTAGTTTCCTCGACTGTGTAAAATGGCATAGTCTAGTAATCCCTCTGGCTGTCACCTCCCGTTTGATTCTAACTGCGTCTTCTTTCACGCCTTCTCCTTTTGATATAGAGAAGAGTCGCTTGGTAAAAGCCTTGTCAAATTGCCGGAATACGTAAGTATCAATCTCGTCCTTGCTCTTGTTACGGCAACGTAAAGGAGTCGTGCCTCTTCAAATTCTGCCTCTCGTGTACTGCCGAGAGCAGCAATGCGAGATTGGTCTGGAAGCACATCGTCATTGCAATGAGGAAGAATAACGGCGTCAAACTCTAGGCTTTTAGCTGAGTGGTATGTACCTACGAATATTCCAGGCTCTGGATTCCATCGTTTCATGTCACGGTGTAGCTTCTCTACCTTCAATGACTTGTCTCTATGTTTTATCGCTTTGATAAAGTAGTCATCCATGCTCCGGTTACGGCTTAGTAACCCTACGAATTGTGTGCGCCCCATTGCTGAAGCGTTCTCAAGCGCCAACTCGGTCTCCTTATCGACACCATCACATTCAACCAATGTTGGAGGCGGGCCGTCAGCTTTTGGCGAATGTGGTTCAACCAAGTCAGCTACGCCTTTGAAATACTGAGTTTTTGAAATTGCCAATCCAAGTTGCGCTATCTGCTTAGTATTTCGGTAATTCTCTTGAAAATACCAAATTCTTGGAATGTTAAGACCCGCACTTCTCCAAGAAATACGACTTCCATAGATTTGTTGGGCCATGTCCCCGAAAAATGTCAGGCTTCCTTTATCCGAGGTAGCCAATGATAGTGACCTCAACATTACTGGAGAAAAATCCTGTCCTTCATCTATCACAATATGCTTGTACATCCTTGGCGAATCATCAATCTCAAACTCTGAACAAACAGCTTGAGCCAAGTCGTCCCAGTCATAATCATAGCCAGTTTCGGTGCGCAAAGAGAGGAAGTTCTGGTAAACCTTCCACACCAGAGGTCTTTCCTTTCGAGGAATCCTCGACTCATCACGGCCCACGCGATTAGCTGAAACATACTCATCTTCGGATATGATCCCGTTTCTCTCAAGCCATTGTATCTCCTCGACGAACGTCTCGGCCGGTCGCTGAAGGATCCCGTCTGGGTAACCCTCATTTTTCACAATTTCCAATGCCTTAGCCACTATCGACAGCTTATCATCTGGATCCAATATAGCGTGAAGCCGCATTTTACCTCTGGAGTTCAGATACCCCCTGGCAAATTCATGGTAGGTGCGGATATCAACGTTGCTTAGTTCTGCCTCACCCAACGCCCTCAGATATGTGACCAAGGTCTTGTTGAATGTCACTAGTAGAGTCTTTTCGTTTTCGTCTTTTTTAGATAAATAAGCAGCTCTGAGGATAGCTATGATGGTCTTGCCGCTGCCGGCAGCGCCTAATACGACATTATGTCCCTCTGAGGGTAAATATAGAACCTCTCTTTGACGGCCAATAGGGTTTGGTAGACTCATACCCGGCTCCCGTGTTTGTTAATGCTATTTTATTTTATTATTCATAATCAATCTAGTTTGTCAAAGAAGTGCAAGCCGTCTGATAGCGCAGTAACAATCCATCGTTTTGTGTTGACTGGAACAACTGGCTTAACAATACATCTTATTGTGAACTAACAACCGACCAAATTGCTCACCTGACTTCCTTCAGCCTTGCGGGGCTTCAGACAATTGCCAAGCCATGTCAGGAATGCTTTGAATCTTATTAGGGTAACTTGCTGGTGTAGTCGCTCGCCACGACATGCATCGTAATCGCAAATAATTCTCTGCCTTGATTCTCATCTTCGGGGGCGGTTTGAGCCAGCGTGATACACGCAGTCCTTTCTAAGGCAGAGTTCATTGGAGCATCACTGGCGATGTGTAGTGCCCAATGTATGCCACTGTAGATGCCAGTCCCCCCGTTCCTGATCAGATCCGTACCGAGGATACAGGCAGATAGGCTGCCTTATCCCCCTTGCCTCTCTTTCACCAGTGTATGCACCACGTAAGGGTCAGCCAGGGTGGTGATGTCACCCAGGTTATCGACATCACCGGCTCCAATCTTGGCCAGAATTCTCCTCATGATCTTACCGCTTCTTGTCTTGGGTAGAGCATCAGCAAACTGTATCCTGTCGGGCGTGGCTATGGGCCCTATTTCTTTTCTGACATGGGCTACCAGCTCCTTTTTTAACTCATCGGATTTTTCCACATTAGCCATCAGGGTAACAAAGGCATATATGCCCGTTCCCTTAATTTCGTGTGGAATACCCACCACTGCTGCTTCAACCACTTTATGGTGGGACACCAGAGCGCTTTCCACTTCAGCGGTGCCTATGCGATGGCCCGATACGTTGATAACATCATCAATTCGGCCCATCAGCCAGTAGTAACCATCCTCATCAACTCTGGCTCCGTCTCCCGTCGTATAAACACCGGGGAACTGGACAAAGTAGGTGTTCTTGAACCTTTCCGGGTCGCCATAGACCCGACGCATCAGGCCGGGCCATGGCCGCTTGATTACCAGGTTACCACCTTCATTTACATCGGCCGGTGAGCCGTCATCTCTGAGCACGGCCAACTCAATTCCGGGGAACGGCAGCGTAGCCGAGCCCGGTTTCATGGGAGTGGCTCCCGGCAGTGAGCTAATCAACGCGGCACCGGTCTCAGTCTGCCACCACGTGTCCACTATCGGGCGTTTGCCTTTGCCGATTGTGTTGTAATACCACATCCATGTTTCGGGGCTAATCGGTTCGCCAACCGAGCCCAGGATGCGTAGCGAGCTCAGGTCATGCTTGTTCGGCCAGTCATCCCCTTCTATCATGATGGCGCGGAGCGCAGTAGGGGCGGTGTAGAAAATACTGACCTGGTACTTTTCAACCATCTCCCAGAACCGGTCAGGGTGAGGATAGTTGGGCACACCCTCGAACATGAGGCAGGTGGCGCCGGCAGCCAACGGACCATAAACGATATAGGTATGGCCTGTAACCCAGCCGATATCGGCGGTGCACCAGAAGGTGTCCTCTTCCTTAATATCGAATATCCACTTGAAGGTCTGGTAGGCGTAGAGCAGGTAGCCGGCTTGAGTGTGGAGAACTCCCTTGGGTTTTCCCGTGCTGCCGCTGGTGTACAGGATGAACAGCGGGTCTTCGGCATCCATCACCTCAGGCTCACAGACCGCGCTTACATCTCCAGCCTGCATTTCTTCGTGCCACCACCAGTCACGACCCTGTGCCATCTTCACTTGAATGCCGGCCCGCCGGACTACGATCGCGTCTTTTACCGCCGGACATTTTTCCAGAGCCTCATCGGCATTATCTTTACTCCGGATAATCCGACCGCTGCGGTAATAGCCATCGACGCAGATGAGCATTTTCGAATCGCAGTCCAATATTCTGTTTCTCAATGCCTCGGCGCTGAAACCGCCAAAAACAACGCTGTGGATAGCCCCAATGCGGGCACAGGCCAGCATGGCGATTGGCAGCTCCAGAATCATAGGCAGGTAAATAGATACACGGTCCCCCTTCCTAATTCCGTGTTTCTTCAGTACATTGGCAAACTTGCACACGTTATAATATAGCTCCTGATAGGTAAGTGTCTTGGTGTCGCCGGTATCTCCCTCCCACATCAAGGCTGCTTTATTTTTTCGCCAGGTCTTAAGGTTTCTATCCAGACAGTTATACGAGACGTTGAGTTTCCCGCCGACAAACCATTCGTGCTTACCTTCTGCAAAGTCTTCAATCAACACTTTGTCCCATTTCTTATACCAATCCAGCTGTTGGGCAGCCTCTCCCCAGAAAGCCTCGGGGTCATCAAGGGACCTTCGATAGATTTCTTTATACTCCTCCAGGCTTTTGATGTACGCCTTTTTACTCAACTCCTTCGGGGGATAGAAGACCCTCTTTTCGTGCATCATAGAACTAAGTGTCTTTTGTCCCATAAAGTATTACTCCTTCAATCTGTATATCGAATATTAATGCTCGGTAACGATTGTATACCAGGGATGGCTCAGTCCTCGTCAGTAACGCCCAGCAACTGATTATAGGATTGACATAGTCTTTCAGCTATCACACGAGCTACTGCCTGCATAATCTTGAAACCTACCTCACTATGGGTGGTACAAAAAGCAGTCAACTCCCGCCCGCTAAAGACGATCACCTTTGTCTTCTCTACGGCTTTGACCGTAGCTGTACGCGAATATGGGGGGATCATGGCTGACCAGCCGAAGCTCTCAAAGTTAGCAGCCGCCTGGACCTGGCGTTGTGCCAGTGGCCCTACCTCCAGGATAATCCCCACCAGGCCTTCTTCAATCACATGAATCCGCTCTGCTAGGGCACCCTGCCTATAGACTATCGTCCCGGCATCGAATACCTGATGAGTACCCATTTTCGCCACCAGGGCAAGGTGCTCATCATCCAGTTCGCGAAACAGGTCAGACCTCTTAAGTACTTCAATCTTGTTCATTCGCTCACCTCTTTTCTGTTATTCGGAATTTGTCACCATTCTATCCAATTACAAAAACATATCAGTCGAACTTTCATTGTAACTTGTCAGACCTTGCTACGCAAACCATCTGAAACCTATCATTGACGGGAAGAAGTTCATGAATCGATTAAGGGGAATAGAGATACGCCAAACGTCAAAGGAGAGACGGCTCGGTGCGGCCTATGTGTACGCCATTGGCAAGGGTCACACGCCAAGGAACATTGACAGTGTGAGGGGGGTGATATAGGATAAGTCAGAATCTCAAGGAAACTAAGCCATCGTGAAATGCCTCACGGTAAGCTTTGAGGCAGGGGGAAATGGCTAAATACATAGTTGCCCATGACGTGGGGACCAGCGGCAATAAGGCAGTGCTGGTGGATACTGAAGGGCGTGTCCAGGGCAAGTGTTTTGAGCCTTATCAGACCTATTATCCTAGCCCGGGGTGTGTGGAACAGGAACCTGGGGACTGGTGGCGGGCGGTGTCAAAGACTACCAAGCTTCTCCTTGAACGTACCCGGGTATCACCCAGCGATGTGATGTGCATTACATATGCTGCGCAGTTGCTGGGTGTCGTGCCAATGGACCCGAAGAGTGGCCCGTTGCGGCGAGCCATAATCTGGATGGATTGCCGGGCGGGGGAACAGGCCCAACGATTGATGAGGAAATTCCTGGGCCCACGTATTTTTGCCCTGATTGCCGGCACCGCGCTGTGTGGC
>Ga0315275_10005750_pt1 | contig 11792 bp, 12 predicted proteins | sample YL17G03_0_MG_FD_205557 | JGI IMG/M metagenome (GOLD analysis project Ga0315275, IMG submission 205557) | Sediment microbial communities from Yellowstone Lake, YNP, Wyoming, USA - YL17G03_0 | ecosystem: Environmental > Aquatic > Freshwater > Lake > Sediment | place: USA: Wyoming | collected... | reverse complement strand
CCGACCCGGAGCGCCGCGCGCGCTTCGAGCGCGAGGCCCGCGCGATCGCCTCCCTCGCGCACCCGCACATCTGCACGCTGTTTGACATTGGCGAGCACATTCCCTCCGGTCCCTTGCCCCTCGTCCCTTGCCCCTATCCCCTGTCCACTACTTGGTGATGGAGCACCTCGCGGGCGAGAGCCTCGTCGAGCGGCTGAGGCGGGGCCCCGTGCCGCTCGCGCAGGCGCTCGAGATCGCGGCGCAGGTTGCCGAGGCGCTGGATGCCGCGCACAAGCACGGCATCGTCCACCGCGACCTGAAGCCGGGCAACGTGATGCTGACGACAGGCGGCGCGGGGCGGTCCGGGGCGGTGTCGGCGAAGCTCCTTGACTTCGGCCTCGCGAAGCTCACGGGCCACGGCGAGCGCCCGGCACTGGCCGGCGGCGTGTCGGCGCCGACGATGACCGCGCCCATCACCGAACGCGGCACCATCCTGGGCACGCTGCAGTACATGGCCCCGGAGCAACTGGAGGGCAAGGAGGCGGACGCGCGCACGGACCTCTGGGCGCTCGGCGCGATCCTCTACGAGATGGTGACCGGCCGGCGGGCGTTTGAAGGCGAGAGCCAGGTGAGCCTCATCGGCAACATCATGAACGCGGAGCCGGCGGGCCTCGCGACGCTGCAGCCGCTCACGCCGCCCGCGCTCGATCGCGTCGTGAAGAAGTGCCTCGCCAAGCATCCCGACGATCGGTGGGACACCGCGCACGACGTGGCGGACGATCTGCGGTGGATCGCCGAGGAACGCCGCCTGACGCAGACGCCCGCCGGTGGACAGCCGCCGGAGATCACCGATGGCGTCTCCCATGCGAGGCGTGGCCGGCGCGTGCGGCGTGCGCTCGCACTCGGCCTTGGAGCAGTGGTGCTTGCGGGCTCCGGCGCGGTTGTCGGATGGCTCGCAGCGAGATCCTCCCCGGCTCCACCACCGGCAGTCACGCGCGCCTTCATCGACGTGCGCCCGGCCGAGCGCGTCGAGAGCGTTCCCGCGTTAACCCGCGGCGGAAGCCGAACTGCCCTTGCCATCACGCAAGACGGGAAACGCCTTGTCTTTGTCGGCCGCACGGGCGACGTCAGCCGGCTCTATGTGCGGGCGCTTGACGGCACTATGGCCAGCGAGCTCAAGGGAACGGAAGGCGCCGAGTCCCCCGTCTTCTCGCCGGACGGCCGGTGGATCGCATTCTGGGCTGGGGGTGGCCTGAAGAAAGTCCAAGCAGGCGGGGGCCCGATGACGTCGATCTGCCGGATCGACTCGGTCGATCCGCCCTACGGCATCAGCTGGGCGGACGACGGCCGGATCGTGTTCGGATTGCTCCGCGGCGGCCTGATGGAGGTGTCGAGCAACGGCGGGACGCCTTCGGTATTGACCAAGCTCCAGCCCGGGGAAGTCAGTCACCGCCTGCCCTGCGTGATGCCCGGGAGCCAGTCGGTGCTCTTCACGGTGCGCAGGTCCGCCTGGCTCTGGGGGTCCGAAGAGATCGTGGCCCACTCACTCGTGACCGGTGAGCGGAGGGTCGTGATGGTGGGTGGCACCGATGCGCGGTACGTGCCGACCGGTCACCTGGTATACCTCCAGCTCGGCACGTTGATGGCGAGGGCCTTTGACCCGGATGGGCTAAGCGTCAGCGGGCCGCCTGTCGGCCTCGTCGAGCAGGTCGCCCAGTCGGTGGATGCTCTCACCGAGCCTCACGTGTCTGGTGCGGGCCAGTACGCCGTGTCCGCCTCGGGAACGCTCGTCTACTTGGCCGGCGGCATTGCATCTCCCCCTCGCTCAGCGCTGGTCGCGCTCGATCGCACGGGCCGGATCACAACGTTGCCGGTCGAGCCGTCTACCTTCATCTTCTCGCCTGTTATGTCGCCCGACGGCAAAACGGTGGCTGTGCCGACGCGGGATGTGACCCAGTTCGGCCTGTGGCTCATAGACGTGGCGCGAGGGACCAGGACGCGCGTCGTCTCGGAGGGAGAGACCTTCTGGCCGAGGTGGACACCCGATGGCCGCCGTGTGGCGTTCCTGTGGAGAGCGGGGGGGACGATGTCGGTGGCCTGGGTGGCCGCAGACTCGGTTGCGCCACCCGAACGCCTCGTGACCGTGGATGCCGGCGGTTCGCTGGCCCCACTTTCCTGGTCGCCGGACGGCAGACAGCTGGTGATCAACGTCCTCCAGCCCAATGGGAACCGCGACATTTCATTGCTGTCATTGAACGATCCGAAGCGTGCCCTCCAGCCGTTGATCCACACATCGGCGAACGAGATCAACGCCGCATTCTCCCCGGACGGGAAGTGGCTGGCGTACGCGTCAAACGAATCTGGCCGCTACGAGGTGTATCTACAAGCCCATCCCCCCGCAGGCCGCCGGGTCGCCGTCTCGACGACGGGTGCATTGAACCCCGCCTGGCACCCGAACGGACGTGAACTGTTCTTCGTGAGCGAGCCAGACAGGGACCGCAAGCGATGGCTGATGAGCGCGAGGTTCACGGCGCGGCCAAAGCCCTCTGTCGGGATTCCCCGCGCCTTGTTTGAGGTGATCTTCCGGCCGGGGACCGTGGGCAACGGGTATGATGTGTTCCCGGACGGCGAGAGATTCCTGACCCTGCGGCCTCTGCCCGCTCTGCCCACCGCGCCCGTCACCGAGATCACCCTGGTCGACCACTGGTTCGAGGAGTTGAAGACCAAGGTGCCGGCCAGCGGAAAGGCGAAGTAGGCGGGCGGCAACGGGAAACGCGGCCGGCGTCGCGCGTCTGGATTTCAGCACACTAGAAAATGGTCTTGACTATTTTTCACCGCGGGCTACGACGGTCGCCATGATCGCGCGGCCGGCTCGACGTCTTCCGGAGGGGCGGCGACTCGCTTGCGGGCCGGTACGCGCTGTTCCATCTCTGGCCGTTCACCCTGGCGGAACTCGCCGCCCGGCGGTCCACCATGCGGGAGTTCTGGAACAGCCCGCAGGCCGTGGCGGCGGACGCGGATCACACCGCCGAGCGCATCTGGCGCCGCCTTGCCCAGTTCTCAGGCTTCCCGGAACCGTACGTCCGCGCCGCGCCGAGGGCCTACCGCCGGTGGTCCACCGCGTACCACAGCCAGCTCATTCGCGAGGACATCAGAGACCTGACCGGCATCGTTTCGATTGGCAGCGTGGAGACGCTCTTCTCGCTGCTGCCGGAGCGGGTCGGGAGCCTGCTGTCGGTGACGAGCCTCGCGGAAGACCTGAAGGTGGCGTACAACACGGTCCGAACGTGGCTGGACGCGCTGGAGCGGTTCTACCTCGTCTTCTCGATTGCGCCGTGGACCCGCCAGGTGGCCCGCGCCACGCAGAAGGCCAGGAAGCTGTACCTGCTCGACTACGCGACGATCGAAGACCGCGCCGCGCGGTTCGAGAACATGGTGGCCGTGGAACTGCTCCGCGCCATCACGATGTGGAACGACCTCGGCTACGGCCCGTTCGGCCTCCACTTCGTCCGCAACAAGGAGAAGGAGGAGGTGGACTTCCTGGTGACCGAGAAGCGCCGCCCGAGGCTTCTCGTGGAAGCGACGATCGCAGACATGACCATCGGCCGGGCCCTTCTGCGATTCCAGGGCCAACTCGGCGTGCCCGCCGTGCAGCTGACAGACGATGGCACGACGTACAGGAAGGTCGCGCATGGACGCCATACGGTTCTCGTGGCACCGGCGTGGATGTGGCTACCAAAGCTGCCATAGGTTGAGGAGGCCGCGATCATGAGCCTCGATCCTGGCACTCGCCTCGGCCCGCTCGAGCGGTCGGCGCGCCGGACGGGGAGGCCGCCGGCGGTTCAGTGAGGTGATTCGGCCAGGAGCCGCTCGCACAGCGCCGCGACGCGCTCCAGTTGGGCGAGCGCCCGGGCTGCGTCCGTGGCGTCGTAGAGATCTTGCGGTCCAAGTTCCTGACGTTCGTCGCCGTAGAAGGCCAGGCCCCGGTCGCCCGCCAGCTCCGTCGATATCGACGCCAGCGACTCGACTTCTGCGCGGAACCACGAGGGGAAGCGGTCCGCGCCCCGCCGCAGGACCTCGGCGACGTCGTGCGAGCGGGCCGGCTCGAGGGCCACCAGCCGCACGGCCCCTTTCAGGAAGAGCTCGACGCTCTCCTGGGCCTCGCGGACGACCGTCGCCCACAGCCCTCGCTCGGAGGCGAGCCGGACGAGTGCCACGCGCCCTCGCGCCTCCTCGATGTAGCGGCGCCCCATCCCGGACGACGTCATATCCGCACCTCGTCGCCGAACCTGAACCCCGGGGCGAGGTCCCAGTACCACGAGCCGCCGGGCAGGAACACGCGACGGCTGCCAAGCTCGCGCATGCGCGTCCGCATGCTCTCGAGCACGCCAGCGAAGAAGCCGTCGCGATCGAAGAGCAGGCGCGCGTCCTCGACCATGTCGAGATACAGGGGGCTGTGCGCGCGGGCCTCGTCCGGCGTCTTCGTGACGAGGCTCCAGCCGACCGGCGACAGCTGCCCGGTTTCCCTCACCCTCGCGTACAGGTCGAGCAGTTCCCGCCGCCGTTCGCTGAGGCTTCGCGGAAAGCCCTCAGCGACGACCAGGACGTCGATGTCCGACGTGGCGGTGGCGTCGCCGCGGGCGCACGACCCGAACAGCACGACGGAGATCAGCCGCGGGCCGAGCGCGCTTTTCCAGACATCGACCGCGGCCGACAGGGCCTCCCGCAGTGGCGCCGGCGTCGAAGGCGCGAGTTCGTCCGGTGACGGGCTCATCATGACGAACCGATTCTACCCCCAACGGGAAGCCGATTCACGCCGCCCGTACCGGCTCCGGAGGCCGGGCTCGGCCGCCCGAAGCCCGGCGCCCTCATGGACTGGTTCGAGGAGTTGGCGGCGATAGCAGCGACGTCGCGGCGCCGCCGGGCCGCGTGTGTCGGTCCGCAAGCCCTCCCCAAGTGTATGATTCGCCCGGCGGGGCTGCCTTTCGGCGGCCCCCGGTGTTCGCATCGGTCCCGGAAGCGGAGGATGAGATGAGCCTCGGTTCCGCCGCGCGTCTCGGCCCGCCGTAGCCCAGGAGAGGACTCGATTTAAGTCGGAGAGACTCTCGGCCCGTATCGAGTCCTCGACAAGCTGGGCGAAGGCGGGCATGGGCGAGGTGTACCGCGCCGACGACCTGACGCTGGGCCGGCCGGTCGCGCTGAAGTTCCTGCCGTCCTACCTCGAGCACGACCCGGCCGCGCGCGAGCGGCTGCTCGCCGAGGTCCGCAACGCGCGCACCGTGTCGCATCCGAACATCTGCCGCCCGTTCCCTTCGACGCGCGGCGGGCGTGGAAGGGCACACTCGACGGCGCCGCGTTCCTGTTCGAGGGCGCCGCATTCCGGGGACGAATGGTCTTCGCTGAATGGACCGGCATCGTCGGGGACGCTGCCGGTGGCAGATCGAGCGGCGTCCTGCCCGCTGCGTTCGGGGCATCGAAGCAGGCAATCTCCGCGACGCTCCTGTTCGCGCTGATCGTGCTGCTCGCGCGGCACAACGTGACGCGGGGCCGGGGGTTCGGCGCGGCGCGCGACGGGTCGCCGCCATGGCGCTCGTGCTGGGATTGGTCTTCGATCTGACCTTCCGGCACTGGGTACCGGACGTCACGCAGTTCTGGGATGTCATCAGCATGGACCTGGGGTCGACCCTCTCCTGGACGGCGTTCGCGTGGCGGCCCATACTGACGGCCGTCCTCGTCATGGCCATCGCCCTCTGGGGCTTCCGGAACGTGCTGGGGAAACAGACGGCGTTTCCATCCGGCGCGCTGGACGGGTAGGCGCCCTTCGCCTGTTGAGCTTCGGTGTCCCCGCACGAGGCGGTGCGGCGCCGGGGGATTTCGGGTATCCTCGAATTGTGAGTCCGACGATTCTCCGGATTCGCGGGTATCGGTTCTTCTTCTTTTCCCGCGAGGAACTCCGGGCGCACGTGCACGTCCAGCACGTCGAAGGCGAGGCCAAGTTCTGGCTCGAACCCGAGATCGCCGTGGCTCACAACTACGGCCTGAGCGCGACGCGGCTCTCGACAGCCCGTCGACTGGTCCAGGAGCACCACGATGAAATCCGCGCGGCGTGGAAGACCCACTTCGGACGTCGAGGTCACTAACGTTTCGCCGATTGGCTTCTGGCTGCTGCTGGACGCACGGGAGGTGTTCGTCCCGTTCAAGGAGTTCCCGTGGTTCCGCGACGCGACGATCGGTCAACTGTCGGCGGTTGAGCGGCCCCACGCCGGCCACCTCTACTGGCCGGAGCTCGACGTCGACCTCGCGGTCGAGTCGCTCGACCATCCGGAGCGGTTCCCGCTCATCAGCCAGTCCGGACCGAGCCAGCAGTATCGGCCCGCGCCTGCGCGTTCCCGCATGAGCGGCCAGCGGCTCACGACATCGCGCCTCGACCACTGACCCGCCCGCCGCACGGCGGGTCGCTCCCTGGCTGGTCCTCTACACCAATCCCTCTCAGGCTTGACTTCCTGCGTGCGCGCGGCGATAGTTCGGCCGTTCCACGCGGCCGTGCCCCTGTGCGATCGCCGCCATCGTCTGTCCTGGTAACCCGCACCGTTCGCGAGAGGGAGACATGGACGTCGGCTCCTCGGACACGCGCGCTGCCGCACCGCCATCGCACCCGGTTCCTCAGCATGGCTTCTCCCCCGGCACCGTGCTCGCCGGGCGCTACCGCATCGTCGCCCTCGTGGGCCGCGGCGGCATGGGCGAGGTGTACCGCGCCGACGACCTGACGCTGGGCCAGCCGGTCGCGCTGAAGTTCCTGCCCTCCTGCCTCGAGCACGACCCGGCTGCGCGCGAGCGCCTGCTCGCCGAGGTCCGCAACGCGCGCACCGTGTCGCATCCGAACGTCTGCCGCGTCTACGACGTTGGGGAATTGGCCGGGCCTGCCCTGAGCGAGCCGGGCGGCTCGCGCGAGTCGAAGGGACGCGCCTTCCTGACGATGGAGTACATCGACGGGGAGGACCTGGCGTCGCTGCTGCGGCGGATCGGGAGGCTGCCGGCCCCGAAGGCGCTGGCCGTCGCACGGCAGCTCTGCGCGGGGCTCGCCGCGGCGCACGACAAGGGCGTGCTGCACCGCGATCTGAAGCCCGCCAACGTGATGATCGACGGCCGGGGCCAGGCGCGCATCACGGACTTCGGCCTCGCGGTAGCGGCGACGTCGGCCGGGCCGCCGGGGGACGCCGCGGGAACCGTGGCCTACATGGCTCCCGAGCGCTTTACCGGCAGGCCCGCGACGGTTCAGAGCGACCTGTATGCGCTCGGCTTGATTCTCTACGAGACCTGCACGGGTCACGCGCCGTTCAAGGCCTCCACAATTGGCGAGTGGCAGCAGGCGCACAGCTGTTCAACGCCCAGCACGCCCTCGTCGCACGTGAGCGACATCGAGCCGGCGGTGGAGCGCGTAATCCTGCGGTGCCTGGAGAAGGACCCGGCAAGACAGCCAGCGTCGGCCGCACAGGTGGCCGCGGCGCTGCCGGGAGGCGACCCGCTCGCGGCCGCGATCGCCGCGGGCGAGACGCCGTCGCCTGAACTCGTCGCTGCGTCCGGGCAGGAAGGCACCCTCCCGCGCTGGCAGGCGTGGGCGTGGTTGGCCGCGTGCCTCGTGGCGCTCGTTCTCATCCCGCTCAACTTCATTCCGTTCAGGCTGACGGAGCACGTCTCCATGGACCTGTCTCCGGACGCGCTCCAGGCGCGTGCCCGCGAAACGCTACGGGACCTCGGGTACGGGTACCATGCCGGGAACAGCGCGTGGTGGTTCCGCACGGACGATGCGTATCTGGAACGCGTCAATCGCATGCGGCCGAGCGAGGCGACGGTCGAACTCCGGACAGCAGTGCCCGGGCCGCTGGTGTTCTGCTTCCGGCAGAGCCCCGCGGAACTTACGCCGTTGGCGAATGTTGTGACCGAGTACGACCCGGCGCCGGAGCCTGGCGATGCGTACGTCGAACTCGATCTGCGCGGCCGCCTGGTGACGCTGCGCGTGAAGCCTCCACTCTACGGAGAGGCGCAGGCCTCGAGCCGCGTGGACTGGACGCCACTCTTCGCGGCGGCGCACCTCGGGGCACCGGACGCGTTCGCGCCGGTGCCGCCGGCGTGGTGGCCCGATGCCGCGGTCGACGTGCGCGAGGCGCGCGAGGGCATGTACTGCGGGCAGAAGGTCCGCGTGGAGGCCGCTGCCCGCTCGGGCCGCGCCGTGTTCTTCCGCCTGCTGCCGCCGTGGATCGTGCCGCCTGCGGCCAGCCCGTCCGCGAATGCCGCGGCCGCCGCTGAGGTCGCGTGGACGGCCATGATGAAGGTGACAGGCTGGTTCAGCCTCGTCGTCCTCGCGGGGTTCGCGTACCGGAACCTCCGGCTGGGCCGCGGCGACAGGACCGGCGCCCGCAGGCTGTCGATCGCAGCGGCCGCCACCCTGGCTCTCAGTCTGGCGCTCGAATCCCACGCGTCGTCGGCGACGCTCTACTTCACCGTGGCGGTCGGGCTTTTCGCAGGATTCGGAACGTGGGTGTGCTACCTGGGGTTCGAGCCCGCCGTCCGCCGCACGTGGCCGCATCTTTTGATCGCCTCCACGCGCCTGCTCGACCTCCGCTGGCGCGATCCGCTCGTCGGCCGCGCGCTGCTGGCCGGCGTGCTCGTCGGGCTGATCTATGAGGTCGAGGCCAGCGTGGCCATCCATCGCCTGCTGAATCTGCCGGCAGGCGCGCCGACCGAGTTCGCCGACTTTACGGTCGGGGGAGCCGCGTCCTTTCTCTCCCAACAGGCCAGGGCCTTCCCCGTTGCACTGGTCTTCACTTCCGTTTTCCTTGGCCTGCTGTTCGTCGTGCGCCTGATCGCCCGGCGTACGGACGTGGCGTGGGTGGTCTATGGGCTGCTGTTCGTGGGCTGGAGCTATCTCGGCCTCCGGGCATCACGGCCGGCGACGATGAATCCTCTGCTGGTGCTCGGCTTCGCCGCTTTGTTCGCGTTCTTGATGGTCTGGCTGCTCTGGAAGCACGGGGCGCTCGCGTTTGCCACCGGCTATTTTGTGATACTCCTCACGCAAAACAGCCCCTGGACGTTGGACATGTCCCGCTGGTACGCCTGGCGGCAGTGGGTCGCGGTAGTCATGATTGCGGCCCTCGCGGTCTGGGGCTTCCGCAACGTGCTGGGCAAGCAGACCGCGTTCCCGTCCGGCGCGCTGGACGCATAGGGGGCGCGCGGCGCCGTGTATCAGCCGCTGATCCGGCTGATGCCCGGCACATGGTCGAAGCCTGCGTCGAAACTCAGGATGCGCGGGATGCGCTGCTGCTGCATGACGGCCAGATGCAGCGCGTCGCGCGCCGACAGGCGCGGCGACCCGAGCACGATGGTGCGCGCCCGTTCGACCGAGGCGAGGTCAACGGGGAACACGTCGTCGACGATGCCGAGGAGCGCGTCGAAGGCGGGCTGAATGGCTTCCGGGCGCCCGATGGCGACGTAGCGGTGGAGGATTTCCTGCAGCACCTCCGCGTCGGTAACGAGCCGTTCGCGCGCGGCGACCAGATGCTCCAGCAGCCGCTGCGCGTCGGCCTTGTGCGGGTGGGAGGCCCCAACCAGGTACATCGGGATGTTGGAGTCGATGAGGATCACGGGTCAGTCCGCGACGTAGCCGCGTTCGACGTCGGCCAGCATCTGGTCGATGTCGGCGGCGGGAAACGCATGCCGGGCGGCGGCGCGGACGACGTCCAGTTTCCGCCCGGCATCGCCCAGGGGCTCGCGCCGGCGCGCAGCCCGAAGGGCTTGGCGCACCCATTCGGCCACCGTGGTGTGCTGGGCCCGGGCCGCCCGCTGCACCTCGCGCCATTCCGGCTCGTCGAGGAGCACCTGGAGCCGCTTAGTCATATATGTAGTCTATCTGACTCACAATGATGAGTCAATATGGGCCCGGCGCCGTGGCGAGTCCCCTCCGCCGTCCGCACATCTGCACGTTCTATGGTCTTGGCGATGCCGCCCCAGAAAATGGTGACACTTCCCATTTCCAGATCCACCCTGGCGGAAATGGGAAGTGTCACCATTTTCTGGTCATGGAACTCGTCGAAGAGCCGACGCTCGCCGCCGGCGACCGAACTGCAGGTGATCGTCAACTGGTTCGAGGAGCTGAAGGCGAAGGTGCCGACAACCGGGCAGGCGAAGTAGGCGGGCGGCATGGAACCCGGGTGTTATCATGAGCCGATGCATGAGGCCGACATCCGGTCGTTCGCCGGGCGGGACTGGGCCGCCCTCGATCTCCAGAAGGCGCGGTTCTGGGCCGAGCGCAAGCGCGCCATGACGGCGGCCGACGCGCTGGAGCTGGGCGACGCGCTGCGCCGCCATGCGCAGAGCTTGCGGCCGGACTGGCCCGATGCGGCGGAACGGGCGGCGGATCTGGCGGTCCACACCCGCGTCGCGGAGGCGCTCCGTGCCGTTCCCGTCCACGGCGCCCGCTGATCTCATCGCGGCGCTGGCCGAGGCGCTCGCGGCCGCCGGCGCACGCTGGTACCTGTTCGGCGCGCAGGCCGCGCTGATTTGGGGACGCCCGCGGCTGACGGCGCACGTGGACGTGACCGTCCGTCTCGACCCCGAGGATCTCATCGTCACCAAGATCCTGGCAGGAAGACCGAAAGACGTGGAGGACGTGCGCGGCATCCTGTTCGAGCGCCTCCCGCAGCTCGATCTCACAGCCATACGCTCGACGCTCGGGTTGCTCGAGGCTGCGCTCTCGCAGAGCGACCTTCAGCCGGCGTTCGAGGCAGAGCTGGCCCGCGCGCAGCGGTGATGCGCGGCCTGCACGCCGCGGCCACACGAACACGCGCGGCGCAGGACGATCAGATCGCCGGCCGATGGCGGGTACGTCGTTGGCGTCGATTTCCCGCCGGGTCTCAAGACCCGGCCTCCAAGGACTGAGAACTCCGGCGTGGCGCTTTCTGCGTACATCCGCCCACGCCCACCTGGCAGAAACGGCGATCGCGATCCAGTCCCGCCGGGTCTGCCTTCGACTCCGCCCAGGCCGGGGAAGCCCCGGCCTCCATCGGCGACCACCCTGATGATCATGTGATTCTGAAGACCCGGCGTCCATCGGCGACCACCCTGATGATCACGTGATTCCGAACATGTCTGCCGCGCGATCCTGACTCTCTCGCCAGCGGCTCTTGTTGGCCCGATCTGAAGACCCGGCCTCCATCGGTCAATAGACCCGGTCTGAAGACCCGGCCTCCATCGGTCAATAGACCCGGCCTCCACTACTGAATCGGCTCGAGGCTGGTCAGCACCTGCATCAGCTTCGTGATCGTGAGCATGTCTGGAAAGGTGCCCCGCACGACATGCGCGTCGACGCGCGAAAGGCCTGGGATATAGGCGGCCCGCTCGGCGTCCGGCGTGAACTTGAACCCGACCTCGAGGTCAATCGGCGTCCTGAGCGTGTACGGCACGGCCTGGCCCGCCTTGCGGAGAGCTCGCGTCATGCCGTCGCCGATCAGCTGGCGGCCGCGCGCCGGCGTGACCGTGATCGCCGAGTGGAAACCAAACGGGTCTTTGACAACCACTCCTTCGACCTGCGGCAGCGTCTCGTGGAGTTCGGCCACGGCCACGCGGTCACCCGAGAGGAAGAGCACGGGAACCCCGAAGTGCCCGGCGATCGCCGCGTTGAAGACCGCCTCCATCACGCCGGCCCCGTTCAGCTTGATGCCCAGCAGTCTCCCGCTGGAGATCGTGTGGCTGCGGACCGCGTCCACATTCCATTCGCTGGCGTGATAGCCGATGAAGACGACGGCGTCGAAGGACGC
>Ga0315275_10005749_pt1 | contig 11793 bp, 7 predicted proteins | sample YL17G03_0_MG_FD_205557 | JGI IMG/M metagenome (GOLD analysis project Ga0315275, IMG submission 205557) | Sediment microbial communities from Yellowstone Lake, YNP, Wyoming, USA - YL17G03_0 | ecosystem: Environmental > Aquatic > Freshwater > Lake > Sediment | place: USA: Wyoming | collected... | reverse complement strand
GAGCTGGAAACATTGATGGAAGAGTGGGGGGAATTGCATGGATAAGGTCAGTACGGGACGTTCAAAACCCATCTATGATCTGCTGCTAAGCCTGTGGCCACTTTATAAGCTGGGCTTGTGGATGGGCACGCAGCCAGGAATTGGCGTACTGCTCAAGCCTGCATTCAGCGCCGAAATCCACCAGGTGACCATGATCCCTGTAAACGATACCATCGCTCAAGGCGACCAGACCGTACTACCATATTCGCTACTGCTGCAATTAGCTGAGCGGTCAAGCGCCCGCTTCATCATGACCGAATGCGTATGTCGTCGCCATGAGAACTGCGAATCGCATCCAATCAACCTGGGATGTCTGTTTTTGGGTGATGCAGCGAAGCGAATCCATCCGTCCATGGGGAAACTATGTGGTGTTGAGGAAGCCCATAGGCATATTCAGCGCAGTATGGAAAATGGCTTATACCCTGTAATCACCCACACGGTGATCGATGCAATAACCTTGGGGATTCCGTATAAACGCATGCTGACGGTATGTTTTTGCTGTGAGTGCTGTTGTGCGGTGCAGCGGGGAATACGCAAAGGACCTGAATCGTTATTGAAGGTGATCCAACGACTACCTGGTTTAAGGCTGGCAGTTGGGGGGGAATGTGTGGCATGTGGCGAATGCATCGAGAAATGCCCGGTGGGGGCAATCTCACTCAATCACCGGGGGGCGGAGATCAGTGAAGCGTGCAAAGGCTGTGGAATATGTGTGAATGCCTGCATGTACGGAGCAATCACGATGGAAATGGAGGGGGAGAAGGATTTACGGGCAGGTTTTAGCGAACGAATGAATAGCTACGCTGACATTTCTATATAGGCTGGAGGATTGTACTTAACCCAGCACCCTGATGGGAGCAGTGTGCTCATCCTTGCACACATAGGGGCGGAGGAACTTTGCCGTATAGGATGCCTCGACTTCACAAATTTCCTCGGGGGAACCCTCAGCAATCAGCTCGCCACCCCCATCCCCGCCTTCGGGTCCCAAATCGATAATATGGTCAGCGACCTTGATGATATCCAGGTTATGCTCGATGATGAGCACGCTATTGCCGGCATCCACCAGGCGCTGCAGCACCTCGATCAGCTTGTGGACATCGGCGGCATGCAGTCCCACGGAAGGCTCATCCAACACGTATAACGTGCGACCGGTGGCCCGTTTGGAAAGCTCACGCGCCAGCTTGACCCGCTGGGCTTCGCCCCCGGATAAAGTGGGAGCAGGCTGACCAATGCGGATGTATCCCAAACCGACATCCTGCAGGGTTTGCAGGCGGGAGAGCATGCCGGGGAAGGCTTCGAAGACCTCCAGGGCGCGGTCGACGGTCAGGTCGAGCACATCCGCGATGTTCAGATTCTTGAACCTCACCTGGAGGGTCTCACGATTGAAGCGTGCTCCATGGCAGACATCACAGGGGACGTAGACATCCGGCAGGAACTGCATCTCGATGCGCAGTTGACCCTGCCCCTGGCAGGCTTCACAGCGCCCGCCATGGACGTTGAATGAAAAGCGACCGGGCTTGTAGCCGCGCATCTTGCTCTCGGGCAGCTCAGCGAACAAGGAGCGGATCTGATCGAACAGACTTGTGTAGGTACCAGGGTTGGAACGTGGGGTGCGTCCAATGGGTGACTGGTCGATGTTGATCACCTTGTCCACATATTCAATCCCGTCAATGCGGTCAAAATCTCCGGGCTGGGTGTGAGCACCCTGCAAACGGGCGGCCAGGGCTTTGTAGAGGATCTCGACCATCAGGGTGGATTTGCCTGACCCTGAGACCCCGGTGATACAGACAAACTTGCCCAGTGGGATATTGACTTTGAGGTTCTTAAGATTGTTTTCTCGCGCTCCGACGATGGTCAGCTTTCTGCCATTGCCAGTCCGGCGCTCACGCGGGATATCCACCTGCAGGCGCCCTGAGAGATAAGCGCCGGTAAGTGAATCGGGGTTCTCGAGGATCTGCTCCACGGTGCCTTCGGCGACGACTTTGCCACCATGCTCACCAGCACCAGGACCCAGATCCAGGATCCAATCGGCGGAGAGGATGGTCTCAGAGTCGTGCTCGACTACAATGACCGAGTTGCCCAGGTCACGCAGACCTTTGAGGGTACGCAGCAGGCGCGTGTTATCACGCGGGTGCAGGCCGATGGAGGGCTCATCCAATACGTATAAGACGCCCATCAAGCGAGAGCCGATCTGGGTCGCCAGGCGAATACGCTGGGCTTCACCCCCGGAAAGGGAACCAGCGGAGCGACGCAGGGTGAGATAATCCAATCCAACATCCACCAGGAAGCCCAGGCGCTCAGAGATTTCCTTCAAGATACTTTCTGCGATGGCCTGTTGGCGGGAATTTAAAGGCGTGGAGGAGTCACACAGGCGCTCGATCCACTTTAAGGTTTGCAGGATCGGCCACTCGGTGACCTCGACGATATTTTTGTCATCCACGGTGACCGCAATGGCTTCGCGGCGCAGGCGTTTTCCACCACAGGTTGGGCAGGTGCGCATGTTCATGAACGCGCCGATTTTTTCGCGCATGTACTCCGAGTTGGTCTCGGTGTAACGGCGCATCAGGTTCCCGATGACACCCTCGAATTCACGATCGAAGACATATTCATGTCCTTTGACACTCTTGTAGGTGATGGGAATCTCTTTGCCACGCGTGCCGTAGAGGACAATATCCAGTTTTTCCTTCGGCAGTGTGCGCACCGGAGTGTGCAAGTCGATATCATAATATTCAGCTGCAGCTTCGAGGCTCTGCCAGTAATACCCGCCCTCCTCCTTGGGACCGCTCCATTCAGTGCTTGAGATCGCACCTTCCGTCAGGGATAGATCCGGGTCTGGGATGAGCAATTCAGCATCGATTTCCAGCTTACCGCCCAACCCCTGGCAATCGGGGCAGGCACCATGCGGCGTGTTGAACGAAAAAGTGCGCGGCTCGATCTCAGGCAGGACGGAACCATGCTCGGCGCATGCCAGGTGCTCTGAGAAGTACAGATCATGAGGGGTTTTAGGATCGGTGATATCCTGGACGATCAGGTAGCCATCGCCAAATTTCAGGGCCGTCTCGATGGAATCGGTCAGGCGGGTGAGGGTGGCTTGATTTTCTTCGGGGTCAGGTTCTTGGTGCAGTAGAACACGGTCCACCACGGCTTCAATATTATGGAGCTTATAGCGGTCCATCTGGATGTCTTCATCCAGCTCATGCACCACGCCATCCACCCTGGCACGCACAAAACCGGTTTTGCGGATCTCCTCCAGCACAGCCTGATGGGTGCCTTTGCGCCCACGCACCAGTGGGGAGAGGATCAGCAACCGGCTGGATTCTGGGAGGGCTGCAACCACATCCACGATCTCCTGGGCAGACTGTTTGGTGACCTCACGCCCACATTCGGGGCAGTGTGGGATACCGACCCGCGCATACAGCAGGCGCAAGTAATCATATATCTCTGTCACCGTGCCAACCGTTGATCTAGGATTATGCGAAACCCCTTTTTGATCAATGGAAACGGCTGGAGAGAGACCCTCGATATAATCCACATCCGGTTTGTCCATCTGACCGAGGAACTGGCGCGCATACGCCGAGAGTGATTCGACATATCGGCGCTGCCCCTCGGCGAAAATGGTGTCGAAGGCCAGGGAGGATTTCCCGGAGCCGGAGAGACCGGTGATGACCACCAGCTTATCGCGGGGGATCTCGACGGTGATATTCTTTAAGTTGTGGACACGGGCACCAACCACCCGGATAACATTCGCAGTCATAATCCCTTGTTTATTTCCGTTTTCTAATACTGATAATCGCTCCCCTGGCGGGGAATAGATCATGTTTATTGGATGCGGTAGACCGATTTTTATTATAGCACAAATGTTTTATTTATAACGAGCTAATCTGGCAACATGCTTGAGAATGCAGAGAGCGATTATACCAGGACATTTTGAGAATCCAGGACGGACTGATGAAGTGGGCAAAGTCCACCTGCATGGGTTGGAAGAGATGGGAATGAACCGATTAGATATGAACTATCTCAAATTACACCTGAATATATACAACTATATATGAATTCTGTTCCTCTTGATAGAAAAAAGAGAATGCTCATATATACATTAAATATTAGCTTAATTGCAACCTATTGCGTTCCCACATTTCCAGGAACGCCCGGTTATCGGGAACGTTTTCTAGAAAGGATTGCCGCCAGGCTGGTATATTCTTCGTATTTGCCACTTCCATGAATGGGCGTTGACCGGTATTAAGGACCGCCTGGAGATATTCCGCATCATCAAGAGCATCGAAGGTTTAGGCACAGGAGATGAAGGCGCTTCCAAAGTTACTCATTCCCGTACAGCCATCCTTATCACAGATGAACCATCTTTTGGCGGTCATTGTCTATGGTTTGTTGAGTTTATCCATCAAAGATTGAAACTCTAGAGCCCGACCGCGCGTCTGTGCAGTTGAAAATGTCTCTTCCATTAAATTTGCTTCTAACAAAGCCAGCTCTTTTTCCGCAATCGCTTTATACATGGAGGGTGTAACTGGATGGTTGATAGCAACCGTGAGCATTTCGACTGCCACTTCAGTCTCGCCCTGGCGTGCCTCCAGGATAGCTAGACCAATCAAGGCATATATCGAAGGGCCCGGCATATGATTTTCCTGTGCTGATTTCAGACCTTGTAAAAAGTGCCCCCGTGCTTCAGCATAATTCTCCAAGCCAAGTTCTGCGAAGCCTATCCGACCCAGACTGGCAGCGATTCCCCACCGATGCCCAATGGCTTTAAAACATGCATAACCCTCCTGACCATACTGGAGTGCCGCCATGAAATCGCCCAACTCCCAGGCACTTACCGACATGCGAGAGAGTGCATAAGCCTGCCCCGACTGGGCACCAAGTATTCTGAAAATCTGCAGCGCTTCCTGGTGGTATTGCATTCCCTGTCTAAAATTGCCGGTGGCGTCTGCCCAGAATCCTAGTTTATCCAGAGCATATGGTGCCAAAACACCTACACCTTGAAGCTTGGAAAGCTTCAAGGCTTCATCAAAACACCTTTTGGCTTTGTCGTTTTCTCCGATCGCAAGATAAGCATCTCCAAGCCACAAATAACAGCCAGCAGTCGTATCAACGTAACGCGAATCTCCAATCAATTGAAGAGCTTCTTCAAAAAGCTGGATCGCTTCTTGAATATTGCTATGTATATCAGCGGAAATCCCCAAAGTGTAAAGGCAGATTCCCAATTCATATTTTAAGTCAAGGCTGCGAAGAATGCCCAAACATTCTTTAGCAATGGCTTCAACGTTCGGACTGCCCAGCATGGCATCATAGAGTGACTTACTTGTGATAGCTTTTAGCAGTAAGGAACGCTTCGGTGAATCTGCATCCAAGCTGGCGCCATTTTCACGTAAGAATGTGATGATTGATTGATAGGCATTGCTGGCTTCGTAAAATCCTTGCGCCAGATAGATTGGTTCGAGGTTATCAAGCGCTAGCCTGGCTTCACCCTCTTCCCAATGAATCAAGGCCCAGCGGATCATTTCCCGAAAGTTTCCGTTTTCCAAAAGCACTTTTTCAAGAGCCGGCAGCCAGTCATCGCCTGGCTTAGAAGTTTGCCATCGTTCCAGGGTCTTGAGGTAAAACCGGCTATGTCTTTCTCTTAGTGCGTTTTCGCCGGCAGGATCTGTTTGTAAACGTTCCCTAGCAAACTGGTGCAGCAATGCATGCATCTGAAACCGATCACCTTCACCACGCTGAACCAAGGATTTATTCACCAGATTCATCAGCATGGGCAGGTTAACCTCAGCCACCTGCTGGGCTGCGAGGCGATCAAAACCACCCTGAAAAACAGCCAGCTTACAAAATGCAGTTCGCTCTAACTTATTTAAAAGACGCCAGGAATGCTCAAATACCACCCGTAGGCTGCGGTGACCTTCTGGAATCCCGCGTAAAGTATCCTTAAGGAAGTCCAAAGTCTGCTCAATCTCTTGAGCAATTTCCCGGCAGGAAAGAAGTGCCGTCCAGGGAGCAGCCAGCTCGATAGCGAGAGGCATTCCTCCCACCAGGCGGCAAATATTGCTGGCATAAGGGCGCTCTGCGGGAGAAAGGCTGAAAGTTGGGTTGGTCTGGCGCGCTCGTTCCATGAACAGCACCAGGGCAGTGTAGGATCCATTTTCACCTTTATCACCATTATGCGGATAGCTCAGCCCTGGAAGAGTGAAAACCCATTCCTCGGGTATGTTGAGACATTCACGCGAAGTCAGAACTACCTTAACCTGGGGTGCCCTGAGCAGCATATCTTTTAGAAATCCGGCACCATCCAATAAGTGCTCGAAGTTATCCAAAACGAGCAGCATAGAACGACTAGATAAATAATCCGAGAGCTGATTTGCTGGATTTACGTTGCTAGAAAAGTTTTCAATGCGAAAATGAAGGACATTTGCAATTGCGGTAGGTATTTCATCCACCGAATCAAGACTCGCCAGCTGTACGAACCAGACACCATCAGGGAACTGGTCGACCAGGTCAGCTGCCGCCTGGAGTGACAGACGGCTTTTACCTGAACCACCTGGCCCAGTGATGGTGATCAGCCGCACCTCCCTCAGTAGTTTTATTAACTGCTTAATCTCAGCCTGACGTCCAACAAAACTGGTGAGCTGAACCGGCAGGTTGTTGGGCATGGCGTTCAACGATTTGAGAGCCGGGAAGTTGCTGGTTTGTCCAGGGATATCCAATTGGAAAAGATGTTCAGGATAGCTCAAGTCCTTGAGGCGGTGCTCTCCCAGGTCACGTAGATGGAACCCCTCTGGTAAGTTATTCATCACCAGAGCTGCGGTTGATTGAGAGACCAGGATCTGTCCGCCATGACCGGCTGAACAGATGCGGGAGGCGCGATGCACATCCATTCCAACATAGCCTTCCCCCGTGACCTGTGCCTCACCAGTGTGCAAACCCATGCGAACCTTTATTTCCAATCCTTCCGGCCATGACTGGAGTGCCATGGCCCCCTGGGCTTGTACTGCAGCAGAGGTGGCATCGCTGGCGCGGGCAAATGCTACAAAAAAAGCATCGCCCTGGGTGTCCACTTCCTGCCCCTGCCAGTGTTCAAAAGCGAGGCGCAGTAGCTGGCGCTGCGTAGCCAGAAGCTGGGCATATTGATCGCCAAGTTTTTTTAGCAGCCTGGTTGAACCTTCGATATCTGTAAACAGAAATGTTACCGTACCCCCTGGATAAGTTTTCAATGGATGGATAATGTCAGGAATAGCTTCCATAAACCCTTCCGATCCTTCCAGCTTTCAATGGAACAATCTGCATTGACAATAGAGACTTTATTTACCTGAATTATAGGTCAAAATATACCACATTTAGTTTGTATTTTATAAAACTCAAGAAAAGCTGTCAATAGCCGGGCGAAGTTTACCACCCATAGTCGGGTCATGTATACCACCCATGATCGGGTGGATGTTTACCACATTAATGCCAATGATCAAGATTTAGCTTTCAATAAAGCCTCCTTTCGACGGGATAGCTGGCGATAACTTTCGCCCTGGATGGTCACGGCATGGGCATGGTGAGTCAGGCGATCCAGCGCAGCCGAAGAAAGCAGGTCATTGTTAAAGACCTCCGCCCACTCTTCAAAGGCGCGGTTGGAAGTGACCAGGATCGAACCGCGTTCGTAGCGTTCACAGATGATTTCATAAAGGTCCTGGATGGCAGCGGGCGGTAACGCCTGCAAGCCAAAATCGTCCAGGATCAACAGGTCGTACCTGAGGATGGACGCAATATGGCGGCTGTAGGAGCCATTGGCTCTGGAAGCGTTGAGGTCGGCCAACAGGCGAAAGGTAGATTTAGAGATGACCCGCAGGCTGCGTTTGAGGGCTTCGATGCCCAAGGCATTGGCCAGATGAGACTTACCAACTCCGGTAGGGCCGCAGAACAAAACGTTTTCATGGCGCTGGATGAAAGCGCAGGTCGCCAGATCGGTGATGAAGGAGCGGCTCACCCCTGGAGAAGCTGAGAAATCGAAATGGGACAGGGTCTTGGTGGGATTGCAGCCTGAAATAGTCAGGCGATAAGCCAAGCGGTTTTGCTCGCGACGTTCCAGCTCATCGTCCAGTAAAATGGCAAAAAACTCCAGGGGAGAAAGCTGTTCCTGGATGGCCTGTTCAGCGCGCAAGTCCAGGGTGTTGAGTATGCCGGAAAGGTTCAATTGTCTGAGTTTGGGCAACAGGGGATGGGTAGAGATCATGGCAGGCCGTCCTGATTGTGCCCAAAGAATTCCTTTGGTTTACGGGAGAAAGTAAAACCCTGTTGGATGGGAACGACAACGTCCTGGTCCGGCAGAGGCTCCCGATCCAGAGCCGCATTGAGGATGTCTTTGATGCGCCGGTAATGTGGATCGCCATAATAGAGAGCGCGCCTGCAAGCGGCTTCCAGGCGGTTCTGGCCCACACTCTCTTCCAGAGACAGAATGGCCTGCACCGAGCGCAAGCGGTCCAATGGACGGTCGGCTAACAAATGCTCAACCACCTGGTGGGTATACGGGCCAATCCGCAGAGCGAGTTTGAGACAATACTGAGGTGTTTTCAACAAATATTGGGCTTTGGAGGCAGGGTAATCCTCCATTTCCGTCCGCCACTGGCCCTTCTGAGCCGCCCTGCGGTGGGTGCGGATCAGCTCATGTTGAGTATAGATTTCAACCACCCGTTCATGCACCTGCACCTCCACTTCTGTCCCCACCAATGTATAGGGCACCGAATAGAAACTGCCATCCACCACGATATGACAGTCACTGTGGACCTTGGCCATGCGGATATCATGCAAATCAAAGCTTTCCACAGGCAAACCTTGCAGCGCGGCTTGTTCGCTCTCCCGAAACAGCTTCAGCGGCGGTTGGTGAGTGGTGCCATGTTCACGCACACCCGCCGTTTCCATCACCCAGGCCTTCAAACGCAGGTTAGCCCGCTCGAGATCCACAAATTCCTGCCCGGCAAAGAAGTTCCGCTTGACGTAATTCACCCCGTTTTCCACTTTCCCCTTATGGCGTGGGGTGCATGGCCTGTTTGGACTGATCAGGAAGTGGTAGTGCTGGGCTAATTTGCGATAGGCCTCCCCCAGGATGGGGTCCAAAACCAATGCTTTGATCACCGCCGCTTTAAGATTATCCAGCACCACCCGCCGCGGTACGCCTCCGAAAAAGGCCATGGCCCGCTGGTGCAGGCCAAGCCAGGTGTTGATTTTCTGATCACAGACAATTTCAGCGTATTGGTGTCGGCTGTATCCCAGGGTGGCTACAAATACATAGCCTTTCCTCATCTTCCCAGCTTTCGGGTCATAGATTGGTCCAATGCTGCCAAAATCTACCTGCAGCTCTTCCCCGGGCTCGGAATGGACCCGTACAAAGGCTTCTTTCTCGGCAGGCTGCACGCGGTGCACAAACCGCCGCACCGCTGAATAACTCCCCTGATAACCATGATCCTCGCATAAACGCTGGAAGATCGCCGTCATTTCCAATCCTTGCTTCAGGTATTTCTGCACCGTCTCCCGATGTTCCTCAACTGTGCTGGGGAACTTGGGCGGCTGCGTAGCTGGTCCGAGACTCGCCGCAATTTCATCTCTCCCGGGCAGTTCTCGCTGGCCATCCAGGAATCCTTCCAGGAGTGCCTTTAGTTTGTATTTGTGTACCGTCGGTCGGCTTATTCCCAAGTCCCGAGAAATACTCCGTTCACTTTCCTCGGCCCGTAATCGGTAGATGATCTCTGTGTAGATATTCATATGGATCCGCTCCATGTGCTTTGTTCCTCTCCCATTGTGGTCTTGGGAGAGATTCTGCCACAGTGGTAAACACCGGGCGACGATGAGTGGTAAACATCGGGCGATCATGCCTGGTAATTACCGGGCGATCATGTCTGGTAAACACCGAGCGGCTATCCCTGGTAAAGTCTACCCCGGTCAATGACACCTAGTCGAGGAGCTATTAGCGGCTCCCCGGAAACCCGGGGTGCTTCGCTGATAATCGCTTCGCTTTTAACCGCTAGGTTCTAGGTTCGAGTCCTAGTCGAGGAGCTAATAACACCCCAATATACTGGGGTGTTTTATATTAGACACCTTTTTAAAAGAAAATGGACGCTTTTTCGCGTCCATTGATTCTTCTGGTAACCTATCAAGCATCAGTTGTTTTTTCAGTAGTTGTCTTGGTTGGCTCCGACTTATTTTCAGTTTCAGCAGCTTTGGATGATCTTTCTGATGAACCCGAGGATGAGCGATGATCTGTGGAATAAAAGCCAGAACCTTTAAAGACAATCCCTACGGGAGTATATACCTTACGTAAGGACTTTTTATTACATTCCGGACAACGCGTGAGTACTTGGTCATTAAACCCTTGCAAGCGCTCGAAACGAACGCCGCAATTCTCACAACGATAGGTGTAAACTGGCATTTTTTCCTCTTGAAATTTCTACCCTGTTCTCTTAGAAAGAATTATAGCGCGACCTAGTCTGCATGACAAGATACTGGGTACCTGGTTCTAATATAACTCTAACATAACCAGGATATTTGTCATTTGGATGATCTAATCGTTCGGGGCAGGTGTAGGAGCGGGTGCGCAACTGGGCTATGATGTAATCGTCGGAGTCGCTATTTTTGTGCTATTGAGGAGGTTCAGCGGGAGTCGGTGTGATCTTGGAAGGAGGTGTGCGTGTAGGTGTGTCCGTTTGAGTAGGGATAGGGGTTATGGTGTGGGTATCGGCGGGTGTGGGAGGGTTGATCAAATCCAAATGTTCCTGGGCATAGCTCCGCCAATATGCTGGGACTTGATCTGGAGGCAGGGCAAGAAGAAGTTCCCAATTCTGCTTTGCTTTCGACATACTCGATTCCTGTTCATAAATTCGTGCCCGATTGTAATAGACTTCTGCCAGCTGCCTGTCTGTTGTTGCGATAATTTCAGCGCTCTTGAATTGGAGGATAGCTTGGTCTAATCGCTCGTCTGCCCATAAAGCTTTCCCAAGGGCTATGCTGTAATTGAAGTTAAGCGGATCCAGTTTAACCGCTGGAACCAATTCGTTGACAGCTGTACGGGCATCACCCTGGTCCAGATGGATGAGACCGCAGTAATACCAGGATGGGGCGTTCTCTGCATCAGCCGTAATACCATGTTCACAAGCATCCAAAGCCTGAGCGAAGTTGCCCAGCTGATATTCTGCCCGAGTTTTGATCGCCCAACCATTGGCATCATCACTGGAATAAGCAAGGTAGTAATTAATATATTGCAGGGTTTGTTTGGAATCATTCTTAGCAAGATAAACCTTGGCAAGGGTCAGATATGCAGGCAATGAAATTTTATCAAGCTCATATCCTATCAGGGCATTCTGCAAAGCGGTTGCCGGATCATTGAGCTCGAGGTAAGCCTGTGCGAGTAACACATACATCATAGGGTTATTTGGAAACAGCGTATCAACAGCGAGAAGATCATCCATAGCACCGGTAGGATTATTATGCTCGATCCTGACTCGGGCACGGTTCAAGTAAGCATCGACATAGAAAGGATCATTATTGATAGCATAATTAAGCTCACCTTCGATATCGGCTTGGGGATTTATTTTCTCATACGCAAGAGCACGACCAAGATAAGCAGGGGCAAATTTTCTATTCACATCCAGGGCTTGCTCATAAGCAAGCACTGCATCCTGATACTTACCTAGCATGCGCTCAGCCTCACCGATGTAATAGAATATATCGGGTGAACCTGGTTCAACTGTAGCAGCTTGTTCCATAAACCCCAGA
>Ga0315275_10005748_pt1 | contig 11794 bp, 11 predicted proteins | sample YL17G03_0_MG_FD_205557 | JGI IMG/M metagenome (GOLD analysis project Ga0315275, IMG submission 205557) | Sediment microbial communities from Yellowstone Lake, YNP, Wyoming, USA - YL17G03_0 | ecosystem: Environmental > Aquatic > Freshwater > Lake > Sediment | place: USA: Wyoming | collected... | reverse complement strand
AGAGGGTAGCCGTAGCCAGGGCTCTTATAAATAATCCTTCTGTGATTCTTGCTGACGAGCCATCGGGAAACCTTGACTCAGAAAATAAGAACGAACTTCACAAACTCTTTTTCAGGCTCAGGGATTCATTTGGCCAGACAATAGTGATTGTCACCCACGACAGGCAGCTTGCCGGAATGTCGGACAGGATACTCCAGATAAAAGACGGACTGATCGTAAATGAGTCCTGATCGTTCATACAATGGCCTGACCTTCTGCGAACTGAAACAATTCCTTGAGGAAAAACACGATCAGTACAACAGACCTTCATTCATACCCTCTGACCCGGTTTCAATACCGCACAGATTTGCTTCCCGGCACGACAGGGAGATCTCCGGATTTCTTGTTGCCGCTATAGCCTGGGGCAGGAGGGACCTTATTCTGCGGAGCGCCAATATCCTGCTTGAGGCAATGGATCATGCTCCATACGAATTCGTTATGTCTGCTGGCAAAGTCGATCTGAATAGAGTGTCTCAATTTGTTCACCGGACCTTCAACGGCGCTGACTGTGGTTATTTTATGAGAGGGCTCAGGCACATCTATTCTGAATTCGACACCATGGAGGATGTGGTACTTAAGGGGATGTCAGAAAACGGAAGTCTGAAAGAAGGTATATCGCATCTCAGGCATTATTTCTTTTGCCAGAATCATGAACGGAGAACAGAAAAGCATTTTGCAGACATTAACGGAGGAGCAGCCGGGAAGCGGCTCAATATGTTCCTACGGATATTTAAGGTAGCATAATTTTTAATAATATTTCCTTACTTTTATGATGCCCAGTTTAAGGAAATGAAGTTAAAAAAGCATGAGCTGAAAGAGTTTCTTGATGAAAAGGTTGAACTGTATAACCAACCGCTTTCATTGAATCTGATCCGATTAGTATTCCACATCAATACACGAAAAAACAAGATATAGAAATATCAGGATTTCTTGCTGCGACTATCGCATGGGGAAGAAGAGATCTGATCCTCAGAAGCAGTAAGATGTTGCTGAAAATGATGGGTAATGAACCCTATAATTTCATTCTATCAGCCGGCAGGAGTGATCTGGCAAAGATCTCCTGTTTTGTGCACAGGACATTTAACGGAGGCGATTGCGGGTATTTTATGCAGGGGTTGAAGCATATTTATTCGACTTAAAACAGTATGGAAGATGTAATTGTTGAAGGAATGGGGCCAGACAAATCCCTCCGTGACAGAATGGATAACCTGATGAAAAGCTTTTTTCACTGCCTCATGCCTCAAGGAATGAAAAGCACTTTGCTGATATCAAAGGAGGGGCTGCAGGTAAGAGGCTTAACATGAACATGTATTTGCGGTGAATGATCAGGAAGGATGACAGAGGTGTTGATTTCGGCTTATGGAAGTCAATTCCACCATCTGTACTTTCCTGCCCGCTAGATGTTCATTCAGGTAACGTAGCAAGAAAACTTGGCCTTATTACACGCAAACAGAACAATTCCAAAGCAGTATCTGTATTGGATAAAATCTTGGGGAAATTTGATAATCAGGACCCTGTATGGTACGACTTTGCATTGTTTGGATTGGGAATAAATGAAAAATTTTAATGGGTTGTTTCAGTTTCAACCAACAAAAATTCCGGCATATGGTTTAATTCACAGCCGGGATCCCAAAAAGTACTTTTAAGAAATATTTATTTTATTTCTGTGGTTTTAGTATGGTTGCAGCCAGTTGTGCCTCCACATACATGTCCTTCTGTGCTTCCACCCTCTTTATGAGCTGTACACGTTGCAGGATCACATTTCCCATCCTTGTGAGCCGTACAAGTTGCCGGATCGCATTTTCCGTCTTTGTGAGCAGAGCATGTCGCAGGATCACAAGTTGCAGGTTTATCACCAGGTGCGTGATTGCATGTCGCAGAGCATGGTGCAACAACTTCTGTTTTTGTAGTTTCAGTTATAGCTTTCTTTTTGTCTTTTTTTGATTCTGTGGCATTTACAAACAGAACAACTACAAATGCCATTATCAATATGCTCCCGATGCTGATTAAAAGTTTCTTCATATTTATGAGTCTTAGTGTTAATCCAATATCAAAAATATAACAAATAAAACTGTCTCCGGGTTAAGCCGAGGTTAATTCATGTTAAGCTGATGTTAAATCGTTCATATCTATCTAAAAACTGTGTATTTTTGATAGTTATGAAAAGAAAAAAAATTCAGTTAATTCTACTTATTCTTACAATAACCAGCCTATTTCTGCTTGTTGGGATACAGATTAGCTGGGTATTAAAATCGGCCAGGATGCAAGAAGCCCAGTTCAATCATACTGTAACGCTCGCTATGAACCGCATAGTGGAGAACCTTTCACAAAACCAGGCCATATGCTCTGAAATGAATAATTGCCTTCGTGCAGGTAAATCACATTCCTGTTTCCTTCTGATGAAAAACAGAATGGAATGGGCATACCTGGACACACTTATCAAAAAAGATTTGAAGTATTATAACATCAACCTCGATTATGAATTTGATATAGTTGAAAAGGAAGCTAAGGTCTCTTTGATTTCAGACGGGGACACTTATATAAATGATAATCTTGAGAAGGTACTTGAACAGGCCGGGTATGAGCTGAGACTCAGGTTCCCTGAAAAAAGTGAATTCATTAAGGCTCAGATCGGTTATATTTTTATCAGTTCAATTGCCTTACTTTTACTTGTCAGTGGCTCTTTTTTACTAATTTATAAATTTTACAAACGTGAAAGGACACTCACCGGAAATATTATTGATTTCATAAATAATATGACTCATGAGTTTAAAACACCTCTGACAAACATCGCACTGGCAAACGGAATGATTTCAAAGAATGAGATTGTTGAAAAGGATACAAAGCTGGCTAGCTATACCAAAGTCATAAAAAATGAACATCAGCGGCTTAAAGAGAAGGTTGAAGTACTTTTAAAAGCCACTTTATCAGAAAATGGGAATCAAATAAGCACAGATTTGTTTGATGCTGCATTTGAAATAAAAAATGTGGTTGATACTTTTACTGTGCGGATAAATGAAAAAAATGGTTCGTTTGTTGTCAATTCTTCAGGTAATAATTTTACTTTATCAGGAAATAGCGAATTGTTTCAGGTTGCAATCGGCAACCTGATAGATAATGCAATAAGGTATAATAATAATTCTCCCCGAATAATCATTGACCTGAAATCCGCTAAAGATACTATAGTGATCACCATTACTGATAATGGCAAGGGAATCAGCAAAGAAAACCTTTCACGTATTTTTGAAAAATTCTACAGGATCCCAACCGGGGATATCCATGAAAATGAAGGATTCGGTCTCGGTCTTTACTTTGTTAAGAATACTGTAACACAGATGAATGGGAACATCAAAGTGACAAGCAACGTTGACAAAGGGACAACATTTACGATTGAATTCCCTATTTCAAAAGTATGAAAACAGAAGAAATAAAAATAAAGATACTTGTGGTTGAGGATGATCTTAATCTTGGATTTCTCCTTGTTGATTTTCTTGAATCCAATGGTTTTGAGGTAACCCTGTTCAGAGATGGAGAAGCCGGATTAAAAGGATTTCAATTAAATCACTTTAATTTTTGCATTCTCGATATTATGCTGCCCAGAATGGATGGATTTACCTTGCTTGAAAAAATCAAAAAATCTGATAAAAAAATACCTGTCATGCTTTTATCAGCCAGATCATTAAAAGATGACAAAATTAAGGGATTCAGTCTTGGTATCGATGATTACCTGACAAAACCATTTGACGAAGAAGAGCTATTATACCGTATCAGAGCAATTTTAAACAGAACAAATCTCATTCCGCATACAAAGAAAGAACTTAAAACAATTAAGATAAGTCAGTATGAGTTTAACCAGGCAAACCAGTTGCTAAGGTTCAAGAACAGATGTCAAAGACTCACTTTAAAGGAAAGCAATATTATGGGATTGCTTTGCGGATCAAAAAATAATATTGTAAAAAGAGAAGAATTATTGTTGACCGTATGGGGCGACACTGATTACTATACAGGCAGAAGCCTTGATGTATTTATTTCAAAATTAAGAGGTTATCTAAAAGAAGATTCTTCTATCAAAATTACCACAATCCCAACCGTTGGTTATATACTTGATGTAACCGAATAAGAGGACATTTTATAACCTGGCTAAATGAATTATGTTTTAATGTTTTCTTGTCTGTTTCAGGGTTATAAATGTCTGCTTTAGCCGAATTTTGCATTGTCTTTCAGCTTCAGGTTTTACCTTTGTGATATTATGAACTCTAATTCAAATATTAACAGACTCTTTAAGATAGCAATTTACACATCGCCATTAATTGGCGTTTTAGCTATTACTCCTATTTTTATTCATAGAGCAGTATCAATAAATATCTTCCCGAAAGCAGTTCTTATAATCACACTTACAACCCTGACTGTATGGTGGTTGAATATCTTTCTTTATTATCTGGTTGAAAAGTTTAAGTCAATTAATTATACCAGGATTATAAGATATATCATTAGTTATGCAATATCTATTATATTGGTAATTGCAGCCATGAGAATGCTGAGACTATGCTTTTACAGTCAGACAGAAATCATAAATATTGCATTCCAGCATGCTCCGTATGCCCCATCCATCCTTGGATTATCCATAAACAGTGTTATCCTCATAATTCTGGATTTGATTCTGATAAAAAGCAAACAAACTGAAACTGAAATCGAAAATGCCCGTTTGAAATTAAAAAATGCAGAAGCAATAAATCAACAATTAAAGCAGCAAATACACCCTCATTTTCTTTTCAATTCATTAAATACATTAAAGTCACTCATAAATAAATCACCGCAAGCGGCTGAGGACTATCTGGTTAAATTATCTGATTTTTTAAGGATATCCATCTCGACAGGGAATGATAATACTGTGAGGATAAGTGAAGAACTTAAACTGTGTCTCCACTACCTGGAAATGCAAAAAATCCGTTATGGGGCAGCTTTGAATTACACAATCAATATATCTGATGAAGTCCAGAGGTCAGGTTTTATTCCAGTATTCTCAATGCAATTATTATGTGAAAATGCAATTAAACATAATGCCCTGACTTATGAAACACCACTTCAGATTTTGATAAACTTCGAAGATGGCAGGATAATAGTAAGTAATAACATTCGTAAAAAGCTAATTTCAGAATCATCACCTGGATTAGGTTTAATTAACCTTGCGGAACGCTATAGAATTTTATCAGGTGATGAAATTCATATTAAGAACTCAGTCGATCAATTTTCAGTAAGTATTAAAATTCTTACCGATGAAAATAGTAATAATAGAGGATGAAGAACTAACAGCTAATGATCTCTCCGAAACTATTATGAAAATTGATAGATCGACAGAGATAATTGCTGTCCTTTCTTCAGTAAAAGAATCTGTTTTATTTTTTAAAAAAAGCAGGAATCCTGACCTGATATTTTGTGATATTCAGTTAGGTGATGGGCTGAGTTTTGAGATATTTAAAGAATGTTCAATAACAGTTCCCGTCATATTTTGTACCGCTTTTGATGAATATGCTCTTAAAGCTTTCAAGTCCAACGGAATAGATTACATTCTAAAACCCTTTTCAAGAAAGACTATTGAAGACGCCCTTTCTCATTATAAGACGCTCAAGACCGGTTTCCAGAATATCGATTCTCCTGTAGAAAGGATACTTGAATTATTTGAAAGCAGAAAGATGGTGAAGCAAAATACAGTTCTGGTATATCACCGGGGAAATATAATACCAGTCAAAGTTGATGATATAGCAATCTTTTATATTGAAAATGAGATTACTCATCTGGTCACTTTTTCGAGGAAACATCATACCATTAATAAGACTCTTGAGGAGATGGAAACAATTACAGGTGACAATTTCTTCAGGGCAAACCGGCAATTCCTTATTAATCGCAACGCTATCAGGGACGCATCTCAGTATTTTGCCAGGAAACTAAATATCACTTTGACAATCCCATTTGGTGATAAAATTATTGTCAGCAAAGAAAAAACTCCACAATTTCTTGACTGGCTTTCCGGGAAGTAGAAATCTTGTTTCTGTTTCACACCCCATTTTGTCCGTTTCGGTTCTGAATCGCTTGTTCAGTGTTTAAAACAATTCAAATTTTGTACTCAAATCATAGTTTATATGTATATTATACGGATATCAGCTTCTTTTAATGTTCAGGGGATATTTTCATTGAGTAGGTCTCTTTTATTTCTAATGGTATTTTCTGTTAATAGTATAGTAGCTCAGGTAAATACCTTCGACACTTTAAGTCTGAAAGATTGTATTCAATTAGGAATCCTGAATAATCCGGGATTTGAGTCATCCCGATTTCTGGTTGAAGAAACCAAAGCAAAGTTGGACGAAGCATACTCTGGTTATTACCCCACTGTAAGTTTAAATTCAAATGCCGATGCATTTTCGAAAAATAATGGAAGTCAGAGGTATGAGAGTTTCAACACGGGAGTAAACTTATCTTATAACATATTTCAGGGATATAAAATTAAATCAACTTATGGCGCATCGCTGGATAACTATCAGGCTAACGTTTATCAGTACGAAACAAACAGACAGAACCTGATTTTCAATATCATTCAGGCTTATTACAGAACGCTTCAGTCTGAAAGGATTCTTAGAAGTTCAATTGAAGCTGTCAAGAATTCATCTTTACATCTTGAATTTGCCAATGCCAAACAAAAGGCCGGAATGGCAACTCGTTCGGATATACTAAAATCTGAGGTTGAACTGTCAAATGCAGAATTAAATAAAATTAAAGCGATAAACACGCTCCTTGCGGCCAAGGGAAATCTTAATCAATTAATGGGTATGCCATCAGATTATAAGATCGGGTTAGTTGATGATCTTTCAATAACAGACGAAACCCTTATTCATCCCTTTGATTCTCTTCTTGTTGAAGCTGTTAATTCCCGTACCGAGCTAAAGAAATATCAATCACTTTTAGATGCGCAAAAAAAATATATTCAGGTTGCCAAAAGTGGTTATTACCCTTCTTTAAGTGCAAATGCCAATTATAATTTTGCCGGACCTGAAGTAACATCAATGCAACAAAACTGGTGGCTGGGAATGACACTATCAGTACCTGTCTTTAAGGGATTCTCAAACAAATCGCGTGTAAAACAGGAAGAATTTGCATTTCAAGGTCTCGAAAAAGATTTTGAACAATTAAAACTACAGATCAGTCAGGAGGTATGGAATGCCAGGCTTTCAGTTAAGGAGTCGGTTGAAAGAATATCAACATCTCTAAAAGCAACAGTAAGTGCAAAAGAAAACTTGTCTATTGCTGAAGGTGAATATAAAGAAGGAATTGGCTCTATCATCCAGTTAACCGACGCTCAGACGACATTCGTTGCAGCAGAACAGAATTACATTCAGACCCTTGCTGATTTTAAGATCTCTTTTGCTGAGCTTCAAAGAACCATAGGAAAATAAAAATATCAAATAAAGGAATAATGAAAAAAACATATCTTATAATTGGGATTTTACTGTTAGTTGTATCATCAATATTGTTGTGGTTATTTGTTTTTAGAACTGATAATAAAAGTGACAATCAACCAATTACAGCAGTAGCAACCAGGAGGGATATTGGTTCAACTGTACTGGCTACCGGAATAATCAAACCCAAGGTAGGTGCTGAGGTGAAAGTAGGCTCCAGAATTTCGGGGGTAGTTAAAAAACTCCGTGCCAACATAGGAGACTTTGTAAAAACGGGACAGGTCATTGCAGAAATTGATGACGCTGAACTCCGAGCCAAACTAAATCAGAATTTAGCAGCAGTTAACAAGGCAAAAGCCGATTTTGATTATGCAAAACTCAATATGGAACGGCAAAAGTCATTGCTTGAGCAAAATTATATTTCACAGCAAGCTTATGACTTGTCTGAAAACGCTTACAAAGTCGCAGATGCTCAGCTCAGACAGGCTGAAGCTAATGCTGAAGTCGCTAAAGTTCAACTTTCATATACTTCAATTTTTGCTTTAACATCCGGTGTAATAGCATCTGTATCCACACAGGAGGGAGAGACTGTAATGGCGGGTCTGTCTGCTCCTACATTTGTTAATATTATTGATCTCACACGCCTTGAAGTTCAGGTTTACGTTGATGAAACTGATATAGGTAAAATAAAGACCGGACAGGAAGTTAAATTTACCGTCGATACATACTCCGATACTGATTTTAAGGGATTGGTCACCGCCATATATCCAAAAGCTGTTATTCAGGATAACGTTGTTAATTATATTGTTGTAGTTGAAATTAGTGATTTTCAGGATAAAATTCTCAGGCCGGAAATGACAGCGACTGTTACGATCCAGCTTGAAACCAGAAAGAACGTAATTGCAATCCCTTCAAAGTCTATAATAAGAGAGAGAGGCGAACGATTTGTTACCGTGATTGAAAACTCTGTCCAGATTTCAAGAAAGGTAGTAACAGGCTGGTATGATAGCAGTTATACGGAAATTATCGAAGGGCTAAAGGAAGGGGAAACGGTTATCCTGCCTGATTGATATTAAAAATTTAATGAAAATATAAATCTATTTAAGGAGTATACACATGGAAAAAGTAATTATCAATGCTAATGGCCTTAGTAAAATTTACAATAAGGATGCAAGCGGTGAAATTGCGGCATTACGTAATGTTTCACTTGAAATCCGGAAAGGAGAACTCATTGCAATAATGGGAACTTCAGGCTCGGGGAAGTCAACGCTGATGAACATACTGGGTTGTCTGGATAAGCCATCGTTAGGAACCTTGTCTTTTGATGATACGGACGTCAGTAAACTGAATGATCAGGAACTTGCCCAATTAAGAAACAAAAAAATTGGATTTGTATTTCAATCATATAATCTTCTTGGCAGGACAAGTGCCCTGGAAAACGTGGAACTTCCTCTCATCTATTCGGATAAAGAGGACATCGGTAAACTTGCAAGAGAGGCTTTAATTGCAGTAGGCCTTTCAGACAGAATAAATCACTTTCCGGGTGAATTGTCAGGAGGACAGCAACAGCGGGTTGCAATAGCCCGTGCCCTCGTTAATGATCCAGAAATAATTCTGGCTGATGAACCGACAGGAAATCTTGACACAAAATCAAGTTATGAGATTATATCACTTTTTCAGAAATTAAATGAGGAGGGAAGAACAATTGTTTTGGTTACACATGAACAGGATATTGCCGATCATGCTAAACGAATAATTAAGATTTCTGATGGGATTATTATAAGTGATGAGCTGAATAAATCACAAAAGAATGCAGAAACTGAACTCACTAAATTGTCAAAGGAGGCTTGAAATGAAAACAAAAAGGATAATTATAAATGCGCTGAAGAATCTTGCAAAATTTAAAACACGTTCTTTCCTGATGATGATTGGAATTGTAATAGGAATATTAGCCCTGACAATGGTTGTTTCAATCGGATTTGGTGCAAAGAACCTTGTAATGGAGCGTGTAAAAAAGTTTGGGCTTGAAAGCCTGATGGTCAATGCCGGTGCCGGTTCAATGATGTCACAACAATCTTCACCTGGTCAGCAGATAACTACTTTAACACTCGAGGATGCTGAATATTTAAAACATGAGATACGTGGTATTAAGGAAATTGCGCCTTTTAACCGTAAGGGAAATTCAAACATAAATTATTTTGAAAAAACTACAACTGCCGGACTTTTTGGAGTTACACCTTCCTGGGCATATGTTTGGAACTGGGACGTAACCGAAGGTGAATTTATCAGTGATGAGGATATGAACTCTTTTAATCGGATCTGTTTACTCGGTCCGACTGTGCAAAAAGAATTATTTGGCGACAAGAACCCGATAGGGGAACAAATTCAGGTTGGGAATGTGCAATTTGAAGTTAAAGGTATTCTTGTCTCCAAAGGAACAAGCCCTGCAGGTGGAGATATGGATAACAGAGTAATGATTCCGCTTTCAACTTATATGAGGCGAGTCGCTAATGTCGATTACCTGGCAGGAATCAAGATTTTGTTAAATAGCTCTTCTGATATTGGTAAAACATCTGAAGAAATATCATCAATACTAAGAGAGAGGCATAGGCTGGCAGATGGGATTCCTAATGATTTTGCTGTAACAACACCAACAGAAGTCACAAAAATGGCAGAAAAAGTCTCAGGTACTTTCAATTTGTTTCTTGCGTTACTGGCAGGAATTTCATTGATAACCGGTGGAATTGTTGTAGCTAATATTATGTTCATTTCAGTAAATGAAAGAAAAAAGGAAATTGGATTAAGAAAAGCTGTTGGTGCCAATACACGAGATATAATGAATCAGTTTCTTTTTGAAGCCTCGGCTGTTACACTGATGGGTGGGTTAGCAGGAATTATTTTAGGTGCAGTTGGAGCAAAAATACTGAACCTTATAATGCAAATGCCGATCTCTGTTTCGTGGGGAAGTATCATTATAGGAGTCGTTTCTTCAACAATTATTGGATTAATTGCAGGTATTCAACCGGCTCGAAGAGCTGCAAAACTTCAACCTGTTGAGACTCTGAGATAAACAGAATATAAAATAGTGTGCCAATATTGGTCTTAAATTAATTATGAAGATAACCAGGAGCATAAGAATTTCGCGAAGTCAGATACTATCGCATAAACTTAGAACAGGTCTTGCTCTGCTTGGTATTATCATAGGCGTCTCAGCTGTAATTATAATGGTGGCTATTGGTAACGGTGCTCAAAAAGAGGTTTTGTCTCTCATTGAGTCAATGGGAACTGATTTAATTATTATCAACGCAGGCCAAGTTCAAAAGACATCTGGAAGACAGCAGATTTCAGGTACAGTCACAACATTAACACTTCAGGATGCAAATTCGATACATGTCGAATGCCCGGACGTGAAATTTGCTGTTCCTGTCCAGACAAAAAAAATGCAGGTAAAATGGGGAAATCTCAGTACAAATACGACGATTACGGGAACCACAACCGACTTCCGGGAAGTGAGAAACTTTAATTCCGAAAAGGGTAATTTCTTTACCGAAGAAGACAATAAAGCATCATTACGAAATGCAGTACTTGGTCAGACAGTAGTTAAAAACCTGTTCGGGAACAGCGATCCTATAGGTGAAACAATTCGTATTGGAAGGGTAACATTTAATGTTATCGGTATTATGGAATCGAAGGGAGTTGATCTAAATGGATTTGATCAGGATGACCAGATATTTATACCGTTGCAGACTGCATTGCGCAGAGTCTTTAATCTGACTTATATAAATACTATCAATGTTCAACCCTATTCGACTGATAAAATGCAAAATGCAGTTAAGCAAGTGTCTGAATTGTTGCGCGATAGACACCGTCTGGATAGATTAAATAAGCCAGACGATTTCACTATTCAGACCCAGGTTGAACTTTTGGAAACACAGAGAGAAACCACGGACACTTTTACAACACTTATTGTTGGTGTAGCGAGTATTTCATTGCTTGTAGGTGGAATTGGTATTTTAGCAATAATGTTAATCGCAATCAGAGAAAGGATAAATGAAATTGGTCTAAGAATGGCCGTTGGAGCAAGTAAAAAAGATATTTTGGTGCAGTTCGTTATTGAAGCCTCAATTCTCAGTATCAGCGGAGGAATAATCGGAATTATTTTCGGAGTTGCTATTTCAATTATTATGAGTCTGGCAACTAAATGGAATTTAAGCATTTCAATTCCATCAATAATCTACTCTTTTATTTTTTCATTGCTTGTCGGGATGTTTTTTGGTGTCTATCCGGCAAGGAAAGCATCACTG
>Ga0315275_10005745_pt1 | contig 11796 bp, 9 predicted proteins | sample YL17G03_0_MG_FD_205557 | JGI IMG/M metagenome (GOLD analysis project Ga0315275, IMG submission 205557) | Sediment microbial communities from Yellowstone Lake, YNP, Wyoming, USA - YL17G03_0 | ecosystem: Environmental > Aquatic > Freshwater > Lake > Sediment | place: USA: Wyoming | collected... | reverse complement strand
CGTGGCGGTTGGTGTGACAGTTGGTGTTGGTGGAATGCCAGTTATTGTGAAAGTGCCGCTGGCTTTCCAGGTATCGCCAACAAAAATCTGAACCTCATAGGTTCCCGGCAGCCATTGATCCGGGGGGAGTTTACAATCCGTATATCCAAACCCACCCGAAGCACCGTTCCAAGGTTTGGTCTCATAGCATATCAGTTCACCATCCCTGAACCACAAGGTAGTCCATTGGGAATTAGTGATCATACGGTCATATGAAAATGATCCATTAATTGTATCAATCGGATTCTCAAATGTATCTGATTGGTCTATTGGCTGATAATCCTTATCGATTCGCCTTGAGAAAACAGGAGTGCTGAAAACCGCTTCGGGATTGGGTGTTACCTCAGATGTGAAATCCTGGCTGATTACAACCGGCATAATCGGAGTTGATGTAAATTCTGGCGTCGGTGTTGTCGTAGGTGTGATAGTGGCAGTAGGTGTAAGAGTTACAGTTGGTGTCAAAGTAATTGTTGGTGTCAATGTAACCGTCGGTGAGGGTTGAAAAACTTTATAGGTCAGTGGTTCGGCAAAAGTATTTACAAAGATCGCAGAGCCCGCAATCAGGATGGCGAAGAGAACAAATCTCCAGGCTCTGCCTAAAAGCTCCCTTTTTTTCAAAAAGAAGCGCAGCCTTCCAGCCTCTCGGAAAGCGCGAACAGCAGTCAATACCATTGCCAGACACGCAATTAGCATGAAGATAAAAATCGTTCTGACTGTTGTCTGAATATCGAGATTCATATTATTTATTTCTTTACTTTAGTTATTATCCTGATAATTCATCCCTGATTTGCTTACCGCGAATTTTTCTGGCTATGGACTGAAATTTTGGTAAAGCTTTCTGGATTATTGTATATGCTAATTTTGATGTTGGATAGTCATAAGCCCCCAAAGTTTGGATGATTTCTCCACCCAGCCCCTCTTTGAATTTGTACACACCCCACATCTTGTCAGAGGAATTAAAAACTTCCGGAGCACCCCATAGATCGTACACACGACAACCTAGAGACTTGCTCAGTTTTATCGCTTCCCACTGTAAAAGGTAATTGGGCATTTTTTCGCGGTGAACATCGCAGGACATCCCGTGCAAATAGTATGATTTTTGGTTAAAGTGGAAAAGAAATAACGCGGCTACCGGCTCACCCTCTACTTCAGCAAGAAGCGGGATTGCCATGCCGGCATTTATAAAAGACCGCCAAAGATGGACATAGTACTCTCTGGGACGAATTATGAAACCGTCCCTCAAGGAGGTTTCTGCGTACATCTCATATAGAAGGTTAAGGTCATTGATTGTTCCCTTTTTAACCAAAACTCCTTTTTTTTCTGCGAGCCGGATGTTATAGCGAGTTTTTTGTTTCATTCTCGCCAGTAGTTCATCTTCGGAAAGTATTAGATTAATCCAGAATGTATTCTTGAACTGAATTTGCTGATTTGAATATCTCCATCCCGTCTTTTCCAAAAATCCCGGTATATCGGAAGAATAACCCCCACAATTTTTTGTGTCACTTTCAATTCCATGTGAAGTAATGAATTGCGGGTCAATCTTGATATAAGCGGCATTATGTTCTTCGGAGTATTCTTTTAAAGAATCAAGGATTTCTTTTACAATATCAAGGTTATTCCAGTCGAGCAATGGGCCATGGGGGAGATAAAGTACCTTTATTTCTGGACCAAATTTGATAATTCTTTGTGATCGCGCAAGAATTAATGATACGGCCTTAGGTTTTCCTGATGAGTCTTTCTTTACAAAATAATCTGGCATCCAACCATATTGCGATTTTAATTGGCTCCATTCCCAGCTTTGAAGAATTGAAGATTGATCAAACCCGGATATGATGGTATTCCATTGCTCTCTGTCCATTGTGGCTTTATTTATAAATGAAATGGATATTTATCTAATTCATCTCTTGCTTCATGCAAGAGAACTTTTACGAAATTTGAAAGCCAGTTTATATAGTTGGAAAAGCGGTGGATTGATAATTTTTTGAAAAACCCCCGCGCTTTTCACCAATTTTCCACCAAAACCTCGTTTGAAGCGATACACACCCCATAAACCGTCATCACGGGACATAAAGTTTTTCTCCAAATACGTTTCGTCAAGGTCAGGAACACCCCATAGATCATATTCGCTACAACCTCTTTTTGCGGCCAACTTCATAGCTTCCCACTGAAGCAGGTAGGTTGGCATTCGGCTACGCTCTTCCTCGCTTGAGGCACCATAAAAATACCACGCTCTTTTACCACGAAAAAATATCATAAGTGCAGCGATTGGTCTTTCATTGTATTTCGCGATTAATAATTCACAACTCTGGTTATTGGAGAATAACTGATATGCCGATCGGTAATATTTCGCATCATGAATACCAAATTGATTGCGTTCGCCGGTAACATTCATAAGGTGATTAAACGCCTTAATATCACTTGATGGTTCAATACAAATTTCCTTTTTTTGCGCCAGTCGGATGTTGTAGCGGGTCTTTTGCTTCATTTTTTCAAGCCAATCATTCTCATTTCCTTCTAATGAAATCAGAATGGTCCTTCGAGGTTGAATTGAAAGATTACTGGCTTCAAATTTAGAATTAATAAGACATTGTGAATCAAATTCTTCTTCCCAGCTATCAGGTTCCACATAAAGGACAATAGCCTTCTGGATCTGGCATTGGCTGATTATTTCATCCAATAATTCCTTGCGAAAAAGTCCGATTGGTCCCTTAGGAATATATCCAATGGAAAAACCAAACGGTAACCTTCTGAATAGGATTTGCGCGCCTGATGTGCCTGATTGGATAAAAACAGGTTTCCAGCCATAATTTGCCTTAAACTCACCCCAAATCCCGGATTGAAGAATATGCGCATTGGGGTGATTGTCAAGAAATATATCCCATTCTGATGAACTTAATACGCTCATTAATTAATCTTTAAAAGATCAGTGGCTGTTGATTTTTTAATTTCTGCGTTTGGGATGATTTTATTTAACTGATCAATGATTTTCTCACTTGATCCTTCATTGGCAAAGTCAACCAGATCTTGTATTGCAATGTTAAGTGCCTTTCCTCTCAGCTCTTCCTGACCTTCTTCGGAATAAACATCCGGGTGAGTTGTTCGATTGAATTGCCGGCCATCATTCCAAAGGTCTTCGCTCAGTTTCTCCCCATCCCTTATTCCAGTAAAAACAATATCAATATCTTTTCCAGGTTCCAATCCGGAAAGTTTAATCAAATCTTCAGCCAGATCAACAATCTTGATTTGTTTGCCCATATTTAGGATAAATGTCTCGCTGCCTTTACCAATCCCCGCAGCCTGCAAAACCAGATGCACTGCCTCAGGTATGGTCATAAAATACCGTTTCATTTTTGGATGTGTCACTGTAACCGGACCGCCATGCGCAATTTGGCGTTTAAATAAGGGAACAACACTTCCCCGGCTGCCAAGAACATTTCCAAATCTTACAACAGAATAAGGTTTACCCGTATTCGTAGCAGCATCCAGAACCAGCATTTCAGCAAGCCGCTTGCTCGCTCCCATTATGCTTACCGGCCGAATTGCTTTGTCTGTGGATATCAGGACAAGTCTTTCAACATTATGCTTGAGACAACTGTTTATAATATTCTGCGTCCCCAGAACATTATTGAGAATACAATCCTCAACATTATTCTCCATTAATGGGACATGCTTATGGGCTGCTGCATGGAAAACAACCTGAGGCATATATTTGGCAAATTCCTGCTCAATTCTGTTTCCCTCGCGGATATCGGCGATTGAAGCGGATAATTTCAACGCGGGGTAAATTTCTTTTATTTCAAGGTACGACTCAAAAATACTGTTCTCGCCATGCCCTAATAAAATTAATTCTGATGGTTCCCATCGGGCAATTTGTCGGCATAATTCTGTGCCAATCGAGCCACCGGCGCCTGTCACTAAAACTGTTTTGCCTTTCAATATTTCCCCAACAGCTTTGTCATCAATATCAGTCAGATCACGTCTGAGCAAATCAGCGATATCAACTTCGCGTAAACGTGAGACGCTAACTTTACCGCCTAACAATTCATATAAGCCTGGCATTGTTCGAAAAGAAATATGGTTACGGTGGCAGACATTAGATACACTTCTGACTATACTTCCCGGAGCACTGGGGATGGCTATGATCACTTCATGGATTGCTTTAGATTCAATCGTCCTGGATAAATCTTTTAACTTTCCAATGACAGGAACGCCATAGATCTGCTGTTTGAATTTATCAGGATTGTCATCAAGAAATCCAATGGGGTTCAAGTTTAGTTGAGGATTTTTTAATAATTCTTTCGCGACCAACGCACCTGCATCACCCGCCCCGATGATTAAAGCTGTTTTTTGCGGAGAAATTTTTCCATTACCCGAGAATTTATTCCGCCCTTCTGCAAACATCCTTAATCCGTATCTCAACCCCCCCACAGAAATAATGGATTGAATCCAGTCAATAATCAATACAGATCGTGGAAAAGATATAAAATACCTGTTTGCAAACAGGATCAGCATAAAAATGGATACCAATGCGGAAGCGACAGTAACTGCAATCAGAACCAGCCGAAGTTCTCTCATACTGGCATATATCCACATGCGTCGGTAGAGCCCAAATAAATAATAAACGACAAGCTTTATCAAGAGAGACAATCCCAGCATCCAAATCAGTGAAAGGTAATAATTACTGAACACCTCAACCAATTCAAGCCGTAGAATATAAGCGCTAAGTACCGACACAACCACCAAAATCGCGTCGCCTATAAGTACATATCGGTTACGGATGTTGAATTTATTTTTCATTTTATAAACCGCGGAATCCAACAACAGCACCGAAGGTTCGTATCAGGATCATGATATCAAGCAGGATATTTCGATGCATAATGTAATAAAGGTCATGTTCTAGTTTTACAGCTGTCTCCTCTACATTGGTTGCGTATTGATAATTGATTTGAGCCCAGCCGGTAACACCAGGATTAACAAATAACCTGGCACGGTAAAAAGGTACTTCTTTTTCCAATTTTTGTACTAATTCAGGCCTCTCTGCTCTCGGTCCAACGAGAGAAATATCGCCTCGCAATACATTAATAAACTGAGGGAGTTCATCAATATGACTTTTTCGTAAGAATTTTCCAATTCGCGTCGCGCGTTCATCATTTTCAACGGCAAATCTTGCGATACCATCTTTTTCTGCATCCCGACACATACTACGGAATTTAAGAAGGTTAAATTGCTTTCCGCTTTTACCTACACGGACCTGTCTGAAAATTATTGGAAATCCATCATCAATAATGATTATTAGAGCAATAAATGGAAAAAGTGGTATAAGGAAAATCAGGCCGATAATCGCACCCAAAAAATCCATTAGTCTTTTTAGTAACTCATAACTTCCGCTTGCATGTGCTCTGTCAACAAAGGATCTAAGCACCCAATCATCGGCAAGGAGAGAAATTGGTACTCTACCAAGCAATTCCTCATATATTACCGGCATGGTTGTAACTTCAATCCCATGCTCTTCTGCCGTAAGGATTGCAGAATAAAGAGAGTCTTGCATATCGCCCGAAATTGCGAAAATCAAGTCAGTAATAAATTGTTCTTTGACAACCTCCAATATAGTGTCACTGCTGCCTAAAACGGGCAATCCGCTAATTTTTCTACCTTGCTTATTAAAATCGTCATCAATATATCCAACGAGTGTGAAGGGTGGTGGTTTGATTTTATGGATGATTTCAACAAGATTTGAACCCGCCCGGCCAGCACCAATAATCAGAACACGCCTTAAAAATGCCGGGGCGTTAAAAACCCGGATATATAATAGCCGCCATAAAAGATTAAGAATTGCAACCGCACCGATAAAACCGGCAACTCCTCTCCTTGGCAAGGATTTTGGTTCAGAAATAAAGAAAATTGCCAAATACAGAATCGTGCAAATCGCAGAAGCAACGGCTATTCCTCTAATCGTATCGCCCCGCCGGCTTGCTCTTCTGGGTTCATATAACTCGAGTAGTAATACCAACCAGATAATTGGAAGGAAGAAATACCAATCCGGTGGGCGCTCTTTTAAAAATTGCCAGCTGAATTTGAGCCATTGGTCACCCATTGCCCAAAAATAGAGTGCAACAAGAAGCGCTAAACCGATCGCAAGAATGTCACCAAATAAAAGAATAAACGTGCGCTCACGCGGAGTGATGCGCCAAAGTGGCCTTTGATATTGCTGAAATTTTTTCATAAAAGAATTTTTTACAATTATTTTGAAAAATAACTGAACAAGAATCCGCCCCCCCAGCAAAAGTGAATGGTCGCAAAAGCTAAAACCATCTTCATATAGCAACCATTCTTCATTTTTACGGATTCAATGCAGCTGCTCAAAAAAAGGGCACATAAATAGAAACCAACGCCCATTCCCAATATTATACGAGCAATTGGCGTAAATAAAGATAATACTCCGAATATTATGATAAACAGTAAGAACAACGGAGGAATTGCCTGTCGCCATCTTAGACTGCGGGGATATTTTCTAAGCATCCGGTTTTTCCAGAAACCATATCGCCAATATTGTTTTCCTAGTTCTTTTAAATTTTTGCGAGCATAGTATTTTGAATGAATTGAAGGATCCAGCCAAATCTTTCCACCATTTTGCCGTAAGCGTGTATTAAATTCATAATCTTCATTTGAGAGCAAGTTTTCATCAAATCCGCCCAAATCAATGAAATCGACTTTTTTAAACGCGCCAAATGGGACTGTGTCTACATAATCTGCTTTTATTGAGATGCGATAGTTTGCATCTCCTGCTCCCAAAGGATGCGATACTGCCCTCGCAATCGCTTTGGCGATACATGAATCATCTCCTGGATAAATTTCCCAAACACCCCCCACATTTTGTGCTTTTCCGGACTTAAGCAAATTGACACTGTTTAAAATGTAATCCTTGTTCGGAACAGAGTGGGCATCCATCCTGACCAGGTACTTGCCTTTAGCTGAGTTGGCTGCGAGGTTGACAGCCGATGGTATTGTCCGTTTTGGGTTATCTACTATGCGAATAGCAAGGGCAGAATTGCTTTTTGAGAATTCCAGGATTTTTTGGCGGGTGTTATCGGTCGACATCGCATCAGCAATAACAACCTCTAAATTTTTTATTTCGTAACTCTGGCCCAAGATTGCTTGTAATAAAAACTGAACGGTTTTTCCCTCGTTATAACAAGGAACAATTACAGAAACTTCAAATTGAGGATTTGTTTTTTTGTCCATTTTCCAAGGGTAGTTTTACCATAAAAGCGCTTCCCTTACCCAAATGGCTCTTTACGCTTATGCTTCCACCATGTGCGATAACAATTTGCCTGGCGATGGATAATCCCAGCCCTACTCCTCTTCCCTGGCCGCCTTTACGCGATTTATCAATTTGGAAAAAACGTTCAAAAATCCGCTTTTGGTCATCCTCGGCAATACCTGGTCCCGAATCGGAAACTGAAAATATTGCATACTTTCCTTCAATGCTGGTGGAAATGATTATGTCCTTACCTTTAGGAGAAAATTTAATGGCATTATCAATTAAGTTATTTAATACCTGGCTAATCCTTTCAGCATCCATTGGGACAACCATTGGTTCCCTCAGTTTATTATTAACTGTGATGCCCGCCGAAATTATTTGAAAATGGAGTTTTTCAAGGATATTTCTTATCAATTGGTTGAGGTCAGTCGGTTCCTTTTCCATGACAATCGTACCCGCGTCAAGTTTTACTAACGTGAGCAGGTCATTCACCAGGTAATTAAGTCTTTCTGTTTCACCGAGAATTATCTTGGCAGCTTGACGTTTTTCCGATTTTTTATCAATGGCACCATCAAACAATGCTTGCGCAAATCCCTGAATGGACGTCAAAGGTGTTTTAAATTCATGCGACACATTAGCAACAAAATCTTTTTGTGATTGTACGCTATCCAGTACTTTAACCACCATATCATTGATTGCTCCTGCGAGCTGCCTGACCTCCAGCGGTCCTTCAATCGGTATCGTTACATAATTTCCCTCGGCAATCTGGCTTGCTGAAATCGATATTTTCTTTAATGGCCTCGTAATCCATCGAGCAATGAACCAGGCAAGAATGAATGAAAGGATCAATGCGATAATTCCTGCCCTGATCAAAGGAGTCATTAATTCGTCCTGAAAAACTGAACTGATAGAAATTTCAGGTCGAAGCGCGTTTGTGACCAGGAAGAAATTTTTATTGATTTGACTTATCTGATAGAACCATGTTTGCTTATTTTTATCTTTATATAGAAGAATTCTGTCTTTATTTTGGTCAACAATTGAGGAAGGATCCATTAAGCCGGGAAAACTGGCAATACTACTTGTCCCGGTTGAATACACTACACTTCCTTTGGCATCCAGAATAGCCACATTTACATCAAATATTTTTACTTCTTCCAGGAATAGTTTGATAAAAGGCGCCCGTTCACTTTCAATAACCAAAGTCAATCGTTCCCTTAGAAAACCATTGACTAACGAAATACGGTAAAAAACTTGTCGGTAAAGCATTGGGCTGTTACGAAAAGCAACTGCAATACCTGCAAATGCTATAACCAAGACAAAAAGGACAATTACAAGGTAAGTCAACCAAAGCCGGTTGTTGATGGAAGAGGAAATCATTAGGCCTTTAATTTATAGCCATATCCTGTAACAGTTTCCAATTGAACGCTGCTTTTTTTAAGTTTTCGTCTCAATTGCGCTATGTGCACATCCACTGTACGGGTTTGTCCAGCAAAGTCGTATCCCCAAGCCAGGTAAAGTAATTGATCCCGACTGTATACCCTTCCTGGTTCTTCCGCCAAAACGCGTAATAGTTCAAACTCCTGGGTCCGTAAAAAGACAGGTTCTCTATTGATGGTTACTTCTCTGCGCTGAATGTTAATAGATATATCGCCAGCCTTAATAACAATCTCTTCAGTCCTTTTTTTTAAATTATTTCGTCTTAAAACAGCCTTAATGCGTGCAATGAGTTCGCGCGGATTAAAAGGCTTGGTGAGGTAATCATCCGCTCCAAGTTCAAGTCCCAAAATCTTGTCAATGTCATCATCCTTGGCGGTAAGCATGATAATAGGCACCTGGTTGTTGGATGCCCTTAATCTGCGGCAGACATCAAACCCGCTCATACCAGGCAGCATCACATCTAATACCACTAGCGTCGGTTTGTTCTGCATAATCTCATTGAACGCAATCATCCCGTCATTTATCCCCATACAGATGAATCCTTCATGTTCAACGTAAATGCGTACAAAATCAATGATGCTTTGTTCATCATCAACAACAATGATGGTTTCTTGCGGTGCAGGTTTCATAATGCCAACAATTTATTCCACTTTTACGATCGCTTCAATCTCAACCATTCCGCCCTTTGGCAAAGCAGCCACCTGAACAGTGGAACGCGCGGGTGGTTCTGATTTGAAAAATTCTCCATAAACTGCATTCATGGCTTGAAAATCGTTCATATCGTTCAGAAAGACAGTGGTTTTAACCACGTTTTCAATCCTTGAACCTGCAGACTCGATTACATGTTTCAGGTTGGTTAATGCCTGGCGGGTCTGTTCAGCTACTCCACCCGAAGCAAAATCATTGGTCTTTGGATCCAACCCTAACTGGCCTGACAAAAATATCAAATCTCCGGCTTTGATGCCCTGAGAATAAGGGCCTAACGCTTTTGGAGCATTTTCGGTATTCAGGACATGTTTCATCTTTTCCACCTTTGCAGTTTCTTCTTTTTTTATGAGTATTATATCTAAGCCAAACAAACGAATAATTAATCAGGTGTAAATTTTTAGTAAAAACCTGACTGGTATAATTATTTAGACCAGCAAGTAATCCCTGAAATAATGGATAGGAACATAGTAAATGCTTTTAGAAAATCTTGAGTCTATTGAAGTTCGTTACCAGGAAATAAATAATTTAATTGAAGCTAACATTACAGATTATCAGCAGATCGCAGAATTATCCAAAGAAAAAGCTGATCTGGAAGAAATTGTCGGAAAATCCAGGGATTACCGTAAAACCCTGAAAGCGATTGAGGAAGCTGAACAACTTGTCGAATCTGATGAGGAAGAAATGAAAGCGCTTGCCTCTGAAGATCTGCAAACGCTCAGGCCAAAAGCGGTTCAGCTTGAGCTGGAGTTGAAGAACCTACTCATCCCGAAAGATCCGAGAGATCATAAAAATGTTATTATGGAGATCAGGGCAGGAACTGGCGGTGATGAAGCCGGTCTTTTTGCTGCAGATCTGTTCCGAATGTATTCCCATTACGCCGAACTCAACCGCTGGGGTATTGAGGTATTATCCCAGAATGACACAGGCATAGGTGGCTTGAAAGAAATAATTTTCCTGATCAAAGGTAAAGGTGCCTACTCGAAATTGAAATATGAATCGGGTGTTCACCGCGTTCAGCGTATTCCAGCCACAGAATCTTCTGGAAGAATTCATACATCTACAGTGACTGTGGCGGTTTTAGCAGAGGTTGAGGATTTGGATATCGAAATCCCGGCATCTGACCTCCGGATCGATGTTTTCAAATCAGCGGGAGCTGGCGGACAAAATGTCCAGAAGAATGAAACAGCCATAAGAATTACCCACCTTCCCAGTGGATTGGTAGTTGCCTGCCAGGATGAAAGATCACAGGGTCAAAATCGATTGCGCGCCATGAGCATCTTACGCGCCCGGTTATATGAATTGGAAGAACAAAAACGCCACGCAGAAGCCGATGCAGCACGGCGCTCACAAATTGGTTCAGGAGAACGGTCTGAAAAGATCAGAACCTATAATTATCCCCAGTCCCGGGTAACCGACCATCGAATTAATATTTCTTCTTACAACCTCCCATCAGTGCTTGCGGGTGGCCTGGATATTTTCATCAACGAACTTGCCAACCGGGACGAATCGGAACGTCTTTCTTTTACGGAACCGGAGGATTGAGACGGTTGCTCTTGGTGAATGGCTTCGTAAAGCCCATTCATTAATCAATACTCTACCCGAAGAACCATCTTCATCAATAAATGCTTTAATTGGATTTGCTTTAGACAAACCGGTCCATTTTGGTATTTCCCACCCGGAATATGTTTTAACCACAGCAGAAGAATCAATGCTGGATGCTTTACTGAACCGACTTCTAATGGCCGAGCCCTTACCTTATATAACCGGAAAGCAAGAGTTCTTCGGCCTTGAGTTCAAGATGACCTCAGATGTTCTAATTCCTCGCCCCGAGACAGAATTGCTGGTTGAAAATGCGTTGGATTGGCTTCAAAAAAGAAACAATAACTCTCTGGTGGCGGATGTAGGAACAGGGTCCGGCTGTATTGCAGTATCGCTTGGCAAGAAGCTACCATCAGCCAAAATAGTTGGGACGGATGTTTTCTACAAAGCATTAAAGATTGCACAAGCGAATGTAAATAGCCATGGGCTTGATGGCCGAATAGCTTTGGTTCAAACTGATTTATTGTCAGGGATTCAACCTCAATTCGATTGTATCTGTGCGAATTTACCTTATATTTCCAGCGGTACCTTATCCGGGCTTACGGTAGAGGATTTCGAACCTTTATCTGCGCTGGATGGCGGTCAAGATGGGCTTAGGTATATCGAACCACTTCTTTTTCAATCCAGATCCAGAATTAAGCCCGATGGATTGATCCTTCTGGAAATTGAAGCCACACAATCTCAAACGGTCTTTAATTTGGCAGCCTCGGTTTTTCCCTCAGCTTCAATTAAAATACTTACTGATTTGGCAG
>Ga0315275_10005741_pt1 | contig 11797 bp, 9 predicted proteins | sample YL17G03_0_MG_FD_205557 | JGI IMG/M metagenome (GOLD analysis project Ga0315275, IMG submission 205557) | Sediment microbial communities from Yellowstone Lake, YNP, Wyoming, USA - YL17G03_0 | ecosystem: Environmental > Aquatic > Freshwater > Lake > Sediment | place: USA: Wyoming | collected... | reverse complement strand
GCCAGGAGAAGCTCAATGCCGGGGAAAACAATCGGGTCTTGTAAGTTCGGCGTCGGCACCGCGCTATCGGTCTTGTCTTCCTGGGCCGCGAGCTGGAAGTACTTCACGAAGCAGACGTCGTGGTGGTCCGTAATCGCAACGGCCTGGAGCCCCTTGTCACGGCACGCCTTCACAAAGGCGCGAGCATACGCCATCCTGTCATCGTGGCTCACTGGCTTGCAGCCGGTCCAGTTCGCATCGCGCGGCGAATGCACCTGGAAATCAGCACGGTAGAAATGTGCGCCTTTGTCCATGGCCCACCTCTTCCCTTCTCGGTATTGCAGCCTGTGCACAGATTATCACCCGTTTCACATCAATCTTCCAGCCGAAAGCGGCCAATGGCTGGCGGCGTTCCCCCCCTTGCAAGAAATCGTGGGCATCTTCCGGCCGTAGTGTTTATAATGCCCCCGCACCAATAATCTCGTAAGACTCTGCGCCTGCGCAGGCGCCGTCGGGAGATTCTCATGGCCACGGAAACAAACCTTGAAAAACTGCAGCGGCTGCTGCGGGACATGTTCCAGTTCGATTGCGCGGACCTGGACTTCGGCATCTACCGCATCATGAACCACAAGCGGGACGCCGTCGAGCGCTTCATCCAGAAGGACCTGGTCGCGGCCATCGGCAAGGAGCTATCCAGCGGCGTGCTGGCCAGCCAGTCCCAGGCCGCGGCCGAGTTGAAGGACCTGGCCGCACAGATCCGCGAGTCCCTTGGCGAGGCCGCCCTCAACGGCGACGGCGTGCTGGCCGAAGCAGAAGTTTGCCGATTGCCACATCCTGTTCTTTGAGCGGGCGGGCGACTACGACTATGTGGCGAAACTGTTCGGGTGAAGCATCAGAATACATATAAGCCATGGATGGAATAACTACAGAGCGCTGTCAGGCGTGGCCGAATGTGCCAGCAGTGCAGTAGCAGGGACAATGAGGGTGTTTCGATGGCTAAAAAACCAACGCAAAGAAACTTGACCATGAAGTTCGCCGGAGGGTTGGTCAAGCACCTTGGCCTACAGATGTACTCGGGCGCCGTCCCTGCGATTGCAGAGCTCGTCGCGAACGCCTGGGATGCCGAGGCGGCGAACGTCCGCATAACGATCCCGCTGGATCAGTCGCTCGAGGTCAATTCTGTGATCGAGGTGACCGACGACGGGCAAGGCATGTCTTTCGGGGACTGCGACAACAAGTACCTCGTGTTGGGACGGAACCGACGGGCGGAAGAGGGCGACTACTCCTCCGGCCCGAAGAAACGTCCCCTCATGGCGCACAAGGGCATAGGTAAGCTCGCCGGCTTCGGCATAGCTGACCGAATAACCGTAGAGACAGTCAGCGACGGTCGCTTGACTCGCTTCGCGTTGGATTACCAGGCAATAGAGCGCGCGGGTAAATTCGGAAGCGACTACCACCCCCCTGTCGAGGCAGACGAAACCACAAAGGAGAAACACAGGACTACCATCCGTCTCACCCAACTGAAGCTCAAGCGTTCCGTTCCGCGCGAGCAGTTCGTCAGGAGCCTGTTGAGTCGGTTCGCGGTCTACTCTAACGATTTCCGCGTGTGGGTGAACGACGCCCCTCTAGAGAAGAAGGAAGGCGTCTATCAGTTCCGGTTCCCGGCGAAGAAGGGGCAGTGGCAGGAGGACGACATACCAGGTTTCGGTCACATCAAGTGGTGGATCGGATTCACGAAAGACACCATACCCCACGAAGATGTCCGCGGGATTTCAGTGCTTGCCAGAGGGAAGCTCGTCCAGACGCCGTGGTTCTTCGGATTGAGCGGTGGCGTGTACGGTCAGCACGGGCTCCAGTACATGACAGGAGAGGTTCAGGCAGAAGGACTCGACGAGGACGTCGACTTGGTAGCAACTGACAGGGCTAGCGTCCTCTGGGAAGATACTAAGGCGAAAGCTTTGGTGGACTGGGGGCAAGCCAAGGTCAAAGAACTGCTGGCCGAGTGGGCCGGCATGCGTGCCAAGACCCGCATGGATCGCGTGAAAAAGGGAACCCGGTACTGGGACAGAATTCAGCGGTTCCCCGTCCGCGAGCGTCGAGAACTGACGGCAGCGATAGAGAAGCTCGCGAACATCCCGACGATTGAGGACGACCGACTCGACGAACTGGTGGATTTTCTCGTCAAAGCTTACGAGAACGAAACGTTCATGACGTTGATCCGCCAACTCAACGCAGCCAGCCCGGAGGCCCAGGTCGAGGTCCTGGGACTTCTCAAAGAGTGGGACGTCTTGGAGGCCATCGCTACGGCTCAGGTGGTCCGGGGCCGGCTAGAAGTCATAGGGAAATTCGAACAAATGGTCGAGGCCAAAGTACCAGAGAAGCCAGACATGCACGAATTGCTACGAGAACACCCGTGGTTGATAGACCTGGCGTGGAACATGGTCGAACACGAGCGCAGCCTCGACAAAGTTCTCGCCGGGCACTTCAAGGTGAAACCCCAAAAACTTCCAGGTGGGCGTAAGAGGCTCGATTTCTTTTGTTTGGCAGATGCCGGACGGGCGGTCGTCGTCGAGGTCAAGCGACCTGGCGAGAGCGCCAGTAAGAAGGAACTTCGTCAGCTTCAGGATTACGTGCACTACCTGCGGGATCGTGAAAGACAGCAGACCGACCCACAGCAGCCTCGACGGAACGTCACGGGTTACCTGGTTTGCGGGGAGATTGCGACCGAAGCAGGGACGCTCGCGGACGAGATGGCGCCACACGGAGTGTTCGTTCGGACTTGGAGAGGTTTGTTGGACACCGCTAGGAATGGACACCGCGAGTTCTTCCGCGTAGCCAAGACGCGCGCACCCGCAGAAGATCCTAGAATCAAGGCACTCGAAGTCGGCGACGATTCTGCTGGGGAGACGGATGCGGATGACAACTAACACATCACTTCGGCCCGGCAACGCTCCCTTTGTGCGATTTCTCTCCAGACGTACCCCGCCCCGTGGTGACGGTTTGCCAGCAGTGTCACTCTTCTCGGGGGGAGGGATAAGTGACCTCGGGTACGAGTACTCGGGATTTCGGTTCTTGGTACACGCCGAATTGGACCCCCATCGTGCGAGGCTCTGCGCCGAGAACTTTCCCCAATCCAACGTAGTAGTCGGAGACCTGCAACGCACCTGGCAGAAGGTCGTGCGAACGTACCAGACCGTGTGCAGGGAAAGGCTTGCATTCCTTTCCGTGACTCCGCCTTGCCAAGGGATGAGTAGCTCCAACCCAAGCAGAGGTAAAGTCAGTGAGCCGGACGGAAAGGGAAAAAACGAGCGCAATTTGTTGCTCTTGGCGGCAGTACCTGTCATCGAACAGTTGCGCCCTCTGTGCGCGGTCGTAGAGAACGTTCCGCAGATTCTCTTGCGGACGGTCCAACTTCCCCGTCACGAGAGGTCGCAGAGGTTGGTAGAGGCCTTTTTCGAGCGGTTGGACGGCTACACCATGTTCGCCGGGGTCGTGCAGATGGCCGACTACGGCGTGCCGCAGTTGAGGCGACGTTCGGTCTTGGTCCTGCTGGACGACGAGTTGCCCGTCGTCGGGCAACTCTTGCGCGAGGGGATCCTTCCCTGGCCAAAGCAAACGCACGCGGAGAAGCCGACCGATGGTCTGGCCAAATGGATTACGCTCGAACGGTGGTTTGCCTGTCGAGGGCACAGGGAGTTGGACGCTCGAGACAGCGAGGCGGCGCGAGACCCGACGGACGTCCTGCACTTCGTGCCGCACTACGATCCTACCCGCTACTCGTGGGTGAGCCAAATTCCACCGCACAGCGGGAGGAGCGCGTACCAGAACGACACATGTTCGCGCTGCGGTCTCAGGGGCGTCGAATCAGGGCGCCTCCGTTGTCCGTCTTGCCACACTATCATGGTCAATCGTCCCCACGTGAGAGACGACAATGGGCGCCTCAGGCTAATCCGCGGATTCAAGTCGAGCTACCGTAGGATGCGATCGGACCGGCCAGCACCCACTGTGACCACGGCCAGCAGCCACCTCGGGAGCGACTACAAGATCCACCCCTGGGAAAACCGCGTCCTCAGCCCGAGGGAGTGTATTGAGCTGCAGACGATCCCGCAGTCGTACTCTTGGGAGTGGGCGGTGTCGAACGGTTACTATTACATGGTTCGGGAGGCGGTCGGAGAAGCCATTCCGCCCTGGTTTACGTATTCCCACGGTCGAGTCTTGAAGTCGCTGTTGAGCGGCACCGTGCCTGAGCGCCGTCTCGCCAGGAAGGAACCTGCTGGTTAGGCAGCTCAGAGGGATGGCGAGATGTTCCGCGACGCGAGAGCAATTGGCCGGGTACTCAGACGGAGATACGACGAGAGGACGCTGGAGAATAAGCCCAATCCGTTCGACGAACTACTGTACATCATTCTTTCTTCCAAGACCCCGCCTATACGTTACCGGGAGACGTACCGAACCCTCAGAAAGCGTTTTCCACGGGTCGACGCGTTGGCACACACGACGCCTCTGGTGATTGCGAAGACGGTCGAGCGGGGCGGTTTGGCTCGGAGAAGAGGGACTCAGATAGTCGCCATCGCTAAGCAGCTCGAGGAGCGATTCGGTAGGGTCACGCTGGCGCCTCTCGGGAAGATGGACAATCGCGAAGCTGAAACCCTCCTAACGAGCCTGCCAGGCGTGGGAATCAAGATCGCGCGGTGTGTTCTCCTCTTTGCTCTGCACCGCCAGGTGTTTCCAGTGGACGCGCACTGTTTTCGTGTAGCGAGACGGCTGGGATGGGTTTCGGCAGCGACTCTAACCCCGTCGGTGGCAGAGGAACTACAGAAGCATACTCCGAAAGGGCTGAGACGGTCCCTTCACGTGAGCTTCGTCCAATTGGGCAGAGAGTTTTGCACTCCGTCCGCTCCCAAGTGCCGCGAGTGTCCTATCGTCAGGTTTTGTGACACCGGGAAGAGAAACGGAGGCAAGTTTCGCATCCCGCGCTCACGGTTGACCGCAGCAGACACATACGCGTAGCCACTACATCCCTTTTCGGCCCCCGCGCCGTGGTCTTACCACACTTTTACAGAGGCATTAGCAGACCCTCACCCCACTGCCAGAATCAGATCGCCTCGGTCATTTACGCGGGTGTGATGCGGATCCAGAAACTGCGTACGCAGGACCACTGCGGCTTTGCGAACAATCTTCTTCTTGTGACAACTGGTCCGCAATAAACGACATAACGACTTTCATGCCGAGATATTCCCTCTGTCGCAAAAGTGGGATCTTTTTGAAATCGGTTACCACGCCTCTGCATTGGCTGCTGCCGCATCTGCACACCATAGTGAAATGGTCTTCGTCCATGGTAGTTGAGTAATCGTAACGCACCTCCTCTCCGGGAAGTATGTCACGGATGGCAACAAGAATCGTGTCATTAACAATGCCAGCGTTTGGTTGACAAGAGTGGTTTGCGTAACAGCCTGGAGCCATCAAGTCAATGTAGCGGTCCTTTCCTATCTGCAAAGGGTAACATTCCTTTTCGCCCTTCAGGACGGCCTCTGCGAAGCTTATGATCGGCCCAGTAAACTCCAGGATTGGCTCCCCTTTATTGATCTTGCGCCGAGCGAATACGCCAGTCCCCAAGTCCCCCTCACCGATGCATATCATGTCTTTATATTGTATCATGTGCCCATATTTAAGCGGATTGAGCGCCGTCCGCGCCTGCTCGGTCACTTCGGAGTTATCCATATTATCGTCTGCCTTCCTCGTTCCTAGGTGAACTGTTCTCACAATTTGGCCATATAATCATCGAGCAACTCTATCGCTTTCCGAAAATGCACAACTTGACGTTCTGGTTGCCTTGTGCTCTTACCCTGCCGCAGCACTTCCGCACCGCGATCGTACATTCGGCGGTATTTTCGGTGGCCCTGGGCATACGCCGGGTTAGATGACATTCCGTCGGCACTTCGCATTTTGGATTCCGCAACGTATTCCCAAGCGCGGGCCACGCAATTCAATGCCTCAGTGTAGGCCGCGTCACAAACTATTTTCAATTCATCTCCGTATTTTTTATCATGAACCAACGCGGAAAAGACCTTGTGGTATTGCTGGAAAAAAAGGTCTAGTGTATCTGCGAAGTTGCTTTCGGCTGCGTAGTCTAGCCGGTGGATTCGTCGCCAAGCCTGATCGAATTCACCTTCCCAAAGGGCGTCCATTTTGTCGACAAATTCGCTCAATCTTCCACCCGCTTCCACGGTCAGCTCCTCAGCATCTCTCTTGCGTAACACTTGGCGGGAACGAAGTTCCCTTAAGAGCATGGGAAGCATCTCATGCAACTTGCGGGTATCAAACTGGATGACAACCATCTGACCTGTAACATTCGAAGGGAGTTCTGCGATTCGACGCCCCTCGACTTGCTGGAGGATGATGGTCTCTCTTTTCTTGCCCAGGTTCCTGCACCTAGCAATCTCATCATAAACGTTGGGCCGGGCTGTAGTGCTGCGCTTGGCTTTTTCGTTAAACGTCAGCAAGACAAGAGGAAAACGGCAATTCCTTATGTAATAGTCAACCTTCTCCTCCTGAGGTCGCCCGCCAGCAGGTAAGTCCATAGCACTCGCTGATGAAACCCCAAGAGATTCAAAGAAAGTGGTGAAGAAGTCAACCAGAGGTTTGCTCATTCCGTGCAGGATCAAGATGTCGGGGGCAGCGATAACTGGCTTGCCACGACCTCGTTTGGCAGTCATTTCCTGGCTCCTTCACCACGTCCTGTCTATTCAGCAGGGTGGCCAGCCACCCCGCTAACGCCGACCATGCTGCCTCATCTGATCGCTCAAGTCAACCCTTTTCCAACAGTTTCCAACAGATTAACGGACCATCGGGAGGCGTGAAAGTTGTGAGTCGTTATGACCGGTGAACAAGAAACGCTGTTGGATCGTGCGTCCCACAACCGACGACACACACCTTGTGCCAGCAAGATGAGCACGTCTCGCACGCAGGGCTTATCAACGCCCTACGCCAGTAGTATCCATGGCAGACGGCTATCCGCTGGGGTCGCTGGAGGATTCCTGGCTGACCTTGCTGGTTGAACAGGGCCACGACCCTCTGGCACAGCCGTTGCAACTGGGAGTGATGCACTTCAGGAATGGGAAGGGCAAGACCTTTCGCTGGCTCCTGATTCTTTCCAGCGAGGCTGTGCGCGTGCTCTCAACTGAAGAAAAAGCATTGATCCGCTGGCACGTCAGCCAGGCGCGGAAGATCGGGGAGAGGGCGTTCCTGGTTGTCGGCTTCCTGTCGGAACCGAAGAGGATCGTGGTGATGCCGGCCTCAAGAGCACTCAGGGCGGCGGGCATTTGGAAAGACCGCGGGGGCATCGCCTGGGAGGATTAGGCGGCTCCACATCGCCTGGTTTGTATGAACGGAAACGGCAGAGGCAGGGGAGCGAAGACCGGCAACGGTAGCCCTGCCGCCGTGGGGCCAGAAGACCCTCCCGAAAACCATGCCAACGGCGCCGGGGTGGCCGGAATCCTCGACGAGCGCATCCGGAACCTCCGCGACGCCATCCAGGAGATCGACGACGCCCTGGCCCGGCGAAAGGTCCTGAACTTCCACTTTCTGGAGCAGATCGACCACGAGAGAGACGCGGCCATGCGCCAGCTCGACACCCTCCAGCCGCCCTGGCGTGCAGGGTTCTATCCGCAACTGGAGTTTCTGCGCCTGAGCCTTCACAAGAGCATCACCAGCCGGGCCACCGACCACCGCAAGGAGCAACTCAAGTACTGGGAGGACGCCGTCAATCTTGCCAACGAGAGGCGCAAGTTCCTGGACGAATACAAGGCCCTGGTCGGCATGAAGAGGAGGCTGAGCAGGCATGAAGATCGATGACGTCTTCCGCAAACTCAGGCCTGTGATGGGACCAAAACTCGACCTCCTCTGGCAGGAGTACGTGGTTTCCGACGCTTCAGTCCGCAGGGAAATCGAACGCGTCCTCCGCATCGAACTGGCTCAGAGGCTGGACGAGACCTTCGAGAGCAGTCAGGTTCTCCTCAAACCCCCGCCGGCACCGCTGGTCGCAGGCGACTACCCGGCAGGCGAGGTGTATTACGCACAGGAACCGCAGTACCCCTTCGGCATACGCGAGGAGGAGTTCATCCAGCACATCGGCATCTTCGGCCGCTCGGGCAGCGGCAAGACCAACCTCGCCTACCTGCTGGTCCTTGACCTCATCAGGGCTGGTAAGCCCTTTCTGGTCTTCGACTGGAAGCGCAACTACCGCGACCTGCTTTCGCTGCCCGAATGTCAGGACCTGATTGTCCTCACCGTGGGCAGAAACGTGGCCCCGTTCCACTTCAACCCGCTCGTCCCTCCCCCGGGCACCCAGGCCACGGTCTGGCTCAAGAAACTCATCGAGGTCATGTGCCACGCCTATTTCCTCGGCGAAGGCGTGACCGTCCTTCTCATGCGGGCCATCGACAGCCTGTACCAGCGATTCGGCGTCTACGACGGGGCGCCGGTACGCATGCCCACCCTGGCAGATGTCAGGAACTTCCTGCTCGAGCGGAAAACCAAAGGCAGGGAGGCCGGCTGGATGGAGTCTGCCATGCGCGCCGTGGAGGTCCTCTGCTTCGGCGAGATGGGCCGCGTGCTGAACAGCGAGTCGCCCCTGGACATCGCAGACCTTCTCAACCGCCAGGTGGTCCTGGAACTTGACGCCCTGACCAACGCAGACAAGACCTTCCTGATCGAATCGCTTCTGCTCTGGATCCATCATTACCGGATGGCAACCGGAGCACGCGAGGAATTCAAGCACGCCATCTTCATCGAGGAAGCCCACCACATCCTGCTGCGGAAGAAGCAGGAAACCACGGGCGAAGAGACCGTCACCGACGTTATCCTGAGGGAGATCCGCGAACTCGGAGAGGCCATCATATGTCTGGACCAGCATCCCAGCCTGATCTCCAAGCCCGCCCTCGGCAACACCTACACCACTTTTGCCTTCAATCTCAAGCACCGCGGCGACCTGGCCATGATGCAGGATTGCCTCCTGCTAGACAGCGAGCAGACCGATTATCTGGGCCGGCTCGAGGTGGGCTGGGCGGTCGCCAAACTCCAGGGCCGCTGGTTCTGGCCGTTCCTGGTCAGGTTGCCGCTCGTCAAGATAGATAAGGGGCGCGTCAGCGACCAGATGATAAGGGAACGAGCGAATCTGTTGCCGACTCCCTCCCCTTCGGAACCATCACATCAAGAGACACATTCCGCTCCGATTCCGGCGTCTGCGGCGGATTCCGGGCAAGACGCCACGCAAGACACCGTGAAGACTACTATTCCAAAAAAGGAAAAAGAAGATGAGGAGGTAATGGGGGATGAGTGCGCAATTCGGCTTACAACGCAGGAACGAAAATTTCTGATGGACGTACATGAACGTCCAACCTCTTTTGTTGTAGATCGTTATTCTCGTCTGGGCTTGCGGGCGCGAAAAGGCACTGCAATCCAGCGCGCCTTGATAGATCGGGGGCTCATTGAATCGGCCAGCATCTCCCTCCACGGCGGGACGGGGAAAATCCTTGCGCCGACTGAAAGAGGAAGGAAGGCACTGGGTCTGCCCGGGGCTCCGTCAAATCGAGAGGGGGGCCCTGTGCATGCGTTCTGGAAACGCCGCCTCGCCGAGCATCTCCGGGCCTGCGGCTACGAGGTCGCCGAGGAGTTCCCGGTCGGCGGTGGCAAGGCCATTGACCTGTTGGCCGCTCGCGACGGCAAGCGGATTGCCTTCGAGGTCGAGACAGGAGAATCGGACGCGGTGGCCAACGTCCAGAAGTGTCTCAAAGCGGGAATAGGGGAAGTCTTCGTTGTTGCCACGTCCGCGAACCTGCGGGACTCGCTCACCAGGAAGCTCGATTCTTCTCCAAACACTACCGTAGTAACGGGAAGCGAGGCTCTCGATCGGATAACGTAGGAATACTTTCGCACTTTGCATGAAATATAGTGCCTGCAGGTTTTGTTAATAAAGTCCATTCTGCTTATAAAGTCGGAAACATGCCAATAATGGATCCGACCCGTCGTCTTACAGTACTTGCTATGCCATTATAAATCTACTGCAAAAAGTAATAATGTAGATACACTTATAAGATTGACTTCCCATAACTGGATAGAGTGTTCGTTATGGCCGAAGAAATTGAAATGACGGCCGGAAAGCGTTTGCGGCAAGAGGCGGAATCCAAGTAAAATCAGGGCGGATGGAATATTCCGGAGAGACAGGAGTCGGACGGCTCCATAGTACCCGAGAACCTCTCGAACAAGGGCGGAGGCCGATGGCTTGACCGTAGTCACCCGGAAGCCCAGCTTGCGGAGAGAGGGGAGGGAAGGGAGCCGATCAAGGGGAACGTCCACCAGACGGCCGCGACCCGGACACAGAGCCGGACCGTCGCGTCGAACGGACTGGCGGGCGTGCGAAGAAGGGCAAATCTTCGCTTCTTCGCCAAGCACCCGAGATAAGAGCCGTATGCGGTAATGCTGCACGTACGGATCCGCGCGGGGGGCCGCCCGCAAGGGCGGTCCCTACCGCGACCACCTCATCCCGGTCTCTGCATCCATCCCTTCAAGAATCTCGCCCCTTGAAGGAGGATTTTACTTGCTCTTGTCCTTCACGGATGGACCACTTCACCACCGCTAGATCGCTTTTCTCCGCGCGAGTATTTGCTTAACTGCAATTTCGGCGGCTATCCCATCGCGGTCATCCGGATGTTCCTTGGCCAGTTCCCGTAGCGCCGGAAGCGCCCGCTCGTCGCCGATTTCGCCAAGCGCACGCGCTGCGTACTTCCGAACAGGTTCGTTTTTGTGTTTTACGGCAGTTATAAGTGCTTCAACAGCAGGCGCCCCTACATGCACCAACGCCTTCATTGCCATAAAATCAAGCCGTTCATCGCCAAGTGTGTCCACGAGCGCGTCAACGGCCCGTGCGTCCGCTGCCACCATCAAGGCTTTCATACATAACCAACGCACTTCATCGTTTTTATCTTTCAACGCCGCTACAAGCGCTGGAACGGAAGCAGGGTCCCGGATTTCTCCCAATGCGCAGGCTGCCTCAAGACGAACTTCAACATCTGGATTTTTCAGAGCGCCGATGAGTTCCTTAGCAGCTACCTTTCCCAGATAGTGTAACCCCATCGCGGCCAACAAACGGACTTTGTGGGATTCGTCCCTTAGCGCGTCTGCCAAGGCCGCAGGCGCCTTCTCTGCCCGCGAGTCTGTCAAGGCGCAAACCGCCGCCAAACGTACGATCGGTTCAGGATCCTTCAAGGCTTCTATAGCCACCAATATCGCACTGGGAGATTTCGTCCATCCCAACGCGCGAACCGCGGGTAGTCTGAGGCCGGGCTCCTTACTTCTTGAGGCCGCAATCAATGGGGCCAGCCCCACTTCGCCCATGCGGCTCAGAGCCCATGCGGCTCGCCAACTGGCCGACTCGGCCTCACTCTCCAAGCAAATCACAAGCACAGGTATCGCAGGTTTTCCCAACTTCGCCAGTGCAGCCACGGCTCCCATTTGCAGGGATTCGTTCTTTTGTACAAGAGCCACGGTCAGGAGTTTTAATTCATCCTTTTTCGATGCCTGCGATATCACGTGCGCCAGATTCTCCACAAAGTCGAACTCTTCCAATGCGCGATAAAACGTGGGGGCGCCTGGGTCCGGCGGCATGGAAGGGAAGGACCTATCGGCCACAGGGGCATCCGGCTCAAGGCGCCCGTGAAACTCCGCGGAGTTGGCGACACCGTTTACTTCGAGCGTTATCGAGCCAGATATCTCGGCACCCTTGAGGACAACCTTGCCATCTATCTCCGCCTTCGACAAA
>Ga0315275_10005739_pt1 | contig 11797 bp, 6 predicted proteins | sample YL17G03_0_MG_FD_205557 | JGI IMG/M metagenome (GOLD analysis project Ga0315275, IMG submission 205557) | Sediment microbial communities from Yellowstone Lake, YNP, Wyoming, USA - YL17G03_0 | ecosystem: Environmental > Aquatic > Freshwater > Lake > Sediment | place: USA: Wyoming | collected... | reverse complement strand
TCCCGGTCGGGAACGAAGACCAGCTCCTCACCTCCCGGCTCGTGGCTGGTCTTGGTGTCGACCAGCCCCGGCGTGGCCTTGACCACGGCAAGCACATCTCCCGAGATCCGGTCCAGTTCGTTGAGATCGGACCCCATTACCTCGATCTCCAGGTCGGCCGAGGATCCACCCTCCTGGTGCTCACCGGTCACGGAGATCTCCGCTCCAGGTATGCCCGCCAGCTTCGGCCGCAGGCCCAGGGCGATCTTATCCGCTGAGACCTTGCGCTTCGAGACGTTGGTCAGCTTCCCGGTAACCACAGCTTCATTCACGTTGCGCTCGGCACCGCCTATCGTGGTGAGCACCGAGGTCACATAGGGCTCGCTCTTGACGATATCTTCGGCCTCCCGCGCTGCTGCTTCTGTCATGGCAAGCGAGGATCCCGCGGGAAGTTTGAGTGACGCTGAGACGAAGCCTTCATCCATCTTGGCCATGAATTCGCCGCCGGCTATGCCTATGAGGAAAACGCTCCCCACAAGACACAGGAGAGTGGAGACCACCAGGACAGTCAGATTGCGCTTGCCGGCGATGCACCAGCCCAGCACACCCCGGTAGGCGCGTCCCGTCCGGTCCATGAAGCGATCCATCCACCGGCGGCTGCCTGCATACATCACGAACGCGTCCTCTTCGATGGCGATGCCCTGGGGCGCGCCCGAAGCCCCCGAGCCACCCAAAGCCGGAGCGTCCGCCTTGTCGCCCGCCGGACCCGCCGCGGCGCCCGCCCGGGCTCTGCGCTTAAGAAACACCGCTGCAAGCATGGGTGTAAGCGTGAAGGATATCAAAAGCGAGAATATCGTGGCGTACACCACGGTCATGCCAAACTGGTAGAAAAAGCGGCCGACGATGCCGCGCATGAAGGCGACCGGTACAAACACGACCAGGTTGGTGAGCACCGATCCGAGGACCGCAACTGCAACCTCATCGGTGCCCCTTATCGCAGCACTCTCCGGGTCTTCCCCCATCGCCAGATGGCGGATGATGTTCTCCAACACGACGATGGCATTGGTAACCAGCACTCCCACTGATATGCCAAGCGCCATTAGGGTCAGGATGTTTAGGGTGAAACCGGAGGCCTGAATCAGCAGAAACGAGCCGACCACTGAGGCCGGCATGACGACGGCAGCTATGATGGTCGCCCGTACGTTCCTCAGGAACCCAAAAAGCAGGACGGCAGTGAGGAGAATGCCGATGATTATGTTGGACTCAACGTCTTTGACCGAACTGCGAATGAATGTGGAATCATCCGTGGCGTAATCTATGACGAAGTCGGACGGGAGTTCCGCCTTGAGCTGAGCAACCGCCTTGTACACCCCATCAGCCGTCCGGATGGTGTTGGCCTTGGCCCGCTTGACGATGTCGATCTGGACCGCTGGTTCACCGCCGAAGCGAGCAGCCGAACGGCGCTCGGCGTAAACGTCACGGATTTCAGCAAGGTCCGCGAGCGACACAAACCCGCCATTGGGCAGGGGAACCTGCACCCGGCCGATCTGGCTCACATCGGAGAACTGGCCGACGGTGCGCACGAGGTACTCTTGCCTGGTCTCCACGATCCTGCCCTCGGGCACGTTCAGATTCTCGGCAGCAATCGCAGCCGTCACCAGGGTGATCGGAACGTCGTAGTGCTCAAGCTTCTTCCGGTCCACGGCGACCTGGATCTCACGTTTCTGGCCGCCGATGATGTCCACGGTAGCTACTCCCGAAACCTGGGAGAGCCTATCGCGGATAACACGGTCAGCGACGTTGTATATCTGGTTCACGTCGCGGCTGTCGGAGGACACCGAGAGCGAAATGATGGGCATCGCGCCGAACTCGAACTTCTGAACCTGGGGTTTTTCCGCTCCCGAGGGTAGGCTCATCAGGATGCCGTCGACCTTACCGCGCACATCATTGGCAGCGACGTCCGGATCGGCCTCCAGCTTGAAGCGTATGATCACAAAGGAGACGCCCTCGCGGGATATGGACTCCATCAGGTCTATGTCGGCAATCGTGCTTACGGCGTCTTCGATAGGCTTGGTGACCTGGCTCTCGATTTCCTCCGGACCCGCACCGGGATAGATGCTGGTGATGGTGACAAACGGGAAGTCCACATCCGGCATCAGGTCAATCGATAGCCGCAAGTAGCCGAAGACCCCCAGCACGACTAAGGCCAGAACCCACATGGTAGTGAAGACCGGGCGACGGACCGACGCTGCAGATAGAAACATGGTAGCCTCGCCTCCTAGCGGGTTGCCTTATACGTGCTGGCCGTAAGATCTTCGTGGATCTTCACCCTGGCGCCGTCTTCAAGGTTGTTCTGGCCCCAGACGACCACAACGTCTCCGGGGGCGATTCCCTGATCGATCGCGGTCATGGTGCCGCTTTCAATGCCGCGTACCACCTGCCGCAACCTCGCGACGGGCGCCGATCCCGACCGGTCGACAACAAACACATGCTCCTCGCCGTCAGACTTGATGATGGCGTCTGGGGAAACCACCGGTCTGGCATCAGTGCGCGCGACCAGGATTTCCGGGCTAACCAACATTCCGGGTTTGAGAAGGCGATCGCCATTTTCGATCACGACCTCAATCGCAAAGAGCCGCGAGGACGGATCGGCACTCAAGGCCACCTTGACCACCCTGCCTTCGAGCACCATATCGCCGTAGGCGAGCCTGACGGGCTGCCCCACCTGGACAAGCGCCCGATCGGTCTCGCTCACCTCAAGCGGAACCCGGATGCGGCCATAGGATGCCACGGTGGCAAGCGTCTGCTCGCTTGCCGCGTAGTCTCCGGCATTAACATTGAGAGCCGTCACCATGCCCGAGATCGGCGTATCCAGTTCCACGGCGCGGCGAGCCGTGGTGTAATGTGCGCGCGCCCCATCGGTGGCGGCCCGGGTGTGATCAAGATCCTGCTGGGATACTGCGCCGGTCTTGAACAGTTCCGCGACACGAATGCTGTCCTGGCGTGCCGTCTCGTATCCGGCCCGCGCAGTCTGCAGATTCATACCGGCCCAGGCCGGGTCATAGGGGTCAAGCGATATCAGCACCTTGCCGGGCCCCACTTCCTGCCCCAGCGTCACGTACACACGGCTGACTCTCGTCCGGAAAGGCGCGACCAGGTTGACTTGCTCGTAACCCTCGGCCACTCCGACGAACTTTCTCCAGTTCTCCAGCGCCACGGCTTGAGCCGTGACCACGTCGACCGGAATACCCTCGGCCTTCTGCACCGACTCGATGCTCTTGACTTCCTCCTTATGCATCCGCCTGGCCCCGGTAACCACGAAAAGCACGATCAGGGCTGCGATCACCATCACCCATACGCCAAACTTGGCTCTCCGCTTCATTCGTTCTGACTCCTGTTGGCTACTTGTGTTCGGTCTCTGCCGGGCTACCGGAGGTGCGCCCGAGCACACGTTCCAGGTTCGCGGCGGCTACATTATACTCGTAGAGTGTCTGCGCGAAGTTCGTCCTCGCGAAATCAAGCGCCATCTGCACATCAGTCAACTCAAGCTGCGTCGACAGGCCGCTACGGAATCGCGCTTCGGCGATCTTGTAGGCTTCCTCGGCTAGCCCAACCGTGGCAACCTGAGATTCATGTTCTTGCTTTAGACTCCCCAAGTCGCGCACAGCTTTCGATACTTCCAGCCTTATGCCCTTGCGCGCCTGCTCGAGCTCGTACCCGGCATGCTTAAGAGCCGCCTTCGCCTGAGTCACGCGCCCGCGGGTCTTCAGACCATCAAAGATGGGAACGCTCAAGGCCAGGCCCACTGAGCTCGATATTGCGCGATTGCCCTTATCGAAGGAACCCAGCAAATCGTCCTTGGCCGATTGGCCCTGCAGGTCGATCTCACCATAGAGGCCGAGCATGGGGTACATCCCGGCCTTTTCAATCGCCAGGATCTTCTTCCGCCCCTGGACGTTCAGCATGAGCGACAAGAGCTCGGGACGGTGCGCCATGGCCTCGGCGATGGCATCATCTTCACCTACCTCGATCGGCTCGTAGGTCAGCGAGTCGGTCAGGAAGGGCTCGGCGTCACGATCCAGACCGACCACGCGCTTCAGGTCCTCGATGGAGAGTGCGAGGTTGTTTTCGGCCCCGATCACCCCCGGCTCACGGTTCTTCACCTCTACCTGGGCCCGCAAGAGATCGAAGCGCGAGGCTGTCCCCTGCGCGTACTTGTCTTCAACGTCCTTGAGGTGCGACTGAGCTTGGACCAATGATTGACGCTGAATGCCGGCCACTTTGTCCATGAGGAGCACACGGTAGTAAGCCTCCTGCGCGGCGAACACCACCTGGCTCCGGGCGTTCTCCACGCCCAGGGAAGCGATATTCCTATATATGCCCGCGAACTTGACCGCATTGCCCACCCTGCCGAAGGCGTAGAGCACCTGGTCCAGCCTGAGGCGGCCCTGAGTCTCAATGTCACCGCCGATCTCAAGTTTGGTAGTGGTCGAATCCGAGGTGATGAAGAACACCGGCTTCTTGAAGTTCCTCTGATAGGTTCCCTCGAGCCTGAGACTCGGCAAGGCCCCTGCCCAGGCTTCCCTCACAACCCCGCCCGCCTGTCTTTCATCTTCAAGAGCCATCAGGAGAGTCTCGTTGTTGCGCTCGGCCAGCGAGACGGCGGTCTCAAGCGAAAGCGCCAGATTGCCCTTCCCAGCGCCTAGCTCTGCGGCGAGTCCCCTGCCATTCGGGCACAGGATCGGTGAGCCCAGGAAAGCAGCCGTGATCGCGCCTGCCAGGACAATGTTCCTCCAAAGGAACCAGTGGCGTGTTGTTGCTCTTATGCTTGACCTCATGCTACCTCGAGCCTCCTTCCGGTGCGAACGCTCGCATGAATACCTGCACTACAACGGGGGCATATTCGGTCCATTTGCGTGACTTGACGCCGTGGAGCAGGTCCTCTCCGATGAATCCCCAGATGAGGGCTCGCAGCGTCCTCATCATAATGTCCAGGTCGCCCTGGATCACTCCTGCCCGAATACCCTCCTGGAAGAACACGAGGGCCTTCTCCCGCAAGCGTTCCTCCCTTTCCGCGTGGGTCGCTGCAAGCCGCGGCAGGGCATGCGCCAGGCAATGAGTCTCATTCATGTGAGTTGCGGTGAATGGGTTGGAATCCAGCCAATCGAAGATTCCATTTACCAAGTTCGACAGCCGCTCTTCGAATCCTCCCCTGGCGCCCACTTCCCTCTCGACGATGCGGAGAAGCTTATCCCCCTGATCCCTGACGAGCGTAACGTAGATATCTTCCTTGCTCTCGAAGATCTTGTAGATGTATCCGACGCTGAATTCGGAGTCCGCCGCGATCTCCTGCACCGTGATCTCGGTGTAGGGCTTCTTTCCTAACAGGTTTCTCGCCGCATCGAGTATCTGATCCCGGTGCATGGCGCGTTCCCGGTCTTTGCGCGAGAGGTTTCCGGCATCATGCGGCGCGCTCCCGCCTGCCTCGCCGTGCTCCGAGGTGCCTGTACGATCTGAGACCTCGTCATGCTCTGCCATAGCCGCTTCCTCAGTCTGCCCCTGGTTTAGCCACCCGGCCCCAGGCGCCCTTCAAGAGGCAACCCAGGAGCTACACACCCTCCACCACGGTGTTGCGTGAATGTATCTTCGAATTGTGACTACCTGTTCATAGAGTGAATGGCGATTCATACGATACTGAGATCTGGCCGCGTTGTCAAGACCCCCAAGACGGATTACCTCCGGCTTGACCCAGGGGACGCTTCGTAATATCTTGAGAATCCGATGACCACAAGAGCCAACGTGAGACCGAACGAGCTGGGGCAGATCTTCAACCTGCAGAAGCTCTTCACAGCGTTCGAGATCTTCGCTTTCTCAATGCTGCTGGTCCACTTCAAGCGGCACTTCTCCAACGGCGAGATCGTGGCAGGCTACATCGTCCTGTTCCTGACACCTCTTCCCTTCATTCTCTTCGCCCGCAAGATAAGGACAACGGCCTTTCTTGTCACAGCTTTTGCGGTGAGGCTGGTGTGTGTCTTCGTTTACCTCGTGCGGCCGAGCCTGCCTGTGATGCTGCTTTACTACTTCGGCAACGGCCTCATCATCTTCTATTTCTGGGTGCCCTACAACATCCGCTACTTCTTGCTGTCCCATAGCACCAACCGGGCGACCTCGGCGGGCCACCTCATTGTTGTGGGGCCGATCTTGAACACCATCGTCCCCCTCGCGAGCGGCCTGGTGATTGCGCGGCTGGGCATCCCCTACCTGGTCATCGCAGCTACCATAATGGCCGTGATCTTGATCTACACGGCATCCCGCCTCCCCCAGCTCGACATCCCATATGCCTTCCGGGATGTCTTGAGACGGTCGCGGGGCCTGCGCTTTCTCAAGTTCATCCAGGGCATCTGGGAAGCCGGCAACATGGCGATCCCGCTCTACGGGCTTCTCTTTCTCCGGGGTGAGCTCCAGTTCGGAACCTATCTGGCGTATCTCGGGCTGGTCGGGGTCGTGGGAGCCCTCATCGTCTCGAGGTTTTCAGACAGGCAGGCCCGGCGCCTCAAGTACTTCTTCCCCTTCGTGACGGCACTTGCAGTTCTCACTATGTCGCTTTCCTTCGCTGGGACCCTGCCCCGCTGGGCGCTGCTCTCCGGGCTGGTGGGCATCGCCAGCACCATGACCTACCCGTTTCTCTTTGCCATCGTGCTGGATAAGATCGAGGACAAGGCCGGCGGTATGATCGCGCGGGAATTCATGCTCAACGCCGGGCGCGTCTTCGGCTACGCCGTGATGCTCGCCATACTGGTTGCCACCGGGACCATGCGCTGGTGGTTTCTCTTCACAGGCGGGGCCCTGCTGGTCTATCCCGTCCTGCTGGTCGCCAAGCGGCTCTATGTGGAGGAGGACTATCATCCCCTGATTGACATGGCGCGGATATATGCGAGTACAAGGGACGGTCTCAGGCCAAAGGCCGACGACTAGCCGGCGGGCCCGCCGATCTTACGAACACGATCTTCTTAGTATCGTGCAAGCCGGCCCCCGTAACCCGTACTATGCATGCACCCGAGGTGGCACCATTGTTCTGCTCTTGAGATAACCGCCCACCCGTGGTAGAATCACCGCGTTAACGGATTCCACCCATCTATCCGGTTCCTGGCCTGGAGGCTCGAAGGGAACAGAGCAGGAACGCAGCTTCGATGGGCACGAGCTCCCAGAACCAGCCAGGCAGCACGCGGTTCCGGGGAGGTGATGCCGGCCCGACAAACTCTCCAAGATCCCGTACCTTCTAACCCGAACCTCGCGGGGGTTCGGCAAGTTGACCCAGGAGGGCTACAATGAGAAGGTTACTGGTTACTCTGGTTGCGTTGCTTGCTCTGGCAGTCGCCTTGGGCGCATCGGCGTTTGCCGGAGAGATTGAGCCTCACTTTGCATCCTACCTTCAGACTATCGGAAACGGCGATTTCGCTTCAGCTATCATCTACCTCAGGGACCGCCCCAACGCAGCTGAGATTGACGACGGCCTGCGGGCGGCTAAGGCCTCCAGGCACGTTCGGCACGAGATGGTTCTAACGGCTCTCAAGGATGCCGCCGGCAGATCCCAGCCTGCCGTTCTCAACTATCTGGGAACGCGGCAGATTGCCGGATCGGTCCGCGGCTATACGCCGTACTGGATTCTCAACACCATCGTGGTCTCGGCGACACGCTCCGAGCTGGAGAAGATCGCTCAGCGAGGGGACGTGGAAGCCATCGAAGCCAACTTCGACGCGGTTCCCATCCAGGAAGTCAGCCGGGCATATCTTGGCTCGCCCACAGCCGGCATCGGGATCACCAAGAGCATGAAGGCGATCAACGTGAACAAGGTCTGGCACCAGCTGGGAATCACGGGAGCCGGCACCCTGATCGGTGGCCTGGATACCGGTGTGGATGGAACTCATCCGGCGCTCAGTGCCCGCTGGCGCGGCAGAACGGAACCCTGGCAGGAGTGCTGGCGCGATGCTCTGGGCGGAGGCACGACCTCTCCTAGCGACGGGAACGGCCACGGCACCCACACCATGGGCACCATGTGCGGAGTCAGCGGCTCCACCGGAGACTCAGTCGGCGTGGCCTTCGACGCGCTCTGGATAGCGGATAACGCCATCAACCAGGGCGTGGGACCTGAGTTCGACAACGACGTCCTGGACGCGTTCCAGTGGTTTGCCGATCCGGACGGTAATCCAGGTACAACTGACGATGTGCCCGATGTGGTGCAGAATTCCTGGGGCATCGATTCCCGCTTCGGCTATGACTATGCGGACTGTGACTACCGTTGGCAGATGGCCATCGAGAACTGCGAGGCGGCCGGTGTGGTAGTGACCTTCAGCGCCGGCAACGAGGGGCCTAATCCCCAGACCAACAGGTCCCCGGCCACCATCTGCAAGAGCCCGACGGTGAACTTCTCTGTAGGTGCGGTCGATGCCGAGGCCTACAACTGGCCCTATCCGATTGCTTCTTTCAGCAGCCGGGGTCCTTCCGACTGTGACGGCGTCACCAAGAAGCCCGAAGTCTCAGCACCCGGGGTCAATGTGTATTCTTGCTACCCGGGCGGCGGTTACGCCTATATGAGCGGAACTTCCATGGCCGGGCCGCACGTGGCCGGTGTCGTGGCCTTGATGAGGCAGGCCAACCCGAGCGCCGATGTGCAGACGATCAAGTCGGTGCTGATGAACACTGCCCGCGATGAGGGCACTGCCGGTGAAGACAACGACTACGGCTGGGGAGTGATCGACGCCTACGCGGCGGTGCAGGCCGTTATGGCTCCGGACACCCAGGCACCGGTGGTGACCGTGACGGCTCCCAACGGCGGCGAGATCATGAACGTGGGGAGTGTTTACACCATCAGGTGGACTGCGACAGACAACGTGGGGGTGAGCTCCACTAGTCTCTATTACTCCTACGACGGCGGGGCCAACTACAGTCTCATCACCACGCTGTCAGGAAATCCGGGCTCGTACGCCTGGACGGTGCCCAACACGCCTTCGACCCAGTGTCTGGTCAGGGTCCGCGCGTACGACGCTGCCGGGAACCAGGGGTTGGATGTATCCAACGGCTTCTTCACCATCCAGGTGCCCCAGGGTCCATACGTGTGGGTGAAGGACATCGGCCTGGCGCTGGTGACCAAGGGCGGCTCGACTTACGCCCAGGCCACGGCCACGATCTGGAATCAGAACAACCAGCCCGTTGGAAGCGCGACGGTCGCAAGCCACTGGAACGGTCTGACCACCGATTCGGACGTCTTCACGACCAAGCGAACCGGCATAGGCACCTGTCAGTCCAACAAGATCAGGAACCCCGTCGGCTGGTGGTACTACTACATTGACAACGTAACGGCCTCCGGCTACACCTTCCGGAACGACATCGGCGTGACTTCGGCGTCGATCTATGCTGGCGGCCTCCCGCCGGCTGCCCACGCACCGGATGCGTTCACGGTCTCCCAGACTGGGCAGACTGCCGGGCCCGTTGCCGAGTTTTCCCTCAATCTTCCGGAAGCCTGTGGCGTCAGCTTCGTGATCTACAACGTCGCCGGGCAGAGAGTGAGGACCCTGGTTGAGGACAACCTGTCGGCAGGCATAACGAGTCTCACCTGGGATGGCACCAGCGATGCCGGCGCTCCGGTTTCCAACGGTGTGTACTTTTACCGGGTGGTCACGGGTGCTAACACTGTCACCAGCAAGATCATGCTTATGAAGTAAGTTGGCGCTCCTGACGAGCGACCGAGGCCCCCTGCACTGAGCAGGGGGCCTTTTGATTTGCGCACTTAGGCTCACGCTACAGACGCAGGGACTCCCCCTTCAGCCCCCCACCGCAACTGCCGATAAACACCAGGAGGGGACTAGGCATGCCTATTGATGACCTGGTGAGACTATGCCCAGAATCGACAAGATCCTAGAGATTGTACGTTCGGCTGAGGCTTCCGATCTGCACATGATCGGCGGCTCGGCCCCGCTTGTGCGCATGCATGGCCAGCTCGAAAAGACGCGGCACCGGACCCTGTCCAATGATGAGGTCAAGCAGCTCATCTACGAGATCCTGGCCGATGACCAGATCCACAGGTTTGAGAAGACGGGGGATCTGGATCTGGCTTACGGCGTCGAGGGCCTTGGCCGCTTCAGGGTCAACGTCTACAAGACGCACACCGGCATAGGCGTTGCGATCCGGATTATCCCCGACCAGCCTCCCAGCCTGACCACCCTAGGCTTCACGGAGGCCCTGGCGGGCCTGGCCGAAAGCAAATCGGGCCTGGTGCTTGTGACCGGACCGACCAATTCGGGCAAGACCACCACGCTGGCCTCGATGGTGGACCACATAAACCTCAACTCGTCAAGGCACATAGTAACCCTGGAAGATCCCATCGAGTACATCCACACCAACAAGAACTCGCTCATCTCCCAGCGCCAGATTGGGCTTCACTCCGATTCCTTCACCACCGGGCTCAGGGCGGCGCTGCGCGAGGATCCCGACGTCGTCCTGGTCGGCGAGATGAGGGACCTCGAGACCATAGCCCTGGCAATCACCGCAGCCGAGGTCGGTCTCCTGGTGTTGGCCACGCTGCACACCCGGACGGCCGCCGCCACGGTGGATCGAATCATCGAGGTCTTCCCCGTGGAGCAGCAGCAGCAGATCAGGGTGATGCTCGCCGACTCCTTGAAGGGCGTCATCTCCCAGCAGCTGCCCAAGCGCGCCGACGGCCGGGGAAGGGTTGCCGCCTATGAGCTGATGGTGCAAACCAATTCGATCGCAAGCCTGATCCGCGAGCAGAAGACCTTCCAGATTCCTACGGCCATACAGACCGGCCGGAGGCAGGGCATGCAGCTCTTGGACAATCACCTCATGGAATTGGTGGAGGCCGGGACCATCGCCGCCCATGACGCGCTCAAGTGCGCCAATGACCCTTCCAAGTTCACGGAGATGTTCGCCCGCTTCGAACACCAGAAGGTTAAGGTCTAGGAAGTATGAGAAAGCGCCTTGACGAAATCCTGATTTCCAAAGGCCTGATCACCGAGGCAGAGGTGAGGGAGGCCCTGCTCCGCCAGAAGGCGTATGGCGGCCGCTTCGGCTCCATGCTGCTCTACTATCGCCACATCGACGAGGAGAAGCTTGTCGATGCCCTGTCGGCCCAGTTGGACTGCGAGGGCGTGATCCTATCCAAGATCGACATCCCGGAGGGCGTTGCCGGTCTCATTCCTGCGAAGATCGCGGTGGCCCGGCGCGTCATGCCCTTCGCTCACGACGCCATTCGCAACGAGCTCAAGGTCGCCTGCCTCGATCCGACCGACCCCACGCTGCTCAAGGAGCTGGGCTTTGTGGCTCGGGGTAAGAACATCAAGCCCTACGTCGCAGCCGAGATCGCTCTCAACACGGCCATAGCCAAGTACTACCTTGGCCAGGACAAGTCGCTCGATGACAACCTGCTCTTGGAAATTCCCGATGACGCCACCTTGACGGGTGAAGCGGGGGCCGCGGGCTGCGAAGACGAGACCCCCAGGGACAAGCGCACACCCTCCAGAGTGTTGATAGTGACCGACGAGGGCTACTCGGGACCCATGCTCCAGTCCATCCTGGAGCGAGACGGTGTCACTGTGACTGTTACCGACTCGCCCGGCATTGCCGTCGGACTTGTCCGGAGCCAGGGGTTCGAAACCGTCCTGGTCAAGTCCGGCCTGGCGGAGGACCTGGATGACCTCACCGCCCGCCTGAGGGCCCTGTCGCCCGGGACATCGGTGCACGCCTTTGAGAACGCTTCGGCGCTGATCCTGGATGGCGCGTGCCGGCGCGATGAAGGCCTGAT
>Ga0315275_10005735_pt1 | contig 11798 bp, 11 predicted proteins | sample YL17G03_0_MG_FD_205557 | JGI IMG/M metagenome (GOLD analysis project Ga0315275, IMG submission 205557) | Sediment microbial communities from Yellowstone Lake, YNP, Wyoming, USA - YL17G03_0 | ecosystem: Environmental > Aquatic > Freshwater > Lake > Sediment | place: USA: Wyoming | collected... | reverse complement strand
CAACCAGGACGGCGAAGGCTCGATCTCCTATCCCTACTATCCGTCGACCGAGCACTTCTGCAAGCCGGCCCAGAGCGCGGGGGATTTTATCGACTGCGTCAACCTGGACGGCTGGACCTGCGATTTCGTCGCCGCGCGGCGCGAGGGGCTCGACTGGGCCAGGAACTGGAACAGCCGGATGGGCGTCGGACCGATCGAGACGATCGGCTGGTTCGGACCCGAGGTCGGGCTGGCCCAGATGATCGAAGCAACGGCGGCCCATTTCGACAAGGGATTTGAGCTTAACGGCTGGGCTTGGGTCACGAATTGCTCGGAGGTTTCGCTTGTTCCTCAGATCAAGAATCTTGACGCTCTGACACGGTGGACGAGGAGGACCCGGGAGCGCTGGCCCGGCGCCGAGTGCCTGACGCAGGGCGATTTCGGGCTGGCCTTCCGGGGCCAGCACAGGAACAACGAGGACCTGGATTACAGGTTCCTGCAGCGAGGAACGGGCATCGGCGGGTCGGACCGGAACCTGGAGGTCCGCTGGTTCATGAACCGGGATTTCCGCCTGGCGCTTCTTCGGGACTGGAAGGCCGGGACGCCGGAGCTGGTCATCGACTTCACCCGCTATGACCTTTCCGCCAAGGAACCCGAGGGACTGACTCGGAGGTGGAGCCTGCTCGGGAAAATCAACCAGAAGCAGACGCGGCCCCAGGACAAACCCGTTCCCCTCAACGCATTGACCCGCGATGACTTGGACCGAATCTCCAAACGCTGCCCAGAACTTCAAGGAGGGAAACGAGAGGGCTGAGTGGATTTCGATAAATGATGACTTTGCTGATAGAAGGAGACATGATGAAACGCTACCTGATTCCGTGCGTTTCCGGCCTGATCATCCTCGTTCTTGCCGGATGTTCGCCGGGAATAGCAGAGAAGACCGTCGCCTATACATCCCAGCTGTGGCGGCCGCAGGTTTGGAAATCCGAGCCTCCCCAGGGCTGTCCCTTTGAGCCCTCGCGGGACATCCGGGGAATCGCCTTCACTCACAACTTCACGGCCTACACGGACGCCGACACTTGGTATCCTTCGTGGGCGTCCGACGGCAACATGTACAGCGGCTGGACAGACGGCGAGATCGGCGAGGAGTCATGCCACTCGAGCGGCGGCGGCCGGGCGCAGACGGGGAACGCCAGGATCACCGGCGACGACCCTTTGTCCCTGACGGTCGAGTCCCTCGGGTCTGAGCCCGCCTCGGCCCTGCCCTACGGCGGCCGCTATCCCAGCGCCAACCTCGTGCACAACGGTGTCTGGTATTACGGGACATACTGCGTCGACTTCGACCTGTCCAAGCCGGAATACCAGGACCTCTACAGCTGGGCCATCTGCGGTCCGGTACCGGGGTTCCGGATTTCGACGGACTACGGCAAAACCTGGACCCCGAGCCCCCTCTCGCCCGACCGGCCGCTCTTCCCCGAATCGGGAAAGGACGGGCACCAGGTCAAGATGGGGACGCCGCATTTCGTCGACTTCGGACGCAACCTGGAGCATTCCCCCGACGGAAAGGCTTACCTCATCGGCCACGGCGCCATGGACGCGGACCCTACGCCGCGAATCGCCGGGAATAGTTGGATCGCTGGCGACGCGGCCTATCTCGCGCGTGTGATGCCCAGCCCGAAAAACATCAATGACCCTGGGGCGTACGAGTTCTTCGCCGGCCAGGGGGCCGACGGGAGGCCCGTCTGGTCCCGGGATTTCGCGGACATCCAACCGCTCCTGACCTGGGACAACCGAATGGGCTGCGCGACGATCACCTATAACGCCCCGCTCCGCAAATACCTGATGTGTATCACCGACGGCTGGCCGGGTGTTGAGGACATGAACTCGTACATCCTGGAAGCGGACGAGATCACCGGACCTTACAGGATGATCACGTTCATGAACAAGTTCGGCCGGCAGGGCTACTTCTTGAACTTCCCGTCGAAGTTCATCAGCGCCGACGGCCGGACGGCGTGGCTGTCCTACTCGGCGAACTTCCACAAAGCCTACTTCGGCAACCGGACGGCGGCCGAACCCTTGGGCAGCCGGTACGCCTGGACCCTCCAGGAGGTCAAGCTGCTTGACGAGGCCGTGGTCATCTCCGGCCCGGCGGGGGGCGGCCAGCCGCCCGGGGACCCCCTGAAGGGCGAGAACAACGCCGCCCTCCGGGCCCGGGTCAACGTGTCCTCGGTCCATCAGAAAAACAAGCCCTTCACCGAGCTGATCGAATATTTCGGCGAGGGGGCCGTGGACGGGATCGTCAACCTGGATGCCGAGATCAACGCTCACGAATGGGTAAGCCGGGGCGAGCGGGAGACGGCCATGATCAGGCTCAGCTGGGATTCGCCGCAGACGGTGCGGCGGGTCTGGCTTTTCGACCGGCCGAACCCGGACGACCATATCACCTCGGGCATGCTGCTTTTCAGCGACGGGAGCGCCGTCCGGGTGGGCGAGCTTCCGAACGATGCCAAGGCCGGCAAGGAGTTGAGCTTCCCGCCCAAGACCGTTACCTGGGTGATCTTCGCCATCGATGCCGTTTCCAAGGAAACGGGAAACGCCGGCCTGGCCGAGATGGCGGTCTTCAGGGACTGATGGATAAGAGCCGCTTTTCCGCGGCGCGATAAATGGCCGCTGTCTTGCGGTTAGCGAAGCCTACCTCTTCGCCGGCACAAAGGAGGGCGATGTCTGGCGATTGCCCTTGTCGGCTATATTAAATAAAAAGAAGTCGCGCTGAGAAAGAGCACGGTTTTCTTCCCTGGGGGAGATCAATCGTGACAAAAACATGAGTGCGCGAATCATCTCTGTTGACATAACGTACGCGATAGCGTACTATATCACCCGGAGATTTTAATGACCGTTCTTAAAGCCAGCGCCGCGCGCGCCAGACTGTACCGCCTGATCGACGAGGCGGCTCTCTCTCACGAGCCCGTTCTCATATCTGGAAAACGCCGCAACGCGGTACTTCTCTCTGAGGAAGACTGGAGATCCATCCAGGAGACTCTCTATCTCCTATCCATCCCGGGCATGCGCGAATCCATCATGGACGGTCTTAAAACGCCTATCTCCAAATGCGCCAAGAAGCTCGTTTGGTGACCTGGAAGCTGGTCTACACGCGTCAGGCGCAGAGGGACGCCAAGAAGCTGGCGGCAGCGGGCCTGAAGGAAAAGACCGTCGAGCTGCTCGAAATTCTCGAACGCAATCCGTACGAAGCTCCTCCTCCCTATGAGAAGCTGAAGGGCGACCTTACGGGCGCTTGTTCACGGCGGATCAATGTTCAACGCCGTCTGGTCTATCAGGTCCTTGAGAAAGAAAAAACCGTGAAAATCATCCGGCTCTGGACGCACTACGAATAACAGGGATTCTCTGTTTTCTTGACACCGGTCTGTGGGTGGGCTGAGATTATACCGAGACGGTGGCCATCCTAATGAAGATACCCCCGGCACTTATTTCTCTTTCTTCCACTCCTCCATGATCTCGGCGAAGCACTGCAGCCCGCTCGGGATGACCGCGCCGTACCCGCCGCCGGGTCTTGTCCAGGCGCCGGCGAGATAGAGGTTCTTGATCGGGGTTTTGTGGGGGAGGCGTCGCGGCTCGCTGTTGTCGAGGGTCTGGTCCCAGCCGTAAATTGCGCCCCGGTAGTTTCTAGTGTAGCGCACGTTGGTCAGGGGCGTCGCGACTTCTCTCACCTCGATAGCCTTGCGCAGCCCGGGCATCAGCGTCTCCTCGACTTTCTTGATCAGAATGTCGGCCATCCGCTCCTTCTCGGCCCGGTAGGCGTCTTTTTTCCCGGCGAAATAGTCCGCCTCGTACTTCTTCCAGGGGTCGTATCCCTGGAGCGTCATGATGCTGAGCGTGTTCTTCCCTTCCGGCGAATATCCCTTGTAGAGGTTGTCGTACAGAGTCAGGCCGTATCCACCCTTTTCGACTTCGCCGTTGAGCGCCTGCCGGTAGTCCTCCTCGGTGTCGTAGCCGGTCTCGTAGAAGATCTCGCTGTCCTTGATCCCGACCCCGCCGATGAGGTCTTTTTTAAGCCCGAGAAACACCTGGAAGGAGGAAAGGCTCGTCGTGAATGTATCCATCCGCGCCAGGTAGGTTTTAAGGTAATCGGCCTCGTTCATCATCTTGTGGACGGTATCGTAGGCATTAGCGTTGGAGACGACCACCCGGCCGAGGTGTTCGGTGCCGTCTGCTGTCTTGACGCCGTAGGCGGCGTGGTCCTTGACGAGGATGCTCTCGACCCGTGTCCGCAGCATGATTTTCCCGCCGCGCTCTTCGATGAACCCGCGAAGGGCGTCGCTGATCTTCTGGGAGCGGCCGACCGGGTAGTATCCTCCGCCCTCGAGGTAGCCCATAACGGGCAGAATGTAATAGAGGCTGGCCAGTTTCGAGGGGGGGAGCCCGAAGTATCCCCACAAGGCTGAAACCACACCCTTCAGCTTTGGACTTTTGATATGCGAATCCAGGACCGTCCCCCACGTGCTGTTGAAGCATTTGACGAGATAGGGGAATTCCTTGGGGAAATTGGCCATGTCGACCTTGCCGCCGGCGCTTTGGTACTTGTTGAGATCTGAGATCAGGCCCCTCATGGTCTGGAAGAGGCTGTCGATGCCCGGCTTCTCCTCTGGAAAGTTGTCGGTCAGGATCTTGATGTAGCCGTCGATATCCTTGTGAGGAACGCGGATATCGTAGTCCGGGAAGATGGCGCGGTAGAGGACCTTGTGCGGGACGAACTCGATGTCCGTGATTTCCGGGAAGCCATCGATGAGGTTGGGGATGCCGTTTCGCTCGCCGACTCCCGTCGAATGGAGGGAGGCGTCGAAGACGAAACCGCCGGGGCGTTTGAAGGTGGTGGCATAGCCACCGGGGACGGTGTGCTGCTCCAGGACGAGCGGCTTAAAGCCCTGGCGGGCGAAACCGGCCGCGCAGCTCAGCCCGCCGAGGCCCGCGCCGATGACGACGGCGTCCCACGTATCACCCGCGGCGGCGTGAGCTCCGGGCCCGGCGCTCCCCGTCGGTCGGTCGCCGCGCGGGAAGGAATCCCAGTCGAGCGTCAACATGGGGATTCCGGCCAGTACAGTTTTCAGGAAATCCCGGCGCACGATTTTATCTTTAAGCATCGCTCTCTCCTGGATTGGGTTTTATTCTTTCTGCCAGGAGCCATTATCAAGTCTGGACCGGACAAAGTCAATTTATCATCACGAACAATGAAGTATTACTTCATTACTTGACATTTTCATTGCATTCCTCTAGACTGCCATTGAGGTGTATGTCATGCTGTGCAAAAGAACCTATAAAAACCAGGTCACGTTGCCCAAAAAGATCATGGCGGACTTTAAGGACATTGAATATTTTGAGGCCAAGACCCACGGTGGCAAGATAATCTTGGAGCCGGTGAGGATAACTTCGTTGAGCGACAGCCCACTCGAGAAGGTGAGAAAAAAAATAGCCGCCCTTGGCCTGACGGAGAAGGACATCGAGGATGCCATCGCATGGGCGAGGAAAGATTAAAAGACAAGACACCTCCGCGAGTCGTGCTCGACACCAACGTACTCATTTCGGCGCTGCTTTTTGGAGGGCTCCCGAGCCGGTTGATCCCTCTTTGGCAAAAAGGCAAGCTGACATTCCTCGTTTCTTCTCAAATACTCAAAGAATATCTGAGGGTCCTGGCCTACCCCAGGTTCGAACTTGCCGCCCAAGAGATCAAGGCAATCATAGAAATCGAACTGCTGCCGTTTGTGGAGGCGGTGAAGGTCAAATCCAAGATTCGCGTCGTTGCCAAGGACCCTTCAGATGACAAGTTTCTGGAGCTGGCTGTCGATGGAAAAGCGGATTTCCTGATCAGCCACGATAAACATCTTCTCGGATTGGGTACCTTCAAAGGTATAAAAATCCTCTCTGTCACTGAATTCCTGCGTCCAGACCGGACTATCCTGCGCTGACGTCGCTAGCGCGACTGGGCATGAATCTTGAACACCGAGCGACGAATCGAAGAGGATTTGTAATTGAGCGGACAAGCGACTTGTTTTTCTATGCGGTCGGCTATTCAGCATCCCCGCCCAGGCCGATGTCGAAGCGGGCGGCGAGATAGTCGGCCGCCGACTTGAGGGTTTTTTTTAGCTCCTGGATCTCTTGCTGGTAGGGGGATTCGGCTTTCTGCAGCGCGCTCTCTAGAAAAGCTCTTGGGCCGTCGAGCTTGAATAGCGGGTCGAGCTGGGGCATCCTGGCGGGGCGCGCCCTCAGCATCCAGATAAGGCTCACCCCGACGACGGCGAGCAAGACGGCCGCAGCTGACACCGGCCTCAGTTGCAGGCGCTTCGGGCGCGACAGGGATGGGGATGCGGCTTGTCCTTGGGCGTCGATGGCCCGCCGCAATTTTTCGCCGAGCTTTGGTCTCTCGTCCTTAAGGAGTGAGACCGTATCGTCTGTCAGGCGTTGACCCATTTCTTCGCCGAGCTGAGAGAACGCGCGGCAGGTTTCGCAGCCGGCGAGATGCCGCTTGGTCCGGCGAGCCAGCGGCTTTCCGGAGTCGAACGCCCGGGAGATGTTCCATTTATGGATAAAGCACAGCATCTACTCTCTCCTTTTCATAGAATGGACAGCCTTTGCCCCGCCGTGGCTGCTTCGGCCAGGCCGGCAGAAGGGGAGGGCGCCCTCAGCTTTTTCCCGAGCTTCAACCTGGAACGGTGAAGCAGCACCCGGACCCCGACCAAACTCTTCTTCATGGCTAGGGCGATATCCTTCATCGGCATTTCCTCGGCATAGCGCAGCCAAAGGACCTGATACTCGCTCGGCTTTAAAGTTCTGGCTTGAAGCCAGATGTTGCCTGCTTTCCCTGCTTCTTCCTCCCGGATCAGGGCTTCCTGGGGCCCTGGGGAGGGATGCTCCGGCCCCTCCGAAGCGAGCGGAAGTGGCTGTACACCTTGGGAGCGGTGGCGGCTGATGGACAGGCGGACGGCTACGGTGAAGAGCCAGGTGGAGAACTTTCGCCGCGGATCACAACGTCCGATATTCAGGTAGGCCTTGAGGAAGGTTTCCTGGACGATGTCCTCGACGTCCTCGTCAGACCCGGACCGCGAACGGAGAAAATGGAACAACCTGAGGCCGTATCTCGAGACGAGTTCTTCGAAAGCGCGGCGGGAGCCGGCCGCCGCCCGGGTGGCCAGCTCTTCGTCGGTCGTGTTTATGGTGTCTCTTGTCGAGTCCATTTCTATTTTGCCTGGTTCTCTAACCTTAGCTTATCATAATGCCGGTCCGCCGCAAAAAAACCAACGGGGACGGAGCGAAAATAGATCCGTCCCCTTTTTTTGTTTGCTCAGAAAAAGGAAAGATCCTTGGCCTTGCCGTGAAGGAGGCCGAGGAGCTTGTTCAGCGGGTAGGCGGCGTTGATCCGGACGTACTCCCCGTCGACGGCGATCTTGATGGCCTGGGCGAAGGCCTGCGCATCGGATTCTTTGAGCTGCAGGTTGGCCATGGCGATGAGACCCCGGATGGCCTGCTCGACGTCCTTCGCTACTTGGGCCGACTCCGCGGTGATGCTGACCTGGAGGCTGAGATTTTCGCCGCTTTCAGCGAGCGCGCCGCCCGCGCTTTTCATCTTGGTCAGGATGACCGGGTTGTCATGCTCTCCCAGCAGACCGGAGATGCTGTTAACCCCGAAGACCATGATGGCGTTTGGAAAGTCCTTTATGACACCGGCTAGAACAGGTGGAGCTGCGTCCCGTTTCTTGCCCTCCATGGCGTCCAGGGCCGACTCGATGGTCTTTTCGTTTTCCCCGAGAAGAATCAGGTCGTCGGCAGCAAAAGCCCCGAATTCATCGTTGTCCCAACTGTAGATCGTGTGCTTCCCGTAGGCGATCTCCTTGTGGGTAGTTTCAGCCTTGATCAGGCCGACAAGGTGGGCCCTATCAAACTTCCCGGAGAGGGCGACGACGGCATCCTCATCCTTTTTTCCCAGGCCGAAGACCGTCACTCCCCTTAGATCTTTCTTAGGGTCGATCTTCAGCTTGCCGAGGAACTCGTCTGCCTTACCTTGAAATTTGGTCATCTCTTGCTCACCTACCAGCGCCTTAAACATCGCGCTGGAGGTCAGCTTTTGAACATCGATATAGAGCGCCCACTGTGCGTCCGCGGGGACAGCCGACAACTGGGGCAACGGGTCTTCGACGGGTGGGGCGGCGATCAAGCCCACTGCCATTGCCAGGATAAAGGCGGTCAAGAACAGGATGATTTTTTTCATAGCGTTTCTCCTTTGGTGAACATCACACTCACCCCTTTATACGCTCCCCCGGCCCAAGCGTTACAGGGGTCAGGTCTCAACATTCAATAAATAACTCCTTAAAGCCCTGCGGATTGCTTGCGGACGATGAAAATCCCCCTCCTCCGCACCTCCTCCCACCAGGGGAGGAGGAAAAGTGTTTTTGCGCTTCCTTAGAGTTGAACCTTTCCGGCGTCCGTTGCGTAATTAATAGATGATAGGACAAGTGCGGAGGACTCTATGCTGAAAAGGCTGATTATCTTGGTTATAATCGTCGCCGTCGTCGGGGGCGGCGTCTATCTCAAGCTCTCGAGCTCGGCCAAGAACAACGAGAAAAACGGGATCAAGCTGGTCAAGGTCGAGAGGGGGGACATTGTCGAGAAGGCCCTGGCCATCGGCCGGGTTGAACCGAAAAAAGAGATCGCCATCAAGTGCAAGATCTCGGGAATCGTCAAGAAGGTCTTTGTCGAGGTCGGCGATAAGGTGAAGGCCGGTGACCCCTTGTTCGAGATCATGCCCGACCCGACGCCGCTGGAATTCGCCGAAGCCAAGCGCAACGCGGAGATGGCTGCGGTCAGCCTGGAGAGAGCGGAAACCGAGTATGAGCGCACGAAACAAATGCGCGATTCCAAGCTGGTGTCGGAGAAGGAATTTGATGAGGCCGAGAACGATTTCAAGCAGTACAGCCTCAGGCTTAATGTTGCCCAGGAACGGCTGGCCCTGATCGAAAAGGGCCGGACCAAGATCGCCGACCGTCAGATCGACACCGTCATCAAGGCGTCTGTGGACGGTACGGTCCTCGAGCGCCGCGTCAACGAAGGCGACCCTGTCGTTCCCCTCTCCTCCTACCAGGAGGGGACTGAACTCCTGATCATGGCCGAGATGAGCGACCTCATTTTTAAGGGCACGGTGGACGAGATCGACGTCGGGAAGCTCAGCGAGGGGATGGCGGCAGAACTTCAGATCGGCGCTATACCCGACCAGAAGATCACCGGCCGGCTGTCCAAGATCTCGCCCAAGGCCAAGCAGAAAGAGAACGCCACGCTGTTTGACGTGGAGATCGAGATCATCGGGAAGGGAGAGAAGATCATCCGGGCGGGGTACTCGACCAACGCCAGCCTGGTTATTCGCAAGGTCGAGAACGTCCTCTTCATTCCCGAGCGGCTGGTCGAGTTTAAGGATGCCAAGACATTTGTGGAGATCGAGACCGCTCCCGGCGTCTACGAGAAAAAGGAAATTAAGCTGGGGCTCAGCGACGGCCTGATCGTTGAGGTTGTCCAGGGCCTGGCCGAGGGTGCCGAGATCGTCGAGCGACCGCCCAAGGAGATCAAATAGCGGCGAGTGTGGGTTCCGATGAAAGCCTTCATGTTCTTCTCGCACCTCCTGCGGGACGTCCGTTCCCAGAAAACACGCACCGTCCTGACTATTTTCGGCATCGTCTGGGGGACGGTCTCGATCGTCCTTCTCCTCGGGTTCGGGGTCGGGCTGGGACGGCAAATGAGAAAGAATATGCACGGGATGGGCGAGGGGATCATCATCCTTTGGCCCTCCCGGACGAGCATCTCCTACCAGGGCTTTAACAAGGGGCGGTCCCTCGACTTCCTGGAGGAGGATGCCTTTCTCCTCAAACGGGAAGTCCCCCAGGTGGAGTCCATAAGCCCCGAGTACTCTCGCTGGAATATCCCGATCAAGAACGAAAAGAACACTTACTCCGCTATGATCCGTGGGGTGTATCCCATTTACGGAGAGATGCGGAACATCATTCCCGAGCGGGGCGGCCGGTTTATCGATGCGCTTGACCTCGAGCACAAGAAAAGGGTCGTTTTCCTCGGCGACGAGATCAAGAAAGAGCTGTTCAGGGATTCCCCCTCCGTAGGCCGTTATGTCGTGCTCAACGGCATTCCCTTCCTCGTCGTGGGCGCCCTTCGCGAGAAGAAACAGAACTCAAGCTATGGAAGCCGCGATTCGACGGCCGCGATCATCCCGGCCACGACGTTTTCATCTGTCTTCGGGACGAAATACATCAACAACCTCGTAGTCAAAGGCCGTAACCCTCGGGAGCACGAAAACCTCAAGAAGCGGATGCTCCAGGTGTTCGCCAAGAAATACAAGTTTCATCCAGAGGACAAAGAGGCCGTCTGGGTCTGGGACGTCGCCGAATCGGAGAAAATGTTTATGGCGGTCATGCTGGGGTTTAACCTCTTTCTGGGGATCGTCGGGGCCTTCACCCTGATCGTCGGCGGGATCGGTGTCTCCAACATCATGAACGTCGTCGTCGAGGAGCGGACCCGGGAGATCGGGCTGAAGATGGCCCTGGGCGCCAAGAAACGCTACGTCCTCTCCCAGTTCCTGTTTGAGACGCTGCTTATCACGCTGATCGGCGGGGCGATTGGACTCGCCTTTTCGGCGGGGATCATCGCCGTCTTTCCGGAAAGTTCGATTTCGGAAGAGATCGGCCGGCCCACGTTCTCTCCTGAGGTGGCACTGATCACGGTGGCACTCCTCGGGCTCATCGGTTTTCTGGCCGGGTTTGGTCCGGCCCGCCGGGCGGCCAACCTCAGCCCGGTTGAGGCCTTGAGGTCATAAGGGAATAGCGCATGGTCCATCTAGTCCGTCTTTTCTACAGGGAACTGAGGCGGCAGAGGAAACGGATGACTCTGACGATCGTGGCCTTGGCCTGGGGGACTTTTTCCATCGTCATCCTCCTGGCTTTTGGCGAGGGGCTGAACCGGCGGATGGCGAAAGCATTCCATGGCCTGGGACAAGGTATCTGCATCGTCGGCGGGGGCCAGACTTCGAAACCCTATAAGGGGTTGGGGAAGGGGCGGCGGATCTCCCTCAACCTGGAAGACCTCGACCTCCTCCGGGATAGGGTGGCGGGGATCGAACTCATCAGTCCGGAGAACGACCGCTACATCAATACCTTGACCTATGGCCGGAAGAGCGTCACCAAGCGTGTGATCGGAGTCGCGCCAGCCTTCGAGGAAATGAGGACATACTATCCGGAAAGGCAAAGCCGGTTCCTCAACGAGATCGACGTCGAAAGCAAAAGGCGCGTCATCTTCCTGGGGGCGAAAATCAAGGAGGCGCTTTTCGGCACAGGGGAGGCCGTGGGAAAGACGATCCTGGTCAACGCCGTCCCCTTCCTGGTGGTCGGGATCATGCAGGACAAGATGCAGAACAGCATGTACAACGGCCCGGACGTGGAGAAGGCGGCCATTCCCTATACGACCTACCTGGCGATCTTCGGAGATAAGTATCTTTCCCGTCTGATCTACAAGCCCATGGACCTGACCCGGTCGGAGACGGTGAAGGGCGACGTCCTGCGCGTCCTGGCCCAGAAATACAAGTTCGACCCCGAGGACAAGCAGGCCGTCGATTTCTGGGACACGGTTGAAGAGGAGAAGCTCACCAATAAAATATTCCTCGGGATTAAGATTTTCATGGGGGTCATCGGTGCGCTGACCCTCATCGTCGCCGGAGTGGGTGTCGCCAACATTATGTATGTATCAGCCAGAAAGAGGAC
>Ga0315275_10005734_pt1 | contig 11801 bp, 11 predicted proteins | sample YL17G03_0_MG_FD_205557 | JGI IMG/M metagenome (GOLD analysis project Ga0315275, IMG submission 205557) | Sediment microbial communities from Yellowstone Lake, YNP, Wyoming, USA - YL17G03_0 | ecosystem: Environmental > Aquatic > Freshwater > Lake > Sediment | place: USA: Wyoming | collected... | reverse complement strand
CACGTTGATCAGCAGGTCAACCATTGCTTTTAACATTGTCAGTTCGCTTATTGCTTCACCAATATCGATGTTTCGCATTATCGCATTATAAACATCCATATCATGGTTTTCATAAGTAATTATGAGATCAGATCCATCGATGATACCATTTCCGTCAACATCAAGGTTTTTGCCCTTCACACAATCGGGCGAGAAGGTTTTAATGCTTTGGATAACTCCTCCCCAGGGCAGTGCGGGATCAGTTGGATTTGGTCCACTTACCACGGAAGCTATCAAGACTCGGTGTGGTAAAAAGGCAAGATCATCTTCTATGGAACTAGCTATAGCGGTTCCAATGAATGCGCTGGCCAGGTCGGGCATCATGTAAGCATAAAAGTTCATCGTCAAATTTACGCCCGCTGTTACTCCAGGAGTCTCATCAATTTTATAGGTTTTTCCGTCGACCAATATCGAACCGTTTTCAATATCGACGAAGGTTGGTCCATATGAATCACTTAGGTGTACGCATAGACCACCCTTTATGGTGGTTTGACTTACTCCTCCTGCGCGGGGCGTAATGTTTTCTGCGCTGGCATAAACTGGTAGTGCTATCAGGATTACTAAAACGACCAATAAAACAACGAGAAACTTTTTCACCTTTCTTTCTCTCCTTTCTCTTTATTTTCCTATTTTTATCTTAAACAGGCATAAAGCCTGAAAAATAAGGAATGTTAACGAACATAAACAACATTATATATCATATATATAATGTTGTCAATGGTGAGTATCTACCAAAAAACCGCCTGATTGGCGATTCTTTAGTTTAAATTTTTGTAGGCAATCCTTGTTTTTGTTTATTTATCAACATTTCTTTTTTATCTCTTCTCCATTTTTTGATTTGGATCTCCCGTTGTCTTGCTTTGGCTAATGTCGAATATTCTTCTTGAAATACAATTCTAAAATTACCTAATTTCGTGAAAATTGAACCTCGCCGAGTGTTATGTTCTTTTAACCTAGAATAAGGATTTTCAGAAGTTCCTACATACAGCTTATTTCCATTATTTTTTGCCATATAAACGTAAGGCATATTGTAGTTCCTCGACTTCGCTCGGAACACTCGACTCATTGGTGGCTTGCCACGAGCGAATGACGAACAAAGTGAGAAATGAGTCGAGTGGACCCGGGGAGATTTGAACTCCCGATCTCCCGGATGCAAACCGGGTGTTCTACCACTGAACTACAGGCCCTATACAGAAACTTTTCGAAAGTTTTTGTCGGGCTCGATAAAATCTCTGAGAGAAATTTGTATAGAGCCCTCTTATGTGGGCGCGGAAGGAATTGAACCCTCTACCTCCCTGCACCAGAACAAAGTTCGGTGCGGGGCATGCTTCTTTACTGTGCCCCGTACTAAAATTTGGGATTTGTGGGCGCATGTGGATTCGAACCACAGACCTCGTCTTTATCAGAGACGCGCTCTAGCCAACTGAGCTATGCGCCCAAATTTTTAGTATCGGGGTCAGAGAAGCGTTCTAGCCGGTGAACTACGCGCCCAGTACAAATAATTCTTTTTTTACTGGAAAATTATTTACTCTTTTTTTAAAAATAACATTTAAACCAATGTCTTCAAAAATTTTCTCCCAATCTTTTTCCGATTTAAAAGAAAGAAACCTTGGATTTTTAAAAAGTTTACTATAACTTATTCCATGAAATTGACAAATAATTTTTGAAAAAAATCCCTCGGCTAAATCCTCAAAGATGATGATTTTTTCTCTGGAAACTCTTTTTGACTCTTTTAAAAGAATAATTGGGTCTTTTGCGTGGTGTAAAACATAACTAATCAAAACAACATCAAAAGATTTTTCTGGGAAGGGAAGATTTTTACCATCAAAAATTTCAAAAGCCAAGGGTACCGCTCTTCTGTCTATAATATCAGTTCCAACAAATTCTGCTTGGAAAAATTCTTCAAATTGGTTTCCGACAATTCCTGAGCCGCAACCTAAATCTAAAATTTTAGAGCCCCTTTGAATAAAATCCTGGCAAGTCAGACACATCTTTTTTGCCGCCCCTTCGTAAAATTTAGAGAGAATTCGGTAGTACATTGTGATAGCACAGAATCAAATCATTTACGGGTTTTGCTAAAACTTCCAATTACTAGCTCGGGTATTAGTTTTTTAAAATTAGCTGGAGAGATTTTTATTGACCACTTGTAATCGCCACCGTTAATAATAATTTTTGATTGATTGGTTAGTGCTCTATCAATGAAAGTTGGCAGTTTCCATAAGTTACCAAAAGGAGGAATTGCCCCAACTTTTATTCCCTTGAATTTATTTTTTATCACTGTTTCAGAAACAAAATCCACCTTTTTTACCTTTGCTAATTTTTTTAATTTTTGAAAATCAAGATTTCTATTCGCAGAAATTAAAACTATGGCCGGATTTTTGTCCATTTTTACTGCTAAAGTTTTTCCGATAATTTTTTCCGGAACTCTTAAGGTTTTGGCCTTATCAAAAGCAGTATAAACAATTCTGTGCTCTATCGGCTCGTATTTTATTTTAGCTTTCATGAGAAAATTAATTATCTTTTTGGGAACTGGCATATAAAAAATCTTAACAAAAAATAAAAAGCCTGTCAAAAGGCTTATTATTTATTTCATTCGTAAATTAGTACCGATTTGTAATTCGTAAAAAGTAGTTTCTTAGAGTTGCTCCGATAGTCTCGGTTTTAGGCCTTGAGACCAATACCTTAAAATCAGTTTGAGAATTCTCACAAACCGATTTCAGTCGACAGCCCTTCGACCTTGCTCAGGGTTGTCCTGAGTTTATCGAAGGACAAAAAAAATAAATTAATTGATCCACCGACTGGTTCCCCAACCGGTGCCTTGTTACGACTTCGTGCTTCTCACTGAGCCCAGCTTAGCTGTCCTTACGGACCACTTCGGCTGTTCCCAGCTCGTTTCACGTGACGGGCGGTGAGTACAAGATTCAGGAACGTATTCATCGCCACATAGCTGATTGGCGATTACTAGCGATTCCGGCTTCATAAGGTCGAGTTACAGACCTCAATCCGAACTGAGACCGCTTTTGATGGGATTAGCTTCGGCTTACGCTTTGGCAACCCATTGTAGCGGCCATTGTACCACGTGTGCAGCCCAGGGCATCAAAGGGCCATGCTGATTTGGCGTCATCCTCGCCTTCCTCCCGATAATCTCGGGCAGTTCCCAATGACAGATAAAACATAGGGTAAGGGTTGCGCAGGTTGTGGCATTTAAGCATGCGCCTCACGGTACCTGCTGACGACAACCATGCAGCACCTGGGCTAGTGTCCTTGTGAGAAGCTCTGACTTTCATCAGAGTTTCACTAGCCTTTCAAGCCCTGGTAAGGTTCTTCGTTTGTTGTCGAATTGAGCCACATGGTCCACCGCTTGTGTGAATCCCCGTCTATTCCTTTGAGTTTTAGCCTTGCGGCCGTACTTCCCAGGCGGGACACTTAACGCGTAAGCTTCGCCACCCGAAGGGTCGACACTTCAGGTAGCCAGTGTCCAACGTTTAGGGCGTGGACTACAAGGGTATCTAATCCTTTTTGCTCCCCACGCTTTCGTCCCTCAGTGTCAGGGCCGTCCCAGCTGAATGCCTTCGCTTTTGGTGTTCCGGTCGATATCAACGGATTTCACCCCTACACCGACCGTTCCATCAGCCCCTAACGCCCTCAAGCCAAGTAGTATCTTAAGCATTCCAAAGGTTGAGCCCTTGGTCTTTAACTCAAGACTTTCTTAGCCACCTACGGACTCTTTACGCCCAATAAATCCGGATAACGCTTGCGGACTCTGTATTACCGCTGCTGCTGGCACAGAGTTTGCACCCGCTTATTCCTCCGGTACTGTCACCCTTGCGGGTTCATCCCAGAGAAAAGAAGTTTACAATCCGAAGACCTTCTTCCTTCACGCGACGTCGCTGGATCAGGGTTTCCCCCATTGTCCAATATTTTCGACTGCTGCCTCCCGTAGGAGTAGGACCCATGTCGCAGTGTCCTTGTTGGGGAACAAGCTCTCACTTCCCCTACCCGTCATCGCCTTGGTGGGCCATTACCTCACCAACTAGCTGATAGGCCGCAGACCCATCCCAAAGTGCCTTACGGCTTTACCCTTGCGGGACCATCGGGAATTAGTCCGCCTTTCGGCGGATTATGCCCGTCTTTGGGGTTGATAATCTACGTGTTATGAACCAATTCGCCACTCTCGTCCGCAACTTCTTGCGAAGTCGCAGACTGCCGTACGACTTGCATGCCTTATCCACGTCGCCAGCGTTCATCCTGAGCCAGGATCGAACTCTCAAAAAAAAATAAATCGGAGCAACTCTAAGAAACTAAACGAACAAAAACGAGTTTACCGATCACATAATTTTATTACGTGCTTCGGTTTCGATCTTACTTGTGCTCAATCTCAATTTTCAAAGTTCTTTCCAATTTGTAATTCGTAGAAAAAAAATCAGAAAGAGACCTCCTGATTTTTATCGTCTCGTTAATTTTTTCTGTCACCAACTATTCACAATCACATTTTTTCTTTTTCTTTGCCATATTTGTCTCTTCGTGTTTTATTTTAATCTTTTAAAAACCCTTGTCAAGCCCCGTTAGAAGCTTTATGAAGAAAGTTGTAATACCACTTTTCAGAGACGTAAGTCGGCTTCGCCTTTTGAAATATATATTATTAGGAACATCATTGAGCTTCTAACGGGGCAAGCCCCCGCCCTATTTACCAAAGAGCCAGGAGAGGGATTTGAACCCACGACCTATTTACCCCGCACCATTAAATCTTTGAGCTGAGGGCGAGATTTGCACTCGCAACCTACGGTTTACAAAACCGTTGCTCTGCTATTGAGCTACCCCAGCAAAATGGTGCGGGGCTAGCGCAAAACAGTTGCTCCCTGCCCCGTACCGAGCTTTGCTTTGGTGTGGGGTACCACTGAGCTATGCCGGCATTTCATTCTTTGGTAGATTTTTTTATTTCTTCCCAGTAATTTGCGTCTAAATTCTTTCTTATTTTTGCTTTTATTCTCAGTCGTTTAAGCCAGTTATAAGTTTTATTTTCCGATTTTAGAGATAAAATCCTGATTTTTGATAGCATTTTTTGCAGAAAGACCTCATAAGAAAGAGATTTAAGAGGATTTAAAATCTTAATTTTTTCTTTTAATTTAGAAAATAATTTTTTCTCTCCTTCTGTGGATGGAGCATCGGGTAATTCTATCAAGGCCGGAATTTTCCGAAAAATAATTATCGTCATTCCTAAAAGACCAAAAAATAAAATTATTTCAGCTATTAATTCAAAGTTCATACCTAATAAATTTGTCTAAAATAATATTTTCACCGAGTTTGGCGATATATTCATCAATTAAGTCCTTGATTGTTCTTGTTTCATCTTTTATCCAGGGTTGTTCGAAGAGCGAAATTTCTTCAGGGTTTAATGCCGTAATTTGTAGGCATAATTCGTGGGCCAATTTTTGGAAGTCAAGATTTTTAGCAACAAAGTCAGTTTCACAGCGAAGTTCAACCATTACCCCGATTTTTTTATTAGGATGAATATAACCCTCAATTATTCCCGCTTTTACCTCTTTTTCCTTTTTTTTCTTAGCAAAATCTTTTCCCCAATTTTTTAAAATCTCTTTTGCCTTTTCAATATTACCATTAGCTTCTTTTAAAGCTTTTTGACATTCAATAATTGAAATTCCAGTTTCCTCCCTCAATTTTTTAATTTGCTCAACTGTAATCATAATTATTTTTCTTTATCCTTTGTTTCCGATTTTGCTTTTAGTATTACCTCTTTAACCTTTTCCAAAATATATTTTATAGACGAATTGGCATCATCGTTAGCCGGAATTGGATAATCGGCCAGGGTTGGATCAATGTTGGTGTCGGAAACGCCAATCACTTTTATCCCTTTCATTTTCGCCTCTTTTACAGCCAGAATATCTTTTTTCATTTCTGAAACAAAAATAGCGTCCGGTAATCTTTCTAAATTTTTAATCCCTCCAAATTTTGTTTCTAAATCATTTAATTCTTCGTCAAATTTAGCTCTCTCTTTTTTTGTATATTTTTCCAACTCTCCTTCTCTTTTTTTTCTTTCTAACTCTTTACAGTATTCAATTCTTTTTCTCACTGCCCCGAAATTGGTAAAAGTTCCTCCTATCCATCTTTCATTAACATAGGGTAAGTTAAGTTCCAGAGCAGTATTTTTGACCAATTCTTTTATCTGAATTTTTGTCCCAACTAATAATAAAATTTTGTTTTCGGAAATTAATTCCCGAATGAATTTTAAAACCTCCTCAAGTTTTTCTTTCGTCTTTTCTAAATCAATAATATGAACGGTATTTCTTACTCCAGACAAATACGGCATCATTTTCGGATGAATCTTTGAGGATTTATGACCAAATTGAAGCCCCGCCCGAGCCATTTCCTCGGTGTCAAGTTTAAATTCTGCTTCTTTTGTTTTTGTCATATCTTTTTATATAACATATCTATAAAATCTAATCAAGATCTTGATTTTTCAATACCGCGATGCTAATATACTAATACATACTAATGATACGAATTCGTATAATTAGTATCAATTCGTATATTGGTATCGATACTTATGAAGAAAAACATTCATCCAACTTATTACAATAACGCTACAGTCAAATGCGCCTGCGGAAACACTTGGACTTGTGGTTCAACTAAGGAATTTATTGAGGTTGAGATTTGTTCAAAATGTCACCCGTTTTATACTGGAAAAGATAAAGTTTTTGATAAAATGGGAAGGGTGGAGAAGTTTAGAAAAAGATTAGCCCAAAAAGAAGAGATGGCAAAGAAGCGGAAAAGATAATATGGTTGAACTTGAGACCGTTAAAAGTGATTATGAAGAAATCCTAACTCAACTTAGTGACCCTGCTTTAGCTTCAGATTGGGAAAAGTTTGATACCTTAATGAAAAGAAAAAATTTTTTGGAAAAAATTATTGAAAAAGAAAAAGAAATTAAAGAAATAAAAAATAGAATTGAAGAAAATAAATCAATAATTGTCGCCAAAGAGGACCTGGAATTAATATCTTTAGCGGAGGCGGAATTATTTCAAATTCAAGAAAAAGAAAAAATTTTAGAAAAAGAATTAGAAAAATTGCTGTCTCACTCAGAGCAAAATCCCCAGAAAGACACAGCGGTTATTGTTGAAATTCGGGCCGGAACTGGTGGCGAAGAGGCAGCTTTATTTTCAGCCGACTTGTTTAGAATGTATTCAAAATATGCTGATTACCAAGGCTGGAAACAAAAAGTTTTAGATTCCCGGTTAACCGAACTGGGAGGTTATAAGGAAATAATTTTTGAACTAAAAGATGGCGATGTTTTTTCAAAAATGCAATATGAAGGCGGAGTTCATCGCGTTCAAAGAATCCCAGCTACTGAAAAAGCAGGAAGGATTCACACCTCAACGGTTTCAGTGGCGGTTTTGCTTAAACCAAAAAAAACCGAAATTAAAATAAGTCCAAACGATTTAAAAATTGATTTTTATAAAGCCTCTGGCCCAGGAGGTCAAAATGTTAATAAAAGAATGACGGCAGTGAGGATTTTACATTTGCCAACCGGAATTGTTGTTACTTCCCAAACCGAAAGGAATCTTCAGCAAAACAAAGAAAATGCGATGAATATTTTGGAAGTCCGGCTTTTAGAAAAACAAAAAATAGCTGAAGAAGAGAAAGTTTTAGGAAAAAGAAAAGCCCAGATTGGCTGGGCAAAGAGAGCAGAAAAAATCAGGACTTATAATTTTCCTCAAGACAGATTGACTGACCACCGACCAAAAAAAAGCTGGAAAAGATTAGAAAAAATTTTAAATGGCGAATTGGAGCCAATTATTGAAGTTCTCCAAAAATTGAGTTAAATTACCTTATTCAATCGCCTTAATATCCTCTTCATAACGGGCGGCGATACTTAATACCGAATCTCCATAGAATCGGTATTTTGTTTTGGTGGAACCAGAAAAATAAATCATAGCTGCCTTCCACTCAGCATCACGGGTTTGGTTCTTAGCCCCATAATCAGCTAAATATAAAGCGGCGGCTAAAAATGCATCTTTTATGTCCCACGGGTCAGCCGGTTTTCCGGTAATCTCTTTAACCCTGTCGCGGTATCTTATCCAAGTGGCAGGAATGAATTGAGCCGGCCCCATTGCTCCTCCATATCCTCCTATACTGGGGATAGGGCAAGAAACAGGAGTATTGTAAGGGTCTCTGCCTAATTCCTGAGTAATTTTTAAAAAATAAGGGATATCTCTTGACGGTTTCATCACATTGGCAACAACCGTTCCATTAATCATCTTTACGCCAGCGCCAGTGGTTGAATCCTTTAAGAAACATTGGCCAACATTTTTACCGATGTTTGATTCTTGAGTTAAAACCGCTAATAAAAAGGCAGGACGAATTCCGGTAATTTTCTCCATTTCTTTAGCCAGTTCGTAAGCTTCTCCAAAGGTAGGAGCTTCCGGAACTCCAATTAATTCAAAAATTCTGGCTCTAATTTCAGCTGCTTTCTTTTTGGTTTCGGTCAATAATTTTTGATATTCTGACTCCTTGCCCTTGGTTTGTTCTAAAAGCCAATCTTTTTCTTTTTTAGTCGTTTCTGACTCATTTTTTTGAAGAAGTTGCATCTGGCGGACTCTTTCTAAATCCGTTTTTTCCTCATCAAGTTTCCCCCTTTGATTTTCTAAAAAGAATTTGAGGTTTTTGATTTGCTCTAATAATTCCTGATTTTTAGAATTTAAAACTTCCAACTGCATTAAATCATTGAAAAAATCCGAGAGTTCTTCTGCCGAAAGTAAAATTTCAATCAAACTTAACTGGTCTTTTTCGTATATAACCTGCAAAATATTAGTCAGTTGCTGGCGGAAATCCTCAATTTTTAAAGAAGTATTTTCAATTGACGTTTCGGTATCTTCAATTTGAAAGCCGATATCACGAATCATAACGTTGCTTTCCTGAATTTGAAGATTCAATTTTCCAATTTTTTGTTTTAAAATGTAAACTTGATTTTGGAGGGTTTTCTTATCTTGTTGAGTTTTATCAATATTTTCTTCGTATTGAGCAATTTGCTCTTCCAGTTTTTTTAGCTCTTCTTCAAGAGCTTGTCGTTCTTCTATTAAACCGGCCGAATTATTTGTTTCGATTGAAGTAATCTCATCAGTTGGGGTTGCCGTTTCCGAGTTAGATTCTTCCGCTGAAATTAAAAAAATTGGCAAAACCAAAGCCAACATTAAACTAAAGAATAAAAAACGTTTAAAGTGTTCGCCTAAAATTCGCATATAAAATTGCGAGTTATTTTTTTTCTTCTTTAGCTTTCTCAGGTTTCTCTTTTTCAACTTCAACTTCCTCCTTTTTTTCTTTCTTTTCTCCTGCCTTCTCTACTTCTTCTACTTTTTCTTCAATGGGTTTTACCAACTCTTCTTCAACTTTTTCGGGCTGAGCAACGAAAACTAAAATTTCATCAGGGCTTCTTAAAATCTTTACTCCTTCAGGCAATTTTAAATCTTTAATTAGAATATTGTTTCCAAAAGTCTTCAGAGTTTCAACATTTATCTTAATTTCGTGGGGAAGGTTTTGGGGTTTGGCTTTAACCTTAAGTTCGGAAATATTTTTAATTAATGTTCCTCCTAAATCCTTGACTGCCAACGACATTCCTTCAAAAACTAAAGGTACCACCACTTCAATTTCCTCTTCCAATGAAGGCTGATAAAAATCAACATGAATTGGTTTTCCGGTTAAGGAGTCTTGCTGAACTTCGTGAATTAAAACTGGAATTTTTTTATCTTCAATCTCAAGAGAGATCAAAGTGCTTTCTCCAGCTTCTTCAAAAATCTTTTCAAATTTTTTGAAATCAATTTCTAACGACTGAGTTTCTTTCAATTTTGGTCCATATAAAACAGCCGGCAGTACGCCTTTTTTTCTCAATACTTTTACTTTTTTTCCAAGCTCTTTTCTAATTTTTGCTGAAAGTGATAACATATTTAAATTTTAGCGACAGAACCGAATAATTTAATTTTTTCTTCGACCACTTTTTGAACTGCCTCAATGACTTTGGACATATATTTATAAGGAGTTTTTTCTTTCGGTTTATTTTTAATAATTTTTTTCAAGGTGTCTGTATAAGTTATCCTTAATCTGGTGTTAATGTTAATTTTAACTATGCCGAGTTTTATCCCTTCTTTAATATCTTCTTTTCTGATTCCCGAGCCGCCATGCAAAACCAAGGGCGTGTTCCCTAATTTTTCTTTTATTTCTTTTAACCTCTTTAAATTTAAACGAGGGCCAGTGCCCGATTTTTCTATACCATGAATACTTCCTACAGCCAATGCCAAGCTGTCAACTTTCGTTTCTTTGACAAATCTCAGGGCTTGGGCGAGGTCTGTTAAATCTCCTCCTATAACTCCCACTGCTCCTTCCACAAGAACGCCGAATTTTTTCGCATATTCAACAACTATTTTTGTTTTCTTTATATTCTGTTCAAGAGAAAGCTCAGAGCCGTCAAAATTGACTGAATCGTAGCCAGTATCTATCGCTTCTTTAATATACTTTAAATTTTTGCCGTGGTCGAGGTTTAAAAAGATGGACAGACGATTTCTCTTTTTAAAAGACCCGATCAAGGCAACTGCCTGTTTTAATCCTAAAAATCTACTTTCTCCTTCGGAAGTTCCGATAATTACCGGACTTTTTAATTTTTCGGCAGCCTGAATAATGGCTCTCAAAGTTTCCAGGTTTGAGAAATTAAATTGGCCTATCGCCCATTTTTGTTTCCGGGCGGCTTCTAAATATTTCTTTAACATTTTATTCTGACGATTTTTACTTTTTTAAATTTTTGATTTTTAGCTAATAAACCATCTTTTGCCCCTAATTTTTTGAGATTGGAAGCGGAATTGGCAACACCCAACCGGAGGGCAGATATTATATTATTGGTTTTTATATACCCTGACAAAAATCCAGAGTTAAAAGAATCGCCTGCGCCGGTGCTATCCATTAATTTTATTTTTAGAGCAGGGGCGTAATATAAGTATTTTCCGTCTGAAACAACTGCGCCCTCTGATCCCTTTGTCATTATACATATGCCGGGAACCAATTTATCTAATTTTTGGAAAATTGCCTTTTCTTTTTGATATGGAATTTTGGTCAGTAAGGAGGCCTCTTCTCTATTCAGAATTAGAATATCAACTTTGGCTAAAATTCTATTCAGAACGGGTTTTGACAAAGTTAACTGGTTGTAGCCGGGATTAATAGCTATTTTTATTCTATTTTTCTTGGCAAAATCAACAACCTCTTCGGTAATATTCGCCATACTTTCAGCAAAAGGAGCCAAATAAAACCATCTGGTATTTTTTATTTTTTGCCAAGGAATATCATTTTTAGATAAAAGGTCTGCCGCTCCACGATAAACCAAAATAGTTTTTTCTCCATCGGGTTGGCTCAAAATCACTGAAACGTTGGTCGGTTTTTTGTTCGTTTTTTGGATTAAACTTGTGTCAATTTTTAATCTTTTTAACTCTTCTACGGCTAATTTTCCGAAATAATCATTTCCAATCAAACCGCAATAAGCCACCCTGAGTCCCTGTCTGACAAAAGTAGCCGCCGCATTGGTGCCGCCGCCACCAGTAGAAAAAGCGATATCATCTACTTTCATTTTTGTCGCGGCCGGCAGGCAAATACATTGGCCTGTTTTAAAGGTTTTATTCGCTATCAGCGAAAATTTCTTTGATTTTAGATAAATGTCTTGAGTCGCCGACCCAAAAGTGATTATATCAAACATGTTTTTTTGCAATTTG
>Ga0315275_10005733_pt1 | contig 11802 bp, 9 predicted proteins | sample YL17G03_0_MG_FD_205557 | JGI IMG/M metagenome (GOLD analysis project Ga0315275, IMG submission 205557) | Sediment microbial communities from Yellowstone Lake, YNP, Wyoming, USA - YL17G03_0 | ecosystem: Environmental > Aquatic > Freshwater > Lake > Sediment | place: USA: Wyoming | collected... | reverse complement strand
CCCTCTGGTCCAGAGGAATATCCCCCGAGAAGAGGCGCGAAGTCCATGCCAATCGGGGCGCCACAAGAAAGCGCTAATACGACCTTGTTCAGCCGATCGAAATCGACCCTCATCGGATCCAGACATCCTATCATGTAGCCATCAGAAGACCGCATACCGAATCTCGGGTTCAACGCGGCCGCAAGGGAAATGCTCGACTCCGCTGTGGCGAGGGAGTTCATTATCGGAATTCCCGGCCTGCCTACTCTGTTGCAGGCTTCCCGTGCGAGTACGGCATTCCGAATGGTCCCGTAGAGCTCCAAGGGGGAAGCGGGTCTTATCCGCATACCACCAGCAACGGTGATTGCAGGCGTTGTGATCGCATTTGTCTCAGGAATCTCCGCATATCCTTCTACAAGGGTCAAGAACGATTTATCGCTGGAACATGCAGCTCCTGCCGCTCCAAGCAGACACCATGGTGGTGTCTTATCTTCCGTCTTCCTCGGGACGAACTCCTTTCTGTCCCTGCCCTCTCCTACTCGAAGCTTGTCCGGGGCATTGCGCAGGGCTTTCTTTATCTCCTGCTCCGTGTATGAAATGATTCGTGACGTATCGGTGCAATAGACCCCCGTCTCCAGTAGCAGCTCGAAGCCCGCCTCGAATACGTCATCGGCTAGGGAATCATCGCTGTGAATTGGATTATTCGGGTCGAATTTTATTCCGTGCTCTTTCACCAATCTCCGGATGGTCGGTGCGAACAGCTTGCGCTGCCAATCGGCCTCACTCATTGGTGCACCCTCAAGGGCCTTTTTCATCACATCGAGGATCTGGACCATCTTAGCCACCTCGCACTCCGGAATGTTCTTCGACGAGCCTTACCGCAGAGGTAGCATCGGGTCCCCAGCCGTCAGCCCCTATCTTGTCTGCCCATTCCTTCGAAGTCGGGCCTCCCCCTACCAGAACGACATGCTTGTCTCTCTCTCCAAGCGCGGTCAGGAAATCAATTATGTCCTTTTGGGAGCCAATGGTGCTGGACATGAGAGCAGATGCACAGATGATCTTGGCCTTCGATTCGATCGTCTTCTCGACAAGATCCGATGTCTTCACGTCAACGCCCATGTCGATGACATTGAAGCCCGAAGCAATCAGCATGCTCGCCACAATGTTCTTCCCGATGTCATGGATGTCCCCTTGAACAGCTGCGACAATCACGGGAGCCCTAGATTCCTTCCCTTCCTTGGCAAGGAGCGGCATTAGCATTGCGGTGCAGGCATTCATGATGTCAGCCGCGAGCACAAGTTCCGGTAGGTAAACCTCCATGCGTCCGAACTTGTCCCCAATCTCCCTTATACTGGGGGCCAATGCATTTTCTATTATATCCGTCGGAGGCATCTTATCCTCAATGGCCGCTTTTATTGCATCGACGGCTGCATCGAGATTATAATCAAGCACCGCGTCCCTAATCGTTTTTATCATCTGCTCGTTAGTCAACTTTCATACCTCCCTGCAATATCAATATTTAGTAAATGTCTCGAGATAGTGACATTCATTAATCTATCTGCGCACCGCGACCTCCTTCAATTTCAATTGCCTAAGAGCAAGTATTTCAATGCGGTTAATAAGGATTGAGGGAGCAATGCTGGAGGAGAAATCATTAAAAGGGGGTAATAATCCGCTAGAGTATTGCTGGTACTCGATTAGTAACTCAGGGAAGCACGAAGCCGTTTCACGAATATAGAAGCTGATCGATGATACGTTATATGAGCATCTGCACCAGATTTTCGGTTTTTCCATGGAATGTAAGATAACTGGCGCCCGCCTGGCATGCAATCTCCATCAAACTGAATGGGGCATAATGGAGCATTAGATGAGGGATCTCTTCGAGGTCGATCTTTAGGCCCCTGACGTAGCAGGGACGGTGAGCTGACAAAACCTGATCCCCGTCTTTTTCTATTCATTTTCATTTACCTATACCGTCGTGATGATCATCAATGTCTGCGCAATTATCTCCTCTTAAGCCTCGGATTCATAACTTCATCTAGAGTATCCCCAATTAGATAGAAACTCATGATCAACAATATTATGCCGAGTGATGGCGGAATAATCCACCACCAGTAGAAAAGCATCATTGCGGATTCCTCATGTGCTCGCTCTAGCATCCATCCCCAACTCACGACATTTGGATCTCCCAGACCGAAGAAATCAAGGAAAGATTCCGAGAAGATTGCCCCTGAGATCATCAACACGCTAATAGATACTAAAAGCGGAAAGATATTTGGAAAAATATGCTTACTTATTATGTGAAAATCGCCCGCACCCAATGCCCTTGATCTCTCTATGAATTGCTTCTCCCTGATCGCAAGTGTTGACGCTCTAACGACCCGCGCATCCTCAGCCCATGAGCTTATCCCGATGACAAAGATTACAACCCATAGACTCCTTCCAAAGATTGCGGCGAGCACTATCATTAGGGGGAACCAGGGAAGTACAAGGAAGAAATCCGTCACTCTCATAAGAATTTCGTCCCAGATCCGCCCGAAATATCCGGCTACTATGCCGATGAGGGCCCCAATAGCAACGGAAATAAAACCTGCAAAGCCGCCTACGAATAACGATGTCCCGGCGCCGTAGAGGAATTGAGACCAGATATCTTTATCCTGGTAGTCTGTACCGAGGGGGTGCTCCCAGCTGGGCGGCTGAGGGAGCACGACTTGTTCACCGGTATTTGGTATGCGCGGATCCTCCGAAGCGATCATAGGACCAACTACCGCCAGAACCGTCATTATAATGAGGATATAGAATCCGAACATCCCTGCCTTTTTCGTCTTATACTGAGCCCAGACTTTTCGTGTCCGCGTAACCGTCAATTTGGCTTTCTCCGTCTTTGTCTCGCCGAGTGTCCGAAAGACTAGGTTCTCAGTTCTTTTTATGAAAGAATCTCCCAGGAATTCTCTGATGGAAACCAGTGCAAGCGAGATTAAAAGAACAAATGCAATCGCCAAAATAAATCCCCCGGCAATGAGGTTCCTTATGAACTCAGATTCGACAGAAGAGATTGTTGGAGCTGTTATTGCAAAGATTGCGAGGAGAACTGCAGTTATCCCAATATTCGTAGTAAGAATCAAATTAACAAGTCTGTGCGGAGTGGTAGGCTGCGTCCGTTTTATTAGTAGGAAGATCAGGGTAATCAATGTCGCAATGAGAGCACTAAATATCCCTAGGAATTGCCCTTTTTCCGCGATATTCAATGTTCCCCTGCCGAGAGTGCCGAGAATGATTAATGCGACCAGAGCGATGAAGATAATAGCACGGATGGCCACCTTATTCAGTTTTATCCTCATTTTCTGATCCATCTGCATTCACCTCAAATTTTTATTCTCGGGTCTAGATAGAAATTCAGTATATCCGCGATGAAATTTGCAAAAACCACCGCTATTACTTCGAGAAAGAACACGGTCTGGAGCAGAGGGAAGTCCTGGCAGAGGATCGCTTCCCAGCCCAGATAGCCCAGGCCCTTGTATGTGAAGATATACTCAATCATGATGGTTCCGCCGAGTACCCAGCCGACGTTCAGAGCTATCGTCGCGACCAGAGGAAGATAGGCATTCGGCATGGCGTGTTTCCTGAGGATCGTCCTATTATCGAGCCCTTTTGCCTCCGCGGTCAGAATGTAATCCTCAGTGAGCACATCTATCAAGCTGCTCCTGACTATGAGCGAGAAACCTGCTATGCTTTCGATAACAAGCGCGAACAAAGGAAGCAATGCATGTTGAGTGAGGTCGAGAATCTGGCTCACCGTATCTAAGTGTTCGAACCTCTCAATCGGAGAGGTGGCCCCCCCCAATGGCCAACCGGGCACCCAATTGGCAAAGATGATGATCAGGAAGACCGCAATAAGAAATGTGGGGATGGAATATAGAATGACAGAAATTGATGTTGCTATCCTATCATAGAGCTTGCCTCTTCGCCAAGCCGACTCACGGCCGACGTATATGCCGACGAATATTGTTATGACTGTTCCAAGACCGACCAGAAATAGAGTTTTCACAAGGTAAGGTGCGAGTATATCGATGATTGGGACCCGTGGGGTATAAGTCACGCTTATCCCGAAATCGCCCACGAACGGGGCTATTATCGCCCATAGATATTGATCCAAAAGAGGCTTGTCATAGCCGAGTGCGTGGCTCCAATACGCTATCGTCTCCGGCGTAGCCCCTCTTGGAAACAACAACATAATTGGATTCCCCGGCAACAATTTGAAGATTAGGAAGTTGAAACTCATTATCATAATTATAGTGATTAGAAGATAGAACACTTTTCTAATGAGGTATGCTCGCATTGATCTCATTCAGATAACACCATCAAGAAATTCGAAACAAATGGATCGATGTCCATTGTAGGCAATGCCAGTATTTGCATTGTCAGAATAATCTCATTCATCATCTTAATGTGGGAGCGGCCCCCGGGATTCCCGATGCCGTTGCAATTCATCGATGTCGCCCCCTTGAGTGATTTATTGTGATGCCCGAACTATTGATAGTAGAGATGTATGAAGGTAGGGATGTTCATCGCTGACTTAAATCTAACTATTTCCTGATCCATACGATGATGATGCAACGGGCGACTCGGTAATCTGAGCTATAAGGATCGAGCAACGATTAAACGGGTCAACGCGACGCTAATCGATGATCTTCTTCGCCATTTTTGCCCAAATTACTCATATCTTTTTGATTTGGGCACTCGTCATCTCTTCTTCCTCCCCTTCCTCTTCATCTCTTGTCAGCCGCTGCTTCTTTCTGACGAATAGAATTGCAGCTATCGCTACCGCCACCGCGGATACGGAAGCGATAATGATGCCAACCGAGTTGTCACCTTTGGGGTCTGGGTCATATCTCAGATCGGAATATAGTTCATTTAGACTGAAGAACCCATTTATCGCCATGACCGGATATTTTTCCCAATCTCCCCAATTCTTCCAAGTAACACTGTTGGTCGCAAAGCATGTCTCTGGATAGACGGTCGTGATGATGCCGCCAGAGAGATATTGCCACTTCTGGCATTGGTCAGACCAATGCCTTCTCTCCTCATAGGTCAAAGCGCTCGCTTGTTTCAAATAGAGATCGTCATAGAATGGGTCGCTGGTACCGAATTCGTTCCACCCATAGAGTGATTCGGTCGTTGGTACGTAGTGCAAGTAATTCGGATCGATATCCCCGCTCCAATAGGTCAGCTCTATATTGCATGAGTAACTATATACGAGCGTGTTCCAGGTGGCATCGTCGACCAATGTGGCCACGTGGTCTCCCTTTCCTGAGTCAATCCATATGCCGACCTTTTCCCAGTCCTTCACATGAAAAGCGCTGATATCTCTATCCGAGGACTCACTATATGCAACGAGCATTTCAAATTCGAGTTCTTTATCAAGAACCTGGGAGGGATCAGTGCCGAACATCTGTTGCATTCTTTCCGCCACCAGCGATCCTGCCTTTCTTGGACTTGCTCCTACCGTTCCGCTCCAAGTATAGCCCGCCTGATCAAGGATCTCATTTGCCAGATCCACGTCATAATCCATTACATTTTTTAAAGGCTTCGTATAATTCCAGGTAACATTCCCATCGCCGTCAGTGATGTTGAAAGTCGATGGCTCATCGGTCGGCTCCCAGTACCACTTCTCATTGCTGGGGGCAATAAGTCCGACGCCAATCTCGGCCAGACCTTTGTATATCACATCCCGGATGTAGGTCTTATTGGTGGCAATATGGGCTGCTCTCTGCACAGCCGGATCGAGTCTGAGAGCATTCAAGCTTCCTGGTCCGCCTGCAAAATCATTAAAGACTGTTTGCTTTGAGAAATCAGTCGCACCGAGTATGCTGGTTAGATTGATGTTCTTTGGAAGAGTTGAATCTTCCTTCCAAGCTAGATAAGTAAGCGCAGGGAGATAGCCGCAATCCGCATCACCTGATCGGACCGATAGCGCGCAACTCGACGGGTCTGAGAACATCTTCAATATGAGCTTATCGATCTGTGTGCTATAATTCAAGGCATGTCCTAGCCCCTTCTTGTTCCCGTCACCGTCTATGAAATTGAAGTAGGGGTTCTTTACCAGTGTGATGCTCTCCTTGCTGATCAATTCACTGAGGAGAGAGGGAGTTCCCATGAAGGCGCCACATCCAACCGCAGGGACCCCGGTCCATTCCGTGGCGATATATAGATCCCCAAGTTCGCTGAAGACATGCTTCGGCATGACAGGTATCCAAATGTGATCTCCGAAGGCGAGGGGGAATGGATCCAGAGATGTTCGCTCGGTGAAGAAAATTCTGATCTTATGGTCATTGATCTTCTCCACATGGTCGATCCATCGTGTGTATGGTTGATATCCCCAATAGGTGGCGAAGTTGGGCCCCAGCTGAATATTGTAGCACCAAACAACATCATCGGCCGTGAAGGGCTCCCCATCATTCCAGAAAACATCCTCTGTCAGGTTGTATTCCCAAATCGACGCCTTGGGCCAATCCATAGGATCCGAATGTGTCAAGCCTGCAAAGCTCGAACCCGTTGCATATGCATAGCTTCCATTCATTGTCCACCAACTCGAAGCGAGTTCTGGGGCGGTCTCACCGTTCTTATCTACGCTCGTCAGCTCACTATTTATAAGAGTAGAGTAGACAAATGAAATATCGTTGATCATGAGGTATGGGTTGCCGCTATCGACAGATTCGTCCACTGCCATTGTAAATATCTTCAATCCATCTCCTGCTGCCAAAGCCCCATTAACCACGAAAGTTACGGATGCCACTAGCATTATTAGGACTGTCAATACGGTCATGATGCTGATTGCTAGTCTCCTGCAATGAGCAATCTGGAAGATAGTCGCTCGATCCCTATTTGTTGAGGAGAGTAGAATTGCCTGTCCTAGCCATCGCGTAATATTTGGCAAGGTTATCGATTCTGTCATTCTCCTGTGCGTTATTCTGTACTGGCCCACGGACTGCTCGTGTCGCATTTCATATCCCCCTCAGATTCTAATCTCTTATCGCTTCCTGAGTAGAGCGATTTCCCCCCCCCCTCATATACGGAGGACCATTATATATTCGATTGATTTTCTTCCCATAACCAATCATTCTGATGCTATCCTCACTGAATTCTTATCGAGCTTTGAGATTAAGGATTTACGAGGGAACCACTTAGGTCTCAAAAGGATATGGACTTATCGCATTCTGCAAGTAATATATCCCGTGAATCCTTTCGTAATGATCCTTGCATAATGGTCGGTCTTCCAAGGGTTTCTTTCATTGCCGCCCTCATCGGCGCCATCTATGCCCGAGACTTCATCATTCATCTTCTGGGGGGCATTGCAGCTATCTTCCTGATGTTCGGTAGGGCAAGAAAGAAACGATAGAAGGGGTGGGATATAGCACCCCCTCGTTTCCGTACCTCCCTGAGATATCGATTTTCGCTATTTTTGCACCTTCTTCCTTCGAGCCAGTAGATCCGACCGTCACAAATCCGGTCGGGCCCATTTTTTTTGTCACGGCACCTCCAGAGTGCCGACAATCCTCAGCTTACTACCGTCGATATAACAGATGATCGCCTTCGACCCTTGCAGGTGCACCAATGGTTCATCGAGCGCGAGCTTCAGCGTCGGCTGCTTCCAGTCGCCGCAGTCGGTCACGGTCTCCACCCTGGCGTTCGCAAACTGCATCCAATGGCCGATGTGAAGGACCATCCCCTCCTTCAGCGGGCCGGGCCAGTACTTGACGAGCCTCGCCTCGGCAGTGATCGAGAGGGTGTTCTTCATCGCGGCGTTGTTCGTAAGGACCACCCCCTCCCAAGATCCGCGACTTCGACCCCCTTGACCGCGGCGATGAGCTGCCTCCTCGTCTCGACGGCCGTGGTCTGCTTGATGTGATGCCTGATGAGGCGCCTGTTGCGAGGTCGTCCTCGTTCCCCCGTCCTGAGTTCGAGCGTCCGAGTGTAGTAGTAGCTGGCAGCCGTCGAGCTGAAGCCGGTCGAATCGACCGCCAGATGCAATATCCTCAATCTCGCCTCGTCGAGGCAGGCGAGGAGGAGCCGCTCCAGCCTCATCGTCTCCGCCCTGGCCGAGAACTTCTGCAGGGTCGTCCAGTGAGGCATCCTCTCCAGCCCCAGTTCATTCAGAATCGAATCGCACGCTTCCATCAGGTCGCAGAAGTCTCGATACGACTTCCTTAATTGCTGGCGGAGCGCCAGCAGAATGACGTGCTGATGATCGCTGTAGACGTGATTCGCGTATTTCGAACGTCTGAGCGGAAATCTTGCGCGCTTGAGAATCCTCTTCTGCCTTCGAACTATCCCCATCCTGCGGCACGAGGCTATCCCATCCCCGGGGCCATGGTCTCTTGCAAGACGAACAATAGCCCCTGGGAGGGGCTATATCGTGCCGCAACTTTCATCTTCCCAGAATGTCGCATTTCGCAGGGTTTCTACAGAGCAGAAGGGATATCATAGCTTTTATATGATTATCCAAATGTCTTGACGCAGGAGAGAAATGATATGGGTATTGAGATTCAGGATGCGGTCGAAAGCGATTTTGAGGATCTCGTCAGGATTTATTCAATTCCACAATTGTACTGCACGAGGCAGATAGCACAGAGATACGTAGGAGAATACTTCGATTATCATAACATTAAAGTGGCAAAGATTGGTGGCGTCATCAAGGCCGCATGCCCCTGGGAGGTCGAGGCTGAGAGAGGCTGGGGGGTTGCCTGGATAGATTCGATCTGGGTGGATCGGGAATATCTTGGGAAAGGTCTGGGCGAGAAGCTCTTAATTTCTGTGATCGAAGATGCAAAAGCATCCAGTGAAGAAATAAAGATCCCTATCAAGAAGATTGTCGCAATCTTCGATCAGGGAAACGCAGCAATAAAGAATCTCTTTGAGAAGGTCGGCTTCATCAAACGTGCGAATATCGGAGATATATATTACGAGAACAAGCACGCCTTGATTTTCGTGATGGATGTGTGCCCAACTCCTCTGGGTCTGGGGGCAAGAAGCCCGGCAAGAAGCCCGGCAAGAAGCCCGCGAAATGAGTCTGGCAAGAGATACTACGGAGGCAAGGGCAGCGTTGAGCATAATAACAGACCGGCCGTCTCCGTTTCAATTGAGAACGAATCATCTGGAAATCTCGGTTGAGATCTGATCAGTCTATTCAATAGAGACGGCCAAAACCTTCCTAGTCAACAGACTTCTTCTCAAATTCCTTGATGATCCCGTCACCTTTCATGATGATGTCTCCGTCAATCGCGATGGCTTCATGCTCAATTAGAATCTTCTCGGCAATCTTTCTTGCGTCTTGAATCGATTTATACGGCATCGTCTGCCCATAACTAGTCCTGCTTTTTCCGATAAAGAGTTCCTTTTTGAAGTTTTTCATTGTATGCGGATGCGAGAGGAAGCTATTTCCATGGCCCACCTGTCTCACCACATCGAGAGCAATCGATTCGTCATTTATGGTGAACTTCCTTATGAAGGCACGGAAGTCCTCCCAGAGGAACGCATCGATGACGACTTGCTCAAACGATGCACCCATTGCATCATCGATACCACCAGCACCACTGACTATATCAGTTCCGGAGATTGTGCCTATTGCAGTGCTAGCCATATCCTCGAAAGAGATCGGTCTAGACAGATCAACAGTCTCAGCGCCCCATTCGCCTGTCAAGCAAGGAAGCCCGTATCTCTTTGCCATCTGAGTAGTTCCGATAGATATGGCTGGAGCCTCCGGGCAGCCATATGCTATGCCTCCTGTCATCATGTTAATTGGCATGGATTCGGAACTATAGATATGCGGGGCACCGGGCGAAGCAGTCTGTGTTATTACGAGGCTGGCGAGATTTTCTGTATTGGCATTGCATATCATGCCGCCAATTGTGACCGGACTGGACAAGCCTCCCAATGACATCGACATTGATACTATTGGAATCCCCGCTTTAGCGAGTACGACCTGCCCCTCAACGGAGCCCCCCTCGAATGAAAGCGGTGCGACCGGACAACAGATGACCGAGAATATCGGTCTCTTCCTGAGATTGTCCTCGCCATCAACAACGAGTGATGCAAGCTTGACCTGCCCCCTGCACTCCTCGGCGGATCCGACTGACACCCCCTGGACATGCTTCGATGTGTTTTGAAAAGCAACCCAGAGCTCGTGCAGTCCATGAGCAATAGGTGGGACTTCCGTTGCAGTAAGGGTCGTCCAGAGAAAGTCGATTTGATCAAGCGCATCGCCGATTCTTATGATGTCTGCGATGTCTTTCTTGGTAGATGGGCGGTTCTTTCCAGTTTTAATGTCGCGAACATAGACGGCCAGCCCGTTGGTCGTTAGAAATGGACAACTCTTCGATGGCAGGTTGAGGTCATGCTTACCGTCTCTTGAACAGAGTTTGAACTCCTTCGGAGCCTTCTTGACGGCTTCATTGACCATCGCCTCAGGGATTCGTGCGATTCTCGTCTTAGAATCTACACTCGCCCCAGCATCGCCTAGCATCTTTAGAACCGATTGGCTCCTCACCAGAACGCCGATTGTCTCGAGGCTCTTGATACTACTAGCGTGAATGAGATCCTCTTCGTCTTTAGTCAGAAAATTTATCCTCATAATTGCCATGGTAACAACCAACCTCTTTCGGAGACACTCTCCGGCTCCGTTCGAGTGATATGAACGGGGGAGGCATTAAAGTCATTTTCTAAACCTCATCAAGTCGCGAAATGCTTAAATAGAATGTATCCCGAAGAAATTCAAATTAGAACGAATACCAGTGATCTGATCTTTATTCATTGCAAATTACATCCATGGCTCTCCTCTGCACTCATTCACTTTTTCTTCTCCGTATCGTCCTCGATGTTGAAAGTCCTCCACCACGCAATTCACCGACTCTTCCATATCGGCTTTCGGTCGGGACAGAAATGTGCCAGGTGAAGGACATAAGCCCCCTCCTCGACACTGGATGAATCAAATTCAATACTGAATTGCATCGATTCCGCAATCCCGAGAGGATTCGGAAAAGACCTTGAAAAAGGGTTTGATACATTCTCCAGAAATCCAATTCTATCTGATTGAGAAATAGCCAGCAATCGATTCTTATTGTCGATCTGCCCTGCTTTCTATTTTATGGTCAATTGTCAATCAGTAAGGATTGAGAATCGGGTGTCTTCAATCATTCTCCCTTGTTTCCCCTTAGTTTGGGCGAGTAGGGGGCTCAAGGAACCGCGGTCCAGATTCATATATAACCTTTGCCGCACCCTATGCGCCCGGGCAACGTTTAATTACCCCGCCCTGGATGCTTGCCCGGGTCAACAAGATGAAGGCAGTACAACTCGGATGCGGAATAACTGGATTGGTATGTGCGGAACAACTTGCGAAGAACAAGAAGGTCTCGGAGCTCGTGTTGGCGGACATCGACACGGCTCCCGCTCAAGCCTTAGCAAAGAGACTGAAAAGCGATAAGATCACCGTGACGAAGGTAGACGCGACGGATGAGAAGGCACTGAGGAAGCTGATAAAGGGCGCCGACGTTCTCGTCAGCTCGGTCTCATGGACGGTGAACATGAAAGTCATCAAGGTGGCCGTGAAGACGAATACGAACTATGTCGAATTCTCGATGAGCTTTGATTGGGACTTCATTGATAATCCAAAGAAATACATTGGAGAAACGGACGCGACTATCCTCTCCTGCATGGGGTCTGATCCCGGTATCTCAGATGTCTTCGCCCGCCATTCCGCAGACATGCTGGACCGGGTCGACAGGATACGGGTCATGGACGGCGACAGCGGCTCGGCTGAAGGATACA
>Ga0315275_10005732_pt1 | contig 11803 bp, 8 predicted proteins | sample YL17G03_0_MG_FD_205557 | JGI IMG/M metagenome (GOLD analysis project Ga0315275, IMG submission 205557) | Sediment microbial communities from Yellowstone Lake, YNP, Wyoming, USA - YL17G03_0 | ecosystem: Environmental > Aquatic > Freshwater > Lake > Sediment | place: USA: Wyoming | collected... | reverse complement strand
CGCTCTCATCGATCGCATGGGCGTCGGAGGACCCCATGATGGGGAAGTAGGTGCCGCGGTTCAGAAGATGGAGCCAGTCCTCGACGGCTTCTTGATTGCCGCGGAAAAAGGTCGGACCGTTCATGGCTTCCATGACCGTGAAGGAGAGGTCGAAACCCTTCCCGGCGAATGCCGCCGTGGCTTTGTCGAGCTTGAAGTTATTGAAATAGCCTAAGTCTCCGGAGCGGGGGTGATTGACTTGGATGATCGCCTTTGGATTTTTCGCCCGGCTGGCGGCGAAGAGCGCCGCAACGTCGTCGGGATCAACCTCGATGGCGCCGTGATCGTCTTCGTTCTCGATATAGGCGACGGGATAGCTGTTATAGTGGATGACGCCGCCTTTCGTCACCTCGCTGCCCCTGATTACGGCTAAATATTTATTCAAGCCGAGGCGTTTTAGCGTTTCGGAATAATTCGTGACGTAATTGTGGTCCGTGCCGATCACGACGTCCAGGCCCTCGCCGACGATGGATTTCAGCCGTTCCGGGACGGACATGCGGCCGTCGGAAAAATTGGTATGAATGTGGGGCTCGAGAGAAATGAGATTCGGGATTTCGATGACCTTGTCAATCGTGAAGGCCAGAGTCCGCAGATCGTCCTTGAGGATTTCCACGAGCCGCTCGTCTCTGGAATATTCGGGCCCCCGCGAAGCCGAGATGAGGTAGATGCCGGCCGGAAGCTTGACGTCGAGGCCCCCTTCGAGGGGATAGACCGAATTTTTGAACGCTTCGAAACTCCGTCCGGTCTCGCGCGGATTATCGGGCCTCAAGTAGGGGGAGCGGGTTGGCGAAAGCCCGATGACGCTGACCTTGCCGGGCACGTATTCGCCTTTTCCGTTCGCGACCTGAACATGGATCGTGCCGTGGGCGGGATTTTCGATCACGCAGAGATTCTCGGCGCCGGTTTTGACGGCGAACAGGCGTTCGCGAACGGCCGGAAAGAAATTGGCCCGGACGTTGTAGGCCCCCGCGGGCAGAAGAATCTCCAGGGTGAACGGCTCCTCGAGGAACGTGCGGAAAAAGGTCGCGTCGCTGAACAGCTCCTGAACCACGACTTCCATGGAACGCCCTTCGACGTTTTTGAAGCTCAGGACGGCTTTTTGAGGGTTGATATTTTGGGCCTGATAGAGCGTCCGGAGAATCCGCTCGGGCTGGACGTCGACGGACATGTCATAGCGGACCTGGAACGTTTCTCCGGGGGCGAGCCTGCCCGGAAATCGTTTTCCATCCTCTTCGACGGGGTTCGAGTTCGACCAGCTGAGATAGTGGCCCTTCCGCGGATAGAGGCGGAAGTTGAGATTCGGATGGGCGGTTTTATGATAAGGGCTGAACGAATAATTATGGTTGGCGCTCATATAGACGGAATAGCTCAAATCTCCGCAATCGGTCGGGCCCACGTTTTGCGCGGTCGAGGTGATGACGACCGTCCCTTCCCCGGGCACCATCCGGTATGCGGTTTTGATCTCGAGCTTGCCCCAGCCCGTCTTTTCAAAGACAGCCGAACAGGCCACGGACCGGCTCCCGTCGGCGGCCGCTTTCGGCGCCGGTTCAACGGTTTGATAAACGGCGTATGCGGTTGTGTTCTTTATGCGGAGGACCGGGGCGCCGATGTTCATCGTGCTCTCGAGCTTCCCTCCGGCTGGGACGAATCCCAGGAGGCTGCCCATGGCGTTCGGCGCGGGGTAGCCCATATTCGTTTTTTGCGTCCGCGGGGTTCCGCCTATGAGGAGCAGGTATTGGCCGTCGGAAAGGAGGAGATCCCCGGCCTGCCAGAGGCCGCAGAAATTCTCGGGAAGATCCCGGCTGGTTTGCACGACCTTAATCGTAATTTCCCCGGCCGAGAGAAAAATGTTTAAGGCGAGGACGGCGGCAACCGTCAGCGAGGTTTTGATTGTTTTCGGCATGGCTAGACTCCTTACAGAGAAGTAACTTAATTCAAAAATCTTCTGTTTGCAACCGGGCGGCGCTTGGGCTAAAATTTGGGCCTTCGATGCACCCTCTAGAGAAGGTTCTGATGATCCGGGGAACGATATTCCTCCTCAGGGTCGAATCGTCAAACGCCTCCGCCGATTATCGGAAATACGAAGACCTCCGCGATGACATCTGGGGTTTCCCCGAGGACCATATGGCGGGGGCCAGGAATCTGATGTGCGAGAATTTTCTCCACGAGGGGAGCAGTCTTTTCATCGGTGCCTATGTCGATAGACCGCGGGGGGAGCCCCGGGACGATCGGGACCACATGGTCGGGTTTTCTTATGGCTTTGCCGGGATCAAGGATAAGAATCTCTGTTATCATTCTCTCGATAACCTCTGGTTCTATTCCCAATACACGGCGGTCAGGCCGGACTACCAAGGATACGGCCTCGGGATACGCATCAAGGAATTTCAGAGAGAGATGGTGTCCCGAGTGCTGGGGATCACGACCATCGTTTGCACCTATGATCCTCTGACCGGGGTCAATGCCCGGCGGAACGTCCATCATTTCGGAATGAACGTTCTGGAGTATCGGGCGGCCACCTACGGAGAATACGGCGGATGGCTCAACCGCCTGGATGTACCCACGGACCGGTTTTTCATGTCCTGGGATTTGAGTGCCGGCGGCGCCCGGCCCGCATTGAGCCCGGATGAGGTGCTTGCCGCCGGAGAGAGTGTCATCGAGGCCGCAACGAAAGCGGTCGCGGGCCGCTCCGGCCCGGGGGAGTTCGAGGTCGCCGCCGGATTCCGAAAGGATTGGAAAAGCAGGATCCTCCTGGTCCCGGTTCCCCGGGATTTTTACGCGATGCTGCGCGAGACGGACGTGGACGACCCCGACGTCCGGGCCATTCCGGTCCAATGGAGGATGGCGACCCGGGAAGCGTTCCAAACGCTTTTCGACGCGGGCTATCGAGTCGTCGATTTTCTTGCCGCCGCCGGGCCGCCCCGCGTTCCATGTTATGTCCTGAGCCCGAGGCCGGATGCGATTCTCTGAATACCTGGGATTTTCCTTCTCCAACCTCCGGGAGATGAAGCTCCGGACCGCCCTGACCACGTTCGGGGTCACGATCGGCATCGGCGCCCTGGTCGCGATGGTCGGCTTCGGCATCGGCATGCAAAAAAACGTCGAGGCGAGCTTTCGCTCGCTCGACTTTCTGAACTCCATCACCGTTTTGCCCGGCGGGTCCCTTGCCGGTGAGCCCGGTCGGGATCCGGACGAACCGCGGGGCGAATTCCGAAGCCGTCCATCCGGCGGCCGGATCTTGGACGATGCCGCGGTCAACGAGATCGGGCGATGGCCCGGCGTTGAATCCGTTTTTCCTGAAATTCGTTTTCCGGCGATCATCCATCTCGGAGAGCGCGAAGAATTCCGCCTCGTCCAGGTCGTTCCGGCCGGGATTTCCGCCTCGAAGCTCGTCCGGATCGAAGCGGGCAAGGCGTTCTCCCGGGAAGATGAGGATTCGGCGATCATCGGCCATGCGCTTCTCCGCTCGATGGACCTGAAGACCGCGGAATCGGCCTTGGGCCGGCGGCTGCGGATTTCCTCGCTGGCTTTTGATCCGAGCGTCATGAATCCCGCGGATCTCGGGGCGATTCTCCAGGGGAAAAAATTTCCCTTCAAGAAAGACGACTACGAATTCACGATCGTCGGAGTGACCGAGAGCTTCGGGTTCGGCGGACCCTCGCCGTTGGCCAGCGACATCTTCATTCCCTCCGGCTCGGCGCGGAGAATCAACAAACTCCCTTTCACCAACATCTATGACCTCTTTCGGGCGGGGGAGGGAGCGTTGGGCTATTCAGCCGTCACGATCCGGCTTACGTCCCCGGCCTACGCCGACCCGGTCAAAGACCGGGCCCGGAAGATGGGATTCTCGACGTTCGCCCTGATCGACCAGTTCCAGCAGATCAAGACGAGTTTCGTCTATCTGGATATGATGCTGGCCGCGGTCGGCATGATCGCCATTTTCGTCGCCGCCTTGGGGATCGTCAACACGATGGTCATGTCGATCATGGAGCGCTATTCGGAAATCGGCATCATGAAAGCCGTGGGCGCTTCGAACAGAAACATCATGAGGATCTTCTTCGTCGAGGCCGGGGCAATCGGCTTCGGCGGCGGCGTCCTCGGCCTGGGTCTCGGCTGGGCGGTCAGCCGGATCATCAACCGCGTGATCAATTTCTTTCTGGCTAAACAGGGGTTGCCTTATATCAAATATTTCCATTTTCCGCTGTGGTTGTGCCTGGGCGCGATCGCGTTCGCGATCCTCATCAGTCTTGCCTCCGGCGTGTATCCCGCGTTCCGCGCCGCCCGGGTTGATCCTGTTGTCGCTTTGCGACATGAGTGACGATGATCACATGATCCGCATCCGCCGCAATTCAAACGCATCATCGCCTTTGAAGAGGAGCTTCACAATGAAAAAGAACCATGGGATTCCGCTGAGCCTGGTGATCGTCAGCCTCTGGGCCGCGGCTTGCGCTCCGGCTAAAATCAACCTGGACGAAGGGAGCCTCGCGGCCAAGGCCAAAGCGCTTCACGCCAAAATTCTGACCGTGGACACGCACTGCGACACGCCCGGGATGCTGCTTCGCGGCAATTGGGATATCGGCGAGCGCCATGAGCCGGGAAAACCGGGGAGCGGCCTGGTCGATCTTCCCCGCATGGTCGAGGGTGGGCTCGACGCCATGTTCTTCGGCGTCTTTGTCGGACAGGGCCCCCTGACGCCCGAAGGCTATGCCAAAGCCAAGGACCGGGCTTTCGCCGAACTGGACGCGATCCGCAAAATGACCGAGAAATATCCGGCCCTGGTCGGCCTGGCGACGACGCCCGCGGAAGCCTATCGGCTGAAAAAAGAGGGCAAACGGATCGCTTTTACCGGCATGGAAAACGGCTATCCCCTGGGAAAAGATCTTTCGCTCCTGGCCGATTACGCCAAGCGCGGCATCCGCTATCTGACCCTGTGCCATTCGGGCGACAACGACATCTGCACCTCTTCCACGGGCAAGAGGACGGGAGACGACCCCGGGTTGTCCGAGTTCGGCCGGAAGGTCGTGGCCGAATGCAACCGGCTCGGAGTCATGGTCGACGTCTCGCACATGTCCGACAAATCCTTTTATGACGTGATTCGATCGACAAAGGCGCCGATCATCGCCTCCCATTCCTGCTGCCGCGCCCTGTGCGATAATCCGCGGAATCTCACGGACGACATGATCCGGGCCTTGGCCGGCAACGGCGGAGTGCTCCAGATGTGCTTCCTCTCCGGTTATCTCAAAGCCCCTAAACCGAACCCCGAGAGAGACAAGGCCATGAAGGAGCTCGAGGCGAAATATGGAACGCGCCGCAATCTTCAGAATATTCAGGATCAAGCCCTTCGGGCCAAAGCGACCCAAGAATATCAGGCCGTGATGCAGAAATATTCCGACGAACGCGCCTCGGTCAAGGACGTCGTGGACCATATCGACCACATCATCAAGCTCGTCGGCGATGATTATACCGGCATCGGCACGGACTTCGACGGCGGCGGGAGCGTCACGGGCTGCAGCGACGTGAGCCAGATGTTCCAGGTCACGGTCGAGATGCTTCGCCGCGGCTATCGGGAAAAAACCATCAGGAAGATATGGGGCGGGAATATCATCCGCGTCCTTCAAAAAGCGATCGATATCTCCGCCAAAACGTAAAATATATTTACATTATTCCCAAAAAATAGGATATAATGATGCCGCGCCTCCTCTATCGGGCTTGGCATAAAGATTGCTTTTAAACACGCTTGAGGGAATAGACCGAAGTCCAAACGATTCCCGCCGGGCCGGGGAAAATCCCTGAGCGCTGCGGATCCGGAGTTGTTAAGCGAGAGATACGAGTGCAGAGCGTTTTGTCCAAGAATTACCGCGGTGCTTGGATGGTCCGGGCGGCGGCCGTTCTCGCGGTCGTCCTTGCCTTTGAAATTTTCCCCGGTTTCGCCGTGCGGCCATCCCAGGATATTCCCCGGCCCGGCGGAACCCTTCACGTCCGGACATTTTCCGATACGCTCAAGCCCAATCTCGACCCGGCCCTCGGATCCTGGATTTTTGTCACGGAACAAATCTTTAGCGGGCTGGTCCGGCTGGATAACGACCTCAATCCCGTTCCGGACCTGGCGGAATACTGGCGGCTGGAGGACGACGGTAAGACTTCGGTGTTCTATTTGCGCAAGGGCGTCAAGTTCCACGATGGCCGCGAAATCACCTCGGACGACGTCAAATTCTCTCTCGAACGCTTGCTCCGGCCCGAAATCCGCTCTCCGTTCTATGAGTATTTTGCGGCCAAAGTCGTCGGCGCCTTGGACTACCGGGAAGGGCGAGCGGCGGACGTCGCCGGTTTTAAAGCTCCGGATAAATACGTTTTTGAAATTCGCTGGCAGAATCCCTACGTCTCGGCTCTCTATCTCTTGGGCATGAGTTTCTGCAAGGTCCTCCCCCGGGCTCTTGCCCAAGGACAGGAAAAGAATTTTTTCTGGAAGCCCGTGGGAACAGGCCCGTTCCAGTTCGAATCATGGCTGCGCAGTCCGCAACTGGATATCGTCGGAGTTCGCCTTGAGAGGAATCGCGCATATTTCGGGAACAAAGCCCATCTCGATTTCCTGGAAGTCAGCCCGTATTACACCGTCGATCATTTCATGAACAGGGAGATCGAGATCGTTCCGTTTCTTTCCGGGCGAATCGCGCGGTCGGGCTGTCAAGTCATCGACGGAGGTCTGCAGAATATGACCTTTTTGCTCATGAGCTGCCATCTTCCGCCTCTCGACAGACCTTCGATCCGGCAAGCGCTCGCCGCGGGAATCGACAAGGAAAAGTTGGCCGATGCCGTCCGCCGCGACGAATACAACCGGCGGACGACCAACAATTTCGTCCCGGCGAAGTGGCCCGGCTTCTTTCCCCGCGACGATGCTCCGAGTTTCAATTTCGACAAAGCCCGCCAAACCCTTGACGAACAGGGCTTCTTTGTTGAAAAGAAATTTCCGGAATTGATTCTCTATCTTCCCTGGCCGAGGGACCCTGAAAATCTGGAATTCGCCCGCGAGCTGGAGAACCAGCTCAAGACGCTGCACATCTCCCTGACCGTGAAGTATTATCGGACGATCGCCGAGGTCAAGAGCAGCACCCAGCCGTATCTCGTCAAGGCCGATTGGGCGATCGATGTCCCCGACCCCGAGAACATCATCATGCCGCTCTTCCAGTCGCGCTCCGAGATCAATCTCCGGAATCTCCGCTATGCGAATCCCCGCTTGGACAAGCTTCTCGACGACGCCGGCGTGGAACGGAGCTTGAACCGGCGGACCGAGCTTTTCCGGCAGATGGAACAACTCCTGGAATCCGACCTCCCCGCCGTCCCGCTTTATTCAAGCCAGCCGAGGATCGCGCTTCAACCCTACGTCCGGGGCGTTAAAGTCCCCGCCCTCGGTTTCCAGTATTTAGACGTCAGGGAGATTTGGCTGGATCAACGAGGGCCGCGGCCGTGACCTTGAAAATCCCGCTGCAGACGAGGTTCACAATCTGGATCACGGTTCTCATCTTCGTCCTCGTCTGCGCCACGCTCTACGTGATTCAAACCCGGGAGGTGGCCATGGTCTTTGACGAGTCGAAGAACAAAGGCCTGCTGATGGCCAAGAACCTCGCCGACCTGAACCTCCGCTCGTTGATCTTCAACGATATCGAGCCCATCCAAAGCACGATCCAGGAGCAGATCAACGCCAAACTCCTCTACATCGTCTTCTTCGATCGCTTCGCGACGGCGCTCGTTTATAACCGGGAGATCGCCGACCGCAAGGAGATTTTCTGCTGCAGCCATCTTCAGGGCGATATCCGTCCCGAGAGCGTCTTCGACCAGACGATCAATGTCTACGTCGGGAGAAAAATTCAAAGAGTGCTGGAGCTCGAAATCCCCATCTTCGCCCGGGGGTCGGCGGACAAGTGGGGATCGGTCAAGATCGGCCTTTCCTTGGAGGACATGCGGGCCGAGATCCGGAAGACCCGCTTCGTCCTGATTCTCATCGGCCTGGCCGTTCTTTGCCTCGGGATGTTCGGAGCGACATTGTTGGCCCGCGGGATTTCCCGGCCGATCCGGAAGCTCGCCGAGGGAACGGTCCGCATCGCGAAAGGCGACTTCAGCCACTCCATTCCGATCGATTCCCAGGATGAACTCGGCCATTTGGCGGGGAGTTTCAACGCCATGACGACGCAGCTTCTGGCCACGCGCGAGGCGATGGATAAAGCCCAGAAGAAGCTCGTCCAGGCGGAAAAACTCGCCTCGATCGGGCGGCTGGCGGCGACGATCGCCCACGAAATCCGCAATCCGTTGACCTCGGTCAAGCTCAATATCCAAAAAGTCGCCGAGGACGGCCGCCTCGATGCTCTCGAACAGGAGCACCTGTCCATTTCCCAGGAAGGCATCGTCCTTATCGAGAAGTTCATCAAGGAGCTCTTGAATTTCACCCGCGTCCCCGAACTGCAGCTCGCCCGGTTTCCCCTCTCCCAGATTCTCGACGAATCGCTGAAGCTGATGTCCGATTCGTTCAAACAAAGGAAAATCGTGGTCGAAAAGAAGCTCGATCCCGGACTTCCCGAGATTCTCGTCGACGGCGACAAGCTCCGCCAGGTGTTTCTCAACCTCCTCCGCAACGCCTTCGAGGCCATGGAGAACGGCGGGAAAATCAAACTTGCCGCGGCAACGACGGGCGACGGGCCGGGCCGAAAAATCAAGATCCGGATCTCCGACAACGGCTGCGGGATTCCGGAGAAGGATTGGGACAACATCTTCGAACCGTTTTTTTCGACCAAATCATCGGGCTTCGGGTTGGGGCTGGCCAACGCCCGGAAGATCATCGAACAGCATAAGGGGACGATCCGGGTCGTCAAAAAACGGAGTCCGGGCACGGCCTTCGAAATTCTCATTCCCGGGGAAGGAGAACCATGAAATCCATCCTCATCATCGACGACGATTCGCTCATCCGGAAGACCCTATCGTCGCACCTGACGAAGCGGGGCTTCGACGTTCAGGCGGCCGGGGACGGCGAAGGCGGACTGCGGAAATACGACGAGATGGACCCCGACCTGGTCATCTTGGATATCCGCCTCCCCGACACCGACGGCTTGGACGTCTTGCGCCAGATCAAGGATCGCCGCGGCCGCTCCTGCGTCCTGATCATGACCGCGTACGACGACATGAAAACGACGGTCGAGGCGATCAAGCTCGGGGCGTTCGAATACCTGGTCAAGCCGCTGGATTACGTGGCTCTCGATCTGACCGTGGACAAGGCCTTCCAGATCAAGGCCCTGGAAGAAAAGGTGAGCTATCTTGTGGAGGAGCGGCAAAAAGAATACACGATCGACAATATCATCGGCCGTTCGCCGCAAATGCGCGAGGTCTTCAAGCTCATCGGCTCCGTGGCCAACACCCGGACGAACGTCCTCATCCAGGGCGAGAGCGGGACGGGCAAGGAACTGGTGGCGAAGGCCCTTCATTACAACAGCCCATACCGGGACGAACCGTTCATCGTCATCAACTGCTCGGCCATTTCCGACACGCTCCTGGAGAGCGAGCTCTTCGGACACGCCAAGGGGGCCTTCACCGATGCGATCAGCGAGATGAGGGGGAAGTTCGAGATCGCGGGGAAAGGGACCCTCTTTCTCGACGAGATCGGGGACGTCTCGCCCAATCTCCAATCGAAGCTTCTGCGGGTCATTGAAACACGCGATTTCATGAAGGTCGGCGGGGAAAAAATCCTCAAGGCCGAGGCCCGGATCATCGCCGCGACGAATCAGAGCCTCAGAGCGCTGATCGAAAGCGGCAAGTTCCGTGAAGATCTCTACTATCGGCTCAAAGTCGTCGAGATCCATCTTCCGTCCCTTCGCGAAATGAAAGAGGACATCCCCGAGCTCGTCGGATATCTCTTGGAAAAGATCAACCGGGACCTGAGGAAGAATGTCCGGAAGATCCCGCCCGACGTCACGAAAACGCTCATGGATCTGCCCTGGAAAGGGAATGTCCGGGAGCTCGAGAACGCACTCACCCGGGCGGTCATTCTGGCCAAAGGAGACGTGATCCTGAAGGAAAATCTCCCCGGGGACGCCGAAGAGCGGAAAATGTTTTCGCGGGAGCTCGTCTCTCTCGAGGAGGTCGAAAAAGAGTACATTCAACACGTTCTCGGGGCGGTCAAGGGGAGCAAGACCCGGGCCAGCCAAGTGTTGAAAATAAGCCGCCCGACCCTGGATAAAAAAATCAAGGATTACGGCCTGGAGGTCTAGACCCCCGATCTCTCCGCGCCGCCCGTTCTTTTTTACATATTTGTGTAAATATCCTTGTTTGTCATCCGGACGTCACCGATTTTTCTCGAGATTTCCGCCTGGATCAGCATTCGCGCCAATTGGCACAAAACCTGCTTAATTTTGATTGTATGACGAAAGGAACGACAATGTTAAGCAAGAAGATCGTAGTCGTCGATGATGACGAAAACATCCGCAAGACCTTCTTCCTCATCCTGAATAAATCCTACCGGGTTTACCTGGCCAAGGACGGCAAGGAAGTGCTGGACCGGTTCAAAAAGGCCGATATCGACCTGATCATCGCCGATTACCGGCTGCCGGCCATGAACGGCATCGAACTCGTCGCCGCCCTCCGCAAAAACGGTTATCGAGGCGACGTGATCATGATATCCGCCCATCCCGATATGATCGAACCCGAAGTCTTGAGCCGGCTCTCCATCAGCCAGTACTTCACGAAGCCCCTCGATCTGGCGGCTCTCAGCCGATCCATCGACTATCTCCTCAACCTGCGGGACCAGGGCGAAAAGCGGATTTGAGGATTCTGGGCCAAAACGGGATGGGCCTTTCCCCGGATGACCCGATGGAGAGCCGGCCATCCTCCTTGTCCGGAGCGCAGATGCGCGCCCGCTCAAAATCGTGATAAAATAAGCGAGAGGCGAGGGTCATGAACTGGCGGCCGATGGCGGCCGGACTCTCGGCGGGAGGCGATCTTGGATATACGTACGGAACATTGGAAATCGCATTCCCCGGCTCCGCCGCTTCTCCCAAGGAGACGTCGAGCTATTTGCGCATCTGGAAAAAGATAGATCAGGCGTGGAGGATTGTCCTCGACCTCGCCAATCTCATTCCTCCGGAAGGGATGTAAAACGAATTTACAGCCGGACGAAAAGTTGACGTCGTGCTCCTCGATGGCCGGACGGCGCCAGAGAAGATTTCGTCCGAAATTGGCACAAAAATTGCTTTCTTAGATGTTATTGCTTTTTTAATTCTCTTCCTTTCAGTGGGAGGCGAAACGCACGAAGTCTAATCCTCTTCGATTCGCCTCCCTTTTTCATTGAACTCGCCGAAATCGATTGTAATTCCCCCGAGGCTATGGTTAACTATCCGTCTATTTCACCTCTCGGGAAGGAGAGTCCCATGAAAAAAGTCGCGTTGCTGACGCTTATCCTGGCGCTGGCGGCGCTCGGATGCGCCCCCCGAAAAGAGAGTTCTGCCCGGCTGGAAACCGGGACGCCGGCCTATCAACTGGCCAAGGACTTGAACGGGGTCCTCCCGATATTCGACCCGGAAAAAAACAGTGTTTTGATTTCGACGTCCAAATTCGACGTGACCGTCGCCGATATCGTCGAGATTTTTCTGAAGTCGATGGGGAGCCAAGTCTCCCAAATCCGGAGTCTCGATGCTCCGCGTCTGGAGGGGATCGTCACGCAGGCCGCCTCCCAGCTGGCGGAGCGGAAGCTGTTGCTGGCCGCGGCCAAGAGGTCCAGGATTACGGC
>Ga0315275_10005731_pt1 | contig 11804 bp, 14 predicted proteins | sample YL17G03_0_MG_FD_205557 | JGI IMG/M metagenome (GOLD analysis project Ga0315275, IMG submission 205557) | Sediment microbial communities from Yellowstone Lake, YNP, Wyoming, USA - YL17G03_0 | ecosystem: Environmental > Aquatic > Freshwater > Lake > Sediment | place: USA: Wyoming | collected... | reverse complement strand
AGTTGAGCTGATCGTGCCGGTGGCTTTGGAGCAAGGTTCCAAGTTCGCCATCCGTGAAGGCGGTTTGACCGTCGGCGCTGGTGTGATCACTAAGATTATTGCATGATCAATATTGCCGCGCGTATAACCCGCGGTTTAGTAAAGGAAAAGTATGGCCTCTAAAAAAGATGTTCGTCCGGTGATCACCCTGGCTTGTTCGGATTGCAAGGAACGCAACTATACCACGGAGAAGAATCGACGTAATGATCCGGGGCGTATTGAGTTAAACAAATATTGCCCGCGCTGTCGCAAACACACGCTGCATCGCGAGACCAAGTAGGGGTAGGCGAGAGCCCACCCCAACATAGGCCAGTAGCTCAATTTGGCAGAGCACCGCTCTCCAAAAGCGGGGGTTGTGGGTTCAATTCCTGCCTGGCCTGCCTGAAAGGAAAAGGATAAGCCTTTTCTGGATTACGCCGTCTAAAAGAGGCGGCGTTTTAACCATAACTGGAGGATTACCGTGCCTGATATGAGATCTGCTCGCCAAGAGATGAATTTCTTCCAACGTTTCTGGCATAAAGTCCAGAGATTTTTCCAGGAAACCATTGGAGAATTACGCAAGGTATCATGGCCTACCCGCCGAGAGGCAATCCGATTAACTTGGATTGTCATCGGTGTGATTATTGTAATGGCGGCTTTCTTGGGAGGGTTAGACTTTATTTATTCCAAGATCTTTGCCATAATCCTGGGCGGCTAATTAGGTATTGGTAAAGTCGGTAAACAGGGATACACGATTAAGCAAATATGATGAGCGAATTTAACCAGGAAGAAGAAAATCTAGTACCCCTCGAGAGTCACGAGGAGGATTTAGATGAAGTGGATAATCTAAGCGTTCCACAAGAGTCGGGCGAGATCGTGACCGAGGCGTATCCTGGGCAACCAGATGAGTTGCCACAGGAAGATGGCCGCGCCTGGTATGTAGTTCATTGCTATTCGGGTTACGAGAATAAAGTTCGCCATAACCTTGAGCAGCGAATTGAATCCATGGGGATGAAGGATAGAATCTTTGATGTAGTCGTCCCCACAGAAGAAGAGATCGAGGTAAAAGAGGGTAAACGGCGCACTGTGGAGCGTCGAGTATTTCCAGGTTATATCCTGGTCGAAATGATCATGTTGGAAGAATCATGGTATGTGGTTCGAAACACGCCCGGTGTGACAGGATTTGTTGGAATGGGCACGCAACCAACCCCGCTTCGCCCGGAGGAAGTGGCACAGATCATCAAGCGAATGGAAGCTGACGCGCCGCATATTAAAGTTACCTTTCGCTCAGGCGAACGGGTACGCATTGTGGATGGTCCGTTCAATGATTTCCGTGGCACAGTAGCGGAGCTCGATATGGAAAGAGCGAAAGTCCGTGTCATGGTGAACTTTTTCGGTCGTGAAACACCAGTCGAGCTGGACTTTTTACAAGTTGAGAAAGCGTAAGGAACAGCCAGGAAAAATCTGGTTGTGGAAGTGGGAGGGTGTCCCCAATAATCACCCGCTAAAACCACGCGCCGTTGCTCTGAGAAAGATAAGCGGCGAAAGGAGAAAAAAATGGCAAAGAAACTTAAGGCAATTGTACGTCTGCAGATCCAGGCTGGAAAAGCCAACCCTGCACCCCCGATCGGTCCTGCATTAGCCGGGCATGGGATTAACCTGATGGCTTTTTGCAAGGAATATAATGCCCGCACCAATAATCGCATGGGAGAGATCATACCGGCAGAGATCAGCATCTACACCGATGGATCGTTCAATTTCATCTTAAAAACGTCTCCGGCTGCAGTCCTGCTTAAGAAAGCAGCGGGTGTCGAAAAAGGTTCTGCTGTTCCCAACCGCGAAAAGGTTGGCACGGTCACGCGCAAGCAAGTGCGTGAGATAGCCGAGCTGAAGATGAGGGACTTGAATGCGGTGGACCTGGAAGGAGCGATGCGCCAGATTGAAGGCACAGCGCGGAACATGGGCTTGACGGTAACAGAAGACTAACCCTGTGGGAGGGTGGTACCCACCCGTTTGCACCACGAAGGAGAATTTATGGCAAAGCATGGAAAGAAGTATTTAGCTGCGTTAGCTAAAATTGATGAGAACCGCTGGTACACCCCTGAAGAAGCGGTCACACTGGTAAAGGAAACTCACTTCGTTAAGTTTGATTCGACGGTTGAGATTCATATGCGGTTGGGTGTAGACCCACGTCATGCAGATCAGCAGGTGCGTGATGTGGTTGTACTGCCACATGGATTGGGTAAATCGGTAAGGGTGCTCGTCTTTGCACAAGGCGAAGGAGCAGCTTTGGCACGTGAAGCTGGTGCAGATTATGTGGCGGATGATGATGAGACTATCGCCAAAATCCAGGCAGGCTGGACTGATTTTGACGTCTCCATTGCTACACCTGACTTGATGGGCAAAGTAGGTCGCCTGGGTCGTGTTTTGGGTCCGCGTGGTCTGATGCCAAGCCCAAAAGCTGGAACAGTGGTCCCTGCAGAGGACTTGCCGCGGGTGATCAATGAATCAAAGGCTGGACGGGTGGAATTTCGGGTCGATAAAACTGCCAACCTGCATATTCCAATTGGGAAGGCATCCTTTGGCGAGAAGCAATTGTATGAAAACCTGGCAGCATTAATGGAAGCAATCAAGAAGGCTCGACCTGCGTCGGTTAAGGGTAGCTTCATCAAGCATATCACCTTAACCTCCACAATGGGTCCGGGGATCAAACTAGATCCAAACCAGGCACAAAATATGACTGCTCTGGAATAGAATTATTGTGATATAGTGTAATCATAAAAATACGCTTCGCCCAAGACAGCAGGTGCGTAAAAACGCTTAATTCCCTGCCGAGGTGAGGATATCTCCAAAAAAATTTGACTCGCCTGAAGCGGGTATGAAATTTGGATGACGGAGAGTCTTTGCCAGGCACTGGTTGCGAGGCAAAGACTTTTTATTTGGAAAGGAGGTGAAATAACCTTGGCTATTACAAAGGATCGCAAGAATGAGTTGGTCGCCCAATATAGCGAGTGGGTGAAGCGAAGCAAAGCCCTGGTCCTGACCCAATATGTGGGTTTAACCATGAAGGATATCGATATCCTGCGAGCGAAAGTGCGCGAGAATGGTGGTGAGTTCCATATCATTAAAAACACACTGGCCAAACTGGCATTTGAGCAGGCGGGATTATCGGTTCAAACGGGGCAATTTGAGGGTAGCACCGCGATCGTATTCGCTTTTGTGGATGCTCCTGCAACGGTAAAAACCGTGACTGATTATGTAAAAAGTTCAGAGTTTCTAAAAATCAAAGGCGGCTTCCTCGAAAAGCAAGCACTGACCCCTGAGGGCGTAAAAGCACTGGCTGAATTACCGCCATTACCTGTGGTACGCGCCCAGTTACTAGGAACGTTACTTGCTCCAGCCAGCAAGCTGGTACGAACTTTAGCTGAGCCCGGACGCATGATTGCCGCGGTTATCAAAGCGCATGCGGAACCTGAAGCGGCTCCTGCATAGCACCGCTATTCATTGCATACGTATTTTAATCATCGCTGGTTAAACGTAATATTTTACCAATCTAAATTATGATCGAATTATATTGAACCAATAAGGAGTTTATAAAATGTCTGATCTTAATAAACTGGTTGAGGAACTAAGCACCCTCACCATTCTCGAAGCTGCTGATCTCGTAAAGAAACTGGAAGAAAAATGGGGCGTTTCTGCAGCAGCCCCCGTTGCAATGGCTGCCATGCCCGCTGCTGGCGCTGCCGCTCCTGAGCCGGTCGAAGAAAAGACCGAATTCAATGTGGTAATCAAGGATGCTGGTGCCAAGAAGATCGAGGTGATCAAAGTTATCCGCCAGCTGACCAACCTGGGCCTGAAAGAGGCAAAGGATGTCGCTGAGACGGTTGGTTCCAAGGTCCTTGAAGCTGTGAGCAAGGAAGCTGCTACGGATGGCAAAGCTAAGCTAGAAGCTGCTGGCGCTTCCGTTGAGATCCAATAATCGCAGTTTAAATTTCCCGGGGGCAGGTTTGCTTCCGGGAAATCTATTTTATCCTTTTGTGTTTTTACTCACCCTGTGGTATATTTCAATCACGGAGGGCTTATGAGTGCACGAATACTAATTATTGAAGATGATGAGGCCATCCTTCGGTTCCTGCGCCGCGGCCTGGCCTATGAAGGTTATCAGGTAGACACTGCAATCGATGGACATTCGGGTTTGGCTTCGGCCCGGGACAACCCACCCGACCTGGTCGTCCTGGATATCATGCTTCCTGGGATTGACGGCTTGGAAGTCTGCCGGCGCTTGAGAGCTGGTGGTCCTGTACCTATTCTGATATTGACTGCAAAGGACTCGGTTAATGATCGAGTGATGGGGCTGGATGTAGGTGCAGACGATTACATGGTGAAGCCGTTTAATCTGGATGAGCTATTAGCTCGCATTCGCGCATTATTGCGCCGTGCCCAACCTAGCCGACCACAGGTGCTGCGTTTTGCTGATCTGATCCTAGATACAGGCACTCGCCAGGCATCCCGCGGCGAACGAATTATCTCGCTAACAGCAAAAGAATACGAGCTGCTGGAGCTATTCCTGCGTCACCCACGCCAGGTATTAACCAGAGAGATGATTTTCGATCGGGTGTGGGGGTATGATTTCGGTGGTGAGAGTAATATCATCGAAGTATACATACGGTATTTGCGCCAAAAGCTCGAAGTTCAAGGAGAGCAACGTCTCCTTCATACTGTGCGCGGTATGGGGTACGTTTTGCGCGAACCATCGTAAAATAAATTCATGTCCCTGCGGAGTCGGCTTACCTTACTATATACATCCATAGTAGGGGGCATCTTGCTGTTGTTTGGAATTGCCGTCTATTATTCGGTGAGTTTGACGGTTATTCATCAATTGGATGACAACTTGAGGATCAGGGCAGAAAACGTCTTCATTAATACACACATCGATGAAAACGGTGATTTAAATGTTGCCCTGCCTCAGCTTGACCTGCCTGAAGATGTATATGTGCAGATGTGGGGGCAAGATAACCGCCTGATTGCGGTTTCCCAAAATATCCGCATCCTGAACAGCCCTCTTGACGTGGCTGGTATGCACAGCGCCACCCCGGTGTTCCGCGACGTGAACCGGGGAGGGACGCGTTTGCGCGTATTAACTGTGCCTTTGGTGGCGGGCAACCGGTTGGAGGGGAACCTGCAAGTTGGCACGCGCATGGATGTAGTCAATGCCACCCAACAAACCTTGCTGGAAGTTTTGTTGATCGGGACTACAATTGCGATCTTCGCAGCAGGGCTGGCAGCCTGGTTCAGCAGCTATCAGGCGCTTCATCCGTTGGATAATGTGACCAAAACTGCTTTACAGATAACCAGTGCAGATGACCTTTCACGACGCATCCCATATGCCGGTTCTTCCAAGGATGAAGTTGGGCAGTTGGTAGCGGCTTTTAACCAGACTTTGAGCCGTCTGGAAAACCTGTTTTCCACCCAACGACGTTTTCTTGCAGATGTGGGGCATGAACTGCGCACCCCTCTTACAGTGATTAAAGGGAATGTGGGATTGATGCGCAAAATCAAGGAATTTGATGAAGAATCCTTGGAGACCATCGAGGATGAAGTCGACCGCCTGACGCGTATGGTTGGCGATTTATTGCTGCTTGCCCAAGCTGAATCTGGCAAAATCCCTCTGGCACACGAGGTCGTTGAATTGGATACACTGCTATTGGAAGTGTTAAATCAAATGGCGGTCCTGACCCGTGATCGTATCAAGTTAAGTCTGGGCAATATTGACCAGGTATTGGTGTGTGGTGATCGGGACCGCCTCAAACAAGTGATCGTTAATCTAATAGGAAATTCGATCAATTACACGCCCAAGGGTGGTGAGATTGTAGTCGGTTTGGGTAAAGTTTCCGCCCGGGCACAACTTACTGTGACTGACAATGGTCCGGGGATTCCTCCGGAAGACTTGCCACACATTTTTGAGCGTTTTTACCGAGGTGAGAAATCGCGCACCCGCCAGAAGGACGGGAAAGGATTCGGATTAGGTTTATCAATAGCTTACTGGATTGTGCGCAACCATGCAGGCCGAATCGAGGTCAATTCTGCAGTAGGAAAGGGCACTACCTTTTGCGTCTGGCTGCCACTCGCTGAGGGGAATTGTAAAGAAGCGGCAAGCTGACCCCTGAAATTCTTAACGTTATATTAGAGGTCTGAGAATGCAACTTGATCGAAAAAGCCTGAGGCGAGTATTCCGTGCCCCATACGGTGCAGGGGTATGGTTCATCTTCACATTACTCGCAATCGGCATCTTTACCATGTTTGGGCCTGCTGAACACAGCCTGGGGACGCACATTCGGATTGTTTACCTGCATGGCGCCTGGGTGTGGGCGTCTCTGGCAGCATTCCTATTCGCAGGTATCTTTGGCGCCCTGGGATTACTCACCCATCGTAAAACTTTTCACTGTTGGTCGGGTGCTTTTGGGCGGACGGGGTTGATTTTCTGGTTGACTTACCTTCCGCTCTCGCTATGGGCGATGCAATCCAATTGGAATGGTTTGTTCCTAGCAGAACCACGTTGGAGGCTGGCGCTGGTTTTTGTAATTACAGGCATCTTACTGCAGGTGGGGCTGAGCCTGGCAGGTCAGCCAAGCTTAACTTCTGCCCTCAATTTAGGTTATTTTATTACACTGTTGGCTGCGTTACTACAAACGACGAATGTGATGCACCCCGCCTCGCCAATCCTAAACAGCGGTGCCTGGCGCATCCAGTTTTTCTTTTTCGGGCTGGTGCTGCTGGCCTTATTGGCTGCCTGGCAAATAGCGAGATGGTGGTACAAGATTGACCCAAATTGCATACAGCGATAAGCCGGTTTTGAAACGCACGCTCAATTTCCAGGTCACAGTATTTGTGATCGTCCGGTTGGTATTTAATACTTTTTACCGGATGATCTATCCTTTTCTATCCTTTATTGCACTAGGACTGGGGGTTGACCTGCGGACGATCTCTTACGCTATTACCGTGCGTTCATTGATGGGCTTAATTGGTCCATTCCTGGCTTCGGTTGCCGATAGTCGTGGTCGAAAAGCGGGGATGTTAATTGGCACAATCGCTTATACTGCGGCGATCAGCCTGATCGCACTTTGGCCAACTTTTCCCGTTTTCTTCATTGCACTTAGTCTGGCTTTCATCGGATATCTTATTTTCGTGCCTTCCATGCAAGCATATCTGGGTGACCAGGTACCTTATGAAAAACGGGGCAGGGTGTTGGGGATTACCGAGTTTTCCTGGTCATTAAGCGCGATCATTGGAGTGCCGTTGGTCGGTTTTATCATTGCCCGGCGGGGCTGGTTGGCACCCTTTCCACTCATTGCTTTCCTTGGGGCTCTCAGTGTTATCGCACTTGCCTGGATGTTACCTAAAGACCCAGCTCGTCAGGAAGGGAATCCTGGGTTTTGGAGTAATTTACGTAAAGTATTTGCTTACCCACCAGCAATTGCAGCCTTGGTGATGGCGGGGCTCTATACAGCTGCCAACGAAACGATTACGCTGGTCTATGGTGTATGGGTGGAGAAGGCTTTTTCCCTAGGCATCGTTTCCCTGGGAGCAACTGCTCTGGCGATAGGTATTTCTGAATTAGGTGGTGAAACGCTCGTTACTCTATTCACCGATAGAATTGGCAAGCGAAGGGCTCTGGCAATCGGGATTATTGGCAATTGTCTTGCCTGCCTGGCACTGCCAATTTTCGGTCGCTGGCTGGCTGGTGCTTTGGTATGTCTATTTCTTTTCTACCTCACCTTTGAATTTACCATTGTAAGCGGAATCCCACTGATGAGCGAGATCCTGCCTTCCGCGCGGGCAACCATGTTGGCTTCACATATGGCAGTACTCGCAATTGGTAGATCCATCGGGGATTTATTGGCGCCGGTCTTATTCACCCAATCTATATTTCCAGGGATCGCGGCCAATGCAATCGTAGCCATCCTATTTAATCTGCTTGCCTTGGTGGCATTAACCAAAGTTAAAATTCAGCAGCCGTAATTTTTAGCATCCATAATCAGCTTACCCACCTACCAGTGGTGGAAAGATATCCACATGATCTTCCGCGTTTAATAATGTGTCTAACCCGGCCAGATGGCGGATATTCTCGCCATTAATAAAGACATGCACCAGCTCTGATAATTCCCCTTGATTTTTCCAGACGAATTTCACCAGGATTGGATAGTGCTGGGTTAGATCAACCAAAACATCCCGGATGGTTATCCCCAATTGGAAATCCACATCCAACATTTTTATGCCAGCTACCTGGCGTAATGACGCATACAGCTTAACTTGCATATCTTATAACCCTGCCCAGCATCACACGCTACATCCTGTTAGTTAAGACCAACCCGAAGGTGAGTTGGATAATTTCCTTCGGGCTGGTTTTGATCTCTAGAATATTCTGGTTGTTATACCATCCAACCGAGATCCAGCTCCTCCAGCTTGGCACGTGTGGGTTTACCGGTGGCAACATCCCATCCGCACATCTCATAATACATATCCAACGCTTCTTCAAATTCCTGGCGTGTCACTGCAACACCATCTGAAGCGCCGCCTTTAAGCGGCTCGTCAAAGATGCGTTTGGGGAGGGTATCGTGTTCCCTCCCGGCACCCTCGCGGGCGTTGAAAGCGCGCAGCATGTTCAAGCGGCGTTCTCCAATTTTCTGGACATCATCCACGGTCCAGTCCCAGCCGGTAGTGGCGCGCATCAACTCGGCTTCGTCCTTGGGACCATAAACCTGCCAGGCAGGACCATAGACGAATTGGCATAATACCGCTGTGTCCATGAAGCAATAATTCAACTCGGTGGTTAAAGCCATCCTGACTTTTTCACGGTCGAGCACGCGATCAGACATGGGATGGGTTAGACCAACTTCAGCCATGCGCTCCAGGTTGTAGGAGGCGGTATCGGGTGTGTAGCCAGGGTCATGTTCGGAGGATTGATGGTCAGCGCCGAACGGGTTGACTGCATAGATCAATGCCAGGCTGCGCTTGACCTGAGGCATGTGGGCAGGCAGTTCATGATTTTTAACTGCTACCACCAAATCCTCGGCACCATGACCGATCATTTTAGCTGCATAAGCAGATCCGTTCGCCAGCAGGTCGCCAAGGCCTTCGCGCTTGGCGATCTTTTCCACCATTGCCAGTAAGGCATCCGCGTTGCCAAAGCGCAGGTCGATTCCCTCGGTGTCTTTCAAGGTCAGGTAACCGTGTTCGAAGCAATCCATGGCAAAAGCGATGGTTGCACCACAGGTGATGGTATCCAAGCCATATTGGTTGCATATCTGGTGAGCAATGGAAACTGCATTAATATCACCAACGCCACAATAGGAGCCCATCGTACCAAGGGTCTCATATTCCGGGCCACCATACAATGGGTCAAAGTGATAATTTTTATATTCCGTTTCCACCACACGCTTGCAGCGCACCACACAGGCATAACAGGTATCATTTTCCTTCAAGATGGTTTCAGCCATGGCTTCGCCTGAGATGTCTTCAGCTTTTTCAAAGGTACCGCTGGTATAGTTCCGGGTGGGTAAACCGCCGGATATGTTTTGGTAGTTCAGGACGGAGGCAGTACCGAGATCCTGCAAGCCCTTCATATCAGGAATCTCCTGCACCCGTTTGGGAGCCAGGCGGGCAAGCCTGGTGATCGCAGCTGGGTCAGCGGTTTTTACCTTTTGGTGACCGCGTACCGCAATGGCTTTGAGCTGTTTGCTGCCCATTACAGCACCCATACCCGTGCGCCCATTTGCGCGGTTGCACATATTCATGATGGCGGCGAAACGGGCAAGTTTTTCGCCGGCGGGTCCAATCTGGGCAATTTCAATCTTCGGGTCACCAAGCGCTTCACGAATGGTCTTCTCTGCCTCACCAGTAATTTTTCCCCACAGATGTGAGGCATCGCGCAGTTCGGCCGCGCCATCATGGATCCATAAAAAGACTGGCTGGGCTGATTTTCCAGTGAAGACAATACCGTCAAAGCCGGCGAATTTCAGTTCAGCAGGGAAGAACCCACCCACCTGGCTGTCACCAATCAAGCCCGTTTCAGGGCTTTTGGCAGTGACATTCATGCGGCTTTGTCCACTGATGGAAACCCCCGTGGTAGGGGAGAGCATGAATGCCAGAGTGTTCTCCGGACCCAGAGGATCAGCGCCGCCTGGGGTATTCTTGAATAAATAATAGGTCCCCATCGCACTGCCACCGATGTAGGTTCTATAAAATTCCTCGGTGGGCTGCTCTGTAGTTATTTTCCCCTTACTCAAGTCGACATGTAGAATTTTACCTGTGTATCCGAAAAGCATAGAACACTCTCCTTTGCCTTGTTTTTATTTGGATGGGTTCTCGAAAAGTAAAATAAAAAATAATGGAACGTTGTTTGTCAATAACCTTTACTTTATGTTTCAATAACCGACGAAGACTGGTAAAAATCCCGGTCGTATCGGATTTGTTTTCTTGGTTACAGGATAGCATATATTATATCAACCATTAACAATTTGCGACTCAAAATGGGTTTTGACTTATATTTTACACTGGCATACTATACCCCAAGGTCTTGATACTTCGACCAAGCATAGTTCCAAAAAGTGGGAATAGAAGTGTTTTCTGGATATTTAGGCTTATAATGAATCAAATCACCAATATGACTTTTCCATTCAGGTCAGGGCTATCCCTATGAATCCCTCGTTGCTGGAAGGCTGATCTTAATTAATTGGAATCAACAAGTTAAGCCTTGTCATGTATAATTCTTTTCCGTTATGAATAAACGCATCCTGCTTGGTGCAGGCTTGGTCTTGCTCATACTTGTTTTTTTCGCCCAAAGCTACCGTACAATGGCAGCTCCTCTGGCACAATTGACCGTATTCCCCACGCCAACACCCGGACCGGATGGAAAGATCATTTACATCGTTCAGCCCAATGATACTTTGTGGCGTATCTCTGCCATCACAGGGGTGAAGATTGAAACCATCCGAGAATTAAACAACCTGGGAACCAACGATGCGATCATTCCTGGTGACAGATTGTTGCTTGGGTATGCAGGTCCATCTGGAGCAGCCCCCACCGCAGGAGCAATACCCACCCAGGCCATCCTGACACCTTCACCTACTGCCTCACCTGGCTGGGGGATTTTATGCGTGCTGCTCTATAATGACATTAACGGTGATTCGATCCGGCAGGAAACTGAGCCATCCATTCCAGGGGGAGAGATCAGCGTGAGTAACCGGTTGGGGAGTGTATCCTTGACTGCGCAGACCCCTTCCGGAGGTGCAGATACCACTATAGTAAATCCGACTCCTCAGGAAAGGGGCTATACCTGTTTCGATCAAATCCTACAAGGGGAATATTTGATCAGTGTGGCTGCCCCTGAAGGGTATAACCGCACCACGGAACTGAACAAGTCCTTGAGGTTGGAAGCAGGTCAGACCACCGAAATAGCTTTCGGTGCCCAGGCAAATTCAGAGTTGGAAGCCCAGACGGCCATTATCCCAGAATCACCACGCAAAAGCCCCATCATGGGTATCATTGGCGGAGCACTTTTAGTCGCCGGGATCGGTTTAGGGATTTATGCAGCTTTGTTGCGGCGCGCCAGCGGAGTGAAAAATGGGTAGCTGAGAAGATTGTAAGCTTGCTTACAAGCTGAGGATCTTTTTTTCTACACGGCGCAAGAAACGCGCTTCGTCGATCACCACTCGCTCGTGCTTGCCTTCACCGATCTTCTCAAGATTATCCCAGACTTCAATCGGAAAATAGACACGATTTCCATC
>Ga0315275_10005726_pt1 | contig 11806 bp, 11 predicted proteins | sample YL17G03_0_MG_FD_205557 | JGI IMG/M metagenome (GOLD analysis project Ga0315275, IMG submission 205557) | Sediment microbial communities from Yellowstone Lake, YNP, Wyoming, USA - YL17G03_0 | ecosystem: Environmental > Aquatic > Freshwater > Lake > Sediment | place: USA: Wyoming | collected... | reverse complement strand
GCTCGATGCTGCAGACCAGCTTGCCCGGCGCTATCCGATAGCTATTTCGATCTCCACGCCGATCCTGCCCTGCCTGGTGGACCTGACGAGATACGAAACCATAACCCCTGGCTTCTGTACCGTGGGCGATCGGACCAACACGCTTTATGCCATCGATCCGGCCGGCAATCTCAAAGTGTGCAGCCATTCGCCGGTCAGCCTGGGCAACCTCTTGGAGGCGAGCTTCAGCGACATCGTCAAGCATCGTTTCCTGCGCGATTTCCTGGAGACCGTGCCGGAGTTCTGCCGGGACTGCACGATGCTTTCGGTGTGCAAAGCCGGGTGCCGTTCGTCGGCTCACCTTTGCTACGGTTCCTTCGAGCACGAAGATCCTTTGCTTAGGACCTGGAAGGCCCGCGCCAGCAAGACCGGGCCTGCGCTCGCGAAGCTCAAGGAGATGGCGCCAGGGGCCGGCACACGCGGAGTGGCGGGGTCCGGTTCGCGGACGGCTTCGAGCGGGCCGGCCAAGGGTCGTCAGGGGAAGAAGTGATGTTCATGGACAAGCCGGACGACGTGACCCAGGTCCAGCCTGCTTTTCCAGAGGTCGGTCCGCTCCGCAAGCACAAGTATCTTCTGTTCGAGGCGACCAAGAGCTGTCAGAACAACTGCGCTTTCTGCTACAACGTCTGGAAGGAAGACCCTGCGTATCCTCAGGGGGAGCTCTCCCTGGAAAGTACGCTCAAGCTCGTCGGCAGCGTCATCGATCAGGCCGGGTGTAAACACATCGGGGTCACGGGCGGCGAGCCGCTCCTCAAGCAAGGTATCTTCGAGATCTTTTCGTTGATGACGTCGCGCGGCGTCGAGCCGGTGCTCATATCGAACGGCAGCCTGCTTGATGAGGCCACGGTCAAGCGATGCATCGACTGCGGCATCAAGTATTTCGAGGTGTCGCTCCACAGCAACCGCGAGGAGATCCACGACCGGTTGGCTGGGCGGGCCGGCAACTTCCAGGAAGTGATCGACGCCATGATCAACGTCAAGAAACTGGGTGGCCACGTCACCACGGTCTTTGTCGCTACCAAGATGAACATCGAGACCTTCAAGGACACGGTGGAAGTCAATGCCCTGCTAGGGGCGGAGTGGCTGCTCTTCAACAGGGTGGCCTGCGGAGGGACGTGTGTGACGTCCTGGCGTGACCTGGTAGCCACGCCTCGCCAGATCAAGGACGCCCTCGACGCCGCGGCGCCCGTGGCAGCCAGGTACCGGGTGGGCCTGAGCGCCGGCGTTCAGATCCAGCCCTGCCTCGTGGACCTGTCCCAATACGAGAAAGTCTACTCGGGCTTCTGCCCGCTCAATGATCCAGGCAGCGAGGGGTCCTATTTCGCCATCGACCCGGCGGGGAACCTGCGGATGTGCAACCGCTCCAAGATCATCCTCGGCAATCTGCTGGAACAATCCTTCAACGAGATCGCGCGGAGCCCGGAAGTTGAAGAATTCGGCGAGGCCGTGCCCGAGTTCTGCCGCGACTGCCAATTGGCTTCGACCTGCGCCGGCGGCTGCAAGGCCGATGCCATGTCCGCATTCGGCACCCTGACCCGCCCCGACCCGTACGTTGAGATGTTCAGGGACGAGGTGAAGAAGATCCAGTGAGGTGCCAGTGACCAACATCTTGCGGCCTGACCGCAAGCACGCGAGCGGCTTGCCGCCCAACTTCCTGCCGCCCGCCAGCGAACTTACCTTCGAGTTCAGCCGCGCGTCCGGCCCCGGCGGCCAGAACGTTAACAAGGTCTCGACGGCTGTGCGGCTGCGGTTCGATGTTGGCCGGTCGAGGTCGCTGCCGGAGGATGTGAGAGAGCGCCTGGTTCAGCTTGCCGGGAACAGGGTGACCCGTGGGGGAGTCCTGGTTATTGAGGCGAGGCGGTTCCGCACGCAGGACCGCAACCGCCAGGATGCGCTCGAGAGGTTGCGCCACTTGCTTGCGAGGGCAGGGCGCAAGCCCAAGCGGCGTAAGCATACCCGCCCGACAGCGAAGTCCCGCGAACGCCGGCTCGAGGCCAAGAAGCGCCAGAGCGCCATCAAGCGCGCCCGAAAACCGGAACGAGAAATATGGTGACACAAAACAGATTTCCTAGTCCCCACGGTGCCAAGCGGTTGCAGGTTAGGAAATAATCGGGTGACACAGAACCGATTTCGGAGGATTGACGCGATGGCGGATGGTAAGCAATATCTATACAAGGTCCAGCTAGCACGGCCCCAGATGCTGACGGATGGCGCAACACCTGAGGAGGGGAGGGCCGGATCAGCGAAAGGTAGTTCCCGGGTCGGGTTCACACCGTGGATGGGGCCGGAGCACATGTCTGCGATCGGCACGATTTCCCTTGACTCGTAAGCTGAGTTGAGTACAATTGTACTCAACTTGGAGTACAGTGATGATCGAGAGCCTTTACATCACCAAATCGAAGATCCGGCGGGACCTGCTGGCGCTGTTGTATGCGGATCCCAGTAAGAGATACTACCTCCGGCAGCTCCACCGTTTGCTAGGTTACTCGGCTGGGAGTATCCGCAGAGAGCTTCTGAGGTTTCAGCAGGACGGACTCTTCCACGTCGAGAAGGCCGGCAACCTAGTTTACTACGCTCTGGACACGCATCATCCTCTGTTCGCCGAGATGAAGTCGATCGTGTCAAAAACGGTGGGTGCTGAGAACAGGCTCAGAAAGACCCTGTCGGCGGTCTCGGGCATAGATATGGCCTTCATCTACGGCTCTTATGCGGCAAAGCGTGAGAAGTCATCGAGCGACATCGATGTAATGATAGTCGGCGAGCCCGATATCTCGAAACTCAACAAGGCGATTCGGAAACTTGAAGGTGAGCTGGGCAGAGAAATTAGTCCCGTGATATACGAGGGGGCCGAGTACGAGACCAGGAAGCGTGACCGGGGAGGCTTCATCCGAGAGGTTCTGGCCAACCCGAAGATCATGCTGGTAGGCAGCGACGATGACCTATAAGGTCTCGAAGAAGCACCTTGTCGAACAGGGTCTCATCAAGCCCAGCCCGGTCGATCGCAAGATCGTTTCGGCCCTGCTTGAACGTGCAGAGATTGATCTCGAAACCGCCGAAAGGAACCTCGATCCCGATCCAGAATGCGCTTACACCTACTCATACACGGCGATGTTGCGCTGCGGCCAGGCCTTGATGTTCACTCGTGGATTTCAACCGGACGTCAAGGACAAGCACAGGACCATCGTGCGGTTTGCAGGCATTGCGCTCGGACCGAAGCACGACGACCTGGTCAATGACTTCGATCTTATGAGGCGCAAGCGGAATAGGCTGATATATGAACCGAGCGCTCCTTGTTCCCGAAGCGAGGCCACGCACGCCCTGAGCACGGCGAAACGCTTCCTCCGAGAGACTCGAAAAGTGGTGTGACAAAATCTGGTGACACAAAACCGATTTTCCACCGCCCGATGCTAATGCCCACATCGGCAAGCAGTTGCACGATAATCGGTTTTGTGTCACCAGATTAGTTTGGCTATTCGACTTCGCGGACGCAGTCGATTAGAGTGCCATCGACCCACTTGATGGCCGCGACCACACGGTCTTTGACCTTGGCCCGCGCGGGCTTGCCGCCGCAGATCCCCTCGACCTCGATCTTGATGTCCTCGACCGGCCGGATGGGAAGGTCAGACCCTTTGACCGCGTCCAGCAAGTCCTTGCGCCGCGGATTGATGGCGATGCCCCGCTCGGTCACGATCACGTCGATCAATTCCCCGGGGCCGCACAAGGTTGTCACCTCGTCCAGCAGCACCGGGATGCGGTCGCGGAAGGACGGGATGGGCAGAATGGTGCACCCCGAGAAGAGGCAGTTCTGCCAGCCGCCGATGCCGTGAAGCAAGAGGCCGTCGGAGTGGGTGACCACGTTGGCGTTGAAGTTGACGTCGACTTCGGTCGCGCCCAGCACCACGCAGTCCACCATAGTGCCGAAGTTGCCCTTGCCGTGGTAGTTGTAGCTCGTGAAAGGACTCGTGGCCACGTGGCGCGGATTCTCGCGCATGGATCGCACGCCGTGCAGGTCGAAGGTCTGGCCGTCAAGAATGTAGTCGGTCAGACCCTCCTCCAACATCTCGACCAGGTACTTGTTGCTGCCACCTCGGATGAATCTTGCCTTGATGCCGGCTTCCTTCATCATGTCCTTGAGGAAGATGGCGAAGGCCAGCGACGTGCCGCCCGCGCCCGCCTGGAAGGAGAAGCCGTTCTTCAGGATGCCGGCCTGCTTGACGAACTTGGCCGTCAGTTCGGCGATCAAGAGCCGGTCGGGACTCTTGGTAATCTCGGTCGTCCCTGACACGATCTTGGCCGGGTCGCCGATCTTGTCGATCACCACGACGCAATCAACGTAGTTACCCTGGATCTGCCAGGGTACGCACGGGAAGGGCACCAAGTTGTCGGTCACCACGATCACCTTGTCGGCGTACTGGGAATCCGCCAGCGCAAAGAAGAGCGAGCCGCAGGCCGAAGGCCCGTTGACGCCGTTACAGTTACCGAAGGGGTCGGCGGTGGGAGCGGCGATAACGGCGATATCGACGTGGACCTCGCCGTCCTGAATCGCCTGATACCGGCCGCCGTGGCTCCGGAGCACGGCCAGACCCTTGGTCATCTTGCCTCGGGAGGTGTATTCGCCAAGTGGCCCGTTCATGCTGCCCTCGATGTGATGGATCACGCCGTTGTCGAGGTACTTGATGAGCGGTGCGTGGCAGGGGAAAGAGGCGCTCGGGAACCACGTCACGTTCTTAACACCCATCTCGGCCGCGACATCGAAGATCTGGTTGGCGACCAGGTCGCCGTTCCGGAAGTGATGGTGCGTGGAAAGGGTCATGCCGTCCTTGAGGCCTACCTGCTCGAGGGCGGTCCTCAAGTCCTTCACGACCTTGTTGCCGTCCGCCGGGTAATCCTTGGTCGATGCTATGGGCGGCGCGGCCTTGTTGCCCTTCGGGCTGTATTTGCCGACGCCCAGGTACGGGGTCTGCTCTTTGCTGTTCACCACGGTGGGGACGATCCGCCCCACGGCGTTCTTCACTAATTCCTGCTTCATTTGGTCTCCCTCCAGTTCTCCGCCAGCTTGCCTGAAGCCACCGCCAAATCAACGGTGCGGAGGGCTCGCTTTACGACCGGTGGATCGATCATCTTGCTGCCCAGGCTCACAACTCCCAGCCCCTTGGCCTGGGCCTCGTTATAGGCAATCACGATGGCCTTGGCGCGCTTGATTTCATCCTCGGTGGGTGCGAAGGCGTCATTGATGACTTCGATCTGTCTCGGATGGATGCAGCCCTTGCCTTCGAAGCCCAAGGCCTTGGCCTCGAGCACGCTTGCCCGGAGCCCCTCCATGTCGGCCACGTCAGAGAAGACCGTGTCGATGGGCTGGACCTTGGCGGCGCGCGCAGCGTTCACCACCTGAGAGCGGGCCCAGAAGCTCTCGCGGCCCTCGTTAGTGCGCCGCGTGCCGATGTCGGCCGTGTAGTCCTCCAGGCCGATGGTCAAGGCGACGACGTTGGGTGAGGCCACCGCTATCTCATAGGCTTTGATTGCCCCCAGCGCGGATTCAACGATGGGCATCAAGAAGACGTCGGCCGTGACCTTGTGCTTCTTCTTGATCTCGGCGATCTTGGCGTCGACTGCCTTCACCTCGCCGGGGCTCTCGCACTTGGGAATCAGAATGATGTGAACGTTGTGAGGCACGATGAAATCGAGATCGATGAGGCCCATCTCGCCCTGGTTGATCCTCACCATGCGCTCGGAGCCCATGAAGTCGATCCGGCGCAGCGCATTCCGGACGTGGACCCGCGCCGAGTCTTTCTCCGCAGGGTGGACGCTGTCCTCGAGGTCGAGGATCACGCCGTCGGGCTTATGGAGCCCGGAGTTGATCATGAACTTGGCTTCGTTGCCGGGCAGGTACAGCCGGGAGCGCCGCATGCGCTCGCGCTGGGTTGTGTACTGGCAGGCCGGGGCCATCTCGGGCAGGAACTCACGCGTCTCCGTGGGCTTGAGCCTGCGGATGGCGGTCTCCAAGCGTGCCATCACCGTGAGGGGCAAGGCCCCCGCGTCCTCGAACTCCACGCTCGCGTTGGCAATGCCGAAGAACTTGAGGCCGCTTTCAATCAGGTCCTTGAGCGATGCCCCGTACATGCTTGCGACTTTGGACTTGAGGCCTATCGCGATGCCGCCCGAGGATTTCTCCTCGATGGCGATCCAGCAATCGGACCTTACTTCTTTACCTCTTCTCCCCGCTTCGCTGATGGCCATTACGGGGTCCTCCTTTCCTGCAATTGCTTTCTCACGTGCGCCAGAAGGCCGCCCGCGTCCCGGATGGCGAGTATCTCGGGTGGAAGCTTCGGGAATCGGAACTCGCGGCCGGCGATGGTTATCCTGCCAGCCTCCAGATCCACGTCAACGGCTTCCCCAGGCTTGTAGGCATCGATCGCCTCGGCGCATTCGACGAGGATCAGGCCCTGGTTGATGGCCGACCGGTAGAAGATGCGGGCGAAGCTCTTGGCCACGACGGCCTTGATGCCGATGGCCTTGAGCCCCACGTTCGGTTGCTCGCGGGAGCTCCCGCAGCCGAAGTTCGTGCCGGCGAAGATCACATCTCCCGCCTGGGCCTCCTTGGCGAAGGCCGGATCGAGGTCCTCGAGCAAATGAGGCTTGATCTCCTCGGCCGTGCTGCAGGTGTAAGTGTACTTGCCGGGAAACAACATGTCGGTGTTGATGTCGTCACCGTACTTCCAGACTCTCATTGCTGCACCACCTCAGGTTTGATTGCGCTTGCGCTCTCGATTTTGCTCAGCGTCTGCGAGCCTTCTTGGCTCCAGCTTTCTTCGGCTTGGCCTTCGAACTCGCTCGCGGCTTTGCTTTCGGTCTTGGCTTGGCTTTCGCCTTCGGTTTGGCTTTCGCCGCCGGGCGGGTCACCCCTCGCGGCTCGACTATCCTGCCGGCGATGGCGCTCGCGGCAACGGTCGCCGGGCTCGCCAGGTAAATCTCGGCATCCGCGCAGCCCATACGGCCCTTGAAGTTGCGGTTGGCCGTGCTCAGGCACTTCTCGCCCGGAGCCAGCACGCCCTGGTGAGCGCCCAGGCAAGGTCCGCAGCCCGGTGGCAGCACCATGGCGCCGGCTTCCACCAGCGTCGTGATGGTGCCGTCCTTGGTAGCCGCGATCATGACATCCCGGCTCGCGGGCAGCACGATGAGCCGGGAGCCTGCGGCGACTCGCTTGCCCTTCAAGATGGCCGCCGCTGCCCTTAAGTCCCCAAGCCTGCCGTTGGTGCAAGTGCCGATCAAGAACTCGTTGATGGGGATGCCCTTGAGATCCCTGGCCGGCGCCACGTTATCGACGGCGTGCGGCTTGGCCACGACCGGGACGATCTTGCCGAGATCGTAGCGAAGCGTCTTCACATAGGATGCATCCTGGTCCGCCCACACGGCCTTCCAGCCCTTGGCCGCCCCGGCCCGTTGGAGATAGGCCTTAGTCAAATCGTCCACAGGGAAGACCGCGATCTTGGCGCCCATCTCCACACCCATGTTGGCAATCGTGATCCGGTCTTCCATGGTGAGCGCGCCGATATTGCCGTGAAACTCCACCGCGAGGTAGTTGGCGCCGTCGGCGCCGATGTCGCCGATGATGGTGAGGATCAAATCCTTGGCCGATGCCGGCGGCTTGAGGCGCCCGGTGACTTCGATCTTGATGGACTGCGGCACCTTGAGCCAGGTCTTGCCGGTCAAGAGGATCGCAGCGGCCTCGGTCCGGTCTATCCCCGTCGCGAAGGAGCCCGCCGCGCCGTAGGTGCAGGTGTGGGAATCGCTCCCCACGACCAGCGAGCCGGGCAGCGCAAGGCCCTTGGAGATCACGACCTCGTGGCAGATGCCCTCGCCCATCTCGTAGAAATGCTTAACGCCAAACTTGGCGACGAATTCCCGAATCTTCTTGTGGCTCGTGGCGGTCTTCTCGTTGGCCGCCGGGATCACGTGATCCAAGACGATTACGGGAACCTCACGGCTGGCGAGGCCGAACTTGTCCAAATCGGCATTCACCTTGGAAACGATCGGAGCCGCGTTGTCGTGCATCAAGAGGTGATCGGGGCTCACGGTCACGATCTGCCCCGGCTCGACGCTCCGGTTACCGCTCCTCTGGGCTAGCACTTTCTGCGCAAACGTCGCACCCATAGTTCTCCCTCTACTTGCGTGTTCTTACTTGTTGAGCAAACCACCGCGCTTATAGATTTCAAGCTGGACGTCGGAAAAGGGCGTGACTTCGGCTGTCCGGCCGTCTGCCGTCTTGGTCACCTCACCCTTCAAGAAGTCCACCGTCACGATGTCGCCGTTCTTGAGACCAAGCGCAGCCACGTTGCCTTCCACAATGGGAAGCCCCGCATTGATGGCGTTCCGCTCGTAGATGGCCCCGAAGGACTCGCCGATCACGGCCTGCACCCCGAGGCTCGCGAAGCAATCCACCGCGTGCTGGCGCGACGAGCCGCAGCCGAAGTTCTTACCCACGATCACGATGTCGCCGGGCTTGGCCTGCTCCGGAAAGTCCTTCCAGCCTTCCAGATTGCCGAAGCAGTACTTGGCCATCTCCTTGACGTCGGTTATGGCCAGGTGCTTGTTGTGGAATATCATGTCGGTGTCGATGTTGTCCTTGCCGACCACCCACACGCGCCCCGTGACTTTGAGGGGTGCGGCCACTGCGGCTGGCGCGGCTGGGGGAGAGGTTGGGGGAGAGGCGGGGGCGTGAGAAGAGGCCTTCACCGCTCCTTCCTTCTCCTTGATGGCGCGCGCAGTTATGTTTGCATCGATCTCATGCGGGGCGACGATGAAGCCGCGCACCGCAGATGCAGCCACCACAGCGGGTGATGCCAGGTAGACCTCGCCCTGGCCCTGCTTGCCGGGGAAATTGCGATTGCCCGTGCTGACCGTGACCTCGCCCGGGCCGTTCATGCCGATCTGACCCGCGGCGCAGCCCGCGCAACCCGCGTTGCCCACGAGCGCGCCCGCCTCCTTGAAACTCTGGAAGAGGCCTTCGCGGTAGCATTTCTGCCAGACCTTGTCGGTCGAGGGCACGATCTTCAAGACGATGCCGGGGGCGACTCGCCGGCCCTTCAAGATGTCGGCAGCGGCCTGCATATCTTCGTAGCGGCCGTTGGTGCAGGAGCCGATGAAGGCCGAATGAAGCTTGGTGCCTTTGACCTCACTCACGGGGACCACGTTCTCGGGATTCCCGGGAAGCGACACGAGCGGCTTGAGGCCCGTGACGTCGAGCTTAATCTCCCGCTCGTACCTGGCGTCCTTGTCCGCGGTGATCGGTGCGTAGGTCTTGCCCGTGATGGCCTTGAGTTCCTTCAAGACCGATGCCGAAGGCGGGAACAGGATGATGATCGCGCCCATCTCGGTTGCCATCGATGAAAGCGTGATCCGCTCAGAGAGCGTCATGGCCTCAGCCACGCCGCCGTAAACTTCGGCCGCGAGACCCAGCAGGCCGGCGGCTCCCATCTCCTTCAGGAGCGCGAGCGTGATGTCCTTGGCGGTCGTGTCGTCGCCGCGCTTGCCTTCGATTGAAATCCGTACCGATGGGGGGACCTTGAACCAGACCTTGCCGGCCGCGAAGGCCGCAGCGATGTCCTGGTCGCCCATGCCCTGGCCGAAAGCGCCGATTGCGCCCACGATGTTGGCGTGCGAGTCGGTCGAGACGATGGTGGAGCCGGGCCCGATCAAGCCCTCGTCGATGGCGATGTGAGTGCCGATGCCCTCGGTGATGTCATAGACCTTGACGCCGTTCCGCGCTGCGAAGAGCCTGATCTTCTGCTGGTTGGCTGCATACTTCTGGTCCGATCCGGTGGGGTTACAATCGAAGGTGAAGAAGGTCACCTTGGGGTCGGCCACGCCCAGGCCGTGATCCTCCATGTGCTTCACAACGCTGGCGCCGCCGAAGTCCCGCGCGACCCTGACGTCGATTGCCACATCGACGATGTCGCCGGGCTTGGGCGTCTTGCCCGAGTGGGCCGCCATTATCTTCTCAATCAAAGTCTGTCCCATAGGACCTCCCTGCAAGCTCCCGCTCCTGACGCCGCCTGCCGACTGCGCCGAGCCTCAGGCGCACGGCGGGACGCACGGCGGAGCGCCCGCCTCCAATATCCCGCCTACAGCTTAGCTATGACGGCATCCGTCATCTGGTCGGTCGAGGCCGCGCCCTGCTTGAACACCTCGGCGCTGCCCGTGAGCCGCAGCATGTCGTAGGTGCGCACCTTGCCCTCTTCGACGACGGCCGCGATGGCTTTGAGAATCCGCTTGGCCTTCTCGCCCTCGCCCAGGTAATCGAGCATCATCACGGCGCTCATGAACATGGCGATGGGGTTGACGATCGAGGGCTTCAAGTTCTCATACTTGGGCGCCGAGCCGTGCGTGGGCTCGAAGATGGCGATGTCCTTGCCGATGTTGGCGCTGCAAGCGAAGCCCAGGCCGCCCACCAGGCCCGCGAAGCCATCGGAGACGATGTCGCCGAACATGTTGCCGGCCACGACCACGCCGAAGTCCTCGGGGTTCTTGGTGAGCCACATCATCTGAGCGTCGATGTTATTCTCCCAGAGAGCGATGTCCGGGTAGTTCTTCTGGATCTTTATGGCCTCGGCGAGCATCATGCCCGAGGTCTCGCGAATCACGTTTGGCTTCTCGGTCAAGGTCACCGACTTGTAGCCGTACTTCTTGGCATGCTTGAAGGCTTCCTCGATGATGCGCTGGCACGCCTGGCGCGAGAAGATGCGGCAGGAGATCGCCAGGTCGGAGCTCGCCACCTGCTTGAAGGCCTTCATCTTGGGATGGGTCTCGAGGGCCTTGCGTACCTCGTCGGGAGGATTGGTCCACTCCACGCCCGCATAGAGGCACTCGGTGTTCTGCCGGAAGATCACCGTGTCCACCATTGGCTCTTCGCAGCCGTTGCCTTTGCGGCGCACGAAGTTCAGGGGATTGCCCTTGAAGCTCTTGCAGGGCCGGATGCAGATGTCGAGATTGAAGTGCTGCCTCAGGCCCACGATGGGGCTGAAGTAAGTGAAGCCCTTGCCCTGAAGTTCAGGGGCGAGCTCCTTATCGGCCTTGGCCTTGGGTTTGGACGTGATCGCGCCGAAGAGAGCGAGTTTGTGCTTGGTGAGGAGCTCGAGCGTCCGCTGGGGAAGGGCGTTGCCTTCCTTGCACCAGAACTCCCAGCCGATGTCCCCGTGAACGTACTGGGCGTCGAAATCGACGGCTCCCAAAAGCCGCAGCGTCTCGGGCAGCACCACCTTGCCGATCCCGTCTCCGGGCATAGTGACTACCGTGTACTTCGCCATTCTTCCACCTCCAGGTGTCTTACGAGTCTAGCGGACATAGGTTGTGAAGCTACCCCGGTAGGCAGTGTCGCTCGGGCAATGTCGCTCAGGCCGTTTCGGCCGGGCAATTTCACCCGGGCAGTAACGCCCGAGACCACCGCCCCCGCGGAGCTTGAAACCATTATATTCTATAATATAATTGGGCAATGTCAATACCAACTGGACGCAGGTGTCGGGACGCAGGTGGCGCTGGTCACGGCGAGGTTCGCGGGACGCTCTGCACGGCTCTTGGTCTGCACGGCTCTTGGTGGGAGGCCGGATTTGCTTGAAACCGTAAGTGGGAAAGAGGCTGCGCGCATCTTTGCGTCGCACCTGGCGGTGCGGGGGTGTAGCGACGGCGTAAAGCCGGGCGGCGGCGGTGCCCGGATTGGCCTGGGCGCCGGTCTGGCTGGCAGCCTGGATGGTGCGCGTGGGCTCCAGTTTCT
>Ga0315275_10005722_pt1 | contig 11806 bp, 10 predicted proteins | sample YL17G03_0_MG_FD_205557 | JGI IMG/M metagenome (GOLD analysis project Ga0315275, IMG submission 205557) | Sediment microbial communities from Yellowstone Lake, YNP, Wyoming, USA - YL17G03_0 | ecosystem: Environmental > Aquatic > Freshwater > Lake > Sediment | place: USA: Wyoming | collected... | reverse complement strand
GCCTCTCGGCCCGGTCGAAATGCTCGGCGGCCCTTTTCTGGGCATAATCGCGGGCCGTCCCGGTCGAGATGAGGAACGGCCAGTCCGAGCTCTCCAGGAGGAACTTTTCCCTGATGAACTGCTTCCAGACCCGAGGGTCCAGGTCTTTCCGGGACATGAGCCGGGCGGCTTGTTCCTCGACCCAGTAAATCTTCTCCCAGATCCAGGAGGTGTCCTCGTTGAGCCAGATCCAGTGGAAGCCACCCTGTCCCCAGGACCCTTCCGGCAGGGAGACGATCGTCCGCGGAGGAAGCGCTTCAAGCGCGGCCGAGCCCGTCATGGGGCGGACCTCGCTCCGGCTGAGACCCTTCAGGACCAGGTAGAGCCACTCCGGCCCTTCGAACCACCAGTGGCCTAAAAGCTCGGTGTCGTAGAGAGCGACGACGGTCCCGTCCTCCCGTTCCTTCAGGATGTTTTCGAGAACCGAGATGAAGTGGGCTGCGTGCCCCGCCAGCTGATCCCGCGTCTTTTTCGGATCGTAAGGGGCTTTGTCGCCCAGGCCGGAGCCGCTCGATGTGATCCGCCAGTAACGGTTCCCTCCGGGAAAATGCTTTTTATGGAATTCAAGATACCATCCATCGCCGGGATAGCCCATGTCCCGGCTCCAAACCTGGGACCCCGAAACCTCGTCCCTGACCAGGAATGGGGTATTTGAGGGGTAAGCGAGGTGGGCCGTGTAAGGATCCCGGGAAGATTCCTCGGCAGGCCGATACTGGCCCTGGAACTTCTCCCAGAGGAGCTTGAGCCCGGGGAACCGGTCGGCGTAAACCCCTTTGGCTTCGCCGCCTTTGAGTAGGTGGGTGTCGACGAAGAAGTAACCGATGCCCTCGGCTCCAAGAATCTCGTCCACTCCCAGCCTGGGATAGGGCTCTTTGCTCCCCAGCGGCGGTTTCCAGCTGTATCCGGGACGATAGGCGCATTCGGGGATCCAGAACCCTTTGGGGTCGCGGCCGAAGTGCCGCCGGTAGGTGTGGCGGCCCTGCCGGACCTGGTGGCGGATCGTTTCGTCCCGCGAAAGCAGCGGGAAGTAGCCATGGGTTGCGGCCGAGGTCAGGACCTCGATCTGGCCCTGGTCCTGGAGGTCGCGGAAGCCGTCGAGGATGTCCTCGTGAAAGGTCTCGTGAAAATCCATCGCCAGCTTTTCATACCATTTCTGCCAGAAGACCGTCAGGGCGAGAAGCTCCTTGTCCCCGGTCCTTTCGAAATCGGCCCTGTCCTTCGCGGCGATCGCGATCTTCATATTGAGGTAGTCCCCGAACCCCGATTTGAACGATTTATCCTTGAGCTGATCCGCGAGGACGGGCGTGAAGCCGATGCTGACCCGGGGGGGGACCCCCTCGTCCCGGAGCCGGCGGAAGACGTCGAGCAGGGGAAGATAGCTTTCCGCGGCCGCCTCGTAGAGCCAATCCATCCCGTGCGGCCAACTGCCGTGGGCGAGGACGTAGGGAATGTGACTGTGCAGGACCAGGGTGAAAAACTTATTGGACATTTTTCTCCGCCAACACGATGGCCATTTGAGATCTTCCTTTTCCGGAGAGATGGAGCCTCCAGATCGGAAGGAGACAAAATCCTTGATGGATTATATCATATCCCTCCTCGGACTGGGAAAGCGTCCTGAGCGGGAAAGTCCAGAATTCGTCGGCGCCCGGCGCCTGGAAGGCGAGCCTTCCCTCGAGAAGTTTCGCTTCGCGTCCGGAGACGCTGAGATCACCCTCGAAGGCGTAGAGATTCCACTCCGGGGCGAAGACGAGCGAGATCGACTCCCCTTCCCGGTTCTCCACCTCGTATTCGACGGTGATGACACCGGGGCCCGGGATGATCCGTTTGCGAACGGTGACGGAGCGCTTCTTCCCGTCGGCCCAGACGTTTCCGTCCCGTAGCAACTGGAGCGACGGACCATCGACGGCATAAGCATATTCCCGGTTGATGAAATCCCCCTGCTCGCCGAAATCGACGCGCCGGAAATCCTCGGGACGGGTCGCCGGGTGGAGGAAATGGTCGAGACAGGAATAGCGCGGGTGCCAGTCATAGCGAAGAAGGTCTTCGGCCCCTTCGGGAAGCTTCTTCCGCAGCTCATGAATGCTCTTGCCCTCGCCGGCCCTCTCTTCCGCCGCCGTGTGGTAGGCCTCAGGCCGCCGGGAAAGCACGTCCGAGAGGTTCCGGGAAAAGGGCTTATGGTCGATCTCGACGATCCCTCCTCCGAAGGAGGGCTTGACGATAAGGTTGAAGCGGTCCCCGAAGTGAAGGGCTTCCGCGCGCCCGTCCTGATCATAATCCTCCATGCGCCAACCGGTCTCCGCCGGCATCCTTTTTTCGGCTTCGATCAGATGGTGATAGGCCGCTTCCCGGAGATGGGGCAAGTAAAGCCCGCCGAAGACACCGTGCCAGAACGGGTCGTTGCCCTGCGCCTTGTAGAGCTCTATTGCGGCGGATTCGCTTCCGGAGGCGCGGACCTTTTTTGAGGTGAGTAGCATCCGTTTATGGAGGTGGTTCGATTCCGGATATTTCAGGAAGAAGTCCCGGAAAAAGCCGCCCCTGAGGAAACGCCGGGCCTCGGCCGGGCTCCGCTCCTTGAGCTTCTTGAACGTCTTGAGATCGGCCGGTTCCAGGACCCACTCCATCATCTCTTCATAGGACGCGGGCGGCAGGTAGACTTTTCCGCCCGGCGGCTCCGCGGCGGCATATTCAGAGAAGGTCATGGTCCGGATCTCCTTCTCTTCAATAAACCTGAGGAAATTCTCGAGCCAGCCCTTCTCATAGACCCAGGACTTCGTGCCCGGCCAGAGTCCGAACTTCTCGCCGTCGTCGCCGAGAACGGCGATCCCGCCCCTCTCGCGGATGTCGTTGAAATAGGCCTCGATCTCGTCGAGCGGTCTGAACGGAATGAGGTAGCGGAGCTTCTTGTCGATGGGGAAGACCCTCAGGGGATGTCCTTCGTCCTCCGTGGCGTAGGACGTGTGGATGTCCACGACTCCCGCGTAATGGAAGTGTTCCTCGTCGAGGAGCGTATATTCGATGCCGGCCCGGGAAAGGGACTTCGGGAGGTGCGGTTCCCAGACCCTTTCGGTCAGCCAGGCGCCCTTCGGCGCGACACCGAAGTTCTCTTCGATGTAGCGGTTCATCATCCGGACCTGGCCGATCCTGTCCTCCTCGGGGATGATGCAGAGGATCGGTTCGTAGAAGCCGCCGCCGAGGAGCTCGACCTGGCCCCGCCCGGCCAGCTCTTTGACCAGCGCTCCGCACTCTTTCCGGCGTTTCTCCATGTGCTCCCAGAGCGGGCCCGAAAAATGGAGGGCGAATTTGAATGCCGGGTGCCGCGCGACCACGTTAAGAAAAGGTTCGTAGCAGTCGTCGAACGCTTTATCGAAAACGTGGTCGAAGTTTCCCACGGGCTGGTGGCAGTGGACGGCGAAAAGGAACCGGAGCGGATTCATGGGCGCCTCCCGGCCCCGGATTTCCGTAAGGCCTCCCGCAGATAACTCTTGAAGAGGACGTCGAACTCCACCTTGTCGGGTTCGCCGTACCACCAGAACCAGTCCGAGCCTTCGGCGATATAGATCTCCTCACCGGGTTTGCATCGGTCCCGGACCTCGGTGAGGTCGTCCCAGGCCTTGTTCTTGGCGGGATCGCCGACCCACTTCGAGAAATCTCCCAACCATGTGCCGGGGACTAGGTTGAGCTCCCGGACGGGAGCGTGGGTTTTCAAATACTCGCCGGGGAAAACGGGCGTAATGCCGTCGGCCTTGAGGAGGCGGGCGAAGAACTCCCTGAGGAATGGCACGCCGTTCCCGGGATAGAACTCCCAGGGGTTCTCGCCGTCCAGGATGACGACGCATATGGAATCCTCGGGAGATGTCTCGCGTCGTTCTTTGAGCCGGAGGAGGAAATCCGAGACCGCTTCCGCGGCGGGCCATTTCTTATACTCGAAGCTTAGGAGATCGGAGAGCTCGCGGTCCCTGAAGAAAATGGAAAGGCCTTCGGCCGCGTACGGTCGGAAAAGCTTCTTCCGGTCGTAGGATTCCTTCAGGCTTTTCCAAAGGATGTTCTCATCCGTGAGGGCGAAGCTGAAACCCGCCTCGGCGACGGCCGCGGCCACCTCCCGGCTGACCCCTCCTTCCGATGGCCAGAGCCCGTCGGGATCGAAGCCGAAAACCTTCCGGAAATAGTCTCGCCCCTGCTTGAGCTGGGCCGTTCCGTCCTCCGGGCGCCGGAAGCGTCTTGCGGGAAGCTTTTCTTCCGTCGGGCAATGGCTGTCGAATACGAGCGGCAGAAGCGGATGATAGTAAGGCGATGTGAAAAGCTCGACGAGGCCGTTTTTCTTGAGTCTCCTAAAAAGAGGGATGAGGTCCTTGTGAATTTCTTTTTGGAGGGCTAGGAGCCCGGCCTTGTCCTTGCCGGTTTCCCGGAGGGGCGAGAACAAGGCCTGGAGGGCTTTCGTCTGGACGCGCGCGGGATCGCCCTCGCCTGGGACGATCTTGCGGAGGAGTTCGATGTCCGTTAAAGAAAGGGCCCCGGGGTCCTTCTCCAGCGCTCTTTGGAACGGGTCCTTTGCCGTGCCGGCCGCATATTCCATGAGCTGTTCGAGGAGGCAGGGGACAAAATTGAAGGCGCAGGGGAAGCCCGTCTCCCGGATGAGCTCCCCCATTTGATAATAGTTCTTGGTGGCGTGGAGGTTAACCCAAGGCAGGACGTATTCGCCGTTCGACGCGTCTTTGTAGATGGGCTGATGGAAGTGCCAGACGAGAGAAAGATACATGGATCAGATCCCTTCCTGGGCGAGGATATACGCGTATATGGCCAATGTTATGGCGTTCAATTCAAGCTCCCGGGGATGGACGCTCTCTAAAATATCTAGTCCGGAGTGATGGACGTCGAAATAGCGCTGGGAATCCTGGCTGATTCCCAAGAGCGCCGTCCCTTGGGCGGCCAGAGGAGCCACGTCCACCCCTCCCCCGCCGGGTCTCATCATGGTGATGCCGAGAGGCTTGAAGACATATTCCCACTTCTTGAGTTTTTCGAAGACCTCAGGCTTGCCCCCCCCGACCGCGATCGGGATGAAGCCGCCGCTGTCCAGCTCGATGGCCGCCAAGTGCTTTTCACCCTTTCGACGTTCGTCCATGGCGTAGAAGCGGCCGCCGGTCCCGCCGAACTCCTCGTCCATGAACATCACGGCCCTGATCGTCCGGCGTGGCTTCAGCCCGGCGGTCTTGATGAGCCTCAAGGCCTCCACAGCGTTCGCGCAACCCGCCCCGTCGTCATGTGCGCCGACGGCCAGATCCCAGCTGTCCAGGTGGCCGCCGACCAGGATGATCTCGTCCGGACGCTCCGATCCGCGGATCTCGCCGACGACATTGGCGGAAGGCACGGGAGCGAGGTTTTGGCAATTCAGTTCCAAATGGACCCGGACATCCGGCTCTTTCCTGAGCAGGGCGCTCAGGAATTCGGCACCGGCCGTGCTGACGGCCGCGGCCGGGATCTTCGGCGCCGCCGGATCATATTCTAGGAGTCCGGTATGCGGAAAATCGTCTATCCTGAGCGTCAACGAGCGGACGAGGACGGCCAATGCGCCGAGTTTGGCCGCTTCCGACGCCCCGCGGACCCTCTGGTCGGCGGCGCCTCCGTAAGCCCCGAACGTCTGGACGAGCTTTCTGTCCATGGAGCGGTTGAAGAAGACGATCCGATCCCGGACCCTCTCGCCGAGCGCCTTGAGCTCTTCGAAAGACCTGACCTCGATCACGGGGGCCGTGACGCCCAATTCCGGCGTGCCGACGCTCCCTCCGAGGGCGCAGATCGTGAGGAGAACGCTCCCGACAAGCGTCGAACCGATGATCCGGGCTTTTTCCGTACCTCCCCGCACCCATCGATTGACGGTGACGGGCTCGATGTGGACGTTATCGAACCCGAGGTCCTGCATGACTTGCCGCATGAGCTCGACGCCCGCCGCCGCCCCGGGCGACCCCGTCAGGCGCGGGCCGACCGAGGTCAGTTTCCGGAGGATCTCGTAAGCGCCTTCATCCTGGAGCCCGAGCCCGCGGAGCCTTCCGACGATGTCGAGATAAAGCCCCCCGTCCTGGGGCTTTTCCTGCGCCGCCGCGGGTGTCGGAAGGGGCAGGATCATGAAGGCTAAAATAATAATGAGAGAGGAGATCAGGATTTCCCGTTTCGTGTCCCGTTGGGCCATCTTCGCTCCTTGAGTGTCCACCAGCCGCAAGCGCTATTTATCCCTCAATATTGGACTCCTGTCAAGAAAACGTGGCCGCCCAAAATTACCGATAGGCCGTGAGTCGGGATTCCGGGTATCACCAGAAGCCAGCGTCATCGCTTAAGAAGAAAGAATCCTATCGACAATTTTAGGAAACGCGCTTATTTCGTCTTGAAAAAAAGCCAGTTGACGTCCTTCTCTTTTCCCCGTGGTTTGAGTTTGATGAGGGCGTAGCGGCCGTTGAGCTTCCCGCCGTGAATATTGACGATCTTCTTCTCCGCCGTTATCTCGACCGGCTCATACGTGCCCTTGTCCCAGATCTCGACCGTGCCCGCCCCGTACTCGCCTTCGGGGATAACCCCCTCGAATCCGGCGTAGTCGATGGGATGGTCTTCGGTCTGAACCGCAAGCCTTTTCTCGCCTTCGTTCAAGGGAGGAGTCTTGGGAACGGCCCAGCTCGTCAGGACGCCGTTCTCCTCGAGCCTCAGGTCATAGTGGAGACGGGAAGCATTGTGCTTCTGGATGACATAGATCAGGCCCCCGTCCGTTCTCTTCTCTCCGGACTCCGGAGGTTCGGAGGTCTTCGCAAAATTCCTCTTGGCCCGGTATTCCTTAAGTTTCATATTCGCACGCGATCCGCGTTCTGTTCCTAGGGCTTGCTATCTGTGCAGGAAGCAGCGCTCGCAGTCCACCTCGCCGGGTTTGCGGGTCGCGATCATGGCCAGACCGAGTTCGTCGGCCCTGGCGATGACCTCCTGGTCCCTGATCGATCCCAACGGGAAAATGATGGCCGTGATCCCGTGCTTCGCGGCGAGCTCAACGACGTCGGGGAACGGCATGAACGCGTCCGAGGCCAGGACACAGCCTTCGGGGCCGTAACCGCGCCGAGAGAGCCGGATGGCATCCTCGGCCGAATCGATCCGGCTCCGCTGGCCGGAACCTATCCCGTGGGTCTTATCGGAGGCGCCGATGATCACCGCGTTGGAGCGCGTGAAACAGGCGACGGTCCAGTTGAACAGGGCCGCCCGGACCTCTTCTGCGGTCGGCTTTCGCGCGGACACGGCATCTACGGATTCCGGGGAAACGATCTTTGAGTCGAACCTCTTCTGGACGAGCATCCCGCCGGCCACCCGCTTGAACTCGAGGCCGTTGTCTTCGGCCGGAACGCCGGGCGCGGCGCCCATCTTGACGACCCTGAGGACCTTGCGGGTCGCCAGGACCTCCAACGCCCCGGGCGTGAAATCGGGGGCGTAGACGACCTCGACGTTGCGCGGGCTTTCGACCAGGAGGCGGGCCAGCGGCTCCGTGACCGTGTAGTTGAACACATCGACGCTGCCGAAGTTCGAAAGCGGATCGCACTTCCAGGCTTTCTCGAAGGTGTCCACGGCGCCTTCCCCCAGCGCGACACCGCTCGGCATCTCATGCTTGATGATGACGCACGCCGGCCTGCCCTCGAAGACCTGGTGGAGCTTCTTCATGAGCCTCTGCCCAAGGTCCATGTCGCCGACGTTGATATAGCTCAGGCCTTTCGTCCCCTCCTGGAGAAGCTCGAGGGTGGCCATGTTGGGGCCGGTAGCCCCTTCCTCCTGGTAAAAGGCGGCCGGGTAGCCTGGGTTTTCGCCGTAGCGCATGGCGGTCTTTTTAATGAAACGGGTCTCTCCGAAGTCCATGATGTCGGGGAAATCCTCCTTGACCTTGGTCGAATACTGGGTCCTGGAAGTCCTGTCCTTGTTGTCCATGGGTTCTCAGGTCCTTTCGTGGCGGTTGATGATGGAAACCTCATATTGGTTTCCGGCGATGTCGCCGGCGAACAGGCAGGCCACCGCGACCCGGAAGTCCGGACCGGCGCCGCTCGGCTTCAGAGATTCATAGATCGCCTCGGCCGTCTGGGCGGAGTCCGTGCCATCTATGTTTACGTTCAGAGGGTCGCCGGTGAATGACCGCAAGGGATCCTTATTCACGCCGTCATAGGTCGAGATCATCTTTCCCTTGCCGGGGAGGAGCGTCAATTCGAAAGAATCACGGACTGCGGCGCCATCGGTTCCCCTTTTAATGATGTTCAGCGCGGCCTTCGGGCCGGGCAAAACGCAGCCGCTGATCCTCGGGGTGAAGATGGGGGGGTCCGGCTCGTATTCCCAGGCGGTGAGGGAGGCCGACAGTACGGAGAGAGGGTTCGAGGCATGCTCCAATGCCCGCCGGACGTCGGCCGTCTGCTTGCCGTTCGATACGGCGACCCCGCCGGGAAAATAGAGCATGGCCGGGTAGACAAGGAGGTCGATATTGCCTTTCTTTAGGGTCTCTTCGTCCGTGGGGCGGACCCAGACGCCGTCCTCGCTCCATTCGAGCTTTCGCGCCTGGCTCGACGGCGAGCGGCCGGTGATGGCATAGACGACGACGGTTTTCCCGTCCCGGCTCCGTCCCAGGATGATGACCCTTCCGGGGTAGTCCATCGCGGCCAGGTTCTTGAACGCTGGGTTCATCGGTCCACCTTCCTTTTCAGCCATTATTGATAACATACGGCCGGGGCGAAGTCAAAAACCGGGCGGGCCGCCAAAATTACCGTTATGACGCGAGTCGGAATTCCGGGACATGAACCAATTCTCTGGAATTGGTATCGTGTCCCTGGAATTCAATCCTATCGGCAATTTTGGCCGGGCCTTGAGGGGGTCGTCTGTTCATGTTAAAATCCAGGTTGACGAAAAGAGGATCTATGACCAAGCTCGAACAACCCGAATCCCCCTACAAGGACATCGAGTTCCTGGACTCGCTTGAAGGCCGGACGCTCCGGATCCTGAGCGAGTACCTGGGGCCCATGGCCCGGCTGGATAAGGCCAAGGTCAACAGCACCGTTCTCTTCCTCGGTTCAGCCCGGGCCAATCCCAGTCATGCTGACACCATCTTCACGAAATATTACTGGGAGGCCGAGGAGCTGGCCTACCTCCTCGCGAAATGGGCCATCCCGCTCAAGCCTAAAGGCAAGAATTTCGTAGTCTGCACGGGCGGCGGTCCGGGTATTATGGAAGCGGCCAACCGGGGCGCCCAGCGGGCCGGCGGCAAGTCCATCGGTATGAACATCTCCCTCCCCCAGCCCCAGGACCCCAACCCCTACATCACCCCGGAGCTGTCGTTCGCTTTCCATTATTTTTTCATGAGAAAATTTTGGCTTGTCTACAAGGCCAAGGCCGTAGTGGCCTTTCCCGGCGGGTTCGGCACCCTCGACGAGTTCTTCGAGATCGTCACCCTCCTCCAAACGAGCAAGATCTCCAGGAAGGAGATGACCCTCGTCCTCTACGGCGAGGACTACTGGAAGAAGGTCGTCGATTTCGACGCGCTGGTGAAGGCCGGGGCCATCACTCCCGAGGACCGGAAGGTCTTTTCAATTTGCTCCGATCCCAAAAAAACCTTCGCTTTCCTTAAGAAGAAGCTCCTGGCGTGCCTGTAAAAGACTTTGAGAACACGCCATTGCGTCTCTGATAATATGCGGTTCAATAAGGTCAAAAATTCGCTGATAATGGTGTCGCATTTTCAATGGGGCAGCTTTATTTTCCGGGCGATGACAATGAAGACCAACACTCCCAGGGCGATCCCAACGGCGTCGGCCAGGAGGTCAAAGACGTCGCTCTGACGTCCTGGGACGAAGGTTTGGTGGAATTCGTCGAGGGCTCCAAGCACGAGGCCGGCGCCCCAGGAGGCTCCGATCTTGAGCTTAGCCGATTGCTGAAGCGTTCGGAAGAAGCCCATCGCCAAAAGGAACCCGAGCCAGCCGAACTCGAGGCCGTGGAGGAACTTGTCGAAGTTGCTGATGCCGACATCGATCGAAATGGTTTTCGACGAAAAATAGAAGATGGCCGCGTAGTAAAGCGTTGCAGGCAGGAAATAAAGGGCCTTTTTTCCGATTCTCATCATGATCATTCTATTCTAATGAATAAAGTGCTCTTTTCAACCCCGGGTTGATTTTGTTGCCGGTCTGGGGCATCATAGCCCTGAAAGATGCTTAAAAAACTTTCCCTCGTTCTTGCTCTTTTGACGGTCCTCTCCTCATGCGCCCGCACTCCTTATCACCCTCGAGGCGGCGTCGAAACCGGGGTGGCGTCCTGGTATGGGCCTGACTTCCACGGGAAGCTCACGTCGAACAGAGAGATCTACGACATGTACGACATGACCGCGGCCCATCGGACTCTCCCCTTCGGGACGTATGTCATGGTGACCAACCTTGAAAACGGCCGAACGGCCACGGTTCGCATCAACGACCGCGGCCCGTTCGTAGGCGATCGGATCATCGACCTGTCCTACGCGGCGGCCAGGGTCCTAGGGATGATCGGCCCGGGGACCGTTCCGGTCAGGCTCGAAGTCCTCAGGGACATCTCGTCGGCGCCGGTGAGCCGGGGCTGGTCCGTCCAGGCCGGGTCCTTCATCTCCAAGGACAACGCCTCGAACCTCGTCCGCAAGCTCAAAGGGAATTATGAAGGAGTCTATATCGCCCTTTTCAAGACATCGACCTACGTCTATTACCGGGTCCGGCTCAAAGCCCCCGACGGCGACGCCGCCCGCAAATTAGCCCAACGTCTCTTCGCCGACGGATACGCCGTCATCATTCTGGAAGAACGATAATCCCAGCTTATTTTTTCGCTATCTCCCCATTGACGGTCCGGTTCTGGTGGGCTCCCTTCAAGGTGTGCACCTGGAGGCCGTCCTGCCCGGGCATCCATACTTCCGCCAGCACGTAGTCTGTTACGTATTCCGTATACGACGGCTCGAAGTTCCCCACCATATCGAAGACAAGCTGGGGTACTTGAAGGGGCGGGCTCGGTTGCGCCAACCTCTGGATGACGGGGACCGGGAATTCCTTGCCGGTCGATTCCTGCCGAAGGGTGATCGGCCCGTCTTCCTTCTGGTCCACCCGGTATTCGCCCGGCGGGAACTTTTTGCCGCCTGCTTCGAACTTGAACGGGATCTTAAAAGTGCCCTGGGCATAGACTACGGTCCCGCCCGCGATGAGGGCAAAGGCAAGTGCCACAACGGCCAAAGCAACCATATTCTTCATAGGGATCCTCCCCTTTCTCAAACGTCTTCGCCTAAACGAGGGGTTCCTCCATGCCGCCGCCGGCCTCGGGGTCAGAGGAAGGAATGTCGTTCTTGAGGGCGGCTTCCATGGCCTCCACGAACGTGTCGATCTCCTCGAGCGTCGTGTAGACGTTCGGCGATACCCTGAGGGCCTGATAATCGAAGACCGCGTTGGGCGGGGCCCCCCCGACGAGCGGGACCGCGATGATCCGATACTGGTCCATCAGGAACCGGGCGAGATCCCTGACGTCGATCCCCTCGATGTTGACTGCCGCGACCGCCCACGCTTCCGCGGGCTCGCCGAGGTTCGACAGGATCTTGATGCGCGGATGGACCTTGAGGGCGTTCGCCCAGCGCAGCGTCAGGTAGCGCAGACGCGCCGCCTTGCGCTCGCCCCCGATGGCCTGATGGAAGGCCAGCGCTTCGCCGAGCGCCGCCCGGATGGCCCACGGGTGCGTCCCGATGGCCTCGAACTTGCGGATATCGTTGTCCTGCTGTTCA
>Ga0315275_10005720_pt1 | contig 11808 bp, 13 predicted proteins | sample YL17G03_0_MG_FD_205557 | JGI IMG/M metagenome (GOLD analysis project Ga0315275, IMG submission 205557) | Sediment microbial communities from Yellowstone Lake, YNP, Wyoming, USA - YL17G03_0 | ecosystem: Environmental > Aquatic > Freshwater > Lake > Sediment | place: USA: Wyoming | collected... | reverse complement strand
GTTCGAGCGCGGCAAGTACGTGCAGGCGGCGACATGTCTCAAGGAAGGCCTCGGTATCCTCGCGCCAGCCGACCTTGTCGAAGTCGATCGCCAGGAAGCAACAGGTCTCGTCTTGGAGCAGCGGGTAGACCCCTGCGACGAACGGTTGCCCGTCGCCAGCCATCCCCGACAGATGCCACCCAATGACTTCATCGGTCACCGGAAGAAGGCGCCGATGCGCGCACGCCGTACACTTGATGTGCGGCTTCTCACAGATGCCCCGCACCCACTCATGGGCGCATGCCGGCAGGTAGCCGGACTTCCCGGTCTTCCGGCTCTCGAATCGGCGAGGATACACGTCCTCACGCCCCCGGAAGAGGGAACGGAAGAGGGCGATCTTGGCGTGCGCCGGCGAGGACTGGTTGACGACGATCGACGTCGGCTGGCTCGGCACAGGCGCCAGTCTAGCGTGACTGGGTTCACGCGATGAAGAGAGCTGTGTCGGCTCGCCGTAGGACGCCTTGCATTTCCGGCTGCCTGCGACGACGACAGGACGTTGTGTCCGTGTTTAATTACGTATGGAGTATATTAAGTGGGACATGACGAACACGGAGGCGCGGCCGTCACGGACGGAGAAACTCCAGCGACTCTTCGAACTGGCGGCTGGCCAGGCTGGTCATTTTACGTCGGCGCAGGCCCGCGAGCTGGGCTACAGCGCCCGCAGCCTGGTGCACCACGTCAACGCCGGGCATGTCGAACGAGTGAGTCGCGGGTTCTACCGGCTCGTGGGCGTGCCCGTCGGCCCTCACGAAGACATCGTGGCGGCATGGCTACGGCTCGTTAACCGCCGCGCGGTGGTGTCGCATGACACCGCGCTTGCCCTGTACGATTTGGCGCCGTCCCGCTCGCATGAGATTCATCTGACGCTGCCCCGGAAAAGCCGACCCCGCGCGCCGCACACGGCCTCCGCCGTCGCACTGCACACAACAACCGTTCCGCTCCGGCGCGATGAAGTGACGAACCGTTTTGGTGTGCAGTTGACATCGGCCGCGAGAACCATCGCTGACGTCGCCGATATCGGTGCCGACCCCAGCGTCGTCATCGAGGCGACCGGACGCGCCGTCGCGACCGGCCTCGTGTCTCCCAAGGAACTGCGCGCCGCAGTGAGGCGCCGCTCTGCTCGAGTCCGACAACTCGTCGAAAGGGCTCTCCAGGAGGCGAACGTCCGTGCGTGAGTACGCCACACCGGCGGCATTTCGAGCCGCCGTCGAAGCCCGACTGCGCGAGCGCGCCCGTCGCCTCTCGGCGCCCGCGTACATTGTCCGTCGCCAGGCCGCCCTCGAACGTCTGCTGGCGCGCCTGTCGAAGGTCGCACCAGATCGATGGGCCCTCAAGGGTGGGCTGGCGCTCGAGGCCAGGCTCGGCGAGCGCGCACGTGTCTCGATCGACCTGGATGCCGATCACCTGCACGGCGCCGAGGCAGCCCGGGCCGATCTCCAACGTGCCGCCCTTGAGGATGTGGGTGACCACTTTGGCTTCGCCCTCGTTGGCAGCGAAGAGCTCCGCGATGAGGGTGTCCGTTTGGCTGTCCGGTACCAGCTGGAAAGCCACCTCGCTGGGCGGCCGTTTGAGCCACTCCAGGTGGATGTCACGATCGCACCGCCTGATCCCTGGGATGCTGAACCGCTGTGGCGACCAGGCCTGCTCGCCACGGTGGGCCTCGACCCATTCAAAGTCCTACTGATTCCGTTGGAGCGACAGGTTGCCGAGAAGCTGCACGCGTACACGCGGACCTACCGAGGCGGCGGCACAACGCGAGCGAGAGATCTTGTGGATCTCCTCCTCATCCGCCAGTACGAGCACGTCGACGTCCGTCTGTTGCGCGAGGCCGTCCAGCGCGTCTTCCGACGCCGTGCGACGCACGCGGCACCCGATCGCCTGCCTTCTCCTCCGGCCGCGCTGGCCGTGGCGTACCGCAGGGAAGCGCGAGGAGTTTCAACGGTTGCCGACCTTGAAGAAGCGCATCAACTGCTCGCTCAGTGGCTGGACCCCGTGCTGGCGGAGATTCACAGGCTTGGACAGTAGCGCTCCGCCGCGCTCCCTCCGAGGGTCTTTCGTCTCCACAATGTCTCCACAACTGAGGTCGATTCCAGAGGACGCGAGAGGACGCCAGCGAACCAAGAGGCGGCCGGAAGCTTCACTCCATTAAGCACTTAGGACCAGAAGCGTAACGCCATCAACCAGTTAGCGGCACGTGCCAGTTAGCGTTCGACTCCCGCCGCCTCCACCAACTCTAGGCACCGGTAAGTCGTTGATCTGCAATGACTTATGGCCACGGATCCTCAAGGGAACGCTCCCGCCGCCTGTCGGCAGACTAAGTCCTTATTTATCAATGTCTTAGCTTCACTGGAACACCATCTGGCGGCGACCCGTCTCCAGAATGTCTCCACAGCGGGGTACGGTTCCGAAAGGCTGCAGCGGCACCATCACGGGGTCGGTGACCGCTCGACGCTCCTGTCAAACGGGAGAGCCTGGCCCAAGAGTCGATCTTGCTTGCTGATTAAGCTAATTTTCGCTAGACGTAATACGCTAATCATGATACGACATGATAAGCTAACACTCGAACAACGCGAAACACTAACACGAGTGCACCATGCCGTCACCATCAGAGAAACTAGCGGAGTCTCTCGAAGTCCTGCACGGGCTGCAACACGCCGGCGGCGGTGCCGCGATACGGGCGCGCGATATGACCCGCACGCACCGCGAGCGCCTTGTGGCGAACGGATTCCTGCGAGAAGTCATCAAGGGCTGGTACATCCCGTCCCGACCGGACGAGACCCCTGGCGAGAGTACCGCGTGGTATGCCGCATTCTGGCCCTTTGCGGCTGCGTACCTGGAAACGCGCTTCGGTCGGAACTGGTCGCTCTCTCCGGAGCAGTCGCTCGCCCTGCACGGCGGCAACTGGACGGTCCCCGGGCAGTTGGTGGTGCGCGCTCCGAGAGCCCGAAACAAGGTCACGACGTTCCCGCATGGCACGTCCGTCCTCGACCTGCGCGCCGCACTCCCCGCGCCAGCGAGCAGGCAGGAGAAGGAAGGCCTGCGGATCTTCTCGGTCGACTCTGCACTGATTGCGTGCTCACCGAATTACTTCTCGAATCATGCGACCGACGTGCGCACCGCGCTGGCGACGGTCCGAGATCCGTCACGTCTGCTGGCGGGACTGCTCGAAGGCGGGCACTCCACCATCGCGGGCCGGCTGGCAGGTGCGTTCCGCAACAACGGCCGCGATGCCATTGCCAATGAGATCGTGAAGACGATGACGGCCGCTGGCTACAGTATCCGTGAGACCGATCCATTCGAGGATCGTCCCGCGCTCGCGCTGGCGGCTCGCGAGACGTCCCCATACGTGAACCGAATCAGACTCTTGTGGCAGCAGATGCGCGGACCGGTGATCGCGCGGTTCCCGAAGGCGCCGGGGCTGCCGCGGAGTGCCAGCGCGTATCTGAAAGGAGTCGACAAAGCCTACGTGGCCGACGCCTATCACTCGCTGTCGATTGAGGGGTATCGCGTCTCGACGGCACTGATTGAGCGCGTGCGTAGGGGCGCATGGGATCCCGACGGAGCTGAGCGGGACCGCGAGCAGCGCAACGGCATGGCGGCGCGCGGATACTTCCAGGCCTTTCGGTCGGTGCAGGAGAGTATCGGCAGGGTCCTGAAGGGTGAAGACGCAGGAGAGGTCGCACGGGAGGATCACCGGACGTGGTACCGGGAGATGTTCGCGCCAAGCGTGACCGCTGGCCTGCTCAAGCCCGCCGACCTGTCGGGGTATCGCAACGGCCCGGTCTACATCCGGCAATCCATGCACGTGCCGCTCGGCCGGGATGCGGTGCTGGATACGATGCCGGTGTTCTTCGATCTGCTGCGCGATGAAACAGACTCGGCGGTGCGTGTGGTGCTCGGGCACTTCGTGTTCGTCTACATCCATCCCTACATGGACGGCAACGGCCGCATGGGGCGCTTCCTGATGAACCTCATGATGGCGGCGGGCGGTTACCCATGGACCGTGGTCCCCGTCGCGGAGCGGCCGGCCTACATGGCAGCCCTCGAACGCGCGAGCGTCGGGGAGGACATCGAACCGTTCACTGAACTGCTGGCCCGCCTCGTGGGAAAACGACTCGCCGGAGAGCCGCTGCCGGACGTGCCGGCAGCTTCCTCGTGATCGTATCCTCGGTCGAACAGACGCTGGCACCGTGACGGGGGGTTCGTTTGGGTGCCTATTGGGTGCTTCCCGGGTTTCCACCCAAGTCGCCGGGTCGAACGGCGACCCAGCCTGGCGCCGGGGTCACCCTAATGCGGCTCGCCCTCCGGCTGGATGGCCATCCTCACCTCAAGCGCGACTGGGACAGCGGGAGAGTCCTTGACCGGACAATGTCTTTGACAACATATGTTCTTGAGTGCATATTCTGAACACGGAAGTCATGACCATGACGAACCTCGAACGCATCAAGAAGGGGCTGAGCGCTGCGCGCCGCAAGAAGATCGAAGCGCGCGCCGCGCAGCTTCTGGTGGAGGAGATGACCCTTCAGGAACTTCGGCAGGCCCGGAAGCTGACTCAGGTCCGCATGGCCAAGGCGCTCCGCATCACGCAGGAGGGAGTGTCGCGCCTTGAGAAGCGGAGCGACCTCCTCTTGTCGACGCTTCGGAAAACCGTCAAGGCGATGGGGGGCAATCTGTCGCTCGTCGCTGAGTTCCCCGATCGCGATCCCGTCGTGTTGTCTGGAATTGCCGATGACGACGTGAGGGTCAACGTCGTCGGCCGGAGACATGCCCTGCGTGGCAATTCTCATAGCACCTGGCGTCCGAGGAGGTGAGCACCAATGAAACGGAGAGTCACTGGCTGGAAGGCAGACTTCCCGATTCTCGAGGCCGTCGAGGACTTCGCCGGCAAGCAGCGGAAGTTCGTCATCAACTGCCACGAGGGCGGATTGGGATACACGGTCAGGGCGTCGGAGGAGGGCAAGAACCGCATGGGCTACGAGTTCGCGGCCTCCAGCGAGACCAGCCCGTACAGTGCGCTCGGCCGCGTCAGGGACAAGATAGCGTGTGGCCTCGCCACGCGCCACATCACGACCTCTAACCGTGAACTCCGGATGCTGCACGACACGCTGAGGGCACGAATCACGTCTGCCGGCGAAGGCCGCGTGGCGCTGGTCGTCGACGGGATCCCGCTGAGCATCGAAGATCTCGAGACCGTCCTCCAGTCTCACGAGGGCTGGGAGTTCGAACTGCGCATCGTCGACTCGCTGGAGTGAGGCGTTGTCTCAGATGGACAACTACCGGCAAGAAGGAACACCAACTGGACCAGCGACTCACCCCGCCCGGAACGAGACGTCCAGAAGTTCAGCCGGAGCTTCAGCGTGCTCCAGTCGTTCGGCCAGGACACGCAGGGCCAGAGCCTGGACGCGGGCGACGGCTTCGTCGCGAGTGGCGCCATAGCAGAGCACGCCCGGCAGGTCGGCGATCTCGCCAATCCAGCGGCCATCGTCCTCGCGTTCGAGATCGATGCGATAGCTCAGACTCATTGCGGTCACTGTAGCACCAGGATGCCGGTCTGACCCATCCCCGGCCCTCTTGCCCCGGCCGCCGCAGGCGGCGCCGGGACCCGGTCCCGGCGCCGGGCGGGATTGGAGACGGTTCCGTCTCCAGAGTGTCTCCATGACGGTGGTTGATCCGGGAGGATTGCTGCGGACTCCCGGGGACAAACGAGCGTGGTGTAAGCGGCGAGCGGTCAATCACTTGCGGCCAGAAGTCGTGCGCCATCACCAGTTACGGAAAACGCGTTAATAGAATTCGACTCCCGCCGCCTCCACCAACGCAAAGCAGTCGAACCGGGTTCCGGACTATCGGAACCCGGTTCTCCTTCGACGAGCGCCAGCATGTCCACATTCGTCTTCCGTCTCGGACGCCGTGCACGGGTGGCTGTCGTTAGGACGGCGGACGATCGTCTCCGTCAGCCCTGCGCTCAGGCGCGCGCCGCCACCGGCAGGTCACCCGGCAGGCAGTTCCAGGGACTAGGCGACGTCACCAACCGGTCGACCGGACCGGGTGGCGCGGGTGGATCAGGCGCGCCACTTTGCTTCCTGATGCCGCGTGATAGAGTGGTACCGCCTCCAACGCAACCCACCCCAGAGCGCAACATGAAGGTCGGCTACTCCGAGGTCGTGGCGTTCTACTTGGCGGCACTGGCGATCCGCACAAGCTACGAACTCCTCAAGAAAGCCGGCAGGCTCGATCCCAAGAGCCACACGCTCTTCGCCATCATCCTCCTCGACATGATCGTGCTGTGGGCCAGCTGGTTCAGCATGTGCCCGATGGAACCCGTGCGCCTCGTCTTGCCCGCGATCGTGGCCGGGGTCGGCCTCGTTGTCCTGGCTGGGGGATTGGTGCTGGCCGTCGGCGCCCTAATCCAGCTGCAAGGGGTCGAGAATATCGACCATCTCGTCACCACGGGGATCTTTGCCAGAGTGCGTCACCCAATGTACTTGGGGTTCACCCTCTGGATTCTCGGCTGGGCGGTGTTTCAGGGGGCCATCGTCAGCCTCGCTGTCGGGTCCGTGGGGATTGGGAACATCCTCCTGTGGCGCCACCTCGAGGAGCAGCACTTGGAGACCAGCTACGGGGAGGCCTACCGATCCTACCGAGCGAGGACCTGGTTCTGAAGTAGACGGCCACCTGTGCCTCGGAGGACCGGCATGCTTCTGTCTCTGTTCGTCACCTTGCTTCCCGTTCTTTTTCTGGCGGGCCTCATCCAGAAGGCCCTGGCGTTTCGGCGGCGCCATGTCGACATGGACGGAGAGCCGCCGATCTCCAAGGCGCTTTTCGCGAGCAGCAAGTACGCCATCGTCCTGGTGTGGGGGGCGATGGTCATCCAGAGTTGGAGCGATAAGCTCTCCTTCATCGACGTCCCGAGCGTATTCACGAGTGCATCGCTCGGCCTGTGGGCCCTGGGCTTCGCGCTCCTGTTCGCTGGCCGGTCTGGCCTCGGAGAGTCGTTCAGGATCGGATCACCCAAGGAACGCACTGGCCTGAAACGGACTGGACTATACAGGTTCAGTCGGAATCCCATGTACGTGGGCGTCTACGCGACGCTCTGTGCGGCGGTCCTGCGTACGCTCAATCCAATCCTGCTTCTGGTCGGCGTGTACGTGATTGCCGTTCACCACAGGATTGTGCTGGCCGAAGAGGCGCAGTTGCGTCACGTATTCGGCGAAGAGTATCGAACCTACTGCAGCCAAGTCCGGCGATACCTCTGAACCGGAGACGATACTCGAACGCCCGCGACGGGCGTCCGGAAGGCGGGAGCCCCATCGCCACTACCGTCAAGAAACGCTGTCAAGCGCTTTCTTCGTGAGGGCAATACGGGGGTTCGACCAGGCAAAGGCCAGGATTGTGAGAATCGTGAGGAATTGACAATGCTCTAAGTCACGTCGAATCAGCGCGCTGTCGCGGTACGACTCCCGCCGCCTCCACCAGCTTTCGCTCAACCTCGGCTTGCCAGACCCTCGGTCGAGCTTCGGCTGGGCAAGCCACGCACATGCGAAGGCGGACCTCCGGCTTTCAAACGCCACAACCGCTGCGTCCGTCGGAAGCGAGCGGGTCGGGCGCACGGATTGCTCCCGTAACGTCCGCCGATGGCGGATTCTCCACTGGCAGAGAGATGCACCGGCCGGCCCGCGGTGTCCAGTCCCCTGCGCCAAGTCCGTCATCGCGTGAGCGGGCCGACCAACTGCGTCGCGATGTCCGCGCCAGCGTGGGCCCAGACGGCTGTGATGATGCCGCGCGTGACGAAGAGGTATCCGAACACGGTGCCGCCGGCGCCGTTGAGCGCCAGCACGATCAGCGCGAGACCCACGCTCAGGGGCCCGACCGCATGCCACGCCGGAAGATGGACCGCCGCGAATGCGAGCGCGGACATACCATTGGCCGCCCACGTGACGTTCCGGCTCGGCACACGGTCGGCCATCCGGAACAGGCGCGTGACCAGGCCCGCGATGCACGAGAGGAGCAGCAGCCGGAACAGGACTTCCTCTGAGACGGCTGCCACGTAGATGACGATCAGGCGCCGCCAGAGCGGCACGGCGGCCGCCGCGGCAAGTCGCGCTCCGGCTGCGGGAATCGCCGGCTGAATCACGAGGCGAAAGACACCGAGGAGGAGCAGTCCGACGACCAGGCCGAGCCCGAGCCATGCTGCCGGTCGGACGAAGCGCTCGCGGGTATCGGACCCGTCCCACACGGCCAGGCTCGGCAGACGCGACCAACGCCACAGGTGCAACCCGGCCAGGCCGAGCGGTCCGGCGACGACGGCCGCCACCGGCGTCGCGACCGGATCGAGGGGAACCGCCAGCCCCCCCGGCGACTGCGCATGTGATCAGGGAGGACCACCACGGACGGGACCGTGGCGCCGTCATCATCGGCACGTCCCAGTCACCGTCGGACGTTCCCGCGCCGGACCGCGCCTCTCCTGGGCCGGCCGGAGTCGGCAGCCTGGCGCTTGCCGGGCGGCTTCGGCGGCTGAGCGTCGGCCCACGCGGCAGCCCGCCGGATCCACGCCCGGAGTCCCGCCGCGGTCGCGACGCCCGGCGGATCCACGAACAGGAAGCCCCGCATCGGCCGTCCGGTGAAGTCCATGGGCCGAGCGTGCGGCGCCCGCAGCAATCGATCCGCGTCGGTGGGATCGACGCGGACCATGAGTGTCGAGCCGACGATCCCGCACCCCATGTGTCCGCGAATCATGAACGCGACCCCGCCGAACATCCGCCGATCGGCGACATCGCGCCGATTGCGGAGGAGGGCTCGAATGCGTTCCGCAAGCGCTTCGTCATAGGCCACGACGATCACCTACATCACCAGCACCTTGATGTCCGGATAGCCCATCAGCTTCAGGATGAGGTAGTTGACGGCTGCCTCGCCGGGATCATCCGCGAAGCACACAAGCTCCCCGTACCTCGGCACGCCGGCCTTCGTCAGGATGTTCCAGATGTCCTTCGCCGCCTTGGGCGTGCCGTCGGGATTGAGCAGGTCGGTGTACGGCACGTGAACGACCTTGCCGTCCTGGACTCGCGCAGGCATGTCCTTGCCCGACGCGATGAAGACCTTCGGGAACAACCCTCGAGCGGCCTTGGGATCCGGGATGACGACGCCGTTGCGGATGTTCACCGGATACGTCTTCGGTTCGATGGTCAGGTCGCCGGGCGCCTTCTTGGGACCGACGGCCGTCAGGTTCTTCGTCACGGCGAAGCCCTGCTTGGCCCATCCGTCCATGGAATCGAGAAAGACCGACGCTTTCTTCTGACCCAGTGTCTCCATCATCAGGAACGCCAGAGCCGCGTCCGGCGTCAGCCCCGCGCCTGAGACCACAACCGCCTCGAGCGCCGCGTCGACTCCGGCGGCGCCCAAGGCCTCCGCCAGTTCCTCGGGACTGCCGACATGGCGTCTGAACACGTCTGCCGGGATGTTCAGCGCGAAGGGCACGTGTCCCTGACTGAACGCGTCGGCAGGCCGCACATCCACGACACTGACCGGTGCGCCCAGATACGTCCGGACCATCTGGCCGCCCGTCCATTGCAGCCACCGCGAGTCTCTCATCAGGTACGGGGCATCATAGGTCCAGTAGGGCAGGTCTCTCGGATCGCTCAACCAGCCCAGTTCGGACTCGGCGTAGAGCTTGACCTTGGGATACCCGAGGATGAACTTCAGGGCAAAGAACGGCGCGCTGGCCGCGACACCTCCGCCGCAGTAGGTGTAGATCTGCTGTTCCGGCCTGATGTTCAGGAAGCGCAGCATCCGCCGAAGTTCGTCGGGCGACTTGAAGGTCTTGTCGGGGTTGAACAGGTCGGCGCTGGGCAGCAGGACGCCATTAGGCGGGTGGCCGGCTCGATTGAAGGGCGCCACTTCTCCGAAGTGCCAGTTGGCGCCCAGCGCTTCCAGCAGCACGTTGCTGGCGGGATCCCCGGAGGCCGTCAGGAACTCGGGCAGCCGGACTCTCACGTTCTCGTTGACTGCGTTGACTCGGAACGAGCCCTGCTTCGGGGCGGGCGTGGCGTCCTTGGTCACGGGCAGTCCCGCCGCCTCCCACCTGGACAACCCACCGTCGAGGATCAGGAGGTGCTTCTCCGGGAAGCCGTGGTAGAGGAGGGCGAAGAAGAGCCGGGTGGCCATAAAGGTGCCGCCCTGGTCGTACATCACGATGCGCTTCTCGGGACTGACTCCCCACGACTGGTAGAGCCGCTCCGTCTCCGCCACCGGGGCCTCCTTGCCGCCGTACGTCATCGCATCGACGTTCAGGGCACCCGGAATGTGCTTCGCCCCGTAGACCGGCGCGGGTGATGCGTCGAGGATCAGCACGTCGGGGTCGTGGCGATGCTGCTCGAGCCACCTGACGGCGACGAGATTTCCCGTGATTTCCTCCGCCGCGATCAACGGCTGTGCCACGAGCAGGCAGCCTGCGACGGCGAGATAGCCATACTTCCGCCATTTCGACATGTCGTCCTCCGTTGCCTCGCGACCGTCGACGCTCCCGGGAGTCATCGTCGGCGATCGGGGATGTTCTGGTGGCAGCCCGATGTGGGTGTTTCCCCGGAGATACGGCCGGACCAGACCGGAAGTTCCGTCAGCCGGCCAGGCGCTGAGCTGTCTTACACCTCGCCCAGGGACAACGGCCTGGGCTGCGCCCCATCGAGATCGGCGACACCGTATTCCAGCGCGAGTCTCGCGGCGACGAGGACACGGCCGTTCCAGCGCGCCACGTCGGGGTCGGCCGCCAGCGCAGCGATGACGAGGCCGATGAACTCCGGGCTCTCGGAGTTGCTCAAGTCGAACACGCCGGCGCCGACCACGGCTTCCGTGCGCACGAGGCCGGGGTACAGCGAGACGGCCGTCACCCCGTGCGGCGCCAGTTCGTGCCCCATGTCAGCCGCAAGCTTGTCGGTCGCCGCTTTCGCCAGACCGTAGATGGCGTTGCCGATGTACTTCTGCGCGGCCCAGGACGACAGGTGCACGATCAGTCCTCGGTTGGCCGGGACCATCACGTGGGCCGCGTGCTGGCTGGCCACGAAGGCCGCGCGCACACCGGCCGCGATCATGTCGTGCCAACGCTGCGGAGGTTGCTCCCAGAACGGCGCCGGCCAGGTGAAACGGCCGTCCTCCACCATGTGTTCGTAGCCGCCCCACGCGCTGTTGACGAGGATGTCGAGCCGGCCGCTTGTCTGGAGCACCTGTTCGAAGGCTGAAGCCACGGCGGCGTCATCCGTGTGGTCACAAGGGAGCCGGCGGATTGCAGGGCCGAGCGTCGCACCGACCACGGTCCGGCCGGTCGCCCACACGTCGGCGCCCGCGCCCGCGAGGGCCTCGGCGACGCCCCGGCCAACTCCCCGGCTCGCGCCGGTGACCAGCGCGACACGGCCGTCAAGGCGATGAATCATAGTCCTCCTCGCAGCGTACGGTTCAGGCGGACAACGCGTACGCCCGGCGCAGCCGGCCGATCAGCTCGGCGTCCACGTCGGACGACGCTGTGAGCCCGGCGTCCAGATGCCAGCTGTGTGCCGACGATTGCTCCGCCTTGGCGATGCGGCGGCTCGCGATCTTCCGATCGGCCTTGACCGTCAGCACGAGGGCCCTCTTCCGAACGACAACGCCGGCCCAGGCCGTCCGCCGATTCAGCACGATCGCGACGCACCGCCCCTACGGCTTCGCCCTCGTCATGAACGTCAGCTTGAACCCGTCAGGATCGGTGATCGAGAACGTGCGCATGCCCCAGCCGTCCTGCGGTTC
>Ga0315275_10005718_pt1 | contig 11810 bp, 10 predicted proteins | sample YL17G03_0_MG_FD_205557 | JGI IMG/M metagenome (GOLD analysis project Ga0315275, IMG submission 205557) | Sediment microbial communities from Yellowstone Lake, YNP, Wyoming, USA - YL17G03_0 | ecosystem: Environmental > Aquatic > Freshwater > Lake > Sediment | place: USA: Wyoming | collected... | reverse complement strand
AACTCGTGCCAACGCGCTCGAAGACAACCTGCGGCTATACAAAGTTGAATCCGGCAAACGGATACAGATTGCAGAGGCTAAACTGAAAACAACCGCTGGCGAGTGGCATAATCTTAAGCTGGAAGTTTGCGGAACGAATCAAAAGGTGTTTTATGACGGCAAACTGGTTATAAATGCTAACGACGCAACATTTCAGGAAGCTGGTAAGGTTGGCCTGTGGACAAAGGCCGACAGTGTTACTTATTTTGCCGATTTGAAAATCGAATAAAAACTCAAAACTATTTTATCATCTCAAGACAGTACCAGTCTGTCATACCTGCGATATAATCGCAGACGGTTCTTTCAAGGCCGAACTCGCCGGCGAGGTTCTGATAGAATCTCGGCATAAGTTTGGGGTCATTTCGGAATTTATTAAAGACCTTTTCCAGCCAGCCTGCGGCCTGGGAAGAGACCGCAACAATCTCTTTGTTCTCATACATATTGTCCCACAGAAATTCTTCGAGCTGGATAAGGCCGGTCTCGCCGTCATCACTCAACGCCATAAGGTTATCGCTGCTATCCAGCACCTGCTGCAGACTTTCAATATGTTCAGAAGCGATTGTGCCTCTGCTTGTTTCGATACAGTCGCCGACGAGCATATCGATGATTGTCTTTGCGATTCGCGTGTTTTTAATGAGGTTCTCGCTGATTTTATCTGCTTCGCATCTTTCGGCGGCCTGGCCGCAGAGCTGAACTTTCATAATCATTTCAAAATTCAGCAGCTTCGCCCGCAGGCCGTCCTCGAGGTCGTGGCAGTTATAGGCGATTCTGTCTGCAACATCGGCTATCTGGCCTTCAAGCGAACAGCTCTTTTCGGCAAAATCATTTATCTTCGGTTTATCATAAAAAGTCTTGTGTTTTGCAAGGGCAAGTCTTGTCTCATGCATTAAATTGAGGCCGACAAAATCAGGATAAGGTCTTTCGAGCAGGTCAACTATCCTAATTGTCTGGGCGTTATGTTCGAATTCGCCGTAATTTTTCATAAGCTCATTAAGTGCTGCCTCGCCGCTGTGGCCGAACGGGCCGTGTCCTAAATCGTGAGCGAGGCAGACCGCCTCGGTAAGGGCTTCGTTGACGGCCAGTGATTTCGCAATCGTTCTGCCGATTTGTGCGACCTCGATGCTGTGGGTAAGTCTCGTTCGGTAGTGGTCGTTTATCTGCGGCATAAAAACCTGCGTTTTGCCTTCAAGTCTCCGAAATGCCGATGTGTGGATTATTCGGTCTCTGTCGCGTTCAAATGCCGCACGGTAGGCATGAGAGGGCTCTTTAAATCTTCTGCCCCTGCTGTTCGATTCGGTTACTGCATAAGATTGTAAAAAATCAGACATAATTAAAGTCCGGGCAGATTATTTTCAGCGCTGACTACCTTTAGCTGTTTATATAAATCTTTCATTGATTGGCTTATAACATCTGTATCTGCGCAAGTCTCCATAAAATTGGTATCGCCGTCCCATCGCGGCACTATATGGATATGCAGATGCTCCGGCAGTCCTGCTCCTGCGCATCTGCCGAAGTTCATACCGACATTAAAGCCGTGCGGCTTTATCGCTGCTGTCAGGACCTTTTGTGAGGCGACAATAAGTTTTGTAAGTTCCAGCATTTCGCCGTCGGTCAGTTCGTCAAGAGCGGCAATATGCCTGATGGAGGCCAAAAGCAGATGGCCGTTGTTGTATGGGAATTTGTTGAGCATGACAAGGCTGTTTTTTGTGCGCCACAGGACAAAATTCTCCTCGTCCTGCTGCGGATGTCCCGCATTATGGCAGATAAAGCAATCGTGTTTTTTGCCAAGGCCCTGAATATATCCAATCCTCCATGGCGCCCAAAGATTGCTTCTTTTCATAATATAATTCGTGTTTATTCGTGGTTAATTTATCTTATTCAACCAGAGTCATTGTTATAGTCTGGTTGATTTCTATATTTGGCTCAATCTCATCGCCGCCCAGGCCGAAAATGGAAGCGCTTACCCTGGCCTTATAATTCTGAATGTCGCTTTTAATAATTCCTCTTTCTATATCATAAAGCTCTTGTCCGCTGCCTTCAATGCTCAGCACCTTATATCCTCTTAAAAAGCCGAATGTGCCTCGCATCTGAAACGAACCGCTGTAAGGCATCGGCGCCGCCGGCAGCGACTTGCTCAATTTATAACTGCTTGTTATCTCGGCAAGCTCAACGCCGTTAACCTCTGTAACTGATGCAAGTTTATATTCCACATCTCTGCCTATCTTTGAAACAAAAGGCATTGGCGCCAGAAGCTGCGAACTCCATTTCTGGCCTTTCCTGACGCCTTTCAACGGCTCTTTTATGCTCGATATCGAATCCCACAGATACCATTGTGTCGCAAGAAAATCCATAATCATATCCGGGTCTTTGATTCTGCCCCTGTTGCTGCCCGCAAAAGACTTTTCGCCGAGTTCCTTAATCAGATTTTCAAGAGGCGAGAAATCGACGATTTTGCCTGTAGGCGTAATCTTGAGTGTAAAGCTTTTGCCGACAGCAAACTCAACCGCATCACTCTTGTTTCGCGAACTTTGCGAGCGTGTAGCTTTAGCCGAATTGCAGGTCGCCTCGATTATCGAATAGCCGTAAGGGTCAACCTCGACAGGCTTATATACAATTTCCATCTCGAGTTTCTCGGACACATTCTGGCTGCCGCCTCTGCTTTTTGTTCCCTCCGATTGCTTGCGCGACGGGTCAAGGTCAAGAGCTATCTGTCTTTCGCAGACAAAATTATATTTCAACGGCACATTAGGTTTAAAATCGATGCTTAAGAGCAGTGGGCCTTTACCCCTCACATCAATGTATTGGTGTGGAGGTTTAATTTTACCTGCTTTGTCCCGCTGTTGTTCCTCGCAGCCTGCAAAAAAAATCAGTGTCGCAATTGTAAACAACGATGGAATAATTCTTAAATTTTTATTTTTCATTTTTCAATCTTCTAAGTTAATCAACCTTTTCTATGCTGTAAAGATTCCAAAAGCCCATTATCAACTGGTCCGGATCTTTATCGCTCTTCTGCTGCTCCTTGGTTGCGTCCGCAGCGACCCATTCGGCCTTCAGAAGTTCCTGATAGCTGTCAATTTCGCCGGTTGTCAGATTCAGAACCATTTTACCCGTGTAGTTATCTTTCTCTTCAAACATTTTTGCAAAAAAGTTCATTTTCGTCTCTTCCTGCGTCATACCGGCCGTACGTTTTGAGCTGGGCTCAGCGTTCATAGTTACAATGGCAATCTTCTGGCCGTTCTGCTCTTTTATATCTGTCACGGTATAAACCTTTTCAAACGACTTTGGCGTCAGCATTCCCGCAGGCGAAGCAGCAACCGTACTCCACTCATCACCCTTCTTGCCAAGAGCTTCTCCTGTATCCATCAGCGCCAGAACCTGATGGCGATTCTCGACTTCCTCATTGCTGAACAATCTGTCTGCAAACTTTTTGGCTGAACCTTCCTGCTTTATGACTTCGCGTGCGGCACCGGCGTCAATAACTTCGACTTTGCCGTCGGGTGCTATCTTTATCTTATAGCTCTGACCTATAAGAGCAAAAAGCGGGTCGGACTTACTGCCTGCTGCTGTGCTGTTAAAGTCCAGCGTCTTGCCCTGGGCGTCTTCGGACAAATATTTAAGTTCCTTTATCGTAATATCCGCAATCGCATTGCCCTTCTGGTCGACGCTCTCAACCTTCTGCGCAAAAACCATCTCTACCCGCCCGACAGAATGCCGTTCTTTTGTCTTGTTTATCGAAGGCTGAACAAACGAATAATCCTTGCCGGTTTCCAGAACCACCTTATAGACCGTTTCGCTTTGCGGCGCCAGATTGAGCTTCATTCCCGTTGTCGGCACACAGCCTGCCAAAACAGATAAAACAACTCCCAAAAATACAATCGACAACATCCTTCGAGTTTTCATGATTTGCTCCTAAAACCATTCAATTACAATATTTACTCTATTTATCGTAAAACAGACTGTGATTATAACAACTAAAATTTAATGAGCAATTTTTTTTCTTAGGGATTTATTTATACCTGACTTACGCTTATAATTCTTTATTTCTTAACTTGTCCGCCATAGCCTTGGCGAAGGCGGATTGAAGCTCGCCCGCCTTCGGCGGGGTTACTTAGGAGAAAATAGACATGAGAAGCGATGCTATCAAAAAGGGGTTTCAAAGGACCCCGCACAGGGCCTTATTGCGGGCCGCGGGATTGAAAGATGATGATTTGGATAAGCCGTTTATCGCCATAGCCAACAGTTTCTGTGAGATTGTGCCGGGCCATATGCACCTTAACAAGGTAGCCCAAAAGGTCAAAAAAGCCGTTCGCGCCGCAGGCGGCATACCGTTTGAATTCAACACCATCGCTATTTGTGACGGTATTGCGATGGGACATACCGGAATGAAATATTCACTTCCCTCTCGCGAGATAATCGCCGACTCGGTCGAGTCGATGGTTCGCGCGCACTGCTTCGACGGCCTTATCTGCATCCCGAATTGTGACAAAATCATACCGGGTATGCTGATGGCTTCCGTACGCGTTAATATCCCGACAATCTTCGTCTCAGGCGGCCCGATGGCCGCCGGCAAGGATTCAAAGGGTAATATCGTTGACCTGAGTTCAACTTTTGAAGGTGTCGCGGCCTACAAGTCCGGCAAAATTGACGAGGCAAGACTGTATGAGCTTGAATGCGCCGCCTGCCCCTCGCAGGGAAGCTGCTCAGGAATGTACACTGCCAACAGTATGAACTGCCTTTGCGAAGCTATCGGTATGGCCCTGCCGGGCAACGGTACTATCCTCGCAATCGACCCCAAAAGAAATAGATTATATACCGCCGCAGGCAAACAGATAATCAACCTTATCGAAAAGGATTTAAAACCGCTCGACATTATAACCGCAGAATCGCTCGACAATGCATTTATGCTCGATATGGCGATGGGCGGCTCGACAAACACTGTCCTGCACGCCTTGGCAATAGCAAACGAAGCGGATATTAAATACGACCTCGACAGGATAAACAGCATTAGTGAAAGATGCCCCAATATCTGCAAGGTCTCGCCATCGAGCGAATGGCACGTTCAGGACGTTGACGAAGCAGGCGGTATAAGTGCTATACTAAAAGAGATAAGCAAAATGAAAGGATTACTTAATCTTAATTGTATGACCGTTACCGGCAAAACGCTCGGCAAAAACATCGCAAGGGCAAAAATTAAAAATACCGATTGTATTCACACGATTGAAAACGCTTACTCCAAAACCGGCGGCCTTTCAATCCTCAGGGGCAACCTCGCCCCGGCCGGCTGTGTGGTAAAAACCGCAGGCGTCGCAGAAAAAATGCTGCGCCACAGCGGCCCTGCCGTAATTTTTGAAAGTCAGGAAGACGCCTGCGATGGCATTCTTACAGACAACATAAAGCCAGGCGACGTCGTCGTTATCAGAAACGAAGGCCCTAAAGGCGGACCCGGTATGCAGGAAATGCTCAGCCCGACAAGCTATATTATAGGCAAAGGACTTGGCGAATCCGTTGCTCTCATTACCGATGGCCGTTTCAGCGGCGGAACTCGCGGCGCCTGCATCGGCCACGTAAGTCCTGAAGCCTTTGTTGGCGGCCCAATCGGCCTTTTGAAAAATGGAGACATTATCGAAATTGACATCCCGGCAAGAAAACTTAGTGTAAAACTTTCAGATGATGAGCTTGCGAAAAGAAAATCGCAATGGCAGGCCCCGAAGCCCAGAATTACCAAAGGCTGCCTCGCAAAATACGCCTCTATGGCTACAAGTGCCGATACCGGCGCAATTCTGAAATGGTAAGTTTTAACTTTTGCAAAAAGTAGGATATTATGAGATGTGGAATGAAGACGAAAAAAAGGCATTGCTGAATGTATGTAAAGAATACATTTATCCAGATAAGAAGGTTGTTATTGTTTGTGAACCGTATTTACCGTATAGACCTAAAATATGGAACGGTATCCTTGTCCTTGCTGAGGCCCAGTCATCCAATGCCAGCCGTTATTGGGATAAGCTCAGAGACCTGGATGAAACGGCTAAAATGACCCGCCTCGGGCGAAAAGAGTTGCAAGATGAGGAGGGAGATGGAGATATAGGCATTGGGCCGTGGGATGACGGAACCATTAAGTTTGCACTTCAAGTAATATTTAAAGAAGCTTGCCCTAAATTAAAACTTGAAGAGATTGCTGTAAGTAATGCAGTGCCGTGGACACGTGGCAGTGGAAAGGACGGCAAAAACTTAAGCCCGGATGAGCAAATGGAAATTGAAGCTGCAAAGTTTTGGGGAAAAATTTTTGATGTATGGCATAATATAAAAGTATTAATTACGCTGGGGAAAGTTGCAGAAAGGGTAATGAAAAATGCTGGCATATTGAAAAATGAGAAATTCATAGAAAACTGGCTAAAACTATACCACCCATCATATACAAATCGCGTAAAAGGAGTATTCTGTTGCGACGATTTAAAGACGAGATTCCGAGAAGTCCAAAAAACTTTGGATTCTTTGGATTCTTTAGATGAAGAGTTAAAAAAACAATTAAAAATAGAAAAAGAATACGACAAAAAAGTTTTTTTGCCTGCCACGCTGTAAGTCTTGGAGGAATTAGCAAATCCAAAAAGTGGTATGGCGACAAAAACTTGACGCCAACTACTAACAACAATGGTTGAATGACAGAAAACAAAATCAGTGGAATCTGTGAAATCTGTGGTTAAAAATAAATGGTATATTGCCGGCCTTCACTTTGAATGCCGGCAGTGCGGAAAATGCTGCTCCGGCCTGCAGGAAGGCGTTATTTGGATATCGAGGCACGAAATTAATATGCTCGCCGACCGCCTCGGTATAACCGCATCAGAGCTTCGCAAAAAACATCTCAAAAGAATAGGCTTTCGCAGTTCGATAAAAGAAAATCCCTGCTCGAAGGACTGTATCTTTCTCGCTGAATTAAACGGCTCTAAAGGTTGCACGATTTACGATGTCAGGCCGATGCAGTGCCGCTCCTGGCCGTTCTGGCCGGGCAATTTACAAAGCCCGGACGACTGGAACACCGCCGCAACCAAATGCCCCGGCGTAAACAAAGGCAGACTTTATACTTTTGATGAAATTCAAAAGATTAAAAATCAAAAACAATGGTGGAATAGTGGAAATAATTTAGCGGCCGCCGTTCACGGCGGCCTGTATCCCCCGCCACTTGTGGCGGGGGATAAATCTCTTGCTTTAATCTGCGACCAGGTCGCCAAAATTTACGACTGGCTCGATTCTAATTTAAAACCATCAACTAATCGCTGCTCAGCCTGCGGAAAATGCTGCAATTTCGAGTCCTTCGGCCACAAATTATTTGTAACGACACCCGAATTGCTATATTTTTCCAAAAACGTCAAAAATTTAAGGTCGACATCAACACAAACCCCGTTAGAGGCAAGGTGTCAAAGACGCCTGACGGCCACCAAGGGTGGCCCGCCTCTAACGGGGCAAACTTGCCCGTATCTTGAAAATGATAAATGCGGTGCAAGAAATTATCGTTTCGCAGGCTGCCGGATTTTCTTCTGCAAGACTGACACGGAGTTGCAGACCAAGCTCAGTGAAGAAACCGTTAAAAAATTCAGGTTGCTCTGTGATAAATTCAATTTCCCCTATCGCTACATCGATTTGATGACAGCATTGAATTCCGAACGTAACCAATAAAAAAACTTTGTGCCTTTGTGCCTTAGTGGCTATACTTAGTAACAGGAAAGGAAAGAAAATGGACATTGAAGCCTTTTTGTTATGTGATGCCGCGACCGACCAGGCCGGCAAATTGAATGTCTTGGGCGCTTTCGACGCCATTTTTGCAGGCCAGGTTCCTGCCACGCATCCTGCCTGTGCCGTTGCGCTCAGGATAAGGTTCTCCGGAATTGAGGAAGGTCCGCATCCATTTAGAATTTGCATCATTGATGAAGATGGCGCAGAGGTTTTTCCCAAGTTAGAGGGAGCAATTTCCGTAAAGGTTCCGCCCAAATCTGATTCAACGGTCGTTAATGTCGTTGCCAATCTTCAAAGGCTCAAGTTGCCCAGGTTTGGAAAATACAGGATTGATTTGGCGATTGACGGCCGGCAAACAGCCTCTTTGCCTTTTATCCTGTCCCAGGCCCTTCCCCGTCCATAGTTCTTATTTTTTATCCGCCATGGCGGAATTCGGCTCAAGTAGGATATCTTCTACAAGTTCGGCAAGCGGTTTTGTCAAGTTTTTCGTCTTATATTCGGGTATCTGGTAAATCCAGCCTTCGCACGCATCACCAAATTTATTTACTTTTTCTCTCGCAAGAAATTTTGCCTCTTTCTTTTTAAGTTCTTCCTGTGACTCTACGGCTTCTTCCTTCCTCACAGGCGTTTTATCTGTAAACTCAGCGCTGCATTTTACAAAGGTCTTGGAATCTTTTTGTGCAATTTCGATGGTGTATAATGTCGAATCTTTCAGCAGGCAGGTATATTTTCGGCCGAAATTCAAATTCGGATTTTCCGCTGCGGCGTTTACATCATCGAATCTCAGATTAGTAAGTGCATCCAGAACCGCAAGGCACTCTTTTTCCTTCTCCTTTTTGCCGGCAGGTATTTCTTTCAATACTGCGCTGGTGCCGTTGGCTTCGCCAATCAGGGTATAAGACTCGTTTGGCGAAGTTACGGTTACCCAGCTGATATCCGCCTTATTTACCGATATAAGTTCTGTCTCGATATAATCGAGCGGCGAACTCTTTATCCATGGCGGATTATAAATAATATAGACCTTATCATCGTTAATGAGTCTTCCGTAAGCCATTCTGCCGTCTTCGCGCGTATTGCCGATGATAACGCCCGTGATGATTTTCCCGTTTGAATCGAGGAATTTAACGATATCTTTCGCGTTTTCATCGCTAACGCCCAGGTCCTTATAATTGGCCTTATCTTCGGTATAAAGTTCGACTGTCCTGATATCAAGGCAGGCAGCCAGCAGGTCGTTAATCGCTCTGTTTGAGGCGGGATAAAAATCCTTGTTCGCAACGACAAAGCCGCCGCCTCTGCGTTTTAAACGAATCTGTTCATTACCTTCACCTGTTACAATTTCACCGATTGTTGCAGGGTCGAGTCCCTGAATAAGATTGCCGCCCTGCGCCGTCGAGGCCTGTTTGCTCCTGCCGGCAAACTGCCAGACAAAAACTGCAAGCACTACACAAGCCGCCGCCGCAATACCTAAAAGTGATAGTTTCTTATCGCTCATTTGGTAACTCCAAAATTCAGCAAAATCACCTGCTCATCTGTTCCACTGCTCACCTGTTCTATCACGCGTCACTTGCGTGACTGATATATCGTCTTTTCCTTGCGTTCCTGCTGACCCCGAGAACTATGGTTATAACAAGGATAATCGCCGGTGCCGTCAGCATATTGAAGTTTCTCAGCCTGTTGCCCAGTCTTTCAATTTGTTGCAGTCTTACCTTCTTTATCTGCTGGAGCTCCTTTTTAGCCTCGCGTATTTTCAGCTCAAGTTCGTTCTTCTTTTGCAGTATAGAGCTGCCGATAATCTCTTCCTCACCCCTTTTTGCCGAGGAAAGCATTGACTGCAGTTCATTTTCAAATCCCGCGATTTCAGCGTTGATTTTCGCTTCCTGGTCTGCGGTTTGTGTTTCTGCCTGAGCCTCGATTTTGTTCACAACTTCAAAAGGTCGTCTGAAATTGCCGCGCGACCTTATTGAAATCAGCTCGCTTGACCCGCCTAAATCATCGACAGCATTCATTGCAAGTGCGCTGTTGTCGCCCACAATAAGTATGCCGAAGAATACATTTCTATTGTAGGCCATCGCATCGCCTATAAAGTCAACATCGGCAAAAACAACCACGGCGCTAGTTTCCTTCGCCTCTGTCAGGCCTGCGATATGTTCCTTGATTTTTCTCGGCGGCGCATTTGGCTCATTGGCATCAGGCGGCGCTTCAACCTCGATGTCGATACCTTTTGGAAAAGCGCTTTTAAACCTTCCGGTAACTAAATAAGCCATCTTGACCGGCTCGGTCCCGTCAGCGAACTTTTTCATAAGATTGTCGGCATCGAACATCATCAGTTCAAACTGATTCTCGACCGTCCAGCTGTTCCCTTTTGCCGTGGTCTTAATGAGAGGTATTCTTTGAATACTTCTCTCCTTGATTTCCTGTTCATTCATCGCGACTTCACGCAGCACGCCGCTGAACAGAAAGCTCACCTGGTTCAGCTCAGCCGTTATGACATTATCGTGATTGAAGCACTCCGGCGTCAATTCCAGAAAGCCGATTATCTTTTGTGGTCTCTGGTCGGCCTTCAGTATCCTTTCTGCCGCCAGTTTTCTGTCGCCTGCGAATGTATCTTTTGGCATTTCAAGTCCCCAGTTGACCGTCAATTTGTTCAGTTCGGAGCTTGGATTATGTTCTGTTCGTAACTGCATCGCAGGCTGTTGTGGCACATCGGAGACACAGTACGGGTCCACAAATACGATTGTTCTGCCGCCGCCGATGACAAACTGGTCGATTGCAAACAGCGTCTGCTCTGAAAAATCCTTTGGATGAACAACCAGCAGGATATCCACATCTTCTATTTTACTCACGTCTGTCGGAATTTCTTTTACGTCGTATTGCTGCCTGAGCTGCTCGATAAACGCCCACGAAGGCCGGGGCTGCTGTCCCTGCATTTGCATCAGCCTCATCATATAAGGGCTCGCCTCGTCGCCCATTATCGGCAGTGCGCTCAATACCCCTATCCTTTTTTTCTGTCGCGTTATCGCAGTATCAATCAGGTAGCTTATATCGTATTCGACAAAGTTCTGCCTGCTTGGCGAAAAAATCGGAATCGTCTTTTCTACGCCGAACTGTGTCTGTACTACCAGTCCGAAGAAAAAGTTTTCCTCTTCTGTAATTGGAAAGCGTTTTATGCCATATCTTAATGCTGCAACCTCATCGTCCGAATATGGCCGCGGATCGATATCTTCCAGCTTAATCATCCCGCCTGACGCCGCAACGTATTCTTCAAGCAGCGATTTAACAAACTCATAATAATTATTAAAATAGCGAATCTGGTCGGGCCCTTTTAGCGCAGCCGTCCTGGCGTAATAAAGCTTCATCGTTATCGGCTGGTTAAGCTTGGCGAGGATTGCCTTTGTTCCGCTGCTTAGCGTATAAAGCTTCTGCTTGGTTGCGTCGATTTTCAAACCTTTGCCGACATTCTGGCTTATGCTGATAAGGCTGAAAGTGATAATCAAAACGAATATTACGCCCGCGATTATCCTGAATGTCCGGTTCATCCCGCCTTCCTTTCATCGAGAACTATGCCGCATGCCGCGAGCCATCCTGCTATGAGAATGACAAAATAGCTCACATCTTTAAGCTCAAGCACGCCCCTTTGCATCGAATCGAAATGTTCCTGAAAGCTCATCGTGCTTATACTCTCAACAAGTCCTGCAGGCAGGAACGTTGCCAGATAATTCATTGTTGTCGGCATCCCTGCAAAAACGAGCACCGCGCACGCGACTACCGACAGCACAAAGCTGATGACCTGATTATTGCTTATCGCTGAAAAGAAGCATCCGATTGCAAGAAATCCACCTGCCATAAGAACGCTTGCCAGGTACCCTGCCAGTATCAGCCCCATATCAGGTTTACCGAGGAAGCAGACCGTTATTGCCATTGGGAACGTCAGCACCATCGCGACAATAAGGAATAGCCAGGCAGCGAAAAATTTCCCTAATACGGCCTGCGTAACCGTAATCGGCAGCGTAAATAATAGTTCAATTGACCCTGTCTTTCGTTCT
>Ga0315275_10005717_pt1 | contig 11810 bp, 9 predicted proteins | sample YL17G03_0_MG_FD_205557 | JGI IMG/M metagenome (GOLD analysis project Ga0315275, IMG submission 205557) | Sediment microbial communities from Yellowstone Lake, YNP, Wyoming, USA - YL17G03_0 | ecosystem: Environmental > Aquatic > Freshwater > Lake > Sediment | place: USA: Wyoming | collected... | reverse complement strand
GATCCGGGCGGAAATCCTGTGGGACCAGGACCGCAAGGCCTTTGGCGACTACGGCGTCATCGTGTTGCCGAGCGTCGTCGTGATCGACAAGCAGGGGAAGATCAGTCTCGCGCTCTCCGGCTTTCCTCTGGCGTTTTCCGATATCGTGGAGGACGCCCTCCTGTTTACCGTGGGCCGGATGACGCGAGAAGAGTATGAGTCGTCCCGGTCCGGGACGGGGGGGGCCGCCAAGCAGGACCAGTCCGTGGCGCGGGTCCATCGTCTGGCCGCTCTGGCCGGACAATTGATGCGAAGAAGCTCTTACGAGCTCGCCCTGGAACGGTATCGGGAAGTGCTGGGACTGGACGGCGGCTACCTGCCGGCGAGGATCGGCATGGCGCGATGCTTCATCCAGTTGAATCAACTGCCCCAGGCCTATGAACAGTTGGAGAAAGTGCTGCAGGCGGATCAGAACCACCTCGAGGCACGCTTGCTGATGTCGTGGATCGAGATCCGGCGTGGCGGCAAGGAAATCGACACCGCCAAGTGGCGGCTCCACTGGCTCCTGACCGTGCATCCGGATCATCCCCAGGCGAATTACCTGATGGGCGTCGTGTATGAAACCCAGGGAGACAAGGATCGTGCCTTGGAGCACTACAAGAAGGCGGCCCAGTTGTTGCTGGAAATGGACCGGCAGTGACCCGGCCGCAGAAGTGAAAGGGCTTTGGTATGAAAAGTTGCCCGTACAATCCCGGATCGGGCCCCTTCGGTGAAGCGCGAGGGAACCCACGGGGAGGAAGTCCATCGCAGCCGAGCCGGCGGGGCTTCTTCCACGTGTGCTTTGCGATGATGACCGGCGCCGCCGGATTCATCGTGGCCTTTCCGATCTTCTCCTTCTTGCGCCTGCCGAAGCGGATCAGCACGGCCAAGACCATCGAATTGCCTCTCGCCGGCCTGAGTGAAGACCAGGCGATGTTCTTCGAGCGGGATGGCACGCAGATCGTCCTGATCTACACGAATCGCGAGCCCAAGGCCTTCGACGCCGCCTGCACCCACTTGGGCTGCCTGGTCTCATGGGACCAGAACGAACACGTGTTTCACTGTCCCTGCCACGGGGCGGTGTTCGACGATCAGGGGGCGGCGGTCAAAGGCCCCGTCAACGCGCCCCTGAAGAAAATCAAATTCGAGATCGCCAAAGGCGTCCTCGTCATTGCGTAGGTGGCCATGAACAGAATCGCCAAACTGACGAAAGCGATCATGGGCGAAGTGGACGATCGGTTCGACCTGACGCCCGTCATCGAGAAAAACCTGACCTGTAAGCAGGTCCCGCAAACGCTGAGCTGGGCCGGATGTTTCGGGGGATTGGCTTTCCTGATCTTCCTCATCCAGATCTTCACGGGAATTCTCCTGCTGATGTACTACAAATCGGACCCGGAGCGGGCCTGGGACAGCGTGACGTTCGTCAAGAGCAACGTGCCGATGGGCTGGCTGATCCAGCGGATCCATTCCGTGGGCGCCAATTTCATGATCGCGCTGGTCTTCCTGCACATGCTGCGCGTGGCCTACCTGCGGATTTTTCGCAAGCCGCGGGAGCTGCACTGGATCAGCGGGGCGGTCCTTCTGCTGACCACGACGATGCTGGCCTTCACGGGATACCTGCTGCCCTGGACGCAGCTTTCCTACTGGGGCGCCAAAGTGGGGACCGAGATTCCCTCGGCGGTCCCGCTTCTGGGGGAGTACATCGTGGTCCTGATACGAAGAGGATCGTCGATCAGCGGGGAGACCCTGGGGTTCTTCTTCGCCATGCACATCTGGGTTTTGCCCGGGATCTCGGTCCTCGTGATGGTCATGCATTTTCTGATGATTCGGCGGACCGGGATCTCCCGGCCTTTGTGACGGGACGCCGGGTCCCGGGGAGATTTATCAATGGGCGTCGATTACCGAGAACAGTATAAGCCGGAGCACTTGGAGCCTTTCTTTCCCAACGAGATCGTCAAGATGATCATCGTCGTGCTCTGCACCTTGGCGTTGCTGACGTTCCTGGCCGTCTTGCCGGTTTGCCTGGAGCATCTGGGGGTCGAAGGCTTCGCGCACGAGCAGGAGCCGGCCGATCCCACGAGCACGCCGCCGCACATCCGGCCCGAGTGGTACTTCCTGGCCGTGTACCAGTATCTCAAGCTGATGCCCTCGGAGGTCCTCGGCATCAGCGGCAAGGCCCTGGGAATCCTCACCCAGATGATCGTCATCGGCCTGATGTTCCTGTTTCCCTTCTGGAGTCCGTTGCGATCCGCCCAGGTGGACAAGGACGAATGGCGTGCCGGCCTGCTGACTCTCCTGGTCCACTGGCTGGCGTTTGCCCTGCCGGCCGGGGGCATGCTGTGGGTCCGAAGCCGCATGGCGGCGCCTTACTCCGACATCGTGCATCCGATGTACGTCTGGCCGGTTCTGTGGATCGGCGGATACCTTCTGGCCGGGGTCGTGATGAAGATCGCGGGATTCGGCGGCGCGTTCCAATGGCTGCTCCTGCTCAATACCGGCGTGGTTCTCAGCGGCATCCAGGGTTTGGCATTCCTGGTGATTCTCGGACAAGGACTTTCGTGGGCCATCGACCCCGTTGCCGCGTACTCCATTGGCTTGGTCCTGTTCGCGATTTCGACGGCCCTCATCGTATGGTTCCTCGTCCGGCGCATGGCGGGAAACGACCGTGGCCTCCGGGTGACACTGCTGGCGGGTCTGACCACGGAGGGCCTGGTCCTGTTCCTGGGCCTGACCCTCTGGGCGATGTGGCCGCCCGGGGGGCTCTTCTCCGGAGGGCCGCACGATGAGACCCGCCGATTCCTGTTCACGGTGCTTATCATGGCGTTCGCCGTCACGGTCTTCTACGCGTTTCTAATCACGGAATGGCGCACAGTGCATCGCACTCTGAGTCCGGAAGAAAGAGATCAGCTACCATGACGTTGAGATTCCCGCTCGCCCGCATCCTCGTTCTGTTTCCCGTGCTCCTGGCGCTGCCCGGCCCTGCACGCGCCGGCGATGCCCCCGACAAGGACAACGCGTGCGTCTCCTGTCATCGCGATTTGGTGGGAAAACTCGGCGCCGTCGTACAGGAATGGGAACAGAGCGTTCATTTCCGCAACAAGGTCAGTTGTGACGGCTGTCACGGTGGCGATCCCTCCGTGAAGCGCGAGCAGTTTGACAGCGACGAGACATTCAAGAAGCGGTCGCATCAGCAACGAAGCCGGGAGTTGTCGCTGCTCACTCGACCCGGCGAACAGTTTACCAGCACGGCCCGAGGACGCAGCGTCAGTTACTTTTGCGGCAAGTGCCATTCGCTGATCAAGGAAAAGCACCTGGGCTCGCCGCACGGAGACCTGGGCAACCCGACCTGTCTGTACTGTCACGGCCAAGGGTCGCACGCCATCACGGAATCGCGCGTCGACATCATCGACCTGAAACCCCACAGTCAGGGCGGCCGCTGTGCGGTTTGTCATCGGGCGGCCACGATGGAAACCGTTTCCCGCATCCATGATACCCTCGTGAATGCCGAAACGCAGTTGAAGAGCGCCTCGGAGCTTTACGGCCGGCTGGAAACGTATGGCTATAAGAACCTCGCGATGCAGAAGATGTACGGTCACAGCCGCGAGACCCTGTCGCAGTTGCGCCAGAGTTTCCATAGCTTCAACATGCGCGAGATCAACGAGGCCGCATCGACCATCAGGACGAATGCCCAGCTCACGCAGGACACCTACGCCATGATTCAGGGTCTGGAAGTCGCCAAAGGCCAGCAGGCTTTCACGGGAATCCTGGCGGTCATGTTCCTGTTGTCCTTTGCGGGACTGCTTCTGAGCTATCGCAAGAGATACTTGCACTGAGTCCGGGTCTGCCTCGATACGTTTCCCTGCGTACGACGACACGCTCAAAGCAAGTTTTGAGCGTGCCGCCCGGGATCAGCTCTTACGAGCCAAGATCATCAATCATCCCTCATCAATTCGCAGGGCGGTACGTCCGAGAACATCCGATGGCACGGCTCACGGCTCCATCTGTGCGCTGTCTTTTCCTTTTCCCCGTGCCACTTGGGGAGACTCCACCGGTGATACAGGGGTGTTTATGGGGCGGCTGCCGGGTGGGGGGTTTGCGCCCGGCTTGGAGCTAAAGCATCTCCTGTTGTGGACCGAACTTAAGCACGGGCCGACCCTTGATGAAAGTGGCGGCACCGGGGCCCCAAATGCGACGCATCGCGTTTGGGAGCCCGACTCGCCCTCGGAGTGATGTGGGACCCCAAATGCGAAATGCCGGGTTGGGGAACTCTATCGGCCGGGGGCGGCCGGACCACACGGGGCCCCCTTTGGAACGTTGGAGATCTATGAGCCAGACCGAACGGTATAGACGACTTCGCCTGCTGGTCAAGAAGCTGAACAAGCAGCGCAAGCAGCAGGCGAGCAAGATCGATATCCTGTGCAACGATTTGATCAGTGCCCAAAGATCGTTCATCGGCCGGTTGCAGAACATCGGTTTTGCCGCGGAGTTCTACCGGTCGCTGCTGGGCAGCACGGACCTGAACAACGTCCTGGCGCGAGCGGGCCGGGTCCTCCGGCAAGAGCTGCCGGGGGCCGGCGTCACCTTCTTTCTCCGGCAGGCGGACGGCTGCGAGCTCCACGCCTACCCAGGGGACGAGTCGCTCTACGGCGAGCAGGAGGGACCCCAGGAGTGCTTCGGCCCCGAGCTGGTGGACAACCTCTGCAAACTCAATAGGCCGTGCCTGTTCGACGACACGCTTGGCATGGGGCTGGACGGCGACCAGGAGCCGCTGAGCAGGTTCTCGATCGCCACTCTGCCCCTGACCGATCTGGGGCGGTCCCTGGGATTCGTGTTGATCTACTGCCCATTACCGCAGGTCTTGACCGCCGAGGAACTCCGCAGGATCAGCCCCGTGATGTGCGGGCTGGCCCAGGCTATCCGCTCCATGCATGTGCCTTTGCCATCGGGCGGGTGAGAGCGCCACTGGGGGGCGAGCGTCCCCGCTCGCCACGGATGGTCCTTTCCCCCGGGTGCGACCTGCAAGATGAGGCGGGGGCCGGTCAGGCGCGGATATCGTCGAAGCCGTTGAGAACGAAGAATTTAGTTGTGTTCTCTGGTCCGTCGCCCGATAATTGTACCGGCTGTTCTTTGCTGGGGGCGAATGCATTGTGGCCCCCGGTGTATGCCGAATCGTGACGAAGTGCGCTGCAGGCGCGGTCGAGTCTGGATCACGGAACCGACAACAAGGAATTAGAGGGATCAGAGATGAACGAGAGCCCGGCGAGTCACGGCAACACGGTCGAAACGAACGACAGTCTCGATGCCGTGAGTGTCTTTCGCGGCTGGAAGAACGTCTTCTTCGGGATTGTGCTGGCTTGTCTGGTGCTGACCCAGGCGGGTTTCTGGCTGATCAACCTGAGGATCGTCGCTGCACCAGCCGCCTCGGAGCCGGCGGTCACCAGTCCAGGGGCCGTCCCAACGCCCGCCGGAAAACCGGCCGCCGGCGCGAGCGGGGCGGCCGCCGGGGCGCTCTTCGGGATCCTCGATTTCGAGCACGTGGCGCGGACCGTCGAACTGATCAACGGTGTCTTGATCGTTGCCGCCGTGCTGTTGTCTGCCAGCATCTTCTTCGGCCTGATGGTCTCACTGGTGGGCCGGCTCGGGGGCCTCAACCATATCTCGCGGGCCTTCGTTCTCTCGCTGATTGCGGTCGCGCTCCTGGTTCCCTGGCAAACACTCGGCCTGAGCGTCCTCGGCGCCACCTGGACGCCCGACGAGTTGGCCCGATGGCTGCCGGCCAAGACGGCCAGCCTTGGAAGCACGATCCTCTTCTACGTACGTTTCACCGGCTACTGGGCGGTCGTCACACTGCTGCTGCTGTTGTCCCAGGCCCGGAGCACCCGCTGGTCACAGTCGATCCTCCGCCGGCTGGAAATCATCTGAAACTCGGACAAGCAGCACCACTCTGTGAAAGGCCGGTCAGCCTCGAACGGCGGACCTGACTTTACTCTCGTAGTCCGAACTCGGAGCGGCAGATTTTGGACAATCGTTCCGCGAGGGCATTGACCCCCAACTCTTTCCAGGCTCTCTCGTGAGCCTCTCCTCTGCTCTTCAGAAACTCCTCAAAATCCGCGCTGCCCCACCACGCGTAGTATCTCGTGAGCTGGCGGGCGGTCGCATAGATAATGAACTGGTAGTCGGAAGCGGCGGCGCATGCGATCATGGCTCGGATGTGCTCCTCCGCCTTTTGTGCCATATTACTGTCCAGGATCGCAGGTGATGGAGGCTTCCTGGATGCTCGTCGACCGGTTCCATTCGGCTTCTCGGTTTCCTGCGAAGCCATTTTTTCCGGGTAGATCAGTCGTAGCAGGTAGAGCTCAGCCAGACTGCTGTGGGCCTCCGCTTGAGTTTGGAAGTCAGCAGAGAGGTCCATTTCGGCTGAGGTCTTCGCGGTGTGCCAGTAGTCCTTCAGGAATTCCTTGCCCATCACGGCACCCAGACACAGATACTGGACCAGAACCCAGTGACGGGACGTCCTGATCTGCGCCACCTTCTTGCTTGTCTGAAGGCTGCCCTGGATGGCCTTCTCGTAGTAGTCACGAGATGCGTGCAGAGCTTCATCGCATAGCGTCAGAGCTTCATTATAGTCCTTGGCGCTCTGCCCAACGCACCAGGCGTATACGAACCAGAGCTCTGCTTTTCGTTTTCCCGTGGCTCCCAGGAGCCCGTTGCCCTCGGTGCTGTAGGTGCCCTCCTTCGGCAGGCGTTCGGCAGCATAGTCGACTCTCTTGAGCCCAGCTTCCACCACGGTCCTGCGGCATTGAGGCGTGTCAGTCGCAGCCTGCGCCCGGGTCTTTGCAGGCTTGTTTGGCGAATCTGCCGGGCCCTTGTCCGCCCCAGGAGAAACCGAGGCACGCGTTTGCGCACTGACGAATCGATCAAGTTCCCGATCAATCCGATCCAGTGCCACATTGATAGCGTCTCGCGCCTGCAAATACCTAGTCTCCTCCAGTTCCGATTCCAGGTCGTTGGGCAGGTCTGTGTAGGCGACCAGGCTGGCCCAGTCGTGCCGATCAGCGGCGTGAAGGGCATAGAGTTCGCGACGCAACGTGTGGATGGCGATCCGAGGGTCTACACCCCAGAGGAGGTCCCGATAAAGAAGTTTCACCATGAGCTCGGATCCCTCGTAGGTCAAAGGAAACTGAGAGGCCACGACGAGCGGGATACCCGCCTGGTGGAGTTCGTGGGCAAAACTGGCGCCGGTATAGACAACGTCCTTGATTTCGGCGCCGCCACAGGTGGCCAGCGTAACGACCGTCGGGAGGCAGGTGCGCTCCCCCTTTTCCGTAGTACAGGCGGTCTTGAGCGCGGTAGCAAACCGATCGCCCGTGACAATGTCGGTTCCTCCACGGGAGTCAGCCAGGGCCAGACCGATGGCACGTCCCTCACTATTGTTGTCTTCGTTGCCATGTGCCAGGACATGCACGTGGGTATAGATGTTCTGCTGGCACGCCTTGGCGACGTCATAGAGCGTCGCATCGGGCAAGATCGTCAGCATGTCCGCGACGGCCTCGCGGACGCCGGACTTCGTCTTCTCTTTCTCCGAATCGATCCTCACCCAGGGCATGAGGCTCGCCAAAAGGGCCTGTGTGTGCTGCTTCAGAGGGATGTCCCGGTCTCCCGGCGCGGCCGCGACGAAAAGGACCTTTGGCTTGTGGGGCCAGGGCGCAGGATTGCGCGAGATGCCGCGCACCTGGCGGGTGATGCACACGGGCACCTCGTTCTGGAGCAGGAGCCGGTTCTTCTCTCCGCCTGGACAGCCCCAGGGCACGGTGGACATCTCGAAGGGCAACAGGGCCAGCTCCGCTGCGGACATCACCAACTGCAGATGCGTCAGCAGGACGTCGTCCCGCTGTGCCGCGGACATTCCGGCGGGCAAGCCGGGCACCTGCCTGAGCAGTTGGGCCATTTCCTGGCCCAATTCGTCCAGCGAAGATCGGCGGTGTTGTTCCGAATCTGCCGCACCGGCGTACTGGAGGTCCCGCAGCCGGCGCATGAAATGGCGGTGCTCCTGCGGCACGGAGAGGTCGGCGGCGGGGAAATTGCCGCACAGCGCGAGATAGTGCGTCAGGGGGGACAACAATTGGTTGTGGGATGGCCCGGACCGTACGATTTCGAGATAGATGGTTCGGATGTCTGACATCGGTCTACCCTCACGGCAACTGAGTGTTTTCAACAAACTCCAACGAGCCGTCTGACTTCACCAGGTTGAGCCGGCCATGGACGGCGCCCGACTCCTTCGTAATCGAAACGACATGGGGCTTTGGCTGTATCAGACCTTTGAGCGCCTCGAAGGAACCGGCGGTGAGCTTGCCGTATACGTCCCTCTCAAATACCTGTGGCTTCAATTGCTGGTCGGTCAACTGGATCAGGGAGATCCACGTGCCGCTGTTGTAGTAGTACGGCCCGGAGTCGCGCCGCTTGATCGCTCGCGCCAAGTGGGTGTGCCCGGCAATGACGTAATCTACGTCGGTGCCCACGAAGCCGTCGATGATCTTGAACGTCTTGTCTTCATAGTCCAGTTCGAAACTCTGGTCACCGCTGAGCCTGCGGCGCAGGCCCTGCCGAAGGGTCTCCTTTTCGTCCTCGTCCATCGGTTCGTCCCACATGCCGTCGGAACCCAGCGTGCCAATTGATGTCTCCGGCTGATAGGGCTCGGGACCTTTCCCTTCCTTGATGCGCTGATAGGCTGTGTTCAGGAGCATGTCCACCTGCCGGTCTTTACTGGTCTGAGCGCCTTCTCCACGGCACTCTCTCAGCAGTCGTGGCAAGGCGTCTTCATCCAAGCGGCCCTCCTTCAGAAGTTCCTCTCGGGCACCGAGCAATCCAAACCTCTGGCGGACCCAGTCGAACGCGCCACGCACGCCGACACCCATGACGCTCATGATGTTATGAAGTTTCCATCGCTGGCGCGGATCGAGTGCCACCAAGATGGGAACGGCCGCTTCCATCTCCGGTTTGAGCAGGTCGACGAACGGGTGCTTTCTCTTGATCTCATTCATCACGTCGATCACAAGTCGTGTCCCGGCATTGGCGTCCCACTTCGGCGGTCTTCTCCCGCGGTTGACGGCCCGTGCCACGTTCAGCAACGCCTTGAAATCCACCGGGTTCCACATGTCCTCGTTGCCATGCAGGCACAGCACCCGCTTACCGCCGACCATACAGGACCAGCCGGCCCCGTCCATAGCCATCGTGATCCGGCCCCGCGCCGCATCGTCTCCTCCCGACAGCTTCTCCGTCAGCCAGTGACGCACATGCGGCAGGGCCAATTCGACGTCGTGATTGCCCACAACGACAACCAGATGCTGCCCCTTGACATGCACGAAGTTCGCCAGCGCCTCCCAGACCATGGCAAACGATGGATACTTGATGATGCGTTTGAGCTTCGTGATCGCCCCTTCCGGGTCCATATACTCGAACGGTTCCTCGGCCAGGAAGTCCACAATGTCGCCATTGAGGACCAAAGCAGTCTGTCCGTTGCCTGCCTTCGACAGGAGACGAATGAAATCAGCCAGACGCTGGCCTTCTTGGAAGATTTGGAAACCAGGCTCCCCGCCCATGTGGATGTCGGAAACCACATGCAACGCATCGAAGATTGGCATGTCCGAGGTTGCCACGTCCATTGTCGTCCTCTCCTTTCCAGGTTCAAAGTTGGTCAAGCGCGCCGCCTCGGCGCGGAACGATAAAAGGACTCGCGTACCCTACATTGCGACGACTCGTATTCTCCGGTTCTCCAAGCGGACCGCTTCCCGCTCGGATCGTCGTTATTGTCCGCAGAGGGGCGACGGAAGTCAAGAAAGAAATCGGGGCGGGTGGTTCTTGCCTGGCTGACCGGACCGTTCTTACCCACCCATGTACCTCTCTCCCATTTTCGGTCTCCTTCTCACACGCTCCGTGCCCCTTCTCTCGCGCCGGATCGCGCAGAGGCGTCTTTGGCGAACCATTCCGGCGTGGCAGCAGTAGTAGGGCGAGGTGGCGCCGTACGTGACGGCAAGGCTTTACAGGGAAGAACTTCGAGCTATACTTGCGCCGGTATGACAGAAAATTATACGAATTCGGTAGGATTTGTGGAGACCCGGACCATCCGGGTGGTGGAGCGGGATCAGCCGCTGTCGCTGGATTGCGGCAAGACATTGGGGCCGATCGATGTCGCCTATGAGACCTATGGGCAACTGAATGCGGCGGGGGACAACGCCGTCCTCATCTGCCATGCCCTCAGCGGCAATGCCCACGTCGCCGGGTACAACAATCCCGACGATAAGAAGCCCGGCTGGTGGGAGGGCATGGTCGGGCCCGGCAAAGGCATCGACACGAACAAATACTTCGTGATCTGCTCGAACTTCCTGGGCGGCTGCTCGGGGACGACCGGGCCGTGCTCCATGAATCCCGAGACCGGCCGGCCCTACGGCCTGGACTTCCCCATCATCACCATCGCCGACATGGTCCGGGTCCAGAAACTGCTCCTCGACAAGCTGGGCGTCAAGCATCTGCTGGGCGTAGTCGGCGGCTCCATCGGCGGGATGCAGGTCCTGCAATGGGCGATTGCCTATCCCCAGATGATCGCCGCCGCCATCCCCGTCGCGACGACGACGCACCTCGGGGCCCAGTCCATTGCCTTCGACGCCGTGGGCCGAAGCGCGATCCTGTCCGACGCCAGCTTCGCCAACGGGCAGTACCACAACGGCGACGTCCCCTCGCACGGCCTGGCCATCGCCCGAATGATCGGGCACATCACCTACCTCTCCGAGCAGGGCATGCGCGAAAAGTTCGGACGCCGGCTCCGAAGCGCCGAGCGATACAACTACGACTTCAACTCGGAGTTCTCCGTCGAAACCTACCTGGACCACCAGGGCCAATCCTTCGTCGAGCGTTTCGACGCGAACAGCTACCTGTACATCACCAAGGCCGCCGACTACTTCGATGTGCCGAGGGATTACGGCTCCCTGGAAGAGGCGTTCGCCGGCGTGCGGTCCCGGTTCCTCGTGGTCAGCTTCAGCAGCGACTGGCTCTTCACGCCCACGCAGTCCGAGGCCATGGTCGACGCCCTCGTCGCCAACGGCAAGGACGTGAGCTACTGCAACATCGACTCAGCCTACGGCCATGACGCCTTCCTGCTGGAGGACGACACCCTGGGTGCGTTCATTTCGAACTTCCTGGAGGCCAGCCACCGGCCACAGTTGGGGACTGCCCATGTAGCCCAGCCGCCCTCGGCTGGGGAATCCAAAGAACCACCCCCGAGGGCGGGGGTGCCACACGTCAACCACAGGCGTCCCTTCTCCCGATTCGAGCAGGCCCACCGGGCCCGCGTCGATTACGAGTTGATCGAATCGCTGATCGAGCCGGGCAGCACGGTCCTCGACGTCGGCTGCGGCGACGGCGAGCTGCTGGCCAAGCTGACGGCCGACCACAAGATCGAAGGCAAAGGCGTCGAGCTGGACCAGGACCTTGTGCTCGGCTGCGTCGGGCGCGGCATCGCGATCCTCCAGCGCGACATCGAGCGCGGTCTGGGCAGCCACGGGGACAAGAGCTTCGACTACGTGATCCTCTCGCAGACCGTGCAGACGATGAAGGACGTGGAAGGGGTTTTCAAGGAGCTTCTGCGGGTGGGCCGCAAGGTGATCGTCAGCTTCCCGAACTTCGCCCACTGGCGCTGCCGGCTGCAACTGCTCTGGACCGGTAAGGCCCCCGTCACGCGCCAACTCCCGTTCCGCTGGCACAACTCGCCGAACATCCACTGCCTGTCCCTGAAGGAT
>Ga0315275_10005716_pt1 | contig 11810 bp, 20 predicted proteins | sample YL17G03_0_MG_FD_205557 | JGI IMG/M metagenome (GOLD analysis project Ga0315275, IMG submission 205557) | Sediment microbial communities from Yellowstone Lake, YNP, Wyoming, USA - YL17G03_0 | ecosystem: Environmental > Aquatic > Freshwater > Lake > Sediment | place: USA: Wyoming | collected... | reverse complement strand
GTGTTTTGGATTATCAACGAGCTTGGCGACCCTCCTCTTGACCCGTTCCAGAAAGACAGAGTCTGCTCCAGTTGCCCTCGCGACGTCCTGCGTGAATGACTTCTTCTGGACCAATGCGTAGGCTGGCATCCAAGCATCCCTCGTTTCCCAGTGCTTCGACTATTCCGCCTTTGCTTCAGCGATCATTGCGGCCACTCTCTGCGATGCCGCAAGCCTCGAGTGTTTCCTCCTGAGCGTCTCGAGATATCCGTCAAGGTCGATCAGCTGACGTGCTCTCGAGGCGACATAGGGGGGAGTCGCTCTTGCGACCTTCGTCAGCGACTCGCCATCGAGGAACCTGACTTGAGCTGCGACGACATCGAGGAACTCAGATTCTTCATTGCTCATCGCAGGGATATCCTTTGGTTCCGGCACATTCAAGAATTCAGCTTCTGAGCGGCGTCTTGCCGGTTGTGTTTCCCGCCGAACAACCTCTTCCGATTCCAAAGCCTCGGTCGCCTCTCGAATGTGGAGAGACCATGGCCCGTGAGTCCAGGAAGCGAAGTCGACGGCACTCAGCCTCTTCAATCGCTCTTCGATCGACCACACCTCGGAAAGGAAGTAGGCCTTCTGAAGGCGCCAGTCCGTCACGAAATCGAGCCTGGCGATGAGGTTTGCCGATACCGCCCGGGCTCTTCGAGCTTCACTCGCGCCCAGAGGCCGCCAGACCGGCGCACCGATCTTGGTCTGACCAGATTTCGCCTTGGTCATTCCCTCTTCACGACCATTCCTCTGCGCTCGTCCGTCCTCCGGCGGGAAGAAACCTCCTTGAGATAGAATGAGATGCCCTCCTTCGCGAGCCTGAGCGCTTCTTCCTCGGTGTCGGCGTCCACGACGACTGGAAGACCCGGCACCGTTGCTGTGTACGACTTGGTCTCAGGATCGTATTCGAGGACGACCTGGTGGTTCACGTTCATCAATAGCCCCAGAGGATATTTAGCATTAACTTCAACCAGCCAATGAATCAACGGGGAATGCTTCCAGTCCTCTGCTCTCTACGAGGATATCATCGAGATCAAGCTCGAGATGAACTGGACGAGGGAGAAATGGCGGTGACGGAAGGATTAAGTATCTTGTGTGTTATAATAACACACATGGCAACGAAAGACACCCATCTGGCCCAATATCGAGCGTTCAAGCAGACGGCAGACCTGCCAGGCGCGAGCCCGCAGGGCCGCGTCGAGATGCTGTTCCTAGCTGCATATCATCTCATAGACGCCTGCGCGGCCAGGAAGAACGTCCACATTGACAAACATCAGAGAGTCAGGCACGAACTCGAGGCGAATCCTGTGATATTCGGAGAGAGGACCGGAGACATATGGTCGGCGTTCCAGGAGATAGAGACGCGACTGAGACCGAAGTTCGTCTATGGCAGCAGCTGGAGGAAGAAAGACCTCGAGGCGGTACTCGAGAAGTTCTCATTCATCGAGACGGTGTGTCTGGAGGTGCTGGGGTGAACCCGCCGAAGTTCAAGGAATGCCTGGACGAGATAGGGCTGTGGGTGGCGGGACGCCGCGACATCGAAAATGCGGTGGTCTACGGTTCCGTTGCCCGCGGGACAGCGGTGGATGAGAGCGACATGGACATCCTGCTCGTTACACCGACCAAGCGGCATGATTCATTTGCACGGGAGATCCATCTCATCGGCGACAGACACGACGTCGCCGTCGCCCTCTACATCGTGGAGCGTGGCGAGATAGGCGGACTCGAACCGCAGTTCGTGGAATCGGTGGCGAAGGACGGAATCGCTCTCAAGGGGGGGCCCCTGGACCCGACGCTCAGCGCTCTGGATCTCAGACCGCATTACCTGGTGACCCTCTACCTCAACCACCTTCCCCAGAAGAAGAAGGTCCGGCTGTCGCGGGAGCTCTACGGCTATCGATCGAGCCGGAGATACGGACGGAAGAAATACGAGAGCGCATCCGAGGGCCTGATAGATCGCGTGAAGGGCCGGAAGCTTGGCCGCGGGACCCTGCTCGTCCCGGCAAGGGCATGGCCCGAGCTCGATGCTCTCATCAAGCGATACAAAGGAAAGCGCTGGGCATTCACGGTGTGGGTGCAGAATCCGTAGTGCCGTGCATCATCGGCCACAGGTCAAACGCCTGAATGCCGCCTAGGTCCGGACATCATCAAGATCCAGCAGAAGCTGAAGAGCAGGAGGGATAAGATGTCGGAGTTCAAGAACAGCGTGAAGTGGCGGTAGCAGCCTGGGCCTACTCCCCGACGAAGGGTTTAAGCCATATTGGATATATCGTTAGCCATATGGCTAATAAGTTAGCCAATATCCGGAACTGATCCCATGCTCGGCAACTGGCTCTCGGAAGCGCTATCATCGAGGACGAAGACGAAGGTCGTCAGGCTGCTATCATCCTTCCCGACGAAGGAGTTCACGGGACGTGAGATCGCCGGCGTCATCGGAGTCGGTCACAGGGCCGTGGATATCGCCCTCGGGGATCTTGTTTCACTGGACATCGCGACGGTCCGCCGCATCGGGAGGGCGAACGTCTACACGGCGAACGGCGACTCTCAACGCTTCCAAACGCTCGCCGACCTCTTCAAGGAGGAGGCGAGGACCCGGGAGGCTCTCTTAGATGAGATCCGAAGCTCGATCCCCGACGTCCTTTCATGCGTCCTCTTCGGAAGCGTCGCGAGGAACGAGGAGAGTCTAGACAGCGACGTCGACCTGCTCCTGATCACGGACAGTCCGAAGGACTTGACCGAAACCTTGGATGGCCTTCGCTCGAAAGTGGCGAAAAGGTTCTCGCTGCACCTGGCCCCAATCGTCCTCACGCCAAAGCAGCTTAGGGATAAATGGAAGGCGCCTTACGTGGTGTCGGCGACGAAGGATGGGCGGTTGATCGCGGGCGAGAGTCTGGAGGGAATCCATGCCAGGACCCGTTAGGACCCGGACTGTCGAGAAGAATCTCTATCGCAATTTCCTCAGGAAGTCCGAGGAGTTCTTGGACAGCGCGAGTCACGCACAGCGCCAAGGGAACCACGATGCATGCGTTTCAGCCGCCGTCCATTCCGCAATCTGCGCGGTTGACGCTCTGACCACGTTCTACCTCCAAGTAAGGCACGCTGGGGAGAGTCACGGCGAGGCCTTGATGCTCTTGAGGCGCGTCAGGTTGCCTGCCGATGAGGTTGAGCGGATTGAGCGTCACTTCTCCGCGATGCTGCAGACGAAGCGTATCGCGGAGTACGAAGACCGCTTCACAAGCGCGGCTGAAGGCGAATCGGTGATGAAGCATCTTCAAAGGCTGAGGTCAATCATCCTCGCTGCCTTGCAAGCTCGGTGAAAACTCATTGAGGGCGGGCTTCAGCAAAGCGATCCCCAGAAAAGGACGACTCTCTCTCGAGATGACATCATCAAGATACAGCACAAGATGAAGAGCCCGAGGGATAAGCTGTCGGAGTTCAAGAACAGCGTGAAGTGGCGTTAGGGCCGCTTCTCTCAGCTCTGGCGGCTGGGAGTGAACGTAACATAGAAATAGGTGAAAAGCACTACTATTTCAAGTGAAAATGTGTACCCGTTCGATCCCGCCACCTGCAAGCTCAGGATCGCCAAGCATTTCCGTAACACGAAGATGCGAAAGTGGGACTGGGACGATCACGACCTGCGAGAAGCATTGCAGGCCGCCCACCGGATCGAAAGGCATGGCAAGGAGAAGTTCGAGGTCTGGGTTCGTAAGGGCGGATCGAAGAAACTCATATTGGTCTATGACAGAGGAAACGACATGGTCTTCGTGATCACTGGCACGGAGGGTTGACATGGCGGTCAAGTGCCCGGTCTGCGGCAAGGGCGAACTCGCCGCGGTGGACGACATAGTCTCCGACATCGAAGGGATCATCTTCGTGGAGCGCGGGGACAGGTGCAACAGCTGCGGCGAGGAGTTCATCCCGGCCGAGGAGAGCGCCAAGATGATCAAGGTGGCGAGGCGCCTCGGCATCTGGGGGGAGCCGCTGAAGCTGCGCCGCAAGCTGTCGCGCAGCGGGAGGGGCATCGTCCTCCGCATCCCATCCGACCTCCAGGAGAGCCTCGGTCTCGAGGGCGACGAGGAGGTCACCCTCTCCAAGGTCGGCAAGAAACGGATCGTGGTCGAAGTCAAGTCCGCCTAGGACCTTGGCGGTGATTCTGGTTTGCCCCGGCGTCCCAGTTGGTCAAATTGCATGTGCAAGATGGAACTCGTGAAGGAGAAGTGGCGGGGGACTAAGTGCGACTTCTACCCGCCGGCACACGAACATCTCCATGTGTTCGAGAAGCCCGCCAAAGACGAGAAGATGTCGGAGTTCAAGGACAGCGTGAAGTGGCGGTAGGCGTCGATAGAACAGGTGCTAACGCATAAATATGTGAATGCACATATGAGAACCAATGCCGAATCTCACGCTCAGCCTGACCATGGAACTCTACGAAGCGATGAAGAAGCACCCTGAGATCCGATGGAGCGAGGTGGCCAGGCAGGCGATCGCGAAGCGATTGAAGGACCTTGAGACGTTGGATGCGATTCTCTCGAAGAGCACGCTCACTGGACGGGATGTCCGTGAACTCTCGGAGAAGGTGAATCGAGGGGTCTGGGAGCAGCACGCGTATCTGGTAAAGGAGCAACGTCCGAGGCGAAGAGCCAAGACGCATGAGTAGCTCGATTTGACTTGTGAAGCTGCAGGTTCAGACCGGACCTCAGTTTGGATTCCGAGGCAACGTCCCGCGCATGAGACTATTGCTCGTGACCGATGCCAACGTCATCATCGCGGCCACGCTGCGTGACTCGACCACCCGCGGACTCCTGCTCCGCGGTGACGTATTGCCGGTCGCTCCCCGGATGGTCATCGCTGAGATTAAAAAGCACATCTATGAGATCTCAGCCAAGAACTCCCTTCCCGTTGAGACGAACCGCAGGGTGCTGCGGCTTCTTGCGAATCACATCCGCATCTTGCCCCTGAGAGCTTACAAGAGGTTCCTGCTTGAGGCCTACGGGATGATCGGCGGGCGTGACCCCACAGATGTACCCTATCTGGCCGTGGCTCTGACGGTGGATGCGGATGGCATCTGGTCGAATGACGCGGACTTCGCGGCCCAGAATCGATTCAGAGTCTGGAGCACGGCTCAGTTGAGGGAGCTGCTCTGCGGAGGCCCGGGCGGATCTCGATGAGATTGGGAGGCAGAAGTATGACTTCTATCTGTTGGCGCATGAACACCTGTACGTGTTCAGGAAGCTCGCCAATGGCGAGAGGATGTCGGAGTTGAAGAACAGCGTGAAGTGGCGGTAAGGCCCCGTCAGATCCATTCCGCTTTGACTTTCTTGAATCGTTTGAAGTGAGGGTCATCCGAGATGACTTTTCCCCGGGCCTGGATGGCGGTGGCGGCGATGATGCAGTCCGCCAAAGGAACGTCGCGCAGCTCGCAACGGAGGGTCCCCGCAAGAGTCGCCGTGCGCGGCGTCAGCGGGAACAGGAACAGGCCACTTGAGACGAGGGACTCCACGCCTTGCTCTGCGCTCTTCCGCCCCGCCCGCTGACAGACGCTATAGCAGAACTCCGCAAGGGCTATGGTCGGGATTATTCCCGAGCCGGCGCGCCTCAGGTTCCTCAGCTTCTCCCGAGCTCTCTCGACCATTACGGGGTCACGGGAGAAGAAGCACTCAAGAAGGAACCGCGTATCAAGGATCTCTCTCATTCTTCTTCACCACGCATCCTGTCAAGCTCCTTCTTCAACACTTCGACGGGACCGAATCTCGAGAGACTCCCAACCAAATCCTCGATGTCAGGGACTTCATTCCGCGACCCCCGACGCGTTGATTGCGGGGTTGGTTCGAATACCCAGACAACGCCTGCACGGCCACTCACGACGAATCCCAGCCTGATGAATTCGTCAACCGCCATCCTGACCGTCTCGTGGCGCACCGCCTTCGCAGGCATCCTGCGCTTGATCTCGTTCAAGCTCAGCGGACTGCGCGCCTCGCGGAGGATGCGCTCGATTTCGTGGAGCGTCGAGAGGGTGACCCCGCGCGTGCCGGGCTTCATTCGCCTGACTTTCACCATGGCGGTCATGATGGAGAATGTTTCTCTCGTCTATTCAATCCTACGTTGTCGTTGTATAACGTTAACGTATAGTAGTGGTCATCTCACAGATGCAGGTCGTACCTCTCCTCCGTGACCTCTTTTCCCCATATCGCGTGCGTCTTCTCCTCAATCTTCCTGAACCCGAAGCGCATGTAGATACGGCGCGCCGCGCTCAGCTCGCTCGTCGTCCAGAGGAACACCGTCTCGAACCCATGCTCCCTGCAGAACATGAGCGCCTTATCCATGAGCTCCGTGCCAAGCCCCAACCCGCGGTGATCCCGGTCGACGAGGAACCACCGGAGTTGTGCCTCCTGTCCCGCACCAGCGACGATTGCGATTGAGCCGACGATCCGGTCGCCTTCCTCCGCCAGCCAGACCCGGTTCTTGTCCGGCCTCGGGGAACGAGCGAACTCGGCGAGCCCGTCCGCGACATACGTCTCGAACGTCTCGTCGAAGCCGTACTCCCTCGTATAAAGGGTCCCATGGAGGCGAACGAGGGAATCCAGTTCACCCGGTTTCAAATGATGCCGGATCCTCCACTTCCCGCTTGGGAATCCAGAATCCTTTCTCTTCGACCCCTTCTCACGCATGATGTCCGCGCAGACTCATCGCTCGAGCGTTTATGAAAGCGCGCGTCAGGCGTGGGATGACTGTCCGCGACCATGCTCCAATCCCGGTTTAGCTGGAAACCGCCTCCCCTTTGGGATTAATCTATTTAAACCCCGAGCGTTCTATCACATCGCACAGGCCACGGGGGCCGTCCTGCCTCTCCCGATTCAGGGACTCGGCTCGCCGGTCCGTCAGTGGCATGCATGGGAAGAGGAGAGTCGAGAGATATCGCGATAAAGAGGATTCTCAGGGAAGTCAACAAGCGTTTCCCGGAGGCGGGGCTGCCGAAGCCCTCGCTCTCGCTTGACAGACTCAGGATAAGGTTCTATGCGGAGACCGCCATGTCCCGCCTCGGCATCAGGGAATATTCCACTGTGCGGTTTCCGGTGAACGGCTCGTCCTTCAACGTGAACGTCAGGTCTGGCGCCTTCTGGAACGCGATCGAGGAACGCAGGTTCGAGCCCGACTGCCTCGAGCACCTCACCAAGGTGATGCGCGTGGGCTCCAGGGTACTCGATATCGGCGCAGGGTTCGGTGCTTACTCGCTCCTGTTCTCCAGAATGACGGGCAGTCGCGGCGAGGTGCACGCCTTCGAGCCCGACCCCGTGTCCAGGGAGATCCTCGGCGACAATGTCCGGAGGAACCGTGTCTCGAACGTGCATGTGCAAGGCCTCTGCGTCTCGAGCACCCTCGGCACCACGATCTTGAGGAGTAGGAAGTGGGGCAGCGGCAGGAGCACGATCATGGAGCATGCGGACCCCCAGGCGAGGCTGGAGAGGAAGGTCGAGACCACGACCGTCGACAGGTTCTGCGAGGACAACAACCTCCGTCCGGACGGCATGAAAATAGACGTCGAGGGTGCGGAGGGCCTGGTCCTCGCGGGTGCGGTGAGGACGATTGAGAAGTGCTCCCCCTGGATCCTCCTGGAGTTCCATGGCGGGCTCGCGCCGGAGGAGCTGAAGGCAAACTGGCTTCTGGCCACCAACTCGGCGAAGAAGGTCATCTACCTGGACGGTTCAAGCAAAGTCCATTCATACGGCGACGAGCTCGACTCGACGCCGGACAGCCACGCCTTCCACGTTTTCATCGAGCACTGATGGCGCCGCCGGGTCCTATTGCCGTCGGCTACTTCCCCTTCCTCTCGTGCGCCTGAATCGACGGCCTCAGCTTCTCCGCGCCCTTGCCTTTGTGTGTCAGGCCGCGCCCCTTCTTTCCCGCCGAGGTCAGGCCCCTGTACGCCCGCCCATGTTGATGCGGCTCGCATATCCAGTTGATCTTGGGGTCCGCCCTGATGACCGGGTGATTCGGGTCGACAAGGATGACCTCGTAATACTTGTGCATCCCGTCCTCCCCGACCCAGTAGGAGTTGAGGACCTCCATGTTCGGATAGTGCTTCATCACGCGCTCTTCCGCGATGCGCTGGATGTTCTTCGCCATTGTGATCTTGAGGATGCCGCGCCTCTTCGGCTTTCGGCCGCCCTGTGGCGGTATCTTCCTCAGGCCACCGCGCCTGACGCGCGCCCTGACGATGACAAACCCCTGCTTCGCCCTGTAGCCCAGGTCCCTGGCGCGGTCGAGGCGGGTCGGATGCTCGAGGCGCACGAAGCTCGCTCCCCGCCGCCACTCTATCTGCCTGTTGATCTTCAGTCCCGCCACGTTGCCCTTCGAGGGGATCTTCCACGCCTCCCTGATGTGGGAGTATAGGTTCCTCGGTCTCCTCGGCGGCTTCTCCCCCTCCACATCGACGCTCAGTGGAGCGGCTTCTGGTGCTTTCTCCTCTGCCATGGAATCACCCCTGGGTTTGCGGATTCGCCTTGCGGTACATCTCCAGACCAGGGAAAGTACGCCGATTGAAGAAGGGGGCCTATTAAAGGGTTTGCTCGGCCGGCTGGTCGGTTGCCTAGTGTCGCTTCTTCCCCGCCCTTTTCTTCGGTTTCTTTTTCGGCTTGCTTATATGGAACACGTCCAGCCAGATGTCGTCTACGACTTTCACGAAGGCGAAGTCCCAGTCACCAGCCATGATCGGCCCGATGACCGGCGGGTATCCCGCCTCCTTCAACCTTTCAATCGCTCCCTTGAAGTCGTCCACCTGGAATCCGAGGTGGTCCAGCTGCTCGCCCTCGGAATAAGGACCCGCCACCGGGCTGCCCTTGCCGTACCAGTTGAGCTCCAACCAACACTTGCCGTCCTTGCTCTGGAGGTTCGCGAACTCCCCCTTGTTCCAGGGCGCCTTGATGCGCCCCAGGAGCTTCATCCCGAGCGTCTTCGTGAAGAAGTCTATCGCGGCGTCTAGATTGCGGACCCGGACTCCGGTGTACCTGAACTTGAAATCCATGGTCTGTCTCTACTCGTCTTCCTTCTTCTCCTTCTTCCCCGCCTTCTGCGCCGCCTCCCCTACCTTGGAGAACGCCTTCCCGGTGAAGCGCAGCGCGCCCTTGCCGACCTCGACAGTCTTCTCCCCGCCAGCCTCGAAGGTGTCCAGCGTCTTCGTCGTCGCGCTCAGCTTCGCACCGCAGCCCGGGCAGAATTCTCCCCAGGTTTGCAGCTCCATTCCGCATTTCTCGCACTTCATATTGTCACCTACCAAGTGAGAGGCCGGGGAGTTGAAATAGCTTTACCAGAAGGGATATAGCCAACAGGCAGGGTTCTTGAACCGCGGTGCATATAAGGCGACACGATGCGCGTCACGATCCTCGACGGGTACGTCGACGAGCCGAGCAACCTAGGCGTCCCGCCGTTCATCTCTCCGTATCCGCGCTACCTCGCGGGTGCGGTGCTGGAATCAGGTCACGAGTACGAGTACCTCACGATCGACCAGGTCCGCGGCGGGAGGCGGCCGAGGGGAGACGTCATGGCGGTAATCTCCGGCCCCATAGTCCCGGGCAAGTACCTCCGAGGCATGCCGATGTCCCAAAGGGAGATCCTTCAGCAAGCCTCTTCTTTCAAGGGAACGAAGATCCTTGGCGGTTCGCTCGCGCGCTTCAGGGCCTATGATGCCGGGCTGGAGAAAGCGTTCGACCATGTGGCAATCAGGGATCTCGACGCCTGCGTCTTCGAATTCCTGAATGGCGGGGACTTCAAGGACCGGGACAGGACGATCAAGGAATGGGACAGGTGGGCCGGGCAGGGCGCCGAGGTCGTGAAGAGCCATCCCGACTTTCCAGAGCCACTCGTGGCTGAGCTCGACGCGAGCAGGGGCTGCGTCCGCTACATGACCGGCGGCTGCTCGTTCTGCATCGAGCCGATGTACGGCATCCCCAAGTTCAGGGCGGCTGATGGGATACGAGAGGAGGTCAGGCGGCTCTCCTCGCACGGCGTCGTGAACTTCAGGCTCGGCGGGATGGCGGACTTCTTCTCCTACATGGCGAAGGGCGTGGGCGAGAGCCCGACCCCGACGCCAAACGTGCGGGCGCTTGACGATCTCCTGTGGGGAATCCGCAGCGCAGCCTCGAATCTCAAGGTCCTGCACACCGATAACGCCGACCCCGCCATGATCGCCGCGCACCCCGACCAGTCGATGGCGGCGCTCAGGCTGCTCGTGAAGTACACCACGCCTGGCAACACGTTGTCCCTCGGCATGGAGAGCGCCGACCCGGAGGTTGTCGAGCGCAACAACCTCAACTCCACCCCGGAGACCTCGCTCAAAGCGATCAGGATGATCAACTCCGTCGGGGCGGAGCGCGGCGAGAACGGGCTGCCGAGGCTGCTCCCCGGGCTGAACTTCGTGCTCGGCCTCGACGGGGAGACGCAGAACACGTTCTTCCTGAACCTCAAGTTCCTCAGGACGCTGCTCGACCGCGACCTGATGATCCGCCGCATCAACATCAGGCAGGTGAATCCTGTTAGGCGGGACTTCGACATGAAGTACAGGAACCTCTTCCGCTCGTTCAAGGACCACGTGCGCCTGGAGATCGACCACGAGATGCTGAAGCGCGTGGTGCCCAGGGGCACGGTCCTGCGCGACGTCCGCACGGAGATGCGTGAGGGCAAGATGACATTCGGCCGCCAGGCGGGGACCTACCCGCTCCTCGTCGGCCTGCCCTACCCCTTGGAGCTCGCTCGGTCCATCGACGTCATGGTCACTGACCACGGGCAGAGGAGCATCACCGCGGTGGAACACCCGCTGGATGTGAACAGCGCCCCCATGGCGGCTCTCTCTGCAATCCCAGGGATCGGGAAGAAGAGGGCTGCAAGGATCGTCAGGTCGAGGCCGATGAAAGGGCCAAAGGACCTGCACGCTTGTCTCGACGACGATTCAGCCGCGGCGAGCGCGGAAGCCTACTTGGGCTTCCCGAGCGGCTGAGGCTGCTCGCTCCCCTTCCCGAAGACATCATCCGCCTTCGAGGCGAGCTCCTTCTCCTTGTCCACCGTCCACGCCCCGGTCCCCAGTATGTGCTCCCTGACCTCGATGTCCTTGTAGGGCATGACGTCAATCACCGTGGGGATCCTGATCGCGTCCCCGATCACCGCCACAGTCCTCGGCGGTATGGTCGAGATGATGTTCTGCCACATCGCCCTGTCCGGCACCCCCGCCAGGGCCGACTCCACGTCCGAGGGCTCCTTGAGCGACATCACCAGGCGGTTCGCGACCTGGCTCCTCACCTCCTGATCTATTTGAGACGGCCTCTGGTCCACTATCGCCAGGATGAGGTTGAACTTCCTCGTCTCCCTCGCTAGCTTGGAGAATATCGTGTACGAGGAGACCGCGGGGGCGAGGAACCTGTGCGCCTCCTCCAGGAACACGATGAGCCTCGGGTACTGCTCGTTCATCTCGGTGTACTGCTCGAACAGCCGCCTCGCGAGCACGTTCGCCAGGAACAGGTAGACCGTCGCGTCCGTCCCGAACTCCCCGAAGTCCAGCACGATCGACTTGCCTTGCTTGATCACCGCCATGAGCTGCCCGAAGGCGTCCTTCCCGCCGCCCTTGCGGATGAACGGCAGCCTGCTGATGCGGGACATCCTCCTCTGCAGCGCCTGCGCCGTGGCGGGGTGCATCTTGCTCTCGTCGAGGTTTGCCGAGTCGAGCGTCCTGATCGCGGTGATGAGGTCCTTCTGCCCCCTCTCCCTGTCTATCTGGTAGATCATATCCACCATCTGGTCAG
>Ga0315275_10005715_pt1 | contig 11810 bp, 8 predicted proteins | sample YL17G03_0_MG_FD_205557 | JGI IMG/M metagenome (GOLD analysis project Ga0315275, IMG submission 205557) | Sediment microbial communities from Yellowstone Lake, YNP, Wyoming, USA - YL17G03_0 | ecosystem: Environmental > Aquatic > Freshwater > Lake > Sediment | place: USA: Wyoming | collected... | reverse complement strand
GGATAATCATCCTGCCCGTCAGGATAATCTTCTGCTTCCCAATCAGCTGGTCCAGGCCTCCCGGTTTTATCGGTAAAGTAAGTCATTGCTTCTTCATGGGTAAGTTCTTTTCCGTCTTTTATAAACTTATTCTTCCAATATTCCGGATTCCTATATCCACCCTTATCAATAAATTCTTTAAACTGCTTTTTTGTTACTTCATACCGATCCAAGTAGAATCCATTCTTTTCTTTTAAAAAATTACCCAATACCTCATTTCTGTATCCTTCAACATATACCATATCCGAAGGTATTTCTTCCTTTTTAAACAGTTTACGGAATAAAGTATCTATACCTGTTCTTACGACAGCCAGCACATTTTCATATCCAGTTTTTTCTATCCTCATGAGATAAAATGTACTGTTAGGTATTTTTAAACTGTCGATGGGAGTCTTGCCCAGCTTTTCCCATTCACCTCCTACATCAGAATAATTCCTGATAAAAATATCTGCTCTGGAAGGATTTGTGAGTATTGTTAATTTACTTACAATTTGTGATGCCCATACCTGGAATTCAGGATCTTTTGAAATATATTTAGCTGCTTTTTGAACTAAAATAAAAGCTGCAATCTGATTTTCTTCATTATACAATTTTTCAATTTCTGATAAAGCACTTTCTTTAGCCCATCTGACTTTAGAATGGTGATTCAGGAGAAAGATTAATGTCCCCAGAATGGCTATAGTTATCAAAATACCTGGAATCAATATCCCTGGTTTTATTGATAACGAAAATTTTCTCCCTTTTCCCAGCTTAATATTATCTACCGGAACTTCCTGTTTTTGCTTGCCAGGAATCTGAAAACCCTTATATTTCAGATACCACTTGATAATTATATCAAGATTAACAAGAACTGGTTTTACCTGTTCATGATCAAAATCTTTCGGATGTGTACCAAAGGTTGATAAACTGTTAAGGCCATGCATTGAGGCTACAATATGTGATGGAACTTTTTCCTCCTTATGAAGTTTATCAATGATCCCTTTCAGCGGTTCAGTCTTTCGGGGTCTTTTCAATTCACATTCACAAAGATCAGTAATAATTACCTCAAGGCATCTTCTTGAATACAGCATGATAACATTTGCATCTTCAGTCCTGATAAGTTGCTCCAGCTCCTTCTCCAGTTCAGGGAACTGACCTTTGAAGGATTCATAAAGTTTCTCAAGCTCTTTTATTTCAGAAGACCAGATTGACATTTGAGGAGCGAGGGTTTAGTTTGATAATTTACTTTTTCCCAGCAAAATGAAATTATCAGTTATTAAGAATATCAGTATATGTATATGTAAAATTACACTTTTTGTAAAACAAAATCAAGTGCTTATCAGATCTAGAAGTACGTTGAGTATGTTGTTAAGAAAAGAATGGTGGTAACTTCCACCGGCCATCATAAAATTCCGTACCGACAACCGTAATATCCCCAAAACCTAGCAAGAAACCTAGCAAGTTTTTTGAGTGAGTAGACTTTGATTGATTTCCTTTCAGTTCTTAGATGACAGAAATTGTTGATTGAATTAGCATTAAACTTACAGAATAATCAGATGTTGACTTTATACTGGCGATAGTACTGATCCTATCTTCAATCGTTTGTCTCAAGACTTCCAGGGCACTGAGTTCGAATTCAGGAAGTTCATCAAGGAATAACAACACATTGTGTCCAAGGGGATATTTTACCAGACTGAGGAAAAGTGCCACCGCTGACAAGCGCGACATCTTACGAAAAGTGATGTGGTATGAATAACTGGCATCTTCCAGTGTGGAATAAATATGTCTTGCCGCTACTACTGTTTGTAGCTATGAAGGAAATGCCGTTAGTATCAAATGTCGGGAATATTTTAATAAAATCCTGTATAACATTTAATAAAAAGCCCCCGGAACTGATTTGAGGGCTGGTTTTTAAATATAATAAAGAAATCCACTCGAAGAATTCATTCTTTAATGATTTTATAAGTTTTAAAGTAATTTTCACTCTTGATTATTACAAAGTACAAACCCCTTTTCATAGATGAAAGATCAATAGTCATTTCTCTGTAAAGATTAGCACCTTTAAATTCATTTAAATAATAGGATTTACCTAAGGCATCTACAATAGAAATGGAAATATTAACGACTATTGTTCCATCAAGTTTTATAATAACAAAATCTTTAGCTGGATTTGGATAGATAGATACTTTAATGTCATCCAATGGTTCAATCAGTGTTGGTTTAGATTGGTTCACTTTAACGGATTGCGAACCTACTCCCGTGCCTGACACTGTAATTGTTCCAACCCTGGAGGTGGTCAATGAATTAGCTGAATAGGTTGCTGTCAACAATCCATTACCAGTTCCATTTGTCGGAGTAACCGTCAGCCAGTCTGCATTATCAGATACTGTCCAGCTTGTATTTGATGTTATGGTAAAGGTTGTGCTTCCTGCCTCCGGTCCTACATCCTTAGAGGGGGGATTTACAGCAGAGTTAATAATATCATTTGATGCTACCCAATTGGCTGGATCATTATTATCCAGGTCAGGGGTAATGAGTTTCAGGTAATAACCATTCCCGTCTGCATTAGGCCATGGAATTGTATCAGAATAATATACATTGTCAATTATATTTCCGAAACAATCTACCAGAACAAGGTTCTCACCTTTGTTAGATAAGTTTCTCGTAAACTGGCCAAATGGTGCATCGTTGTATTTCGATTTAAAGACTTGGGAGTTGCCAGCAAGAATTATTGAAGAATTAGGATCCATATTAGAATTTGGCGGAAACTGGAAAATAAAACCTGTTCCAGCAAAATAAATACCATCAAGGCTTACAGTCTTATCTCCGTTATTAGTGATCTCAAGATATTCCTGTTTGTCTTCGTCGGGAAATGTGACTGTTACTGAAGGATGGTACATTATTTTTGTTATCACCAGAGGAGGTAAATCAACATTGATACAGGAGGTATAAGAGCCCAGATTAGTTGTTATCCAGGAGATTCGGTCGTTCAGGAAAGTCTTGACAGCTTCGATGGGCTGCTGAAAGTTTCCGTTTTTTACCCACAGAGCGTTGTCTCTTGTGACTGCTTCAGTAATATTCAGGACCGTCCGATCAATAAATGCACTGATTGTGTCAGAATTTAATGGCTGGCCTGGCTGAATCAGCTCATTCCATCTTTTGGAGAGGTAACATCTGAACTGAGCGTTATCGAAAAGGTTTTTCCAGAATCCGGATCCTTCATTATCTCCACTCGTAAATTGCCAGATATCTGCTTTACTCCTGTCTAATCCCCAAAAGAACAAATCGTTGCCAAAAGTAAGGTCATTATCCCAGATTGGCCCTGCCCTGAGTTTTCCATTCCTGTCCTTATGAAAAAAAGTACTATACTGGTAAGCATCTACATTTGAAGAAAGTTCACTTATTATAATAAAATCAATAAATGAAGGGATATCAATAACTGAGGGAAATCCATTTGTTAATGAAACATTCTGGGCAGACGCAGTCGTCTCCAGATCCATAAACCGGGAATGAATGTACTCATTCTGGCTTACGGTGACATTTTCGGGCTTGGGCAGTACATGGATGTAATCTACGATTGCTCCGCTCCAGCTGTACATTTGCCCATGACATCGGATCACCACCGGTGGTTTTATCAGCCTTGGTGATATATCCTCCAGTAACATCCGGGAAGGAATTGTCACTCTTGCTGATTTTCGTAACATCCACTCTGTTTATATCTGCTTTGATTTTTTCCTGAAGCAGATAGAGTCCTTTATATTCAGTATTAATGATCAACTCACAATATGCAGTTCTGGAAGCATATTCTCCGATCTTCCTCGACAGGTTATAACAGAGGTAATCCAGAATAAAGGCTGAATCGAACACCATTCCGTTAAGTATCCAGTCGTTTTCATCAGGCATTCCCAGCAGGCTTACATTATTATCGGTTACATTATCTGCTTTCTTGGTCGAAAATCCGTACTGTTTCTTGTCTGTTTCCTGTGTGGATGATCCCCTTAATTCAATGTCTATTCTTCCGTCATAGTTAAGATATTGCGAGTTATCCTGATCAGTTAAATAGTTTCTTTCTCCGGGGCCTCTGTTTATTATTTTCATAGTGGCTAGGATCCTTGGGGCATCGAGTATAGTGGCTCCGTTATCAGTGTTGATTACAATTATGGGTAGATTACTGTCAGTCAGGATCTGGCCACTGGCGGATCCTGAAAGAACCATTAACAGGAAAATTATTGTTAAATTCTGCCTCATTTTAAACTATTACATAACAAAGTTATAGCAATAGAGAGCCATGCTCAAGCTTTTTAAAAGTCGACAAATTAAATTATATTTTATATATTATTTTGATGATCGGTCTTCCCGGATCAGGCAAGAGGATGCTGGCAAAGCGTATAGGTACTATTTAGTCTTAAATTGGTTGTCGTATTTTAAAAGAAATATTATAAGACCTTTTTACTTGCTATGAAGCAAATAAACATATATCAATATTATTCTTGAATATGTGATAGCACTATCCTTTAAAACTTTGAACCGATATAAAGCATAACTATATAAGTTGACAAGGCAGCGGTGAATGTTGTATGCACTGGAATACTTAAGAAATAGGTAATTGAATGAAGAAATGCTTGAGAGGGTAATAACCGGTGAAAAGGGTATCAACTATAACATACCAAGGATTTTTAATGTAACTCTGTCTTTATAATTGACTTACAAAGGTGCCTTCGACACGCTCCCCATTAAATATTTTACCTAGAACATTTTCAGTAAACCCACTTCCAATAAAACATCTTTTGCAGAAATAAGATATTTTTAAAGCTAACTCAGCTTTCTTTCTCATGCCACCACTTACATCAGTACTGTCATTATCTGACCATCTTATTTTAGTCATTTTATCAGGAGTCAGTTTCTTAATAATTGCATGATTATCATACTCTCCCATCGCTTTCCTATCCAGATATATACCTTTGACGTTGCTTAAAAATATTACATTTTCAGGCTCAAGTGTCTTAGCCAGTAAAAAGGTTATTAAATCACTTGAAATAACTTTAAAGCTTCCATCCGGTCTGGGAATTAAATCGCCATATAAAACAGGGACAATTTCATTCTTTAGCAGGTCCAGTATGGTTGTTCCTGACTTCCTGATGTGACAAAGTTCTGACTGATCATTGTAATAATTTAAAATTTCAAGTGGGATTGCAGGTATTGACGCAGAGATAAGTGTACTTACGATGTCCTGATTCAACTGCCTTATTCTGCCCTTTATTGCAAGTGCTAATAGGTTATCTTCCTTTGGAATTATTCCGCTTTTAACATAGCCATATTTAATTGCAGGCGGTTTTCCAACATAGCCTGTACCATGAATCAAAATGGAGCCTTTGTGGAAAGGATAGAATTCTTTTGCTAACCTTTCTGTATTTCTTAGATTGAAATGGTTTTCAGAACAATTATCTGATATTACGGAACCTCCAAATTTGATAATATTGATTTTCATTCTTAATTAATTAAAATCCAGCACCTTTATTAGATTTTTCTTTCAACTACATACCAGGCAAGATCAATAAGAAGCTCTTTATACTCATTAGATAATTTTGTTTTCAGAATGTTCATGCAAGCTTTTTCAACGAATAAATTTGCCTTCTCTTTAACTACATTAAATGAATCATACTTTTCTAAAATACTGATTGCTTCCTGCAGGATAAATGGATCAGTCTCTTTGCTGTCCAGAATTTTCAGTAATCTGGTACAATCTGAATCTGATGCCACTTTTATTGTGTGAAGAACAAGTGGGGATCTTTTACCTTCAGTAATATCTTCTCCAATTATTTTACCCCAATTTTCTGATCCAGGCTTTAAATTCAGGATATCATCTATGAACTGAAAGGCAACACCTATCATTGAACCATACTGAAAGATACTCTTTAGATCAGAGTCATCGGCTCCACCAGCAATAGCGCCAATCCTGGCTGCATGCCGATAGGTATATGATGAAGACCTGAAGATTATATGCTGAATATATTGATCTTCCTTAATCTCATTAATTCTTTCCTTTGTCCATCCAAGGTCAAGCGCTGATCCAATACTAGTAATATAATGTTCCCACAGAAGTGCCTCAAATAATTTTATTTTCTGGTTATTATCAAGAATTAGCAAATCACTCTGAAGTAACCGAAAAGTGAAAAAAGTCATTGTCGAGCTTGCATTCGCTGCCCGTGGGATTCCATAAACAAGATGAGCGCATGGATTGCCTCTACGAAGCTGTGATGAATCCGCTATATCATCCAGTATTAATGAACATGAATGTATAATCTCTGAAATTGCCAATAAAGGTTTAAACTGGTTGGAGTTTTTCCCATAACCTTCAATGAATATACAGCTTATCAGGGGGCGAAACAATTTTCCACTAACTTTAATATACTGGCACATTGGTTTATATAGTGCTTCATTCAGCTTCTGCAAGTCGAAAGAATAACCATCTTGTCCCAAAGCTATCCGGAGTAGGTCAATATTAAAATATTCGGGAATGGTTTCAAGTATTGTATCCTTAAGGAAATTTATCTTTGATGTATAATAGTTTCTTAAAGCAGGTCGCATCCAAAATTGAAAATCCTCTTTCAATTTATGGTTCAAGTTTTTAATGGACATTAACTTCCGGATTAAATCGGTTATTTAATTACCAGATAATCACAATAAGAATTTATCAATTCTTTAAACCTGCTTTCTATAGGAAGAAGATTGAGAGCGCCATCTGAAATTCTTTTAAATTCAATAATTTGCTCCTTAGCGTATTGAACAGATCCTGCTCTTCCAATGAACTCGACTAAATCTTCAACTGAATATTTTTTTTGAGAATCAGAAATGTCATTGAATTTATTAGCTGCATGGATGAAAAGAAAATTACTTAATGGATTAAAATGATTTGTTCTATTAAGTTCTATTTGCATTCTTTCATATGATAATAAATCTTTCTCTATTTGGATGGCGATAATCCTGTTTTCTTCAAATCTGTTCAAGACTGAAACAAGAAATTTATCGTGGCTTCTTTCATTGAATATTAACCATAAGTCAGCAGCGAATTTTAAAAATCCTTTATTTAATAAAGATACCGCTCCATAATACTCCTTAAGGTCTGCAGGTATTTTTTTTGATTGTTCCCAGAACAACTTTAATCCATTTCCAAACAGTGAATTGAAGATATTCGTTGTAAAACTTTCATATAGTTTAAGTAATTTCTCTGGATCCAGGTCTAATCTGTGAAAAAGCAGATTATGAGATGGAAGAGTAAGGAGAGCAATAGAGACGTTGCCTGCAATTGAAATGTCGAGGGATGAAATTCCATCAGATTTATGGCCATTCTTATTTGCCCAGTCTGTTATGTTCAGAAAAATTTCATTGCTTATTTCAAAATAAATTGGAAAACCTAATATCGGGATGAATTTTTTAAGTTCCTGCCCTGCCGCTTCCAGGAAAAGACAAATGTCCAGACAAATAATCTTTTCGGTTCTCCTATTCAGGTACTTTTGAACAATATCGAAAAAAGTCTTTTGAAGTGTAGTAAAATCCCAGCTAAGATCAACCCGCCCTACAATATGGTTCATTGACTCAACCGTACATGTAAGTGGAATTATGCTTTCAATTGATTTTTCAATCAGAGCTTTTTTCTTTAAATAATAATCATTTAGAGGTTTGCTGATATAGGACATTATCAGGTAATTAACAAAATTAAGATTTAAACTTTTACAATAGTATGTGTCATAAATTCTTTTATTTTAATTTCTGATAGTTTAGTTGTCCTGTCTTCATTTTCACATACAGCACCTCGTATACCGATGATATCGGGATTTAACCGTGATAATAATTCCAGATGTATACTCTTTATTGATCCCGCTAATGCGACTTGCAGACCATTATCATGTGCAAGGTTTATAAAACTTCTGATCTCATCACAATTCATCGCATCAAATAAGGTTTTTCCATCTTTTATTGCAGTATCAACCATCACCACATCTGCTCCTGAATTCTTTGCAGCCTTAGTTAGAATTTCAGGAGAACCTCCCCCGAATCTGTTATAATCTGCGTACCCAGCAGCTACAACAATTGCATTCATATTTACCATTTTGACGGAATTCACAATACTAGTCATCAAATGCAATGCTTCACCGTAATTCTTAATCCCGAACAATCCAGCTTTAATATAATCAGCACCGCATGAAGCAGCCCCATAAGCAGCCAATGATGCTGTACCGGGCTTATAGGCCAGATCACCCAGAGTTGCACTGCTTAAAATTGCTGATCCCTTTAATTCGTTCACAATTTCTTTTAATATCCATGGAAATTGTGCACCAAGTGATCCTTCTTCAGGATTTTTAATATCAATTATATCAGGATTTGCCCTTAACGCAATCTTTGCCTCTTCAATTGAAACAACACTTATCAGTACTTTCATCCGGTGATCTGTTAATTCAATAATTAAATTTCAGCATGTTTATATTTATGACATCCTGTTTTCTTCATCCTTTCCAGAGAATCACTTATCGAAGGTTTAAGAACGTTCCCCATTTTTTGCCTGCAAAATGGGCAAATATGTATATCTCCATCTGTATCAACATACAAATATCTGCTTCCGCTTCCAAAACATCCTATTCGTCTTTGATGATAACCATGATATGATACTGCCGGCATAGCACTGAATTCATGTGAGAAATTCATTTTTAAATAAAACTTTTCTAAAATCAATTCCTGTTCCCTGGTTAATGCAACATCTTTTCCTGCAAACCGGCCAACTGACCGTGGTTCAATTAATAAAATGAATGCAGCGCCTAATTTCTTGACAAGACTGGCATACCTAATCAGATTATCATAAGTTGTAAATTCTTTTGTTGGGCATAATAAAAATACTACTACCAGTCCTGCTATATGTGCGTTTTCAACTGCTTTAATAACCCATTCAAAGGAGTCTTGAGTGCCACGAAAAATATTATGCTTTTCAGGATCGTAATGATCGAGACTTATTGCCATCCCTTTCAAGCCTGCATTTTTAAGGTCAATTGCTCTCTCTAAGGTCAATTTGTATCCCGATGTAACAATCCAGAAATCGGTATCCGGTTTGGCTGATTTTAGTAATTCAATCATATCATCATACCTCGACAGAGGTTCTCCTCCACTTAACTGGATCTGTGCTACACCTTTACTTTGAAAATAATTAACAATTTCTTTCAGATCTTCAAGAGATAATTTGTCTTCTTTATTTAGCTCATCCCATTCGTAACAGTGTCTACAATTTAAGCTACACTTTTTAGTTATAGCAATTATTACAGAGTTCAAATATTCCTTAGATTCACGAAAGGGGTAAATCCTGTTCATCTCACTTTCATTGAAATTATTAAAAGCCTTTGAAGGCCATCCCGGTGAATGCATATCCCAATAGTATTGCTTCCCGATATGAATTAACTTTAGAGTATTATAATTACCCATATAATGTTTTCGGAGTGATTCAAGTTTTTTTAAAACTAGGATTACTTTTAACGGGGCGTAATAATTTTTTAAAGCAAGGTATATGACGGTTAGCCGGATCAACATTCCAATTAAATACATCTTAATTCCTGTTACAACCGGTGGGTGCCGATCGGGAAATATCAGTAAATCACTTGTTGGTATGCTCTGTTCAATTTCTGCTTCCACAGGAGCTTTAGTTAATTATAGATTTATGAAGCTTAATTCTGTAATCTGAAACCTACTTTCATCTAGCAGCTGTTGTAATTCCGTTTTTCATGAGCGTCCTTTCATATTCCTGAAAAGAAAATGCAGTTAATGAATGAGAATTTCGTAATGAAAACAAATAGCGCCAGTCAGGTTTGTTTGTATATTCTCTAATGGCTTCATAATATCCCTTTGAGTGAAGAAAAACTGTTAGTTCTTCATTTTTGTCATTGAGTAAAATTTGTTCAGGAATACTATATGAGAAATAAGCCTCATCTCCAATTGTGGTCTGCTCTAAATAGTTTTTGTCATCATAAGAAAGTATGCTCGTCAGGTCCTTTCCTGTGTTATCAACGACAGAGTCAGGCTTAAGAGTTGTTACCTCCAAAGGAATATTCTCAGAAAAATCCATACCCGCATAATCCAACTCCCAGAACATAAAGCCTGATTCCAGTTTTATCCTGATCTCTCCTGAACCCGCATTGGAAAGATCTATTGGCATAACCAGATCACGGTTCCCTAAGGGACCAACAACATTATAGAAATCAATAAACTCCCAACCATTACCTGTTTCAATAAACACAGAAAGTGGAATATCCTGATCCAATATCCTTTTAATCTGTTTTTTTGTTGGGACCTGCTTTTGCCTATCATTCCATTTATTATAATAAGTTCCAAAAAGTCCAGTGAATTTTCCATAAGCATAATCAGCCCATAAAGAGTTCTTCGCAGAGATAACCAGTTTCCCGGTTTTAGAATTATTTTGATTGTCAAATGTGAGAATTAGACCATTTAAAGAACTTGAGGTGTTGCACTCGTTAAAGAGAAACAGACTGCTGTCTTTTTCAATTATGGAATTTATATAATTTTCTTTATTCAAAGAAATAGCCGATAAGGGTTTTTGGACTGCAGATATTGTTTGAATCTGACCATATTTGTCTAAAAGCACAGAACTGTTTTTGGGATGGTGAATGACTTGTAATTCAGCCATGTTAGTAAACTGACGTTCTTTCAACTCATTGGATATTATCAACAAAAATCTATCGTTAACAGGTTTAATCCCCGGGAGTGGCATGTAATCATCCCTTTCCAATGAAGGATAAGTTGCACCTCCATAGATTTCTCCTGCAAAGGCGTAAGCATTTCCATCGTAATTATAAACAAACGGGCAGGATGATTTTGTCAATAATACTATAATCCCAATTATTGCGAGAACGCCAATTGCAGCCACAGTACTCCCCAATATCCAAGATCCGGCAGTAGCACCTTTATCTTTGTCATAAATCTCTATTTTCTGGATGGCTTTCAATGGAAAGGATACTTTATCTCCACTTGTTTCAGAATATTCTGTTACATAAATATGCACGTCACTCAGCAGATATGATTCATTCGGTATGCCTGATTTCTTATAACGGTTGGCAGATTCTGTTTTCACCGGCCGGGATCTTTCATGACCAATTAGGGTGGAAATTGATCCTGAAACAGAATCCTGATCAACACTTAAATCTGTAAAGTGCCATACTTTATCATCAAGATGCAGGATAATGAATTTATTTTCAGCCTGCATTTTGCTGATTGTAATCTCGGGAGGACCGACAGATTTGGTCACCTTGAAGTAATAACATCCGTTTATCGTTGTCATAAACGAAAAAACCATTACCAAAGCAAATGGTTTGGAAATCCATGATAGACGAAATACTTTAAACATTTTATTGAATATTTTATAAATAAGAAAACAGTATTTTTTTTGTCAAGTTTTTCAGAATCCGAATGAAAGACTTAATTGAGGGCAGAGAAAAGTTAAAAATGGCAATATTGAAGTATCTATTCTACCTGTAATCTGGAAGTGATCGCCTAAATAAAGTCCTTCCGTTATGTTCCACATGAGACTTGTAGCAAAAAAAGGATTAGTTTTAAATCCATCAGGATAATTGTAAATGCTGGTGTCTTCCTTTCTGTAGGTGCCAAGCAGGACTGATAACCCTGTTGAAAATCTTAAACTGTTGGTTCTGACCACGGAACTATTGAAAGGATAAGAGTTGACTCCCATCCTGACAAAAAAGTAATACGGATCAAAAGTGGTGTGACGTAAGGGATTA
>Ga0315275_10005714_pt1 | contig 11810 bp, 5 predicted proteins | sample YL17G03_0_MG_FD_205557 | JGI IMG/M metagenome (GOLD analysis project Ga0315275, IMG submission 205557) | Sediment microbial communities from Yellowstone Lake, YNP, Wyoming, USA - YL17G03_0 | ecosystem: Environmental > Aquatic > Freshwater > Lake > Sediment | place: USA: Wyoming | collected... | reverse complement strand
ACCACTGGTTGGTGGGGATGTGGTAGATGGAGATATCTGTTGCTCCATTGCCATTGTAGTCCCAGACCAATGGATAAGAGTTCGATCCACCCCAACCGTACTGACCCATATTGCCTGTGTAGTCGGTAAAGAACTGATCCGAGGGTAGATGGAAGGCTGCCACATCGGTGGAGCCATCCCCATCAAAATCAACGAATAAACCTCTTCCTTTTGTCTTGAATGACCACAGTGGTCCTGATGTTGATTGACCACAGTTGTTTTTTGAAACGACCTTCCAGTAGTAAGTCGTGTTGTATTGAAGGTTCGTTCTCGGATAACTGGGATTGGGCGTATTGGCCAAGAGGGGAGGATTCGCAGTTGTGCCGAAATAAATATCGTAGGAGTTAGTATTGGAAGTGGCTGTCCAGCCTAATGTTGGACTGGTCGAAACTCCGGTTCCACCATTCGCAGGAGTTGGATTCGAAGGGGTACCCGGGGTTAAGCAATTGGGATCAGCGCCGGTGGTGAAATACCAGATAGGGCTCGGATTTGAATTCCCGCAGGTCCTTCTGGATTCGATCTTCCAATAATATCGGGTATTCTTTTTAAGATTTGTGACCGTATAGGTGGTACTCGTTGTGGTGGTCCCCAATAATGGAGGATCGGGTTCAACACCCAAATAGATTTGATAAGAGTTGGTATTGGTGGAAGCAGACCAGCTTAACGTAACACTGCTGGCTGATATACCCGTAGCCCGATGGACTGGAGAAGGTTTGGATGAAGTGCCAGGAAGTGTGCAAAGGGCACTAACCGTTGTGAAATTCCATATTGGTCCTGACGCAGAGCCGCAACTGTTCCGGGCGATGACCCGCCAATAGTAGCGAGTGTTGTAACTAAGTGAGTCGTATACAGTATATACGTTGTTTTCAGTCCTCCCCATATAGATAAGGTTATTATTGAACACACCTCCATAAACATCATAGTACTCTGCATTCGGAGAAGGGGCAATGCTTATGGTTGGATGAATCGAAATAGAACCTGCGTTATTCAGAGGATGGGGTGTGGAGGGTGTCCCAGGAGTGGGGCAGGGGGGAGGAATTGTTGTGAAAGACCAGACCGGCCCTGACAAATTACCACAGCTATTTTTAGCTTCGATCTTCCAATAGTAGATGGTCCCATACACCAGGTTAGACTGGGGGTAACTGGGGCTGGAAACATTGGATGCGATCAGTGGTGGGTTATTGGTCGTTCCAAAGTAAACATTGTAAGAAGTTGCGTTCGTACTTGTCCACGTTAGAGTCGGGGTCAGCGAGATTCCTGTTGCCCCATTGGAGGGAGTGGGGTTTGAAGGAGCACCTGGCATGGTGCATTGACCCGTGGTAAAGGTCCACATCGGCCCTGATGTGGAATTGCCGCAATTGTTCTTGGCTTTAACCTGCCACCGGTGGAGCGCGTTGGGGCTAAAGCCCCCTGATCGTGAGTAGCTTGGGGTGTTGGTGGTACCAGACAGTGAACATAAGTAACCCACATTTAAAGGCGAACAAAAATAGACCTCATAGGAATCTGTATTGGTAGTTGCTGCCCAACTTAATGTTGCGTTAGGCGAAACATTTGTCGCACCATCGAAAGGGTTAGGATTTGAAGGGGTTCCCGGAGTGGGGCAACTGGCGGCCGTGGTAAAGGACCATACGGGTCCCGAAGTAGAGGTGCCACAGTTTTTCTTGGCCACAATTTTCCAGTAATAGGTTCTGCCGGCAATAAGGCTGGTAACAAGGCTGGAACATGAAAAGCTTGAGCCGGTGACATTTGTAACAAGCGGGGGATTGGAACTTTCCCCGAGATAGACATCGGAAGAATCCGTATTGGCTGTTGCTCCCCAGGTCAGGATTGTATTAATCGAAATTCCAGTTGCAGTATTAGAAGGATTAGGGTTTGAAGGGGTGCCTGGAGTGGGACAGGTTCCGCAGGTATAGATCCGGATGTCATCGATAAACCATCCCAGATCTCCCATGGCCTCGTCCGTAACGATCCGGAAACGGAATCGAATACTTTGACCAGCCAGGCTATTGAGGTTGAGGCGTGTAGAGATATAACCATTGCTTTTTCCAACAAAGGCCTGGCTTCCTCCGAGAGGATTCCCAGAGGTTGTCGTAATGGCTCCCTTATAGCCGTTATGGGTAATGAGTGAACCAGCATCTGTCCATGAGGTGCCATTGTTTATGCTGTATTCAATCACTCCTCCATCATAGTAAGTGGCATTGATGTCGGTTTCAAAACTATAGGCATGCCTGAAATGGAGAAAAGCGCCCGCTGGTAAAGTGACGCTCTGAGTCATCCTGATATTTGAATCGGATATATCGACAGGATCTACGTCGTCTCCATAATCATCTCCCCAAAAATTGTACTGCCCGCTTGTTCCGTAGGTAAAATTCCAGCCATATTCTACATAGGGATTGTTTTCATTCTGCGGGTAATACCAGTGGTTGCCACCCTGCGTAGCCGAAGAAGTCCATCTCCCACTGGAGGGATTCTCCAGGTTGTCAAAGAAAAGATCAACTGCAGATCCTGAATCACAGAGAGAAACTTCAGGTGCAGGGCATTGTGCAGGCTGTAGATTCATCTCGGTTGCGTCTACTGCATTTTTGACCTGCAGGCAGTCTGAAGTCGTAATCCCGGATGTCCCTACAAGGTTGGAGCAGGCCTGTTGGAGGGCATTATAAAGATCCTGATAGTCGCCCGCAGATGTAAAAAGATTGGTTTGAGCATCATAGAATATCTTGGCCGCCTTATCGATTCCAAGCCCTGTCACCGTTTTCCCATTGAAGGTGCCACCATCGGTCATTAAGTAGGCTGCCTTGTTGGCAATACCGCTGTTCGTATGGACACCCCCCATATCTTCATAGCCACAGTAATAGTAACTACTGGAGATCCTGTCAGGTTGATAAAAGGATGGCGGGTTACTCATGCTCCTTATCGCTCCAATCGATAAGTCCTCCCCCATCAGCCAGCGGACGTTCGAGGAATCATTCCCTTTGCCATTCGTTAGATCGACGAATTCACCCCAGATATCCGAGAATGCCTCGTTAATGGCCCCTGATTGCATATAATAAAAAAGCCCTGATTCGAATTGCGTTACCCCATGGGTCATCTCATGGGCAACGACGTCGTCAGCAGAAGCATAACCCTGGCCATAGACCATCTGAGTGCCATCCCAGTAAGCATTCTCATAAGGACAGCCTGCATCCGGGTCGTCCGGGCAGACTCGAGTGGTCGAGACAAGTTGCATCCCTGCATTATCAAGGCTATCGCGGTTGTGATAGTTCTTGTAAAAATTGTAGGTGTCACCGGCAAAGTCATAGGCTTTATCCACATCGGAAATACCGGTTGGTCCTTGACTCTCTGATCTTTTTAGATCCGAAGGATCGCCTGGGAGGGGCTTTCCTACGACATTATTGTGGTCGTATACTTTCCGGTAGAGGGCTGTATCAATCTGGTTGAAATGAAGGACCACTTTTCCTATGTGAGCATCGACAAGGACCAATACCTTGATCGGTATCAACTCAGTTGAAGAGACGTCCATTCGCCACACTAAGTGACGGCGATCTTCATTCATCCCCAAAAGCATGGGATTGTAAATCCATAATTCTGGTTTACTGACAGTAAGAGGGGGTATATTCAGCCCCAATTTGCTCCGGTAATGTTTTAAGATAAGGGCCAAGGCGATTTGCTCTGCCCTTTGTGCAGTGATTCTGGGAATGGTGTTGGTGAAGAGGTGGGGGAGAGTCTTTCCCTTTGCTGAAATGATGTCATTGAGGGAATCTAATTGAACAATCAATTCTCCGCCGAAGATGGGGATATCGGCATAGACCTGCTGGAAACGGACAAACGATCTGTCCCGATCAACCTTTCTTGTCCGCTTTACTTTAAGCTCCTGGGCGTGGTCCCTCAGGCCAAAGAGGGACCCGTAGACGGACAGGAAGCCCCGTGCGGCTTCCTCAGCCGTGGCCGATGGCCTAAGAATAGCGGGTTGCCGGATGGCCTCAGAAGGGTCGACTCCAATAAAACGCAGCATGCCGGTTTTATCATGGGTCTCTGTTCGGACATTCCCTCCTCTGGATTGGATCAATTGATTGAGGAGTGCACGATCCTCCATTTGATAAAATGGGGCAGTGTTTCTTCGAGTAAAATCTTGTCCCCAGGTAAGGTGGCCAGTTATTAAGACTGATGTAATTAAAGCCGGAAGAATGATTCGTAATATCTTCATCAAGGGTCTCCTCCTTTTTCCCCAGTACAAATGGATAGAGTATTGGACATTCAGCAGCAACGGGTGCTCCTTCTAACGCTCAGAACGTGGTTGATATTACCTCAGGGAATAACCGTCCGTTTAAAATTTTTTCAATGATTTTAATGTACGGAAGTGTGTTGACCATCTTCTACACGCAAAATGAACAGTTGTCAATGAAATTTTTTGCCGGAATGGCAAGAAAAAGGCCTCAAACAGAGGTTAAGTTAAATGATGAAAACGGCTGTAAAATCACGTAAATTCTGTCGGTTCTTATAGACTTAAAGTTAAATGTATTCTTATATATTTAATTCCCGTTACTTATCTCATAAAGTCAGTTACTCGCTTATCGGTTCATCCGTAGGAGTACCCCGTAGAATTGATGTCACCCCGTGATCCAAGGATCGAATGATATGCCAGAAACCATTCGATGGCCGGTTGGTAGTAATGTCTGCCTTGCCATAGGAACAGAAGTCCACTAGGACCCTCCTCCCACTCCTGTGCCATCAAACTCGTAGCTTCCATCCTTAGAATACTGAAAGAACCACCACCCATTGGCCACCTCCTATAGTGCAGGGTCGGCCTTTTCGTCCCAATCGTGTCCGCTCAATTTGCATAAGTGAAGGGGATAAATTGGCATATCACTCCAGTTCCTATTCAAACCTTCCCAACACAAACCTGAACCAGTTGTAGACAGCTATTTGACTTGTAATGGGCATGAAATTCTGACCATCCCATCCCCACACAAAAGCAGGCTCTCCCTCTATAAACCACCGGCTCTCCGAAGGACGATAAAAGGCCCTCTCCATCACCCCATCGCCATTGTAATCCCCGGGTATAGGGAAACTCGCCATCCCTCCCCATCCATACTGACCAAGGAAATGAGGCGTCCCGTCCTGATCCCTCCAGAACCACTGATTGGAAGGCCAGTGATAAATTCCTATCTCTATCTTTCCATCTCCATCCCAGTCCCCGGGAACAGGAATACACTCCGACCCATTCCAACCGAATTGCCCTAAATTCCCTATCCCATACACAAACCACTGATTCGTGGGAATGTGATAGAGCATCATGTCGGTGGTTCCGTTGCCATCATAATCTAAAGCAATGGGAATGCAATCCGCTCCTCCCCAGCCAAAATCGTAAGCAGTAAAAGAACCACCCGCTCCCTCCACAAACCAGCGATTGGTGGGCCAGTGATAGAAGGCCCGTTCGATAACGCCATCGCCATCGTAGTCTCCGGGAACAGGGATGGACTCATCTTGACCCCAGCCAAAGGCTCCCAGGTTATCTCCAGGCACACCTTTGACAAACCACTGATTGGTGGGGATGTGGTAGATGGAGATCTCAGATTTGCCATCCCCATTATAGTCCCAAACTAAGGGCATGGAATCATTGCCACCCCAGCCGAAGGAGCCTAGATTTCCAAGATACTCAACAAAGAACCGATCCGACGGGAGATGAAAACCACTCACATCAGTCGCCTTTTCCCAATCATAATCATAGAGTGTAGAAGTAACAGAAGCTGTAAAATATGGGTCTCCATAGGCATATGCCCACTGCGCGAATTTTGTGGTACCTGTAAGTTCGCTATAGGCGATCTTAAAATATCCAGACTCACCCCACCAAGTGCCCCAGCTGTTTTTAACGATGAAGGCATTATCCGAGTCGTTCCAACCCACGATTAATACCGCATGGCCTCCTTCATCCTCTCCACTTACATACGAATACACTCCTGAGCGGTATGAAAAGAAATCGGTGTAGACGTCGAAAATAGCTATTATTGGCCCGCTATTGTAAATAGCATTTTTTATAGCGGAGGTTGTGGGTGTATTTCCGGCAGATATATAACTCCAGCTTTCAATCCTATAGGTGCTGTTCTCCCAATCCGAACAGGCTGACCCGCAATCACCATTTGTCGCCGTATAGGGGTAGCAGCTCTCGAGACCTATTCCTGTGTCTCTGAAAAAATTTGATGCTCTGCTGGGAGAGCCTCCGCTGCAGCTTCCGGCCCCGCTACAAGAGATAACGATCTGTTCGGACAGGTCAACGTTCGCCCCTGGCCAGTTAAAAGCCATCAATGCCTTCGACTCGAGAGCGGCGGTCGCCGCAAAGGCCCAGCAGCTACCGCAACTGCGCTGGTCTCGAATAGGTGTAACATAGCTGTTTCCGGAGATGTTCCTCCAATCAAAGGCAATGGGTAATGAATCAGCGGTTTGAGGGGCATAGAGGGTTTCACTCACAGTCTTATCTGGCACCTCATCTTCAAAAGCTCCCAGGCGCTTTCTCCGCTCTTCCTTTGGAAGGCTGGAGACGGGGTTTTCTTCAGCAACCCACTTTGCTCCCCGAAGATTGATCGCCGCTTTAATGGCATCGATCTCTGCGGAGTAACAAAACGTCGTTAAGAGAAAGAAAATGAGGGGCGTTGTGAGAGAGATTAGGCATTTCATTCTATCAGGTTTTTTCTTTCCGGCCATCGGCTTATCTCCAGAATTTTAGGAAGTAACGTCTATGTGGATCTCGAATTGATCAATTGCCTTATCTTTTCCTTCCCATACCCTGTAGTAACTCATTTTTATCGTACTGCTTCCGGGGGTTTTTGCTCTTAGTTTCCAGATGGCAACATAAGACAAACCAACAACGTCGCCTTGTCCCGCACTTGTCTTCTTGTCCTTGGTGGTGATCTCAAAAAAGTTGTTATCCAGAATATCAAAATGCCACTCATAACCCGTGCTGCCCACTCCTTTGAGTTCGATCCGGATTTCATCTCCAACTTTCACTTCTATTCTTTTGCCCTTGGAGTTTATATCCACTAATAGTTTCTTACCCATGTCATCTGTCCCTCCAGAATTTCCGACAGATGTAGAAAAAATTAAGCAGAGGGTAAGAATTAAAACGATCAAGTGTTGCGTTATAAGGTGACGTTCCATAGATGGTAGTTAAGCAAAGAAATAGCTACCTCTAAACAAGAGAATGCCTTGTGAACATAATCCCTTTTACCAAGATGCATTTTATATGCCATCCATCTGTTAATGTCTAAGCTTTTGATTACAATGGATTTTATAGAATAATCACGGAATATCCCGATGTCAAAAGCGACAAAAAATGCCTTTTTACGGACAATTTTTTCATCTCCATACGGGCTTCCGAGATTGAAAGGACATCAGTCTGACGCTCATAGGAAGGGCCGCTTAAAAACCATAGATTAACAAAAAAGCCTGGCTTCGCCGATGCGAATGCCAGGCTTAAAGCGTACTCCTTCAAAAAATGGGGAGATTTATGGCGAATAACATCCCTGGGCGATCATGGCGTCCACCCTCTTATGGAATTCAGGGCACTGCAGAAAGAACTGACGCAGCCATTCCCTGGTTTTCGCCCCTGTATTTAGTTCGCCAACCCAGTAACCTACTTCGGTTGCCGTTGCATAACGTCTCATGAAGGCATAATAGAGATCTTGAACGTACTGAGCATTGGTCCTTCCCCGACCAGTATATTCACCGCTTGAGAGGAAGAGACTTGAGATGGCATCCGTCTCTGCGGTCACCGCCGCAGCTCCGACACACTGAGCAGTTCTGAAACGATTGAGCCAGTACCCGAAGCCCACAGGATCGGGAAGCCGATTCATGAAGCCACGATAAAAGTCGACCACCGGATAAATCTCTGCTCTCGTTGTGGTATCGCCGAAGAGAGCAGTCATGAAATTGTAAAACTCAGGCGAAAACATGAAGTAATACATGACCATGTTACGGCTCGACCCGGAGGATAATTCGCCCAGCCAGTAAGTCAATCCGCCGGCGTCAGGGGCGCGATCGAAGAAGGTGAGATAGAGATCTGCCAGATACTGTTCATCTGTTTTCGCGAATCCGAAGTATTCCGTGCTATTGAAGAAATTTCCCGACATCACCATGTAAGCTTCTTTTAGATCGATGCCCAGAGTCTCCGTTCTGTCGACTTCGCCCTCCCAGTAGGTTTTCCCTCCTGAATCCGGTGTACGTCCCAAAATAGATGTGTAATAGTGATCCACAAGGCTGGGAATAAAGACAGCGGTGACAGATTTGTTGCTGTTCATGGTGACCTGAGCCGGGTTGGCGGTACCCGTGAGGTCCCCTTGCCAGTGGTCAAAACTATAGCCGGTTGAGGCATAGGCCGTGAGGGCGACAGGGGTTCCCGAACCATAGGTCCCACCGGAAGGAACGAGACCAACTGTTCCTCCTCCCACAGGCGATACTACAATAGTGAGGGTGAATTGTTGGACAGGGTTAATGGTCCAATTGTAGTTTGCCGGTGTCGGATCGGTGATACCACCGGAGGTTGCGTGCACCTGGAAATTATGATTGCCATCTGCCAGCGAACTATAGATTTTGGGGCTGGTGCATGGGGCAAAGGCAGCGTTATCCAGGCTGCACTCAAAGGTGCCCCCCGCGGGATCCGAGGTGAAAGTGAAGGTTGCGCTCGTACTGGTCGTCACCGCATCGGGCGCGGACGTAATCGTCGTGTCGACTTCGTCGCCGATCAACGGTGTGTAGAGCTCGGCGGAGGAGAGCACCGTGCCGCTGGCGTCATATCCACCTGCAACCAGGATTTTTCCGTTGGGCAAGCTCCATTGCGCAAAATTTCTCCGTCCAGTGTTGAGATTGTCAGCAGCGGAAAACGTTCCGGTCACGTGGTTGTATAACTCCGCCGAATCAGTCACAGCCGGAGAGGGATCGGCAGTGGTCTGTCCGCCGACAAAGATCGTTTTGCCATTGTCCAGACGGGTCACCCTGTTGCCGTATCGGGCTACCAGCGTATTGCCCACCACTGTGAAGGTCCCGGTCGCGGGGTCATAGATCTCTATGGATTGGATCGGCGCTCCTGTCGTTCCCGTAACCGAATTGTGCCCGTTCGAAACTAATATTTTGCCGTTAGGCAGTGTGGTTAAGAGTGGGCTGTTACGCGCCGTTATCATGTCGCCGGTTGGTGTAAAGGCGCCTGCCGCGGGATCATACAACTCCGCCGACTTCAACAAAACGTTACTCGGGGTACCCGAACCGACGCCGCCGGCGATTAATACCTTCCCGGTGTACAACGGGATCGCCTGGTGATTGTACCGAGCGGTGTTCAGTCCGACGGCAGGTCCGCCAGTAGTCCATGTAAAGGTCCCCGTGGCAGGATCGTAAAGCTCGGCTTCGGATAAGAAAGCACCAGCCGTATTCGAGGTCCCGCCCAGGCCGCCAGTAATCAACACCTTTCCATTAGGAAGTCCCGTGGCTTTATGTAAACGCCGGTACCGGAGCATGGTTCCTGTTGGTGTGAACGTCCCGCTCGCTGGGTCGTACAACTCCGCCGAATTGAGAACATTGGCAGTCGCCGACGGCCGACCCCCCGTCACCAAAGCTTTGCCAGTGTAAAGCGCGGCGCCATGATGATGATGCCGCGGGGTTCCCATGCTTCCCGTTGAAGCAAAATTTCCGGTCAAATAATCATACACCTCCGCCGAAGCCAGTGGGTTACCGGCAGAGTCGAGTCCGCCGGCTATTAAAGCCCTGCCGTCATCGAGTAGATACCACATAGCATTGGTTCTGGCCGTGACCATATTCGTTGTGGGTTCCCAGGTCTGCAATGTCCCCGGCATCACAGGGGTGTAAATCTCGGCTTGGTTTGTGAGGCCGGTCGTGGCGAGACTCTTGCCCGTCCACAGGCCGGCCGATGTCCCACCGCCGGTTACAGCGAACTTGCTGATGGTTAGCGTAAAAGTACTCGGGGTCGCAGGGTCGTAAAGTTCGTTCGACGGAAGGAAGTTCGTCTGGATGTCCCAGTCACTGGAGGAGTTATTGTTGCCTCCTCCAATAAGCACCACGCCGTTTGGCAACACCCCTGAACCATGGCCTTGCCTTGCGTGATTGAGGTCCGGTCCTGCGGTAAACTCATCGGTATCCGGATTGTAGATCTCCGTTGAAGCGAGCACTCCGCCTCCGCCATGGCCGCCGGTCACAAGAATCTCTCCCGTTGGTAATTCAACGGCGGAGTGGTTTGCACGGGCTTGCGTAAGCGAATCGGCCGCGGTAAAGGTCCCGGTCATTGCCGGGTTAGATCCCGGGGTAAATAGCTCGGTGCTCGATAACTCGGCGCCGCCTGTTCCATAGCCTCCGGTAATGAGCACCTTGCCGGGGCCGACGGTGTTCACACGGTGGTGGCTTCTGGCTGCGGTCATGCTTGCGGCCGCAGAAAAAGTGCCCGTCGCCGGGTTATAGATCTCCGCGGATGCAAGCGGATTTTCCAGGGAGTCAAAGCCTCCGGTAATCAAGACCTGCCCGTCGAACAACCTCACAGCCATATGGGCGGCGCGCCCCGTCGTCATGCTCCCTGTGGTCGCAGCAAAAGTGCCCGTCTCTGTAGCCGTGTTGTAGGTATAGATTTCCGCGGTGGACAGCGCGGATGACCCATTCCACCCGCCCGTGATCAGGATCTTCCCGTCCGTCAGCCGGGTCGCCCTGTGCAAGGCCCTTCCCCCGGTCGTCAGGCTGCCCGTGGCGGTCCAGGTGCCGGTGGCCGGGTCGTAGATCTCGGCGCTGTTGTAAAAGGCGGTCGCGGTGCCGTCCACACCCGTTGTGTTTGTTCCACCCACGACAAGAATTCTTCCGTCCGGCAATGGTGCGGACGCGCTGTGCCGCCGGGCCGTCACCATGCTCCCGGTCAGCTTCCACGTTCCTGGCGTGTCCGCCGCCGCAGCGGGTGTGCCCCAGGCTAATAGTTCTATAACCAGCAAACCAACGATCACCAACGATGAATAACTGTATAATACCTGTTTTTTCATATAGATATCCTCCTTCCTTAAAGCATAAAGCCTGGCTTCAATCTCCCCAATGCCAGGCTTTTTATTCTTCTCTACCTTCATTCCCACCAATGGACACCACTACATGGCATAACAGGAACACATCAGGCCAGAACCAAACTATAAAAATTCAATTTGAATTGTTTAATATGTTGGGTGTAGGGCTTTATTAAATAGGAGTCAGAAATATTTGTCAAGAATTATATTTTAGGTTTTGTCATTCTAAACCTGATTTATTTTTTCTTTTAATCAAACATCCCCAGCACAAACCTATATCAATTGCTTAACAACAGTTACAGTGTCAGTGGTTGGTGTAAGGGAAATCAGAATCAAAGTGCTACCGTGCTGCAGTTCTTCCGTCCTGCAGTTACCGCAACACAGCAGCACTGCAACACTTGTTTATTGAAACCTTCCTAACACGAATCTGAACCAGTTATAAACTGCCATCTGGCTGGTGATGGGTATGAAGTTGGAGGTGTCCCAACACCATCCTCATTCCTCAACTGGCATCGCTACCTCTGATCTCCTGCCTTCCGGTTTCTCTTGAAAGATGGGCTGGCTTATGGCGAATAACATCCCTGGGCGATCATGGCGTCCACCCTCTTATCGAATTCAGGGCACTGCAGAAAGAACTGACGCAGCCATTCCCTGGTTTTCGCCCCTGTATTTAGTTCGCCAACCCAGTAACCTACTTCGGTTGCCGTTGCATAACGTCTCATGAAGGCATAATAGAGA
>Ga0315275_10005713_pt1 | contig 11811 bp, 6 predicted proteins | sample YL17G03_0_MG_FD_205557 | JGI IMG/M metagenome (GOLD analysis project Ga0315275, IMG submission 205557) | Sediment microbial communities from Yellowstone Lake, YNP, Wyoming, USA - YL17G03_0 | ecosystem: Environmental > Aquatic > Freshwater > Lake > Sediment | place: USA: Wyoming | collected... | reverse complement strand
TGGCCCGGCGGGACCAAGAACACGGCGTGGTTCAAGAACATCGCCGGGCTGCTCACCGAGGTGGCCTCGGCCCGCTTCGCCACGCCGATGTACATCGACCCGACGGAGCTCACCGGCGGCGGCCGCAAGGGGCTGATCGGCTACGACGCGCAGACCAACTTCCCCAGCCCCTGGCCGGGCGGCTGGTGGCGGCTGCGCGACATCATGGACTACGAGCGCGTCGTCTCCGACGCGCTGCTCGAGGTCTGCGCCGACCGGCGCGAGGACGTCCTGCTCGACATGGCGGCGCGGGCCCGGGCGTCGATCGCCGCGGCCGCCCCCGGCGAGGCCTACCGCCTGCCGCGCGCCCAGCGCGACTGGGCCACGGCGCTGAAGCTGGCCGCGCTGCTCGCCGAGCACAACGTCGAGGTCTTCGAGGGCGCGGGCGGCGACCTCTGGGTGCCGCTGGCACAGCCCTACGGGACCTTCGTGCGCGAGATGCTCGAGCCGCAGCGCTATCCCGAGATCAAGCTGGTGCCCGGCAAGGAGATCGTGCGCCCCTACGACGTGGCGGCGTGGTCGCTGCCTCTGATGATGGGTGTGGCGGTCGAGCGCGGCACGCTGCCGGCCGATACGCAGCGGTTCGCGCCGACGGCCGAGGCGCGCGCGGCGCCTTCGGGGACGGCGGCATTGCTGCCCGGCACGGAGTCGGCGCGGGCGCTGAACGCCGCGCTGCGAGGCAGCGGGCGCGTGCGGGTGGCGCGGGAAGAGATCGCGCAAGGCGGGGTCACGTGGCCGGCGGGCACGGCGTTTCTCGACGCCCCGGCGGCCGCGGCCGCGGCCCAGGCGCTGAGCCCGGGGCTGAAGCTGGCGCCGGTCTCCGCGACGCCGGCCTCCGCCGTCCCGCTCGCGGCCCCCCGCGTCGGCATCTACAAGCCCTGGACCGCCTCCATGGACGAGGGCTGGACGCGCTTCGTGCTCGAGCGGTACGGCTTCGGCCCTCGGACCCTCGACAACGCCACGGTGCGCAAGGGCGCCCTGCGCGCCACATTCGACGCCATCGTGCTGCCCGACGTCTCCAAGGAGATCATCGCCGCCGGCAAGCCGAAGCGCGACGAGGGCGCCATGGCCTACTTCGTGGAGCTGCCGCCGGAGTACCGGGGCGGGCTCGACACCGCCGGGGCCAAGGCGCTGCGCGAGTTCGTCGAGGCCGGCGGCACGCTGGTGGCGCTGGCGGGGTCGTGCGACTACGTCATCGAGCAGTTCAACATCCCGGTGGTGAACACGCTGGCGCGCGCCACCGGCGAGCAGTTCAGCTGCCCGGGCTCGCTGCTGCGCGCCGAGGTGCGGCCCGGCCACCCGGTCACCTGGGGCTTGCCGGACGAGCTGCCGCTGTTCGTGGACAAGCCCATCGCTTTCCAGACCGCGCCGCCGGCCCCCGAGCTGAATCGCTGGGTGCTGGCCGTCTATCCCGACGACCCGCGGCAGGTGCTGCAGTCGGGCTGGATCCGCGGCGAGGACATGCTGACGCGGCGCGCCGCCGCGGTGGCGCTCACCTACGGCAAGGGCAAGCTCGTGCTGCTCGGCTTCCGCGCGCAGAACCGCGCGCAGACCAACGCCACCTATCCGTTCCTGTTCAACGCGCTGTACTGGTCGGTGATGAAGGGCTAGCGGGGCGATCGCGGAAACGAACGCAGCGCCGGAGGGATCGCCCCGCCGGCGCTGCGCCGTGCAATCGGTTCCGCGGCCGCCCGGGCCGGCTCAGGCCGCCTTGAGGCGTCCGACCACCACCGTGATGTTGTCGGGCCCGCCGCGGGTGCGCGCCAGCTCCACGAGGCCGCGGCAGGCGTTGCCCGGCGACTCCTCGTTCACCAGCCGGCAGATCTCGTCGTCCTCGACCATCCCCGAGAGCCCGTCCGAGCAGAGCACGACGGAGTCGCCGTCCTCGAGGCGGACGAGGCGGCCGCTGACGTCCACCTGCACGTCGGGCTGGTTGCCCAGGCAGCGGGTCAGCACGTGCCGCGCGTTCTCCGGCACGCGCGTCTCATCCTGGCCCATCCCGGCCAGCTCGGCGGCGAGCGTGTGGTCGTCGGTGATCTTCTCGATCGAGTTGGGCCGCACGACGTAGGCGCGGCTGTCCCCCACGTGGCCCACCACCAGGCTGTGCCCGGTGACGCCGACGGCCGTGCACGTGGTCCCCATGCCGCTGGCCCCCGGCTCGGCGGTCGAGTGCTCGTGCACCGAGCGGTTCGCCCGCTGGATGGCGGTGCGGATGGACTCTTGCGCCCGGCGGCGGCCGCGGTCCGCCAGGTAGTGCTCGCCGACCACGTCCACCGCCATGCGGCTCGCCACCTCTCCGGCGGCGGCGCCGCCCATGCCGTCGGCGATGACCATGAGGCAGCCCTTGCGCGGGGCCTGCGCCTCGAACACGCCGAAGCTGTCCTCGTTGTTGCCGCGCACGCAGCCGAGGTCGGACATCGCGGCGACGATCAGCTCGCGGCCGCCGGCGTCATCGAGGGGGATCGCCCTCTCCAGGAAGACGGGTTCCGGCTCGGCTGCCGGGCGGACCGGCGGCGACCCGCTGTCGTTCGCGGCCGGCGCGCCGCCGGCCTCGGCCTCGCGCTTCTCGGGCACGGGCGCTTCGGCCCGGGTCCGCCGCAGGTGCTCCTCGATGGCGCGCGAGTTGCCCTGGCCGTCGGCGTACGCGGCGAGCATCTGGGGCTCGAACTCCTCGAAGAGCTGGCCGCGCGCATAGAGGTGGATGAGCGCTTCCACCACGTCCGGGAAGAACTGCGACCCGGAGTGCCGCAGGAGCTCCTCGAAGGCCGCGTCGGGAGAGAGGCCGCGCCGGTACGGGCGGTCCGAGGTCAGGGCGTCGAAGGCGGCCACCGCCATGATGATCCGGCTGCCGGCCGGGATCTCGCCCGCCGCCAGGCCGCACGGGTAGCCCTTGCCGTCGGGCTGCTCGTGGTGCGCGTGCACGACCTCGGCGGCTCCGGGGAAGAAGTGGATCCGCGAGAGGATCTCCCAGCCCACCCGCGGGTGGGTGCGCAGCGCGGCCTGTTCCCGCTCGGTGAGGCGGCCGGGCTTGAACAGGATGTCCCGCTTGATCGCCGTGCGGCCGATGTCGTGCAGGAGAGCGGCGTATTCGAGCTCCTCCAGGTCGCGGTTCGAGAGCCCGAGATGCCGCCCCACTCGCAGACTCATCTTGGAGATGCGGTAGGAGAGGCCCCAGGTGAACGGATCGGCGGCGTCGATGGCCGACATCAGCGTGCGGACGGTCTCCAGGTGGGCGGTCTTCGATTCGTGCCACAGCCGCGAGCTGTAGCGGGCGAAGAGCAGCGGGATGAGGAACAGCGCGACGCCGACCGGGCCGATCCGCACCTGCGTCACCGCCAGGAGCACGCCGAACGGCAGCACCACGGCCTCCATCCCGGAGACCATGAACAGCTTCGCCCACCACGACGCGGTCGCCACGCGGCGCGCCCCGAGCCACCCCTGGACGGCAGCCAGAAGGGACTTGACCACCAGATAGGTGGCGCCCGCCGCCAGGACGGGGAGCACCTGGCCGCCGGAGTCGAGCACCCCGGCGCCCAGGCGCCCGCCCAGGTCCACATAGACGATGCCCGACGCGCCGACGGCGAGGACCGACTGCCCCAGCTTCGCCAGGCTTCCCGCCAGCGGATTCCACTTGCTCGCCGCGTTGGACATGAGGCGCGCCAGAACGGCGATCCAGCACCCGGCCAGCGGCCCGAACAGCAGCATGCCGGCGAACTCGAGCGCCGGCGACAGATTGATGGAGACCTGGGCGCGGGGCAGCGGGATCGGAGAGATGGCCGCGACGACGACCATCGCCAGCCAGAGGACGACGGTGCTGGCGGACGACTGCGCCAGCTCCACGTCCGGGTAGCGGGCTCCCAGATAGATCAGGAAGCCGATGGCAACGGCCATCACGAGCCCGGGGTACCCGGAGCCCGCGATCCAGGATTGTCTGGCTGGGTGCTTCAAGGGGTTCCTCCCGCCCGGCCGCGACTCACGGTCCGGGCCTCCTTCTCTCCGTATATCGGCAGGAAACCGCCCGCCATTGAGGGCCGGCCGAAACCCGGTTAATACCCGATGTCCGGCCGGCCGATAACGATGGGCAGCCGGATTCCTCGCCCACCGAGGGTCGCCCGGTGTCTCTCGGATGCCAGGAGGAAGCAAATCGATGAGAGAGCCCGAGACCGGTGGGCGAGAACCGACCCTGCCCGACGCTCAAGAGCCGACCCTGCTCCATTCCCGGTCCATTTCCGACCTGAGTCAGGTTCAGGCGCACCTGGTGGAGTCCGACGGCCGCGTAGCCGACCTCTTCCTCCGCTTCGTGCGCGAGACCTCGGGCCTCGTTTCCGACCCGGAGGAGCTGTTTCCCGTCCTCTCGCGTTTCACCTTCGAAGCCTTCCCCCAGGCCACGCATTTCGTGCTCGTCGTCCGGGATGCGGTCTCCGGGGAGCCGCTGCCAATCCTGGTCCGCGACCGTGACGGCGGCGTGCCCGAAGTCGCCTTGAGCCGCACGCTCGTCGACACGGTGATGGCCCAGGGGCTGGCCGTCCTCTACTGCCGGGGCGAGGCGCCTAGCGATACCTCGGAGAGCATCCGGCTGTCGCGGATCAACGCCGCGATCTGCGCGCCGCTGTGCAGTCGCGGCGAGACCTTCGGCGTCCTGCAACTCGACATCCGCCGCCCCGGCAAGGGGGCGTTCGGGCGCAAGGAGGTCGACCGCCTGGCGGTCTTCGCTCACCACGTCGCCCTGGTGCTCGACAACCTGAACTTGCGCCAGCAGCAGCGCGACGCCTTCGAGTCGACGATCCACGCCCTCGTGCATTCCCTCTCGCTCAAGGATCCGGGAACCGCGGCGCACTCGGAGCGGGTCCAGTGCGTGGCCGTCGGGATCGGGCGCGCCATGGGTCTCGTGGGCGCCGATCTTGACGCCCTGCGAGTCGCGGCCATCCTGCACGACATGGGCAAGCAGGGGATCCGCGACGAGATCCTCCTCAAGCCCGCCCGCCTCTTGCCGGGGGAGCGCGACGAGATGGACCGACACAGCGGGCACACGGAGGACATCCTGAGCAAGATCCGTTACCCCGCCCACCTCCGCGACGTGCCACGCATCGCCGCCTTCCATCACGAGAAGCTGGACGGGTCTGGCCCCTTCGGGATCCCCCGCGACCAGATCCCGGTCCAATCCCGGATCATCTCGGTGGCGGACGTCTTCGACGCGCTGCTCTCCGCCCGCGTCTACAAGAAACCCGTGCCGGTTCGGCAGGTGCTCGCCATCCTGGAAGAGGGCCGCGACACGGACTGGGACGGGGTCGTGATCGACACGCTCTGCAAGGAACTGCCGGCGATCCTGGCAACCGCCTACGGGACCTCCGAGGAGCAGGTCGACGCGGGGCCGCTCGTGGGTGACGATCATCCCCTGGCTGCCTAGCGCGGACGCGCTTCCCCAATCACCGGTCTAGACCCGCTCGGCCCGCGCCCCGCCCCGCTCGGCGGCGACCAGGGGCTCGAACTGGCCCTTGTCGAAGGCGCGCGCGTGCGCTTCCTCGCCGGTGATCGTGCCCTCCCGGACGAGGTCGCGCAGGGCCCCATCGAGGCTCTGCATGCCCGCCGAGACCCCGGTCTGGATGGCCGAGTCGAGCTTGTGGCTGTTGCCGGTGCGGATCATGCTGGCCACCGCGTGGGTGTTGATCACCACCTCGGCGACCGCGATGCGCCCCTCGCCATCCGCCGTGCGGACCAACTGCTGCGAGACGATCATCCGCAGGCTGTCGGCGAGCATGACCCGCACCTGGTCGTGGCGGCGGGCCGGGAACGCATTGACGATCCGGTCGATGGTGCGCGAAGCACCGCTGGTGTGCAGGGTCGCCAGCACCTGGATGCCGGTCTCGGCGGCCGTGAGCGCCAGGGCGATGGTCTCGGGATCGCGCATCTCCCCCACCAGGACCACGTCGGGGTCCTCGCGCAGGGCGTCGCGCAGGGCCTCGGCGAAGCTCGGGGCATGGACGCCGACCTCGCGCTGGGTCATCACGCACTTCTTGAAGGCGTGCACGTACTCGATCGGGTCCTCGATGGTGACGATGTGGCCCCGACGGGTCGAGTTGATCTGGTCCACCATGGCCGCCATCGTGGTCGACTTCCCCGAGCCCGTCGGCCCGGTCACCAGGATGAGCCCCTTCGGCTGGGTGACCGCCAGCTTGATCGAAGCGGGCAGCCCCAGCTCGTCGAGCGACGGGACGTGGCCGGGGACGGCGCGCAGCACTCCTCCCAGGCCCCGGCTGTGCCGGTAGACGTTGCAGCGGAAGCGCCCGAGCTCACCGGCGTCGATGGCGAAATCGACGGCTGCCGAGGCCAGCAGCCGCTCGTGCTGCTGGGGGGTCAGGATCTCGCTCAGCATCAGCTCCACGTCCCCGCTCGACAGCTCCCGGAAGTGGACGGACTGCAGGAGGCCGTGCACCCGGATGCGCGGCGGCAGGCCGCTGATCAGATGCAGGTCCGAGCCCTGCTGCTCCACCGCAAGCTTGAGGAACGCATCGATGCGCGGGCTCATGCCGCCCTCCCCGGCTGCCGATCTTCCACCGGGCCGCCGTCGACGAGCTTGAGCAGCTCCGGCGAGGTCACGTGGAAGATCAGTTCGCGCCGGTCGGTGGCCTTGAGGAAAGCGTCGTCCGGGTCGATCTCCCCGGCCTGCACGAGGAACAGGAGCTCCTGGTCCATGAGCCGCATGCCGTGCCGCCGACCGGTGACCATGGCGGAGGGGAGCTGGTGCGTCTTGCCCTCGCGGATGAGCTGCGCGACGGCAGGCGTGACGACCAGGATCTCGGCGACCGCCCGGCGGCCGCGGCCGTCGGCGACCCGCACCAGCTCCTGGCTGACCACGGCCCGCAGGTTCTCCGCCAGCGTGTGGCGGATCTGGGTCTGCGCGTCGGCGGGAAAGGCATCCACTATGCGGTGGATGGTCTGATACGCCCCGCGCGAGTGCAGGGTGCCCAACACCAGGTGGCCGGTCTCCGAGGCCTCGATCGCCGCCGAGATGGTCTCCACGTCGCGCAGCTCACCGACCAGGATGACGTCGGGGTCCTGGCGCAGGGCCGAGCGCAGGCCTTCGTGGAACGATCCCACGTGGGTCCCCAGCTCGCGCTGCACGACGATGGACTGGGCGCTCTCGTGCTGGAACTCGATCGGGTCCTCCAGCGTGATGACGGTCAGGTTCCGGGTCTGGTTGATCTCGTTGATGATCGCCGCCAGGGTCGTGCTCTTGCCGGTTCCCGTGCCCCCGGTGACGAGCACCAGCCCTGAGCGCAGCGCCGCGAAGGAAGACAGCACGGGCGGCAGCCCCAGATCGGCGAGGGCCGGGACCTTGTCGGGGATCACGCGGCAGAACGCGGCCAGGCCGCGCAGCTGACGACAGGCGTTGATGCGGAAACGCCCGAGCCCGGGCGGCGCATAGGAGAGATCGACGGAGCCCAGCCGCTCGAACTCCTGCTGCTGGACCGGATCGAGGATCTCGGTGAGCAGCGTCCAGATCTCCTCGTCGCCCAGCTCGCGGTAGCGGATAGGGGCCAGCTCGCCGTCCTGACGGACGAGCGGCGGCAGCCCCACCGTGAAGTGGATGTCGGAGCACCCCTGCTCCCGGCCCATCTGGAGGAACGCGTCGATGCGGGCCATGCGACTAGCCGGAGGCCCCGAGGGCTTCCAGTTCCTCCACGATCCGCTGCTGCAGCTGCTCGACGCTCGCCGGGCGCGCCTCGACGTCGCGCCGCATGGCGGTGACCACGAGTTGCTCGACGCTCTCCGAAATCCCGGGCGCGGCGTCGCGCAGCGGCGGGATGTCGCCTTCCAGATGCAGGAAGAGCACCTTTACCGGCGAGTCCGCGACAAACGGCTTGACCCCGGAGAGCAGCTCGTACATCACGATGCCGAGGGCGTAGATGTCGGCACGGCCGTCGACGCTGTCCCCGGAGATCTGCTCGGGCGCCATGTACTCGGGAGTGCCGATGAGCAGCCCGCTCTTGGTGAGCCGTGATTCCGCCATCTGCAGGCAGGAGGCCAGGCCGAAGTCCACGATCTTGGCGTCGTCCTGCAGCCCGACCAGGATGTTGGCGGGCTTCAGGTCGCGGTGCACGACACCCTCGGCGTGCGCGGCGGTCAGGCCGGCACAGACCTGGACCATGATGCGCAGCGCGCGACGCACCTCCAGCGGCCCGTCTTCGGCCAGGGCCTGCCCGAGGTCGCGCGACGGGAAGTACTCCATCGAGACGGCATGGGTCCCTCCCAGGTCCATGAAGTCGTGCAGCCGGATGACGTTCTTGTGCGTGATGCGGCGGGTCAGCTTCAGCTCGCGGATGAAGCGCTCCAGGGCGTTCGCGTCGGAGGAGAGCTGCGGGTTGAGGATCTTGAGGATCACGTCGTCGTGGATGATGACGTCCTCCACGAGATAGACCGCCCCGAACCCCCCCTTGCCGATTTTCTTCTTCACATGGTAGCGGCCGAGGAGCGCGGTCCCGGGCCCGAGGTTCGCGAAGTCGGTGAACAGCGCGGGGCCGGGTAGGGTCGCGGCCCGTGGCCCCGCCGGCTGCGGAGACGACGGCGTCGAAGCGGCCGCGGGCCGGGTGGGGTGGGGGCTCTCAGCGCGCGGCGGGATGGCCACCCCGAAGCAAGCGGTGGGCTGGCGCGCCTCCCCATCCCACATCCGCTGGTGGCCGGCCGCGGCGGCCGGCGCCGGGGCCGAGGGCCGGGGCGAGGGCGTGGCCGGCCGGTGCATGCGGCTCAGGGCTGCCTGCACGAGGCCCCGCTCGGCTTCCGGAAGACCGCTCGCGATGAGATTTCGCAGCGCGTCGACGGCCTCGTGCCGCACCTCCTCGCGCTCGGACTCGACCAGCTCGATCAGCGGCTTCACCGCCCGCCCGTCGCCGAGGGCCCCGAGGGCGCGGGCACAGAGCGACAGCGTGCCGGGGTCGGAGTCGAGCAGCCGCAGCAGGGGCTCGACGGCGCACGGGTCGCCGGCCTTGGCGAGCGCGTCGATGGAGCGCTCGCGGACCCACCAGTCGGGATCGTCGAGGGCGGTGACCAGGGCCTCCGCGGCCCGGCGGCTGGGCACGGCGTTCAGGATCTCCACCGCGTGCCGCCGGATGAGATCGTCGGAATCCCCCAGCAGGCCGATCACCGCGTCGACGACCTTGTCGCCGCCCAGCGCCCCCAGGGCGTCGGCGGCCCGCACCCGCACCCACCAGTCCTGATCGCGCAGCGAGCGCAGTAGGTCCTGGATGGCCTCAGGGGTGGCCACCTCGTTCAAGACCTCCACCGCGCCGCGCCGCGCGTACTCCGACTCGTCGGTGAGGATCTCGAGCAGGTGGCGGACGGCGGAGGCGTCGGCGACCTCGATCAGCGTGTCGATGGCGGCCGCCTGGACCCGGTAGTCGGCGTCGCGCAGGCAGGCCACGAGCGCCGGCACGGCGTCCGTGGCCTTCAGCGCGTGCAGCGCGCAGACGGCTTCGTAGCGCACGTTCTTGTGCGGGTCCTGGAGCCGGCCGGTGAGAGCCTGGATCACCGGCGGTTGTGCGTGCCGGCCGAGGAGTCGGGCGGCATTCGTGCGCACCCACCAGTCTTCGTGCTCGAGCAGGCGGACGAGGTCGGGAAGCACGGAGACGTTGTCGGTCTTCTCGAGCAGGCGGAAGACGACCGCTTGCCCGTCCTTCTCGAGCTTCGGGAAGATCTGCACGAAGCCGCGCGCCGGCAGCCGCGGTGCGTGCTCGCGCAGGATCGCCTCGAGGGTCGGCTTGGCGGGGCGCGGAGCGGTCAAGAGAGCGATCAGACGGGTGGCGTCGAAGCTGCGGCTCTTGGCCAGCACCTGGGTGACCCCGGAGGCGATCACCGGGTTGGGTGAGGAGAGCGCCTCGACGTAGGTATCGAGCGTTTCGTTGCCGACCAGCCGTTCCAGGATCCGGAGCGCGGGCTTGCGGGCCTCGCCGTGGGACAGGCAGCGGAGCATCGGCCCGATGGCCGCCGGCCCCATCGCCGCGAGCTCGTCCTCGACGCGGCGCAGATCCTCGGCGTCCAGCCGGTTCGCCGTGCGAAGTTTCTGCACGCGGCGCTCGGCCTTCAGCTGGCTGACGAGATTCATCGGGACCGGGTCAGGCCCGGCCGCCCGCGGCCGGCGAGGGAACCGCACCCGAGAAGCGCACGGCGGGCAGGGTCCTCATCGGCAGATGTACCACATGCTCCCCGCGCCGAAGAACGATCCCAGAGCGAACGCGAAGAGCAGGCCGAGCACGATGAAGACCTGCGCCCGGTGCGTCAGGACCGCCACGGCTGTCGGGGCGGGCTCCGGCTTGGGGTCCGGCGGCGCGGTGGGCTCGGATTGCCGCGCGGCTTCCATCATCTCGCGCAGCTCGGAGGTGGTCAGGACGGTGGTGCCGCCCATGGTCCCGGGTTGGACCGCCGACTTGGCCGCGGCACTCGCCCGCCGGTCCTCTTCCACGCTCAGCCACAGGGAGAACTTCCCGATCCGGATCACGTCCTCGTGCTGGAGGTACTGCCGCTTGATCGGGCGGTCGTTGACGAAGGTCCCGTTGGCGCTGTTCAGATCCTCGGCGAGGAACCCCCCGGGGGTCCTCTCGATCTTGAGGTGGTCGCGGGAGATCCCCGGGTTGTCGAGGTGAACGTCCGCCTCCGGGTTGCGCCCGACCATGACGCAATCCTGATTGAAGACGTACGTGCGGATGGGTCTGCCTTTGAGGGAAAGGCGGATCTTGAGCAGCGTGTTCTCCCACATCGGACCCGTGGCCTCCGTCGTTCCTAGAAGAAGGGCACCCGGCCGGTGGGGGGCCGAGAGCAAAGGCGCGGAACGCCCGCAACTCGTTATCGGCAGAGGGACCCAGGGGGTTGAACGTGAGGTTGGGTCCCGGGCGGGCCGGCGCGAACGCGCCCTCCCGCCCGCCGCCCGCCCCGGCGCCCGGCTGGCCGGCTCCCGCTAACCCTTTGGCTGGGCGTTCTTTTGCAGCTGGACTCTGACGATCAGGCGCGCGGCGAGCCGCCCCACCTTTCCGGCCTTCTCGAGCTCGGCGCGCAGGGTGGCGAGGTCGGCGGTGCGCGCCGCCTCGGTCGTCCGGTCGCGCAGCAGCAGGCCCGCCCGCTGAGCCAGCCACGCCCCCAGCCGCCGGGGCACGACCGGGTCGCGGATGGAGTGTGCGACCGGGCGCCGCGAGCGGGTCGCCCCGCGCCGCCGCGTCCACGGCGCCACCGGCTCCGGTTCGGCGGCGGCAAGGGCCTCGAGCCCATACCAGGTGTCGCCGTCGCCGTCCGAGGCGGCGACCAGCTCCAGCAAGCGCGCCTCGAAGACGTCCCGCACCCGCGGCCCGAAGCGGCGCCGCAGGGTGATGTGGCCGCTATCGAGATGCCACTCCAGGCGCCCGCGCCACAACCACAGCGCGCCCCAGGCGAGCCCGGCCGCGGCGGCACAGGCCATCGCCGCGAGCGGTGCCAGGGCGAGATCGCTCGTCGCTTTCAGCACGAGCCAGAGCGCTCCGGCGCCCAGCGCCATGGCGGCGCCGGCCGCCACGCGCGCTTGCCGCCGCCGCCGGGCGGGATCGGGGACCAGCGCGCAGCCGCCCTCGGGCACGACGACCTCTTGCCAACCCTCGGGCAGGGCGCCGGTCTCCTGCGCCGCGTCGCGGGTCTGGCCGAAGCCCAGCTTGGCGCGCAGGGTGGCGGCCAGCTCTTCGCGCTCGAGCGGCGTGCCGAGCTTCGACAGCTCGACCGTCGCGGTGGCCGTCTCGGCCGTGAGCGCGCGGGTGC